>Ga0208375_1000578_pt1 | contig 51978 bp, 52 predicted proteins | sample RifOxyD1_FD_184038 | JGI IMG/M metagenome (GOLD analysis project Ga0208375, IMG submission 184038) | Soil microbial communities from Rifle, Colorado - Rifle Oxygen_injection D1 (SPAdes) | ecosystem: Environmental > Terrestrial > Deep subsurface > Rock core/Sediment | place: Rifle, Colorado... | reverse complement strand
CTCATAGCGTGGTTACAGAAGATATAATACGACAATACATTAAAAACCAAGGTCAAGAGACTGCTTAAAAAATACTGCGGTCTTTAGACCGCAGATATTTATTTGACTCCTTCAAACTCTCTTCTATAATTAATAAAGATTTTTATAACCTTAAAAAGTCGCTTATTTATTAATACTTTTATAATGTTTTACCTCTTAATTTTTCTTGGGCTGGTTGTTCTTTGGCTTATTTTTTCCTACAATCGCCTTGTCGTTTTACGTATGCGGGCAAAAGAAGCCCTTTCCGATATAGATGTCCAGTTAAAACGCCGCTTTGATCTTATTCCAAATCTTATTGAAACTGTCAAAGGTTACCTAGCGCACGAAAGGGAAGTTTTAGAAAAACTAACCGAAGCGCGTAGCCGCGTCGCTTCTTCTTCCGGTAATGCTATGGAACGGTCTGGAGCTGAAAATGCTCTTTCCAACACCTTAAAAACTTTATTTGCTGTCGCGGAAAATTATCCGGATTTAAAAGCCAACGCTAATTTTCTTGACTTGCAAAGAGAACTTGCCGATACGGAAAATAAAATTCAAGCTTCCCGCCGTTTTTTTAACACCACCGTTATGGAACTTAACGCTAAAATAGAAACTTTCCCCACAAACATTTTTGCCGGCACTTTAGGATTTAAAAAAATGGACTTCTTCATCGCTGATTCCTCTGAAAAGGAAAATATCAAAGTTAAATTTTAATTTTATTTTTAAACACCAATATTTATGCCCGATAATAAATTTTATTTATCAAAAGAAAGACTGGAAGAATTAGAAAAAGAGTATCGCGAGCTTGTCATTGAAAAAAGAGCGGAAATAGCCGAGAAACTTAAAAAAGCGAAAGAATATGGCGACCTTTCCGAAAATTCCGAATATACCGAAGCTAAAGACGAACAAATGGCTATAGAAAAAAGAATAGCCGACCTAGAAGTCATCTTAAAAAATTATGAAGTCATTAAAAAAACAGGCAAAAAAGACGCTGTAGAAATTGGTTCTAAAGTTTCTCTTGAAAAAAAAGACGGAAAAAAATTTACCTACACTATTGTCGGCTCACAGGAAGCTAATCCGGACGAAGGGAAAATTTCCAATGAATCAATTGTTGGTAAAGCTCTGCTTGGCAAAAAAGAAGGAGATGAAATAGCAGTAGAAACTTTAAATGGAAAAACCAGTTATAAAATTCTTAATTTAGAATAGTTTTTTTATGTTGGAAGATATTATAAAAGAAAGAAAAAAGAAATTAGAAACTATTCGCCAAGCCGGCCTTAATCCTTATCCGCCACTGGCAAAAAGAACAAAAACTTGCGGGGAAGCTTTAAGTCTTTTTTCTTCTCTTGAAAAATCCAAAAAAAATATATCTCTTACCGGGCGCCTTCGCGGTTTACGCGACCAAGGCAAAATAATATTTGCAGACTTGGAAGATGAAAGCGGAAAAATTCAACTTGTCTTTAAAAAGGAAAACTTAAAGAATTTTTCCTTTTTCAAATCCGTAACGGATATCGGCGATTTTCTTTCTATTAGCGGAATTCTTTTTAAAACCAAAAAAAAGGAGAAAAGCTTGGAAGTAAAGTCTTGGGTAATGCTTTCAAAAAGCTTACGCCCTTTACCTTCAAACTTTTACGGTTTAGAAGACACTGAAACCCGTTTGCGTAAGCGGTATATTGATTTGATTTTAAATCCGGCCGCTAAAAATCTTTTTCGCCAAAAAAGCGCTTTTTGGGCGGCGGCTAGAGAATTTTTACAAACTGCCGGATTTTTAGAAGTGGAAACTCCTATTCTTGAATCTACTCCCGGCGGCGCGGAAGCCGAACCTTTTATCACTAAATACAACGCTCTGGATGAAGATTTTTATCTTCGCATCTCCGAAGAAATCTCACTAAAAAAAATAATGGTTGGCGGCTTTGAAAAAATTTTTGAAATTGGCCGCGTTTTCCGCAATGAAGGCATAGACGCTGAACATTTGCAAGATTATACGGCCATGGAATTTTACTTTGCTTATGCCGATTATAAAGAACTGATGTCCTTTGTTGAAAAAATGTATAAGTTTATCATCAAAAAAACTTTTAACTCTTTAATTTCCGAAAACGGCAGCAAAAAAATAGACTGGAGTAAAAAATGGGAAAAAGTTGATTACTTTGAAATTTTTAAAGAAAAAGCCGGCTTAGACTTATCAAAAGCTTCCGATAGCGACCTCTCTAAAAAAGCCAAAGAGCTTGGATTAAAATTTGAAAAAGGAACGGGAAAAGGAAGGCTCATAGATTTGATTTTTAAAAAAACTGCTCGAGCCTCTCTCATTAATCCTTGTTTTTTGATTAATCCGCCGGTAGAAATTGAACCGCTTGCAAAAAGAAGTCGCCAAGACAAGAATAAAGTAGAGCGTTTTCAAGTAATGGCTTTTGGTACGGAACTTGGTAAAGGATTTTCAGAAGCTAATGACCCGATTGACCAAAGAGAAAGATTTGAAGAGCAAATGAAACTTCGCGAAAAAGGGGATAGAGAAGCGCAAAGGCTTGATGAAGATTTTCTGGAAGCTTTAGAATATGGCGCTCCGCCAATAGCCGGCTTCGGTCTCTCTGAAAGGCTTTTTGCTGTTCTAGCCGGAAAACCGATAAGAGAATGTGTTATTTTCCCCGCTATGAAAAAGGTCAAAAATCAAAATCAAAAATCTTAATCTTCTCTTCCTTTTTATCTTGTAACTTTCCACTTTTAACCCTTCTTTATTTGTATCATTCGTATAAATTTGTATATTAGTATCACTTTTTAACTTTCAACTTTAAAAACTTTTAACTGTTTTTCTATGTTAGATATAAATATAATTAGAGAAAATCCTGATCTTGTTCGAGAAAAAATATCACTCAAAGGAGCAGATGTTTCTATTGTTGATGATTTTTTAGCGTTAGACAAAAAATGGCGGACGTTGGTAGCGGAAAGAGATGAAAAAAAATCAAAACAGAAAACTTTAGGCGAGGAGAAAAAAATAGAAGAAGCAAAAAAAATAAAAATTGAAATTCAATATCTGGAAGAAGAAGAAAGAAATATTAATAAAAAAAGGCAAGAGCTTTTATTAAAAATTCCTAATTTACCGGACGATAGCGCCTTAGCTGGACAAAGCGAAAAAGATAATTCAGTTGTTAAAGAAGTTGGAGAAAAACCGCAATTTGATTTTGAGCCTAAAGACCATATGGAGCTTGGAGTTAGCTTAAATCTGATAAACACTGAAATAGCGGCAAAAGTGGCTGGCGCGCGCTTCGGTTATCTTTTAAACGAGGCGGCTTTGATGGAATTTGGCCTTATAACGCTCGCAATGAAAGAAGCAGTTAAAGAAGGCTTTACTCCCGTAGTTCCTCCGGTAATGGCGAAATCTGAAATAATGAGAGAAATGGGAAAGGGAAAATTTTTAGAAGAAGGAGAGGCATTTTATCTGCCGGCGGACGACCTTTATCTTGTCGGTAGCGCGGAACACACTATCGGCCCTTTGCATATGGGTGATATTTTAAAGGAAGAAGTTTTACCTAAAAGATACATCGGTTTTTCTACTGCTTTCAGGCGGGAAGCCGGTTCTTATGGAAAAGATACAAAAGGAATTTTGCGGGTGCACCAATTTGATAAAGTGGAAATGTTTTCTTTTTCCGACCCTAAATTTTCAAAAGAAGAACACGCCTTTCTATTATCAATGCAGGAAAGATTTATTTCTCTTTTGAAACTTCCTTATCGGGTAGTTGAAGTTTGCACTGGTGATATGACTTTTGGTGATGCGCGGCAATTTGATGTTGAAATATGGATTCCTAGCCAAAAAACATACCGCGAAACCAATTCCTGCTCCAACACCACCGATTATCAGGCGAGAGGAATAAATGCTCGCCTTAGAAGGAAAAATGGAGAAATTGAATTTCTTCATATGTTAAATGCCACCGGTATTGCCATTGGAAGAATTTTAATTGCTATTATGGAAAATTTTCAAACCAAAGAGGGAAATATTAAAGTTCCGGAAGTTTTACAGCCTTATGTTGGCAAAGAACTCATTGGAAATAATTAAAGATAAAAAAGAAAAAGATTTAGAAAATCTGGCTTTGCGTGTTTTTATAGAAATTGATAAAAAAGCAATCCTTCATAATTTTTCCATCTTTCGTAAAATTATTTCTCCTTCAGTAAAATTCTTTGCTGTCGTCAAATCAAACGCTTACGGCCACGGTTTAGTCAATACCTCTTTAATTTTAGAAAAAGCCGGCGTTGACGGACTATGCGTTGATTCTTTAATTGAAGGAATAAAACTAAGGGAAACCGGCATTAAAAAACCTATAATTGCTTTAGGCGCTACTCTTCCGGAAAATTTATTTTTAGCCGCTACTTACGGCATAACTGTTACAATCTCTAATTTTTTCTTTCTTAAATCTCTTCTGTTAATCAAAGGAAATATTCCGGATTTTCATATTAAAATTGATACCGGTATGCGCCGCCAAGGATTTTTCTTAAACGATATTAAAAAAGTTATTTCAGAAATAAAAAAACACCGCCGCGAAAACAATTTAAAAGGAGTTTACACCCACTTCGCTTCCGCTAAAGATTTATACTATCCCACTTTAGCCGAAAAACAATTTAATGAATTTAAAAAAGCATTGGAAATTTTCCGCCAAGCTGGTTTTAAAAATCTTATCTGCCACTCGGCTGCTACTGGTGGCACTCTCTTAAATAAAAAATATCATCTGGACGCTGTCAGAATCGGCATCGGACTCTATGGTTTTTTCCCTTCGGAAGAGCTAAAAACTGAACTCCAAAATAAAATTCTTTTAAAACCGCCTCTTAGCTTTAAAACCGTTATTACTGAAATAAAAAAAGTTAAAAAAGGTGATGGAGTCGGTTATGATTTTTCCGAAAAACTTTCTCGTGATTCTAAAATAGCTGTTTTACCCGTCGGTTACTGGCATGGCTTGCCGCGCTCGCTTTCTTCCATTGGCTATTTTTTAGTTTCCAATAAACAAGCTAAAATAATAGGCAAAGTATCTATGGATATGACAACGATTGATATTTCCGGCTTAAAAGCCAAAGAAGGGGATTTAGCTGTCTTAGATTTAAAAAATGCCATAGAAAAAAGCGGCTCTATTTCTTATGAAGTTTTAACAAGAATTAACCCGCTTATTAAAAGAATTTACATTTAATTTTTATGTTGCAGGGCAAAACCATAAAACCGAATATAAAGAAAAAACACTCCCGAAAATTAAAAATATTTTTTTTGCTTTTAATTTTTTGCGCCGTCCTTTTCGGTTTTTATTACCTTTTTTTTCAAGCTTCTTTCTTTAAAATAAAATCTTTTACTGTTTCTGGAAGCTCTACTTTTACTCCGGAAAACTTGATAAAAACAGGATTTGGAAAAAATATTTTTAGTTCTGTCAAACTTAATGATTTACCTCTGCTTCTAGAAGAAGCTTCTATCAGTAAAAATTATTTTAAAAGAACAGTCCTTATTTCCTTGAAAGAACGGGAAAAATTTGGCATCTGGTGCCAAAAAACGGAAGAAAGTTTAAAAAATTGTTTTTGGTTTGATAAATTAGGCAAGACATTCCTTTCTGCTCCTTTATCCGAAGGCGGATTTGTAAAATTAGTGGAAAGCGATAAGCCTCTTTCTCTTGGCGGTAAAGTACTGGAAGAAAATTTTTTTAATAACTTGCTGAAAATATTTAATATTGCATCCGAATTAAAAATACCGGAAAAGCACTTTTCAGTATTTCAAGACAAGGAAGAAGTTTTTTTAAATGCTTCCGAAAAAACTCCGGAAATTTATTTCAGTTTGCGCTTTAATCCGGATTTTTCCGCTAAAGCCTTAGAATCTTTTAAACCGGACTTTAAAAAAATTATCTATATAGACCTCCGCTCCGAAAACCGCGTTTTCTATAAGTATAAATAAAATTTTAATTGCGCAATTTTATCTCCCGCATTATAATTTCAATAAGATTAAGCATAGATATTTATTTCCTATTTACTCCACATACCATGCCTATTTTAGCGCACATCCAAAAATTTTTCTACATATAAACGAGTTAGGCAAAATAATTTTTTATATTAATTTTAACAATATGGAACTCAAACAATTTATTAAAGAAGCATTACTGGGCATTACTAACGGAGTTGATGATGCCAACAAAGAAGCTAACCGATTTAAAATACTCGGTGTAAAACACGAAAGTGGAATAGATGGCAACTACGCTGATTTTGATGTTTCTGTTATTGTCAACGAGGAATCGAAAATTGATGTTAATAGTGAAATAAAGGCTTCATGGCTAAGTGTGGTGTCGGCAAAACTTGGATCAAAAATTGCTCAATCAAATTTAAATAAAAACACACATCGACTTACTTTTAAAGTTTATATTTCAGAAAAGTAAAATTAGTATAAAAAATTATATCGCCTAACAAGGTGTATCTGGTTCGCAAGCTAAATAAAATTATTTTTTATTTTAATACTATGAATAAAGTTATTACCTATAAAAACGAAGGTACTAAAGGGGTTTTTTCTCAAATAAAATTGGATAGCGGTGAAAGGGTTTTAATCTCAATAGCAGCCAATGAAATTAAAATTTTTAGGTTGAAATTTTTTGGAGCAATTCCAAGCGGCACAGTCTGGGAATATCCTAGTCTATTTGGATTTTTTGATTTACTTATTGCCAATGGTTATTCCGGACATCCGTTAGATGTTTTAGTAGAAAAGGTAAAAAATTTTAATTCCATTGACCATTTGCAGACCGAATTAAAAAATTTTGTTAGTAGTCTAGAAAAAAAATAAAAAATAATTTTATTCTTAACGCTTACTCACCAAAATTTCGCCGCTTTTATAATTATTAAAGAGGAAGTCGGCGAAACTTCAGATACACCTAAACGTTAAGTGAAATACTCCTTTTATTTTTGGGCTATCGCCCAATTGTTTTAAAAATTTTAAATTTCTTTTTCATTAATTAAAAAGGGGTAATAAGGTGTTTTCTTCGCTCCGCTATGAAAACGATTTAATAATTTGGAAAACAAAGTACAAGTTTAAAAACTTAATCAATTAATCATGGATACGACTGAAGAAAAAATATTCAAAATCGATATAACTGACTTATTTCCAAAATTTGAAGAACATTTAAACATTCAAGGTAACTCTAGGATTATATTTTCTGGGAAATTTGGTATTGGAAAAACATATTTTTTAAATGAATTTTTTGAAAATAAAAAAGATAAATATGAAATTTTTCATCTATTTCCAGTAAATTACCAAATATCCTCTAATGAAGATATGGTTCAATTTTTAAAGTATGATATTCTAATTGAATTATTAAAAAAGGGAGAAGTTTTTAATAAAGGTAATAATTTAGACAAAAGTTTTGTAAATTTTATAAAAGATCAATGGAATACGAACTCCATTCTCAAAGGAACTATTAAAAACACTATAGAATTGCTACCTTTTGGTTTTGACAAATTGGGCAAACCTTTAAAAACAGCATTAGAGGTTGACAAAAAATTTCAAGAATTCAAACTAGAAGGAGATACAACAGAAATAGATAAGTTTTTAAAAGAAAACAACACTGAGTCAGATGTTATAAGCGAGATTATCAAAAAAAAGATACAGGAATCTAAGAAAGAAAAAGAAAGCGTACTTATTCTGGATGATTTAGAAAGAATTGACCCAGAACACATTTTTAGAATTCTTAATGTCTTTTCAGCACATTTTGATTTACATAATAACGAATTAGAAAACAAATTTGGCTTTGATAAAATTATTTTAGTCTCCGACTCACAAAATCTTAAAAGTATTTTTCATCATAAATATGGAAGCGATACTGATTCTAATGGATATTTTGATAAATTTTTCAGCATTGAAGTTTTTCAATTTGAAAATAAAGAAATAGTTACAAATGCTGTTGATCAAATCATATCTCATTTTCAAATAGAAGATGAAACGAATTTGAAAGAAGCTTTAGGGGAAAGTGGTTTTCTAAGAATATTCTTAAAAAATATTTTACTAAACTCACTAGAGTTATCTGGAAAAGAAAAACTAAATTTGAGACAGTTATTAAAGGGAATAAAGTTTCCCCTTAGGGCATTTGGGAATGGTTCATATAAAAAAGGAATTGTTGAGGGAAGAGATCAGGCTGTCCCCCAATTCATCAATTTAAGTATAAAGGCGTTAGTTTCTATATTTGGAGGAATTGAAGCTGATTTATTATCTGTGCTTAAAAAGGTCAAAGACAAATTAATTGTTAAAAAAAATGAATATGGGGCATATAAAGAATTTTCAAAATATCTTTTACTAACAATTGCACCATTCGATAAAAATGCAGAAAACTTTCAGCTTAAATGGTCTAATTACTTAATTGATTTTAACAATAAAATGATAACAAAAATCGAGAATGAACAAAGAATTGAAGTAAATCAAAAAATATTATTTTTTGATTTATTAATTGAATATGTTCAAGAGAGACATTATCTAGAAGTTGTTGATGTATGGTAAAAAGGATTTTGAATTTTAGGCATTCACCCCTAACCCCTCTGCCCAAAATCCAAATTAGTATAAATAATATAATTACATCGCCTAACACGGGATATCCGATTCACGAGCTAAATAAAATTATTTTAAAATTATGATAAACTTTATCGTCTGGGGAATCCTTGGAATCGCAACTGTTATTTTACTGGCAATGTATTTTAAAAAAAGAAATGCTGTTTGGGGCGGTTTTACGTTAGGCATCGTTATAGGTCTTATAATTGCTCTCATTTTCATCTTTAAGGGTGACGGATTTAGTTTGTATATTATTGGAAAAGCTGCTGCATTAGGAACAATGGTTGGTTTCATTGCAGAATTACTTGGTAAATTATCAGGTCATATTAAAAGTAAACAAAAATAATTTTATTTTTAACGCTCGCTAATCCAAATTGCTTGTTCACTTCGGTGATGATAAAACTATACCACCTACGCGAACTGCGCAACTTCGGATATGCCGATACATTTTGCAAAAATTCTCTTCGCTCTTTTTGCGCAATGCGCAATCGGGCTATGGCGCCTACAAACACAAAGTTTATAACTTTCTTATCAATAATAAATTATGATGGATAAAAAATTACTGCAAGAATTAAACCGCTTTTTAGGTAAAGCCGCCCTCAATACTTATGCGGGTGGCGGTCAAGAAGTTGATCCCGAAGAAGTTGGTTTTAAAGAATTGGAGTTCAAAGAGGGCGGCTGGTATTACAAAGATAGTTACACAGGATTTTTTCAATCATGGGGACGCGAGGTTGTCTGGCATAATCAAAAGCCTTTTTGGACGCAAATTTATGGCGGTGGAATGACCTCAAAATTCCAGAATGATACTAAATTTACTCATGAAACTTTTGATTTTCTCAAAAAGGCTTTATCCGCAGGCGAAAAACAAGAGAGTTTCCAACCTCGCGGTCCAAAAAGTTTTTCTGATGGTGATTGGGAATATACTTGTGAATGGAATGGCGATATTACAAAATTTGAGGGACATGAAAAAATCCTGTTCAAAAAAGAAGTTGTTTTTACCCATGATTTCTTGGGCGGTTTAATTCTTGCCCGATAGATACGGCGCCGTAGCCCGACTTTATCCGCTTCGCTCCGGACTTCGCATTTTGCCTAACTCTTTTTCAAGTGATAAATAAATATAGACGTTCCTGCTATAAAATCCGGCTTTGGCGGCTCGCTTAATGATAAAGGCAAACTCCTTGCCGCTTTTAGCCATAAATATTCATCTTCTTGTTTTCTTTCAAATCCTTGATGTGGTTTTGCCGTCGCTTGATTTAAAGTATTAACCGAAACTGCCAACCATTCTATTCCTTCCTCGCGCGGATCATTTCTTGCCGACCACCAAGGCGCAAACTTTTCTCCGAGCCTGTATGTCAGGCTGTCACCGCCAAAATAATCCACCGCTATTTTCTTTATGTTATTTTTTTCAACAAATTCTTCCAGCCTTTTTAAATCCTGCCCCCAGTCATAATTTGAATCTGTGGCTATTTTATATCCTTCCCGCGTTCCTCCTGCGAGCGTGTTGTAATAAGAAAGAAAATAAGGGCTAGCAGAAGCTGTTTCTATAAAAAGCCAAGCTAAAACTGCAATTGTCAAAAAAACTTTTCCTGCTTGAAAAACATTTCTTGCCGTTGAAGAAAAAAAGCTTTTTATAAAATTACTGTTTCCATAAGAACCTTTATTTATCGCCCATTTTTTTATTGAAGAAACTGAAAGTATATAAATAAAAGGCAAAGTCGGCAAAATATGGCGCACTCCTATATTCAGCGGGCTTTTTATGCTGTAAATCCAATAAAAAACAACAAAGGACGCCATTGAAAATTCCGCAAAGTTTGTCTGTAGATAATGCCTGATTCTTTTTCTTTCTCTGTTGTAAACTCCCCGCGCCATTCTTGCTAAAGCCAACACCAAACCCGTTATTATCAAAATTAAAGTCGGCAATGTTTCTTTAGCGATATATGTTACTGGAAAATAACTAATCCAGCCGGAAGAAGAAACCTCCCCTATAAAATATCCCGAATTACCAGCGGAAGATCTCTGCATTACCATTAGCACTCCCAGAAGATATTCGGAAATAGGCCTCAAAAAAACATTATTCGCCATTACTATATCCGCTTCCGCAAAACATCTTGTTAAATTGCACGTCTCTCCGCTAGCTGTCGGTCCTCCGGCAAACGAAGATAATAAAAATTTAGTATCACTCACTTGTCTTTCCACCGGATAATTAAAAGTGAAAATAAAATAGAAAAAGTAAACCACAACAAAAGCTATTAAAACAATTATTGTCAATTTAGAAATTAACTTTATAAATTTTATAAAAAAACTGTAAGTATTCTTAATAAAAGTTTCACTGCTCTTTGCTTCTTTATACGCCTTTAGGAATGTCAAAAATATAAAAAAAGGAAAAAGCAAAACAGCGGAAAATTTTAAAAGCTCTGCTATTCCTAAAAACACTCCCGCCAGCCAAAAATTTTTTCTTGACGGCGACTCCAGATATTTTACAAAAAAATAAGAAGCGGCAAATATCCCAAAAGCCGCTCCCACGTCTGTTGTTACGTAATGCCCGTGAGCTAATACCGTCGGCGAAAAAGCAAACATAAAAGCCGGCGCGAGCCCCCACCATCTTCCGATTAAATTTGCCGCCCAGAAATAAATAAATAAAACAAGTAAAATCGTTAAAATCATTGGCCCGATCCTTGACCAAAATATTATTTTATCCGCATCATTCCCGCTCTCAAAAATAAATTGTGCTCCTCCCACCCATTGTCCGTTAACATCTTTTTGCCAAAAATCATTACTAACTGGAAAATTAAGATTTAAAAACAAAAGCGGCAAGGCGGAAATAGCTTTTACTAATGGCGGATGCTCTGGATTAAGTCTATAATCTAAAAAATGCACATATCCGTATCCCGCTGGAATGTGCGCCATCTCATCCATAATTAAAGAATCGTGACTGGAAGCGCGATACATAAAAAATAAAGAAAATAGCGAAATTACTATCACAGCCGCATAAGGTATAAAAATAAAAGTTTTTTTCATATTTTTTTCACTGGCTGGCAAATTAAAAACTACGCCAAATATTAATTTTACCTTATTTTATTCTTCTATGCTACTCAAATCCTCAAGTTTTTCCGGCAAAGACACAGTTAAAATAGCCAAATTTCTCATCGGTAAAATTCTTGTAAGAAAAATTAAAACTCCTGCCGGCAAATCAAAAATAATTTACGCTCTTATCACCGAGACGGAAGCCTACGACGGCTTTAGTGATAAAGCTTCCCACGCTTCCCGCGGAAAAACCCTTCGTAACACTCCGATGTTTGCCTCTGCTGGCTCTTGGTATATTTACTTTGTTTACGGCAACCATTTTATGCTGAATTTAGTTACTGGCCCAAAAAATTATCCCGCCGCTGTTTTAATTCGTGGCATCAGAATTATTTCTAAAAATTCTAACTCTATTTCCGGCCCCGGCCGGCTGACAAAATTTTTAAAAATAAACAAAAATCTTAACAACCAGCCGGCAAACAAAAATAGCGGCTTGTGGATTGAGGATTACAGAGTTAAAATAACCCGAAAAGAAATAGAGAAATTACCTCGGGTGGGCGTAAATTACGCCGGTCCAATTTGGTCTCAAAAACCCTGGCGATTCAGATTGAATAGTTACTATTAGGATAAATTGATATAATAAAAAACGTGTTTTTAAAAGAAAATAATTTTGCTTACATTGACGGAGCAAATCTTCACAAAGGAATTGAAAGTTTAGGTTGGAATTTAGATTATAAAAAATTCAGAGTGTGGCTTTCGGAAAAATATAGCGTAAAAGTTGCTTATCTTTTTATTGGTTTAATGCCTAAAAATAAGGAACTTTATAAATATCTGCAAGAATCAGGTTTTACTTTAGTATTTAAAGAAGTGATATATGATGGTGGTGGTAAGCCAAAAGGAAATTGCGATGCTGATTTAGTTCTGCAAACCACAAGAGATGCTTATGAAAATAAATTTAATAAAGCAGTTATAGTTTCAAGTGACGGCGATTATGCTGGATTGGTCAATTTTCTTATTAATAAAGAAAAAATATTAACAGTGCTGTCTCCAAGCAATGAAAAGAAATGCTCCATTTTATTAAAAAGAACCGGAGTAAAAATATCTTACCTAAAAGACCAAAAGCTTATTTTTAGCTAAAAAAGAAAAAACCCCCGATAGAGACGAACTCTATAAGGGTCTTTTTCGTGGTAATTATCTATATAATACTCTTTCGTTCGTTGGAAGTCAATAATTTATTATCCCCATAGTGTTTGCTATTATTTTTTAATGACAAAAGCTAATTTTTAATATATATTAAAACCCATGAAACTCTCAATAGGTATCGTCGGTCTCCCCAATGTCGGCAAATCCACTCTTTTTAAAATTCTCACTAAAAAAGAAGTTAATATTGCCAATTATCCGTTTGCCACCATTGATCCGAATGTCGGCATTGTTTCTGTCCCAGATGAAAGATTGGACAAACTTTTTTCGTTCTCAAGAAGCGCTAAAAAAATTCCGGCGGTTGTAGAATTTTATGATATTGCTGGTTTAGTTAAAGATGCTAATAAAGGCGAAGGTTTAGGCAACCAATTTTTGGCTAACATTCGGGAAACAAACGCCATTATCCAAGTCGTCCGTTGTTTTCAAGGCGGAGAAATAATCCACGTAGAAAATAACGTTAATCCGGAAAGGGATATTGATATTATAAATTTGGAATTGATATTTAAAGATATTGAAACAGTAGAAAAAAGAATCACGAGTCTTGAAAAAGAAGCGAGAGGGGATAAGAAAAAAGAAAAGTCTCTGGAAATTATGAAAAAACTAAAAGAAAATCTTTTAACGAATAAACTAGCCAATCAATTGCCGGAAGAAATAAAAGAAGACAAAGAAGTAAGAGAACTTAATCTCCTTGCCTTAAAGCCGCAAATTTATCTTTTAAACGGAAACAGCACCGACGTTTCCGAAAGCTTAAAAGAAAAAATAAAAAACCTTAAAGCCGATTTTCTTATTTTTGATTTAGCAGCGGCGGAAAATATTGATGAACTTATAAAAAAATCTTATGAAATTTTAGGTTTGATTAGCTTCTTTACTACCGGCGTTGATGAATCCCGCGCCTGGACTATAAAAAAAGAAACTAAAGCTCCGGAAGCCGCTGGCGTCATTCACACCGACTTTGAAAAAAAATTTATCCGTGCCGATGTTATTAATTGGCAAGATCTCTTAAACTGTGGCGGTTGGGCGGAAGCTCGCCAAAAAGGCAAACTACGCACCGAAGGAAAAGAATATACAGTTAAAGACGGTGATGTTTTAGAAATCCGCCACGGATAGAAAGAAGACCCTTTTCTAGTTTGAGAAAAGGGTCTTTATTTTAACTTGATAAAATAAGAAGAAAATCAAGTTATATTTACAAATCAATAAGTTTAAAAGCAACTAAATCAACAAGGAATCCAATAAAAGCTAAAATCCCAAACAAAACCCACCACCAGCCGCCGCCCAAGATGATAGCCATTAAAACAGGCACTATCAACTCTCGGGAAAAATAATGCAATAATCATTATTGCTGTCACTCCTGTAATCATTAACGCAGTCATCTCTTTCTCCTTCCTACTCTTTTTAAATCTAAGCTTTAGATTATTATAATAGATATAGATAAAGATTGTCAATCTTTCTTTCTTAAATTAATTTGTTATACTGAAAACAGCACCCACGATTCTAAAAAGAAAGGAGGTGAGTGCCATGAAAAAATTTACCTGTCTCAAAACCAGAGAACAAAAACTTTCTTGGGACGAAGTTATTAGCATCTTAAAAAAAATAGCCAAGGAAGCAGACCGAAAAACAGAAGTAAAAGTTATTTTTCACCCGAAAAATAACTGCCAAAATGGGGAGGCGGAATATGATATCTTTTCAGAAAAAAGAGCTTCTTAAAAAGCTCTAAAGCCCTTGAGTAAAAACTCCGGGGCTTTTTAAATTTATATTTTAACTATAAAACTTCCTTCTGGCACCCATGATAAATCTTCTTGTCCTTTTTTTCTCTCATCCGGTAAAACATAATAAATATTTTTCTCCTTTTGTTTTTCCCTTAAAAAAGTATCTGTTATAAACATAATTGTTTGCGCTAGCATTGGCACTCCTCGCACATCTGTTCCGCCCGAATTAACAATTACATATTTTAACTTTTCTTTTGGCAAAGCATTAAGCTCTCTTCCTATTTCCACGTAATTTTTACTAAAAGCGTTTGCTGTTTCCTGACTTTTGGCAAACTGCACAAAATATTCATTATTAGCAGAAGAAATAAGATATGCTAAAAAGGCCGCCATAAAAAACGCTTTTGCTTTCTCATTTTTAAAATTATTTAAAATCTTTTCTCCTCCCATTCCCGCTAAAATAAAAACTGGCGGCGCCATTAAAATCGCTCTCAAAGAATGTGGCATTCCCTCATTAGAAATAACTACCGGTAAAGCCGCAAGTATCAGCCAGAAAAATAAAACAGCCGGCGCTATTTTTTCTCCTTTATAAAAACATCTAACTGCTATTATTATTCCGACAATAAATAAAATTCCCGTAATAAATTCTAACTCCGGCTTTCCTGCGTAATTATGCCTTGCATTTCCGTCTCCAATAAAATTAAACATCCCCGCAGTTTTTATAATATTTATTGCTAAATCCTTCGCCGGAGTAGGGGAACTAAATACAGAAACTTGTGCCGTTCTACCTAAAAAATCTTGCGTATTTTGTATAAAATAAATTCCTAAAGGCAAAGCGACAATTATTCCTGTTATTACAAAAATAGTTGTTGCCTGCCAAAACTTTTTCTCTTTATAAAAAAACGGTATTAATAAAAGAAACAATGCTGGCATTGCCCGATAAGCGATATAAGAATAAAATCCCAAACCCATAAACACACCGCCAATAGCGGCGCACCAAAATAAAGAGTTAAAAGCTGAAAATTTAAAATCTTTCCTTTTTCTAATCACTCTCAAGAAAAAATATAACGAGAAAACTAAGAAAAAAGGCGCCATAATTGCCCGAAACCCAATGCGTGAAAAATTAATTTGCCAAAATGAAACTGCCGCAAAAAACGAGGCTAAAAAAGCAATTAATTCCACTCGCTTATCTGTTTTTTTATTTTCTTCCTGATCCCAAAAATTCTTAAATAATTCCCTTGTTAATAAATAAATTCCAAGCACTGTTAAAATACCAAACAATGCTGACGGCAATCTCAATGCCCACGGCTCCCTCGGCAAAAATTTTAAAAATACCGCTTGGATATTTATAAACAAACCTTCTCTGCCATTATTTTCCGGATAAAAAATTTTATAATCTCCCGTCACAACGGTCTCCAGCGCATTATTTCCATTCATTGCCTCATCCGGATAAAGTCCCGGCGGCACATTTTTTAAATCATACAAACGAAAAAAAGCGGCTAATGCTACCACTATTCCTATTAAGATTATTTTTTTCATTTCTCTACTTTTTTATTGCCGATTTTATAAACTCCAAAAACAGGGGATGTGGATTTAATGGTTTTGATTTGAATTCCGGATGAAATTGCGTTGCCATAAAAAAAGGATGGCTTTTAAGCTCTAAAATTTCCACTAAATTTTTTTCCGGATTTATCCCCGAAAAAATCATCCCTTTTTTCTCCATCATTTCTTTATAGTCATTATTGAACTCATAGCGGTGCCTGTGCCTCTCCGATATTAAAGGCTGCTTATAAGCGGCGTATGCTTTCGTCCCGCGCTTTAGCTCGCAATTATAAGCGCCCAATCTCATAGATCCTCCATAATTCTTTTTTTCCATATTTTCCAACTGCTCCGGCAAAATATGAATAACCGGATTTTTCGTATTTTGGTTTATTTCAGTAGTATGGGCATCCCGTTTTCCGCAAACATTTCTCACAAATTCTATCGCCGCCATCTGCATTCCATAACAAAGTCCCAAAAACGGTATTTTATTTTTTCTTGCATATTCTATTACTTTTATTTTTCCTTCCACTCCTCTCGTACCAAATCCTCCTGGCACTATAATTCCGTCATAATTTTTTAACTCGCTGTTTTCTTTTACGCTTCCTTTTTCAAACTTCTCTGAATTTATCCAATCTATAATCGGTCGGTGACCTAAACTATAAGCTGCGTGTTTTATTGCTTCAATTACAGAAATATATGAATCGCTTAAAGTAAAAGCCCCAGTAGAAAAATATTTTCCCACAATGCCAATTTTCACCTCTTTTTCAAAATCGGTATTAGTAAAAGCTTTATTCCACTTCATTCCATTTTTATGCCTTGGCCGCATTCCAAATTTTTTTAAAATTATCCGCGACATTCCGTCCTTTTCAAAATTTATCGGTATTTGGTAAATAGATTTTACGTCCGGCGCCGAAATAACGCTTTCCGGCAAAATATTGCAAAACATTGATATTTTTTTCTTTCGGGGTTCATCTAACGGTTGGCTCGCGCGAGCCAAAATTATGTCCGGCTGGATGCCGGCGGAATTTAACGTGCGCACGGCATACTGTGTCGGTTTTGTTTTCATCTCTCCCACCATTCTTGGTATCGGCAAGTAACTGACTAATACAAAAATAACGCCATCCGGCTTAGCAAGCTTCATCATTCGTCCCGCTTCCAAAAAAAGCATATTCTGATACTCGCCAACCGTTCCTCCTATTTCTATTAAAACAAAATCCGCCTTAGTTTTGCGGGCGACCCGCTCAATGCGGCGGATTACTTCTTCTGGAATATGCGGCACCACTTCCACGCACTTTCCCTCATACTCCAAGTTTCTTTCCTTTTGGATAACGGTCAGATAAACCGAACCGGTTGTCATATAATTGTCGCGGGAAATATTAGTATCTAAAAAACGTTCATAATTTCCCACATCCTGGTCGCACTCCATTCCATCGTCTGTCACAAACACTTCTCCATGCTCAATCGGATTCATCGTTCCCGCATCCACATTTACATAAGGGTCTATTTTAACAGCGGTAACATTAAAGCCATAATTTTTTAATATCCTTCCTATAGACGCTGTTGCTACTCCTTTTCCCACTCCGGACATTACGCCTCCGGTAACAAAAATATATTTAGTTGACATATTTTAAAATTTAAAGCCTTTATTTCTTTTTTAAGCAATATTTTTACTTAATTTTCAGTTAATTTTACTATACCTTAAACCGCTTGCAAAAAACAATCTGGGGAAAAATAAAACTCCGCTAGTAAAAGCTTTCAGTTTCATATACTAACTGTGTGCGGAATAAAATCACGATTGTACTCGTCTGTAGAAGTTTTCTTGTGTCGGAACAAAAAAAGGGCCGCTTCTATGCGACCCCGTTTTAAGTTTTATTCAAAACTAAACAATATTTTAAAAACAACTCAATTACGCAGGTTCCTCTTGCAAAATTTGATTTTTAAAACAAACCACATAATCATCTTCATCCCAACTCGAAAATTCTAGCTCTCCTTTTTCATTTAAAAACCTTCCGCCAAAACATAATTCATCTCCATACCCCCCCTCTTTTTTTGCAAAGTTTAGAAAAGGGACAACCATTTTTCCTTTATCCTTGTTTTCCCTTAATACTGTTCCAAAAAAAATGAAAAGTCCTTTTATTTTTTCCCATTCATCCGGAACAGTCGCATTTCTTTTTCCTTCCTTGTATAAACCTCCATACATTTCATTCATAATAACCAAATCCGGAAAATTACTGTGTATTATATCCTTTATATTTTCCTTAAAAAATCCTTTTTTAAGTTTTTGGATTCTCAATGTATTAAGATCTATTTTTTCCTCACCAGATTTTTTTGAATGAAAAACTATTAAATGACTCGCTAGTTCATCTAGTTTTTTTCCACAAAAAATTCCCTTTTTTGCCTCGTACCCAAAAACCGGAAGCTTCGAATAATCCACAATAATTGTATTCCCCATTTTTTTCTCCAATCTCTTATTTATTTTTAAAATCTACATCTGCTTTTAGAATAACTTTTTATTAACAAAAAGTCAATTTTTAATATCTTTTCCTTGCCTTTAAATATTTAAAATTTATAATATATAAGGTCTGTCACCAAATGCGCTTTTGTAGCCTAATTTCAGGAATTGCAGCCAAAATGGCATTTGGCGACAGACCCAAAATTATGCTCTTAAATTTTCTTTCTAAAACTAACCCTGACAAACTAAAAGGAGTTGCTATTTTACGCCTTGATTTTAACTCCGAAGGGGATTGGCGTTTAAAACGTTCTCTCCCTACTTTAAAATTTCTTCAAAAACACGCCGCTAAAATTGTCATTTTGAGCCACAAAGGTCGCCCCACTCCTTCTCTTCTTCCTCTTAAAGAAAACGCCAAATTTTCCCTAAAAAAAGACGCTAATAAATTATCCAAATTTTTAAACTACCCTGTTAATTTTATCAACTGCTCCCGTATTTCCGAAGCTGGTAATGAAATAAGAAACTCCAAAGAAAATTCTGTTTTTGTTTTGGAAAATGTCCGCTTTTTAGAAGGGGAAGCAGAAAACAATCTTTCTTTATCAGAACACTTAGCTTCTTTAGGCGACTATTTTGTTAATGATGCTTTTGCCGTTTCTCATCGCGCCAACGCTTCCGTTGTTGGTATCACTAAATTTTTACCAAGCTATGCCGGCTTTGAAATGGAAGAAGAATTAAAAAACCTTTCTCATATTATGGAAAAGCCGGCGCACCCTTTTGTTATGGTTTTTGGCGGCGGCAAAGCGACAGACAAACTTCCTATTATCTTAAATTTTAGAAACAAAGCTGACTTTTTCCTTTTAGGCGGCGCGCTTGCCAACACCATGCTTTATTTAAAAGGAGAAAAAATGGGTAATTCTCTTATTGAAAAAGAAATAGATGGTGCCCTTCCAAATTTGCTTAAAATGAAGAATGTTGTCCTTCCTTTTGATTTTAGAAAAAAAGGCAAAGCTATTTTAGACATCGGTCCGAAAACTGAAAAACTTTTTTCTTCTTATATTAAAAAAGCTAAAACTATTGTTTGGAACGGCCCTTTAGGCGCTTTTGAAAAGAAAGGTTTTGAAAAGGGGACTAAAGCAATCATAAAAGCTATTGCTTCCTCCCGCGCTTTTTCTCTTGTCGGCGGAGGAGAGACAATTGTACTTTTGGAAAAAATGAAGTTAGAAAAGAAAATCAGTTTTATTTCAACCGGTGGCGGCGCTATGCTTGAATTTTTATCAGGCTGCAAACTTCCCGGTTTGAAAGCTTTAGAAAAAAGTAAAAAATAATTTTTCTCCGTTTTTTTAAATATGAAAAAAAACACAGCGCCAAAAAAAGAAAATATAATTATTTACCACTCCGACTGCTATGACGGTTTTAGCGCCGCCTGGGCAGCATGGAAAAAATTTGGCAGCAAAGCGGAATATCTTCCGGTAAAACATGACCTTCTTCCTCCCGCCGGCTTAGAAAATAAAAATATCTTTTTTGTTGATTTTTGTTACCCGGCTCCTATTATGGAAAAAATTTCCCAGAGCGCGAAAAGCGTTACCGTCATAGACCATCATATTTCCGAAAAAGAAACCACCGAAAAATTTCCCGGACTTTTTTCTCTTGATCATTCCGGCGCTGTCCTTTCTTGGATTTTTTTTCATCCTAAAAAAGAAATTCCTCTCTTTCTTAAATACATAGAAGACCGCGACCTTTGGTATTTCCGTTTACAAAAATCAAAAGAAATCAGCTCCTATCTTGAATTTTTTAATTTTGATTTCAATTTATGGAGCAAATTATCAAAAGAAATAGAAAATCCTATTAAACGCAAGGAATGGATAAAAAACGGCTCCTTAATCTTAAAATATGAAGATAAAAGGATTGAAGAAATTATTGCAGAAGGGGGAGAGTTAGTTCAATTTGAAGGACGCAAAATTTTTGCAGTCAATTCTATACTTTTTCGCTCCGAACTGGGCAACCTTCTTTGTCGCCGCCACCCGCCTTTTGCCATTATTTGGCGTAAAGAACCTGATAGTTTAAAATTTTCTCTCCGCGGCAACGGCAGTATAGACGTTTCAAAAATTGCTAAAAAATACGGCGGCGGCGGACATTTTTCTGCCGCTAGTTTTCGCCTTCCCCCCGACTCCAAACTTCCATGGCTAATAAAAAATAAATTTTAAAACAAAATGTCTAAATCTCTTTTTGGCGATGATAAAGAAAATAAATTAATTATCTTTACTGACGGCGGCTCGCGTGGCAATCCCGGCCCGTCTGCTATCGGAATAGTAATCGGCGAAAAAGAATACTGCGAAAAAATCGGCAAAGCTACTAATAATGTCGCTGAATATCAAGCAGTTATTTTTGCTCTAAAAAAAACCAGGCAAATTTTAGGCGGTAAAAAATCCGCGGAAGCGGAAATTGAAATAAGAATGGATAGCGAACTTGTCCAAAGGCAACTTTCCGGAAAATATAGAATAAAAGAAGAAGATTTAAAAATTCTCTTTGTTAACGTCCATAATCTCCTCTTTGATTTCAAAAAAGTATCTTTTAGACACATTCCCCGCGAAGAAAACCGCCACGCCGACTTTCTTGTAAACAAAGCTCTGGATAAAAAATAAAATAAAATCTCACTTATCTGACGATCGTCTAATAAGTGAGATTTTATTTTATTTTAGACAAGTTTTTTTAATCAATTTTACTAAATAAATTTTTCTATTATAAAACTCCACTTTAGGCGGAGTTTTATAATATCTTTACCCTATAAAATTTCTTTTCTATTTTATTAGGGTTTGCCAGTTTAAAATAAGCCGGATTCTGTATTTGACGGCAATTTGTCTGTCCCGAAGCTTGCGCATCGGGATCAAGCGGCACAAACCAACATAAAAGCGTTGGAATACGGCCTTGCGCCAGGCAGGGTTTGCCACATCCGAAACTTACGCCTCGGACGCGTGCGCTCTTACCGCACGATTTCACCCTTTCTCCGCCTTAGGTGGAGTGGTATATTTTCTGTTGCGCTTTCCGTAGGATCACTCCTCGTCGCTGTTAGCGACTGCCTGAAACCGGCATTATCTGCCGGCTAGCGTCCGGACTTTCCTTCCAGTTTTTATTAAAAAAACCGGATAGCCGTCTTTTAAACTAGCTACTTAATTTTACCTCTTCTTGACAAAAAGTCAATAAAATATACGATATATTTAGTACTTTACACAGGTATTTAAAATCTATTTTTGAGGTGCGTTATGAAAATGATTAGTATGAGAGCATTGAGTTCTGTTATGTTTCTTGTTGGTTTTTTATTTTTATTTATAATTCCTCACCTTTTAATTTTATGGGATAGCCCTCCGACAGAAATTATTTCTTTAAAACTCTTTGGAGAAAACGCCGGCAAGTTGGAATACCTTGCGTCTTTAATAATTTGCCTTCCTTATTCTTTTGTCTGTTTTGTTGGAGCAGGCGTGGCTCGGTATTTTAGCGTTACGCCGCTACCAAACCGACAAGAAGATAGTAATTAAAAGGAAAAAGCCACCTTCTTAAACCTTGCCTGCTGCAGGGTTTTTTTATTTAATAGTTATCCACATTTTCCCTTTTTGACATTATGTCTTAAGGGACTAGAATTGTATGAAAGTGGGTAATTGTGGGGAAAAGTAAATTCTATGTTTTTAGGAGAATATTTTTATTCTATTGATGAAAAAGGTCGCATGGCTCTACCGCCTAAGTTTAGGGTAAATTTAAAAAGCGGGGCTATTATCACAAGAGGTTTAGATGAATGCCTTTTTGTTTTTGGGCTTAAAGAATGGGAAAAGCTTGCAAAAAAGCTTATTGCTTTGCCTTTAGCTCAAGCTAATTCTCGTGCTTTTGTTCGTTTAATGCTTGCTGGGGCTATGGATGTAAAATTTGATTTACAAGGAAGAATCCTTATTCCAGACTTTTTAAAAAAATATTCCAGTTTAGCAAAAGATGCTTATGCTATTGGCCTTTATAATCGTGTTGAGATTTGGAGTAAGGAAAAATGGGAATCTTACAAATTAAAAACGGAGAAATCATCTGGCGAAGTAGCTGAAAAAATGAGGGAGCTGGGAATTTAACAATCTTTACTTATGCACAAACCCGTTCTTGTCTCTGAAGTTCTTGAATTCCTTGACCCGCAAAATGGAGAATTTTTTATTGATGCTACTGCCGGCGCCGGCGGCCACACAAAGGCTATTCTTGAAAAATTAGGAAAAGACGGAAAAATTATTGCCATAGAATGGAATAAACATTCCGCTGACCTTTTAAAAAGTAATCTTGAAAATACCAATAATTTAGAAATAATCTGCGGCAATTACGCTGATATTCCTGAAATTATTTCTGAAAAAAAAATTAGCCAAGTTGATGGCCTTCTAGCTGACTTAGGTTTTTCTTCCGATGAACTAGAAAATTCAGGACGAGGATTTAGTTTTAAAAAAGACGAGCCTCTTCTTATGACTTATAGCGACAACTCTATCCCTGTCTATGAAATTTTACGGAAAATTTCCGAGATAGAGCTTGCTGATATTATTAGAAATTTTAGCAATGAAAAATACGCCAAAAGAATAGCTCACGCCATAAAAGAAGAAATAAAAAGAAACCCGCATCTTTCCAGTCTTGAGTTAGCTGAAGTGATAAAAAAATCAGTTCCCGGAAATTACGAGATGAGAAGAATTAATCCTGCTACGAGAACTTTTCAAGCTTTAAGAATTTATGCCAATAAAGAACTTAAAAACTTAGAAAAACTTCTTCTTTCCTTACCTAAAATTTTACAAAGTGGCGGCCGGGCAGTTTTCATTTCTTTTCATTCTTTAGAAGATAAATTAGTGAAAAATTACTTTCGAAAATACGCTAAAGAAAAAATTGCTAAAATTTTAACAAAAAAACCAGTAACAGTGGGAAGCGATGAATTAGGGCAAAACATTCGCAGTCGCTCCGCTAAACTCCGCGCCATTATGTTTTTTTAATTTTAAATCTTTATTTTTACTTTTAACTTGCAACTCTTTACTTATTTTTATGACCATCTTTAAGCCGGAAAAAAAGTCAAAACTTAATATTGTCACTTTTATTTTATCCGCCGTGCTTTTATCTCTGGTTTTTGCTTGGCTCAACGTTTATAACCGCCAAGTTAATGCCTCTCACGATGAAAAAGCTTTAGCAAAAGAACTTCAGGATCTCAAAGTAAAAAACGCCGAGCTAGACAATACTCTTCACGATTTTTTTTCTCCTTCTAAAGCTAAAGAATTTGCTGACGAACGCGGGCTTACGGAAGAAAATTACCCTAAATTTTTAGAAATCGCCAAAGGAATTTAATTTTTATCACCCAAAAATAGCCAAAACAATGAAGTTCAGGTTTTTGTTTCTAGTAATCGTTTTCACTGTTCTTTTTTCTGTTTTGGTTTTTAATCTTTATAATATTCAAGTAAGGAAAGGCAATTTTTATGTTGCTAGCGCTAAATCCCAACTGGAAAATTCTGGTGCCCTGCATGCCACTCGCGGTGGCATTTATTTTACTAATAAAGAAAGCGGAAAAATTCCCGCCGCTATAGAAAAAGAATATTTTGAAATTTTTGCTGTTCCAGATGAAATAGAAGATCCAGTCATAACCGCTGAAAAAATTTTCTCCGTTGTTTCTATTTCAAAAAGCGATTTAATAAATCTTTTTAAAAAACCGAAAGATAAATATGAACTTCTTGTAAAAAGGGCGAGTGAAGAACAAAAAGCTTTCATTAGAAATAATTTTATAAAAGAAATTTACTTAAAAAGCCATACGGAAAGATTTTATCCTTTAGAAAAAACTGCTTCTCATCTTTTAGGCTTTGCTGGTGTTAGTAAAGATAGCGACAATCCTTCAGGCCTTTATGGCTTGGAAAAATTTTTTAATGAAAAACTTTCCGGTAAAGACGGTTTTGCGAAAGGAGACGGTATAATTTCTCCGGTTTCCGGAGAAGATATTTTTTTAAACATTGACCGCAATATTGAATCACAAGCGGAGGAAATACTCTCCGACCTAGTTTTAAATTTTAAAGCTCAAGGCGGCAGCGCTATAGTTTCTGACCCCAAGAATGGAAAAATTCTTGCTATGGCAAGCCTGCCAAATTTTAATCCTAATAATTATTCTAAATATCCTATCCAAAACTTTTTAAACCCGGCAACGGAAAAAGTTTATGAACCTGGTTCCATCTTCAAAGTAATCACTATGGCTATAGGCTTAGATAGCGATAGTATCACTCCGGAAACTACTTACGTTGATAAAGGCTCTTTAACTATTAACGGCAGCACTATAAAAAATTGGGATCTAAAAGCACACGGTCGGCAAACTATGACTAACGTTATAGAGCAATCGTTAAATACCGGCGCTGTTTTTGCTGAAGAACAAATTGGCCGCTCTATTTTTTTAGAATATTTGAAAAAATTTGGTCTTGGGGAAATTTCCGGAATTTCACTTTCTGGAGAAGTAAGAGGAAATATTAAATCTCTAGAAATTAATCCTAAAGATATTAATTTTGCCACCGCTTCTTTTGGACAAGGAATCTCCGTTACTCCTGTTTCTTTACTTAAAGCTGTGTCTGTTATTGCTAACGGCGGCAATCTGGTAGATTTTGCTATCGTTCAAGGTGAAGAAGATAAGAATCCGCAAAGGATAATCAGTGAAGACGCGGCGCGCAAAACTATTACTATGATGATTTCTGCTGTTGATAAAGCGTTGGTTGCTAAAATAGAAGGTTATAATATTGCTGGTAAAACCGGCACCGCTCAAGTTCCCGATTTTGTAAAAGGCGGCTACACAAAAGATGTTATCAATACTTATATCGGCTTTGCCCCAGCTTACGACCCAAAATTTATTATTCTTATTAAACTTGATAAACCTGCCGGAGCGCCTTTAGCTGGTCAAACAGTTGTTCCGGCTTTTCGTAAGCTTGCTGAATTTATTATAAATTATTACAACATTCCGCCGGATAGAACCGAAGAAAAATCTAGTAATTAAATTTTTTAAAACACTCCATCTACTATGAAAGATAAAAAAAATACTCCCTTTTTTTGGTTTTGCCTTAAATTCTTAGCCCGTTTTATTTTAAAGCGTCATAATCCAATAATTATTGCCATTGTCGGCGGGGCGGGAAAAACACTTACTAAACTCGCTATCTGTGCCGCTTTAAAAAACACAAAAATTACCCGAGCCTCTATTTCGGATTCAAATATTTCAAATAAAGAAGCTTCCGTTTTAGCTATTCTTGGCTCTTGGGATAAAACCGGCGGGCCTTTCTTTTTTCTTAAAGTTATTTTTCTGTCGTTTTTTCATCTCATTTTTAAATCTAAAAACTACCCTCAAATTTTAATTTTGGAATTTGGAGCTGAAAACCAAGGTGAAATAAAAGAGCTTATTAAAATAGCCAAACCATCACTTGTAGTAATGACCGCTATCGGAAACATTCCACCGCATTCAGAATCTTTTTCTACAGCGGAAGCCGCTATACGAGAAAAAGCAAAAATACTGGAGCATCTTTCTTCTTCCGGTTGCGCTGTTCTTAATTTTGACGACCCCGCTATCCTTCCAATGGAAGAAAGGACAAAAGCGGAAATAATTACTTTTGGTTTTAAAAAAGGTTCCGATATTCGTCTTTCAAATTTTTCTTTAAGGGAAGAAGATGAAAAACCTATTGGAATTTCTTTTAAATTAAATAATTACAGCTCTTCAGTGCCAATTCGTTTGGATGATATTTTTGGTAAAAGCGCCGCTTACGCTTCCGCCGCCGCCGCGGCTGTCGCTTTGCGTTTTAATTCCAATTTGGTAAAAGTTTCTCAAAATCTTTCCTCAAATTTTTCCACTCCTGAAAGATGTTTAAAACTTCTACCCGGTATAAAAGAAACATTTATTATAGATGATACTTGCGGTTCTTCTCCAGTTTCCATTAAAGAAGCACTTGATGTTCTAAAAAATCTTCCCGCTAAAAGAAAAATAGCAGTTTTAGGCGATATGTTGAATTTAGGACGTTACACTATTGATGCTCACGAAGAAGCTGGAAATCTCGCCGCTAATTCTGCTAATTTTCTTATAACTATCGGCGCTCGTTCAAAATTTACCGCCGCCGCCGCTATTAAAAAAATGCCAAAATCAAAAGTCTTTTCTTTTGATTCAGTAGAGGAAGCTGGAAAAAAAGTGCAAGCTATTATTAAAAAAGGGGACTTGATTTTAATTAAAGCTTCCGAAGAAATTCATGCCGAAAAAGTAGTAGAGGAAATAAAACAAACACCCGTTTCCAATATCTAAATCTAATCTTTTTTCTTCTTGCCATTTTTCCTATTTTTAAGTAAAATACGCTTGTCCTTTTTGTTTTTTGCCGCTATCGTCTAGCCCGGTCTAGGACACTGCGTTCTCAGCGCAGGAACACCGGTTCAAATCCGGTTAGCGGTACTAATTTGCTTTTTTTACTCTTTTTCTCTATTCTTTTGAAAAATAAGCAAAAACTTATTTTTCTGCACCAAAAAACTTAATAAAAAGGAGATGCAATAATGGTAGATATCACTGAAGCAACGGAGTTAATGGATAAAGAAAAAAGAGAAAGAATTATCCAAACAACGCAAAAGATCATTGTAAATTTAGATGGCGCAAAAAATCTTGCAGAAATTGAATCAATAGTCAACAACCTTTTTCTCTTCACCGGATTTTTTAGTATTAGCTTAAACACTACTGCCCTTTTTGGAGGTATTAATAAAGTCGTTGATTCAATCCACAAAAACCGCGGCCGTGTTTTACTGAACGTCGGGCTGGCGACTTCCACTGAAATCTTCCGTATTTCCGAAATAGCAGCTAATCTTGGTGTTTATTTAATAAGTATTGACGCCTTATCTAGTGCTAAAACTTTAAAAACGGCCGTAGCCGCCGTTAAATTTGCAAAAAAAACCAACGCCTGTCAGACACTGGTTTTTTCCAATCTTTCCCTTCCTCCTGGTAATGCCGAAGATTTTTTTAACCTCTTCGTCGCAACTTTTCAATCGGAAAGTTGGTTACAGTATCTGGATAAGGTAAAAGAAAACTACATTCCACATATTTTTTTTCATCTCTATCGTATTTCTAAATTTACCGGAGTGGATGGCATCATCTCTTCCCCGCAAAATCTTAAAAAAATAAAAGAAGAAGAATATAACGACGTAAAATTTAATCACCTGCAAAAAATTGCTTTTTGTCTTCCTTCTGATAAGGAAAAAGAAATAGAAACAGATGAATGCACCTGTTTCTACTTAAACAAAAAAATTCCCCTTGCTGTTGAAGTCGGCGCCAACTCCTTCATTATTGGCGATTATATTACCAATCCTTTACCAGGAATTAAAAGCCGGGAAGAAGCAATAGTAAAAGTGGCAGAAGAAATAATTAATTTTACTCCTCCTTCCGAAAGACGCATTACTCCTTATGACTCCCAATTTAGCAGTTCCCAAGGGAGACCTTTTATGAAACGCCACCGCAGATTTTAAAACTTTTTAAAACCTGCCTTTCCTCCAGCCCCACGGCTGGATTTTTTTTATTTTCCGCTTATAATTAACCTATTATTAATTATTTTTTATAAAAAATGTCTGAAAAAACAAAAAATTACTTAGGAATAGCAATTATTTTTGCTCTTTTAATTTTTGCTTATGCCGCTGTAAAATATGCGCGTGCCTATGCCGATTCGGTTGAGCCTTCCACTTTTAGAAGCTTTTCGGTTAGCGGTGATGGAAAAGTTGTTGCTGTGCCTGATATTGCCTCTGTTACTTTTAAAGTAATTACTCAAGGCGGCCGTGATGTCGGAGTTTTGCAGAAAGAAAATTCCGGTAAAATGAATAAAGCTATTGATTTTGTAAAATCAAATAATATTAATAATAAAGACATAAAAACCGAAAGTTATAATATAGAACCACGTTATCAATATGATTCCTGCCGGTCTGGCGGCACCTGCCTTCCTTCGGAAATAATCGGTTACACTATCACTAACTCCACCGCTGTTAAAATAAGAGACTTTTCTAAAATAAGTGACATCCTTTCCGGTGTGGTAAAAAATGGAGCTAATAGCGTTTCCAATGTTTCTTTTACTGAAGATGATCCTGAAAAAACTAAAAATGAAGCTAGAACAAAAGCAATAGAAAGCGCTCGCGCTAAAGCAGAAATTATAGCGGAATCTGCCGGTTTCCGTGTTGGGCGTCTTCTTTCTGTTGATGAAGGCTGGGCAACACCGAGCTACAAATATGGTATAGGTGGAGCTACTATGGAGGCTTCCTCATCCATCTCTCCCGCTCCTTCCATTGAACCCGGTTCTGAAGAAGTTTCCATCAGTGTTAATTTAAGATACGAAATAAAATAATCTTTCGCGATAAAGACAATCTTAAGCGCCTCGTTTAAAAAACAGGGCGCTTTACTTTTTATTTTTTATTTTTTATGTCAAAATATCTAAAGTCTATCGCTAAATGCGCTTTCGTTATTAAATTTATAAAATCCAAATGATTGGAAACTTACTTGAACCGATAACTCTTTTTACTTTAAACACTATAAAAGATTTTGGCTACGGCGGTGTTTTTTTTCTAATGCTTCTTGAAAGTGCCAATATTCCTATTCCTTCCGAAATTATTATGCCTTTTTCCGGATTTCTTGTTTCACAAGGCACTTTTAATTTTTGGCTTTTAGTTTTTTTTGGAGCTCTAGGCAATCTTGCCGGATCTCTAATTTCTTACGCTATTGCTTTTTATCTAAGCGATAAAGCTCTTAATTTCTTTCTTAAATTTCGCCTGCTAAGGAAAAAAGAAGTTGATTTTTCCATCAATCTTTTTCAAAAATATGGCATTTCCACCGCTTTCTTTTCAAGAATTTTTCCGGTAATCAGAACTTTTATTTCCTTTCCCGCTGGTCTTTTTAAAGCCTCGCTCGTCCCTTTTTCCCTTTTTACTTTTTTAGGATCTTTTCTTTGGTCTTTGCTTTTAACTTTTTTAGGCCTAAAGCTTGGCGAAAATTGGCGCGTTCTTGAAACATACTTCCGCCAATTTGATACAATTATTGTTCTCGGTTTGTTTTTTGTTTTTATCTTCTGGATTCAACACCATTTTTTTAACAAAAGAACAGCTTTTAAAAAAGATGCATAAAAGATATAATAACTAAATTATCTTATGGAAAAACCGATTTTAGCATTCAATTGGAAAATGAACCCGGCTTCGGAAAAAGAAGCAATTTCTATTTTTAAAGAGGTTCAAAAAGGAATATCTTTTTTTAATGGGAAAACTCTTATTTTTCCTCCTTTTATATTTTTAAGTAAGCTTGCTAAACTCCGCGGCGTAAAAAATAATCCGGAACTTGGATCGCAAAATGTTTTTTGGGAAGAAAAAGGAGCTTATACAGGAGAAATCTCTCCTGTTATGATAAAAAACATAAAAGGGGAGTGGGTAATTATTGGCCACTCTGAAAGAAGAAAACTTGGTGATACAGATGAAATTGTCTCTAAAAAAATTTTTTCTTCTCTTGCCGCAAGCTTAAAATTTATTCTTTGCGTTGGAGAAAATAAAAAAATGCCTCAAGTAAAAGCTGAAGCTTTTATATTTAATCAACTTAAATCTTCCCTTTCTTCTGTAGAAAAAATAAAAGCTGAAAATTGGAAATCTAAAATTATTATAGCTTACGAACCGATTTGGGCTATCGGCACAGGAGAAAATGCTTCTCCGGAATATGCTGAAATTATTTCTCAATCCATAAAAAAATTCTTTTCAACGGAATTTAATTTTCTCCCAAAAATTCTTTATGGCGGTTCGGTTAATTCAGAAAATATCTCTTCTTTTCTAAAACTGCATAATATTAATGGCGTTCTAATCGGCGGTGCTAGCTTGCGACCTGATGAAATAAAAAAAATAATGAAACTCTCCGGAGATGTTTGAGCTGAAACATATTACTCTTTCCTCCTCGGGCGATAAAAAAATTGCCGGAATTTTTTCCGCTACGGAAAACATAAAAGGTTGGGTTTTACTTTTACATATGATGCCTGCTACAAAAGAATCTTGGGACGATCTTTCTAAACTTTTAAATGCGGAAGAAATTACCACGCTCGCCATAGATTTAGCGGGGCATGGCAAATCAAGCGGCGGGCCGGAAGACTATTTAAGTTTTTCCGATAACGAGCATCAGGATAGCATTAACGATGTAAAAAAAGCTCTTGAGTTTTTAAGAAGCGAAGGAGCGGAATTTGAAAAAACAGCAATTATTGGAGCTTCTATTGGCGCTAATTTAGCTTTAAAATATACCAGTGAATGTCAGAATTTAAAAACATTAGTTCTTCTTTCCGCAGGCTTAAATTATCACGGCATTAAAACGGAACCGTTTATTGAAAAACTAAAGTCGGGAAGTAGTATTTTATTTGTAAGTAGTCGCGACGACGAAAGAAAAAATAGCGATAACGCCGAAGAAACACAAAAACTTTTTGATCTTGTTCCGGCGGACGTAGAAAAAGAAATTATTGTCTATGAACATGCCGGACATGGCACTGATATGCTGAAAACGGATGAAATGCCGTCACTTCCTGAATCTATCGTTAATTTTTTAAAAAATCATTTTTAACTAAATAAAAAACAAATGTTTGCACAAATTTTTAAGTTTGGTTTTGTCGGGATATTAAACACTGCTATTGATATAGCAATCTTAAACGCCTTAATGTCTTTTAGTGGTATAAAAGCTGGATTTTTTTTTAGTCTCTTTAAAGGTGCCTCATTTTTAGCCGCTACTATTAATAGCTACTTTATGAATAAATACTGGACTTTTAAAGATAATGATAAAAAAACTGTTGCGGAAGCTGGGCAATTCTTTATTGTTAGTGTACTTGGCCTTGTTATTAATATTAGTGTAGCTTCTTTTGTAGTGAACTTTATCAATCCTATTTTATTCATCTTAAAGCCGTTTAAATACGCTATTTCTATTTTTGGTATTAATTTTGATAACGCGCAAATTTGGGGCAATATCGCCGCTCTTACTGCCTCCGCTTCTTCCATGTTTTGGAATTTCTTTGGCTATAAACTTATTGTCTTCAAAAAATAATTTACTCCATGAAACTGCCTTTATGTTTTACTTAGGTTTTAATTTATGATTATTTTCTCTTATCCTTTTACTTTATAAACTTTTTAACAGGATAAACTTTTAACTTATAATAAAGTTTTCCTCTTGACAAAAAAACATTCTCTGTGCTATACTCCTCTCATTGAATGAGTAAAAGGCGGTCTTTGGCGACATTCGACCAAAGGCTAACTACCTCAGTTGTTTAGCTAAATCCCAACCTTGTGTTGGGGTTTTAGTTTTTTTACTAAAAACAGCGCGGGGTTTACTATTTTTTCTTGTGCGTTATCATTAATATAATCGGGCTGTTAGAGCGGCTACGTATTGAGCACTCATTCAATATAAACAACGAGGAGGTCACCAATCGTAGTCGCTCTAACAGCCAGAATCTTCATTACTCATAATGATTAAACTGGCAAAAAACGTCTCTTTAAAAAAATACAGCCACTTCAAAATTGGCGGGCAGGCTGATTTTTTTGTCGAACCAAAAAATCTTGAAGAGCTGAAAGAAGTTTTAGAAAAAGCTAAAAAAGAAGGCATGAAAAAAATATTTATTCTTGGTGGTGGCACCAATATGCTTTTTGACGATAAAGGCTTCCGCGGCTTAGTTATTAGACCTGTTTTTAATAAGATTGAAGCATCAGAAATTTCTCCAGATGATATTGAAGTAAAAGCTGGTTCTGGATTGCTTGTTGGAGAACTTCTTAATTTTTGCGTAGAAAAGAATCTTTCTGGGCTGGAGTGGGCTGGAGGATTACCCGGCACCTTAGGCGGGGCGGTAAGAGGCAACGCCGGCGCTTTTAAAGGTGAAATAAAAGACTCTGTAATAAAAGTTATTAGCTTTAATTTAACAAACGGAAAAATTACTGAAAGAAAAAACAAAGAATGTGATTTTTACTATCGCACCAGTATTTTTAAAAAAAAAGGAAATAACGCGCTTTCAAATAAAGAACTTATTATTGAAGTAGTCTTAGCTCTAAAAAAGGGGAATGGGGAAAATATAAAAAATTCCATTTTAGAAAAAATCAATTACCGTCATTTAAGGCAACCTCTTAATTATCCAAACATCGGCAGTATTTTTAAAAACGTAAATATTGAAAAAGTCCCTCAAGCTACTTTAGAATTATCCGAAAAAGAAATAAAAACAGATCCCTTTCCGGTTGTGCCAGCTGCCTTTTTAATTAGCGAAGCAGGATTAAAAGGAAAAAAAATCGGCGGCGCTAAAATTTCTGAAAAACATCCAAACTTTATTATCAATTTTTCTGGTCGTGCCAAAAGCAGTGATGTAAAAAAACTTATTTCTTTCGTAAAAAAGAAAATATTTTCTAAGTTTAGTATTTACTTAGAAGAAGAGGTAGTTTATCTTAAACCTTAACTGTAAAAAAATGAAACTCCATAAACTTACACTTACAGTATCCTCAGAAACTTCAGTCTAGCGGAATTCACCGAAGTAGAAATAAAAAGGTATTCATTAATAAACTTACACTTGTGATTTTTTTTGTGAAGGCGGATAAAATAAAAATATTTTTTGCATTTTTTTCTTTGTTTTTTATCTTAAAAAAGTTTTCCACAGTTATTTTATTCCTTTTTTGTTCTAGAATTAAGTTAAAGTCTTGACCAACGTTGTTACCTCGTCAGTAATTTATAGTTGGTCTTTGTTATTAACAATTTTTTAAAATGGCAAAAAAGAAAGCGAAAGCTACGAAAAAAAAGAAGACAGCCAAGAGAGGAAAGAAAAGATAGTCTTCCCACAATTACCCCGATTTATCAAGTCGGGGTAATTTTTTTATAAGTCCGACCGTATAAAATAGCATGAGTATAAATATTAAAACAAAAAATTTAGAGATAACCCCTTCTTTAAAAAACTATTTAGACAAAAAGATAGCTTCTATCAGCCAGCTGGTTAAAAAATGGGAAGAAAAAGGGGCTGTCAAGATTGATTTTGAGGTGGCTCGCATAACCAAACATCACCATAAAGGCGATGTTTTTTATGCCGAAGCTAATTTATTTATTGAAGGAACAAATATAAGGGCTGAAAGCCTCGGCGATAACATCAGAAAAGCTATTGACTTGGTTAAGGACAAGCTTAAGATGGAGATAAAGAAATATCGCGAGAAACTCGCCTAAAACAAGTGATATTCAGATTTTTAAAAAGATTTTTTAATCCCGTAGAAGAGCTAAAAAAAATTGTCTCTAAAATAAATTCTTTAGAAGATCAGATAAAAAGTCTTAACCAAAATGATTTTCCGAAAGAGACAAGTAAACTCATCTCCCGTCTTGAAAACGGGGAAACTCTTAATGATATTCTCCCTGAAGCTTTTGCTCTCGTCAGGGAAACCGCAAAGCGTGTTCTAAAACAGCGCCATTTTGATGTTCAGCTTTTAGGAGGGATTATTTTACACCGTGGCGGCATAGCGGAAATGATGACTGGTGAAGGAAAAACTCTTGCCGCCACCGCTCCCGCTTATTTAAATGCCCTTTCAAAAAAGGGAGTGCATGTTGTTACTGTTAATGAATACCTGGCAAAAAGAGACACGGTTTGGATGGGACAGATTTACCACGCTCTTGGTCTTAAGGTTTCCTGCTTGGTACATGAGGGCGCTTTTATTTATGATCCTGAATATAAAATTTCTCCGGAAAACGCAGAAATAACTGACAAAAAAAGAGACACCACTGGCAGCTTTTTAGTGGAGGAAGATTTTTTAAAACCTGCTTCTAGGGGCGAAGCCTATCTTGCTGACATTACTTATGGCACAAACCATGAATTCGGTTTTGATTATTTAAGGGATAATCTTGCTCAAGATTTAAGAAATCAAGTTCAACGGCCATTTTTCTTTGCTATTGTTGATGAGGTGGATAGTATTTTAATTGATGAAGCAAGAACTCCTCTTATTATTTCCGCTCCCGATGCCGAATCTAGCGAACTTTATAAAAAATTTGCTAGAATCGCGGAAAATCTTGAATCAGAAAAAAACTACATCGTTGACGAAAAAATGAGATCGGTTAGCATCACTGAATCTGGTATTGAAAAAATTGAAAGAGCTTTGTCTTGTGACAATATTTATGCTCCAGAAAATATGCGACTTGTGCATTATTTGGAAGAAAGTTTAAAAGCCAAATCCCTGTTTAAAAAAGATAAAGATTACGTTGTTAAAGATGGAGAAATAATAATTGTTGACGAATTTACCGGCCGTCTTATGGTTGGTCGCCGCTATTCCGGGGGACTACACCAAGCTATTGAAGCAAAAGAGAATGTGCTGGTAAAAGAAGAATCGCGCACTTACGCTAAAATTTCCCTGCAAAACTATTTCAAAATGTATCCCAAACTTTCTGGTATGACCGGTACTGCCGAAACTTCAGCGGAAGAATTTGATAAAGTTTACGGCTTAGAAGTTATTTCCGTTCCTCCTAATAAAGTTTTAATAAGAAAAGATCTTCCGGATGTAATCTATAAAAATTTTCAGGCAAAAATGCGCGCAGTAGCAAAAAGAGTAAAAGAAGCTAACCAAAAAGGCCAACCGGTTTTAATCGGCACTACTTCCATTGAAAAGAATGAAATTATCTCAAGATATTTAAGTCGCGAAGGCATCAGATATGAAATGTTAAATGCTAAAAATAACGAACGCGAAGGATCTATTATTGCTCAAGCTGGAAAACTTGGCGGGGTTACCGTTGCTACTAATATGGCTGGCCGCGGTGTGGATATAATTTTGGGCGGCAACCCGCCTGATAAAGAAAAAATGGAAAAAGTTAAACAAGCCGGCGGACTTCTTGTTATTGGCACCGAACGCCACGACGCTCGCCGCATTGACAACCAACTCCGCGGCCGTTCCGGCCGCCAGGGAGATCAAGGCGAAAGCCAGTTTTATCTTTCTTTAGATGATGATCTTTTACGTGTCTTCGGCGGCGATAAAATAAAAAATATAATGAACAAATTTGATTTTCCAGAAGATGAACCTATTTCTCTTGGTATGGTCAGTAAATCTGTCAGGCAAGCGCAAGCTCGCATTGAAGGATTTAATTTTGATTCCAGAAAGCATCTTTTGGATTATGATGACGTTTTAAACAAGCAAAGAACATCCGTTTACCGTTTCCGTTCATCTCTTCTTGAAATAGAAAAAACAGAAGAGATAGAAAAAAAACTTAGTGAGTCTCTAAGTAAAGGCTTGGAAAATGTTATTTCTTCTATCCGAAGCCGCGGCGAAGTTTCAGATGAAAATTTAAAAGAGCTGAAAAATTTTTTTCTTAACTCAAAGATAACCAAAGAAGAAGAAAAATTAAACGAAATATTAAAAATCGGCGCAGGAGCGGAAGAAATTTCTTTTTCTCTTGAAGTATTTTTAACTGAAGAAATTAAAAATGGGACAAAAGAAATTATAAAAGATCCGATGCTTAAATTTCGCCTTCTTTCCATTTTTGATATGCTCTGGATGAACCACTTAGAAGATATGGAAGCGCTTGCCGAGTCCGTGCGTCTGCGCGCCTACGGCCAGCATGATCCCTTAATAGAATATCGCCGCGAAGGGCATCTTCTCTTTGAAAATCTTTTCCATAATTTTCACTCTTGGGTTTTTGAAAACATTTTTCGCTTATCGCAAACTAGCAGGGAACAAAAAACGCAAAATAATACCGGACAATTTTCACCTTCTTCCGTATCTAATCAACATATTTCTGCATTTCCAAAAACAGGCCGCAACGACCCCTGCCCCTGTGGCAGTAGGAAAAAATATAAAAAGTGTTGTGGCAAATAAATTAATAAAATGAATAGCGAAGTTAAAAAAATTGAAGATTTTGGTTACAACGCGTTTTTTGAATTTAATCGAAAGAAACTAAAATTAGACGGTTTTTCGGTCGCACGAGTCATCGCCGAATATAAAGGAGCTTATAAGGTAAAAAATCCGACAAGTGAATATTTGGCAAAGATAACTGGAAAACAAATGTTTAGTGCTTTATCAAGAGAAGATTATCCTGCTGTGGGAGATTGGGTGGCAATTACCGAGCTTGACGCAGAACGAGCTGTGATTCATGGGGTATTGCCAAGAAGAACAATGATAAAGAGAAAATACAGCAATAAAAACGAGACACAAATTATAGCAACAAATATTGACGTAGCGTTTGTTATCGAGTCGGTTGACAGAGATTATAGCCTGAACCGCTTTGAAAGATATTTTGCCATAGCAAAAGATGGAGGCGTAAAGCCCGCTATTATATTGAATAAAATAGATTTGATTTCTGAAGAAGAGCTGGATTCAAAATTAGCTCAAATTAAGAACAGGTTTAACGACATTGATGTTGTTCCGACCAGCACCATAACCAACGAGGGGCTAGATGAATTGAAGAAGCATATATCAGGGAGGAAAACTTATTGCTTCCTCGGTTCGTCGGGAGTAGGAAAGTCTTCTCTGATTAATAAATTACTCGGGGAAAACATTATAAAAATCGAGGATATAAGTCTTCGCACTGGCAAGGGAAAGCACACTACTACCAGTAGGGAGATGTATTTTTTAGAAAACGGAGGCATTGTGATAGATAACCCAGGAATGCGGGAAGTGGGAATGACGGATACGAGTATCGGTATAGATAATTTATTTGAAGAAATAACCACTCTGGCTAAAAAATGCAGATATGTTGACTGCGCACATATCAACGAGCATGGCTGTGAAGTGTTGTCTTTATTAAAATCTGGTAAACTGGATGAGGACAAATATTCTAATTATATTAACTTGAAAAAAGAAGCAGAATATTATGAGATGACTGAGCTTGAAAAAAGAGAGAAAGATCGTCAATTTGGAAAATTTATCAAGACAGCGAAAAAACAGTTAAAAGAATATAAGCATTAGTATTTTTTGAAAACATAATAATAAGCGCTGCTCGCCTGCCGAGTCCACAATCAAAAGAAGATTGCAGATTCAGCAGACGAGCAAGCGGGCAAAATTCGACTAGGCAAAGCTCCCCAGCCTCCTATAAAATCCTGCGGGACACCATAGAAATATAAAAAGTGTCATGGGAAGTAAAGATGTAAAAAAGCTAATTAATATGCTTAAAACAGTTGGTGTTGTAAGAAAAGAAACGGTTACATTAAAATATGCCGGAAATTCTGCTGTATACATAGATATTAAAAAAGCTTATGGTTATCCCGAAACGCTCATTATGTTATGCAAGTTAATATGGGAGCAAATAGATAAAAAAATTGATTGTATTGCCGCCGGGGGTTATGGTGGATTACCGTTAGCAGGAGCCTTGGCGGAAAAATATAATTTACAACTGACCCTTGTGAGAGAAAAACCGAAAACTCATGGTCGGAATGTATGGATTGACGGTTACGTACCAAAACCAGGAGACAAAATTTGGGTTATTGATGATGTATTTACTACCGGAAAAAGTATTACACAGATGATTAAAACATTAAAACCAACTAAAGCTAAAGTAATTGGTTGTAGTGTGGTAGTTAGGCGGAGTAAAAAAAAGATTGCAATACCATATAAACACATCCTAAATATAGAAGAATTACTCTAATACCATGCAGACTAAGAAACAAAATCAAAAAATAATATTGCACGCCTGCACAAAAGCAGACTGGCAAAAAGCGCAAAAAGATCAAGAATACAAAGTAAGCAGTTTGGATTCAGAGGGTTTTATTCACTGCTCGGAAGCGGATACAATAATTGGCGTAGCAAATTCTCACTGGAAAGGACGTCTGGACTTAGTTCTATTAATTATTGATAGCGTGAAAGTTAAATCAGAAATAAAATACGAACTTGACCCAAAAGGCGGTAAAATATATCCGCATATTTATGGTCCTTTAAATCTTGATGCTGTAATAAAAGTTAAAGATTTTTTGCCAAACTCAAACGGTATTTTTGATAAATCCTCTTTAAGTTTTTTAAAAACAAAAACAGCCGTTTAAAGCGGCTGATACTGAAGGGGGGGAGTCAGTCTCCGAACTTTTAAAAGTTCCTGTAGGCGTCCCATCAACGCCTCGTTTTTCGGCCTTTTAATAAAAGCCTACACTAACGTTGTTTTTAAAAAGCAAGACGTTTTGCGGGGTGGAGGGAAAGCTAAAAAATACTAATATCCATACTACACTAAAACATAAAAAAATCAAACTTTTATTATATGTGTAACCTTTCCTTAATTTTTTCGTTACATAAACCAGACTTTTGAAAAATAAAAACGGAGGTGTAAGATAATGAAAAAATTATCTTTCTTTGCTGTTTTATTAGCAACATTCCTTTTTTTCTTTGCTATATTTTCTCTTGATCTTCAAAAAACTTTTGCAAATGTAATTAATGTAATTATTTACAAGCAAGAGAATCCGTCAAACGAACTTCACTACTATTTTTTACCATCATGTCTTTATTTTTTTGAGCAGCCACTAAGTCTTAAAAAAGACGAGGTGTGGTTGCATGACACGAAGGCGAAAAAAACAGAATCAAAAATTCTTCCAGTCGTAAAATCAAAAGTAGATTTAAAAAGTCTTTTAGACCCCGTTTTTTCTTTTAAAGAAGCTGTAAATTACCAGCTTATTTTAAAAGAAAAAGCAGAACGGTACGGATTAAAGAGATCCGAAGTAGAATTATTGTCTAAAATCGCTTCCTCCGAAAGCAATTTTAGACAATATAATAAAAAAGGAAAAATTCTTCGCGGAAGAAAAAATCCACGCGTGGTAGGAATATTTCAAATTCACGAAAAATTCCACCGCCAAATGGCAGAAAATCTCGGACTGGATATTTACAAGCCTGAAGGGAATATTGAATATGCCATCTTCCTTTTTAAAGAGGAAGGTATTAAACCATGGAGAACAAATAAAAAAGTATTACTGGCATATTCTCTAAACTGAACTAAATTTTTTCATAGTATATTTTTTACCTGCCGTTTATAAAAACCTAGTCCCGCTAGAAAATCTAGCGGGCTTTTTTTATAAACCATAACTTAAACCTTGTCCCGCCGCCTCTTTTATTTTTTCCGCAAATCTTTCTTTAGAAAATTTTCTTGCCATCTCACTAATTATTTCCGAGTTGAAATTTATCTCTGTTATTTTTTCTACCCCTTCTACAACCGCTTCCTTTGTCTGTTCGTTTATAAAAAATCCGCTTAACCCTTCTTCTACTATTTCTTTTGCCCCGCCTTCGTTATAAGCCACGACCGGCGTTCCGCAAGCTACCGCTTCTGCCGCTACCAATCCAAAATCCTCCACTTGCGGGAAAATAAGCGCTTTAGCGTTATTATAAATATCACTCATTTCCTCGTCTGTCATTGGCGCGGAAATAAAAGAAGTAAAAGGAGACTCATTTATTTTTTTTAAATATTCAAGCTCTGGCCCTCTTCCTACTATCTTTAGAGGTAATTTAAGTTGGTTAAAAGCCTCTACCACTATGTCAAACCTTTTATAATGCACCAACCTTCCAGCGGCAAGATAATAAGATCTCTTTTTATAGGGGACTATATTAAAAAACATTTTTTCATCTACCGGTGGATAAATCACACCGTCCGGTTCTCTCTCATAATATTTTCTCATTTTTGCCGCGATAAACTCAGAATTAGCAAAAAATAAATCCGGCTTGGCAGCCGTTTTTTTATCCCAATTTCTCAAATAACTTACCAATCTATTAGTTACCGGCCTAATAATTTTATAAAAAGAGTCATTAAGTCTTGTTTTCAAATGACTATCCGTATCCCAAGCATAGCGTAGCGGCGTATGACAATAAGAAATATGCACTCCTCTCTTGTAATTTATTCCTTTTGCATATCCCCAAGTATCTGAAATTATTAAATCGTATTTTTCACCTAAATTTATGCTTTCTGCCGCGAGTGGCATTAAAGGAATAAACCAATAATGATGTCTTGCCACAAAACCGTAATCTAAAAAACTTGTTCCTTTTATAATCTCTTCCGAAAAAATTCCATATGTCAGCTTTTTATCATAAATTAAAGTATAAACATCCGCTTCCGGAAATATTTCCAAAAGATTTTGTAACACTCTTTCTGCTCCGCCGTATTGATTTAGATAATCATGCACTAAGGCTACTTTCATTAGCATAATTATAACTTTTTTTCTTGATTTTTCACCTTCTTTTCCTCTATACTTCCTTTATGACTAGAAAAATTTTGTCTTTCCTTGTTACTTTTTTATTTTTAGCTGGTGCTGTTTGGTTTATAAACAGCCGGCAAATTAACCTTAAATTTGGCAGTGACGGCACTGCTGGTGCTAATTCTCCCGATCGTGTTGTCAAAGAATTTTCTTTTGAAAAACCACCAACTATGACTATTAATTCTGAAAAAAGCTACGAGGCTGAAATTGATACCACAAAAGGCGTAATGAAATTTGAGCTCTTTTCCAAAGAAACGCCAAAAACTGTTAATAATTTTGTCTTTCTTGCCAAAGAAGGATTTTATGAAAACACTTTTTTTCATCGCATCATTAAAAGTTTTATGATTCAGGGAGGGGATCCAAAAGGTGACGGCACTGGCGGTCCAGGATATAAATTTAACGACGAACTAATAACCAGAGATTATGAAAGGGGAGTAATAGCGATGGCAAATTCCGGCTCTAATACTAACGGCAGTCATTTTTTCATTATGCATGAAAAAAATGACTTGCAGAAAAATTACGTCATCTTCGGTAAAATAACAGAAGGCTTAGATATTTTAGATAATATTGCTTCTGTTCCTGTGGCAAATAACGGTAACGGAGAAGAATCTCTTCCGCTTGAAAAAGTTTATATAAATAAAATTACTATTTCGGAAAAATAGTTTTTTGTATTTTTTGGTCTCTATTATTGTACCGGCCGTATGCTTATCAAAAAACCGAAAAACGACAGTCGCTACTCCTGGACTAACCACGTTTTTCTGAAAATGATGCAGTACCGCATTTCGGAATCTTTAATAAGAAGAATTATTCGTTTTCCGGACAGGGTGGAAGAAGGTATTGCGGAAAATACTGTTGCAGTAATGCGACGAACGGATTCTGAAAAGAAAAAAGAAGAAATCTGGGTAATGTATTGTTTAGTAAATCATTCCCACGGCTTAAAGCGTAATTCTCTAACAAAAAAACCAGCTTTCTTCTCACATTTATCAAGAGGAAATAAAATAGTTGTTATTACTGCTTGGCGGTACCCCGGCAAAAGCCCAAAACGCGATCCCATTCCGGCTGAAATTATGGAAGAAATAAAAAACGTCATTTTTTAATTTTTATGCAATCTTTTTTAGTTAAAACTGAAAATTTTTCTGGACCAATGGAAAAGCTTCTTGAACTAGTAGAAGAACGCAAAATGGATATTACCGCTTTGAATCTTGCCGAAGTAACAACTGATTTTTTAGATTACACTCGTTATTTAGAAACTTTACCACGCGAAAAAGGCGGAGAAATTTCTAGAACCATCGCTGATTTTGTTGTTGTTGCCGCTAAACTTCTTCTAGTGAAATCTAAATATCTTCTACCGGAACTTCCCTTATCTAAAGAAGAAGAAATAGAAATTAAAGATTTAGAAATCCGTCTAAAAATATATCAAGAATTTAAAATTTCTGCCGTTTCTTTTCTTTCTGTTTGGAATAGTAGTAATAGAAGCTTCTCTCGTGAACTTTTTCAAAATCGTCCGCCTCTTTTTTTCCCTCCAGAAAAAATAACCATTCTTGATCTTCTTGCCTCTGTAAAAAATCTTTCCGAAACTACTTTTAATGAAATTAAAGAAGAAAATATGCCGCGCCCAAAAGCTTTTTCTATTCAAGAAAAAATAGTTGAGCTTTTAGAAAGAATAAAATCAGTTTCCTCCGTCCGTTTTCGTGATATAATAGAAAATAAGAAAAAAGGGGAAATCATTGCTCTTTTCCTTGCTGTTTTACACTTAATTCGCGACCATTTTGTTTTCGTAAATCAAGGCGAAAATTTTAGCGATATCGAAATAAAAGAGAAGAAAAAATCCACTTAAATTTTATTTATGAAAAATCTTTCAGCTATTATAGAGGCCCTGCTTTTTATTCACGGCGAGCCACTTTCTTTTTCTAAACTCGCCAAGCTTACAAAAAAAAGCGAAAATGAAATAAAAGAGTCAGCTACTTTTTTAATTACCTCTTTAAAAGATGAAAACTCTGGCCTTTTTTTACTAGAAAATGACGATTCTCTTGAACTTTCCACAAAACCTGAATTTTCTTCTTTTATAGAAGACCTTATTAAAGATGATTTTGAAAGTAATCTTTCTCCGGCTTCTTTGGAGACCTTAACAATAATTTCTTATCTTGCCCCTATTTCACGTGCTGAAATTGATTATATTAGGGGAGTAAATTCCAGTTTTATGCTTCGCTCCTTGCTTCTAAGGGGCCTTATTTCAAGAAAGCCGGACCCAAAAAGATCTTATATTTATCTTTATGAGCCAACTTTTGATCTACTTAAATTTCTTGGTATAAGCTCTATAAAAGATCTTCCTGATTACGAAAAATATCATAATCTTCTAAAAACCTATCAAGAAAAAGAAAATAATGAAAAAGAAAAAAAATCAAAACAAGATGAGTAAAAATACAAACTTTTTAAGTTTATTTTTTACGGGAGTAATGGTCCTTATCACTTTTTTCGGTTACTCCGCTAGCAAAACGGAAAATGAAATAGTTGTTTTAAATGAAAATGATCCTTCCTTTATTTCCCCTTTAAAAGAAACACCCGCCCTTTCTCTTTATCCCGATCCTATTTATGAACCTTCGTCTATCTTAGCTTTTGCCAAAGATACTCTGGATAAAAAAATATCTACTCACTTAAAAGATCTTGAGCAAAATTCTATTTTAAATCCGATTACTGCGGAAAAAAACAAAATTGAAATTAAAAATGAAAATATTAAAAATTCTCTTTTGAGTGTTTTAAGCACTGATAAGGTTTTAGCTTATAATCTTAACTCAAACAAAAGCCTTTTTTCTTCTCAAGAAAAAAATATTTGGCCGACGGCTTCTCTGGCAAAATTAATGACTGCTATTATTGCTGTTGAAAAAATGGGATTTGAAAAAGAAGTAAAAATTACTCCCGAAGCAATTGCAATTGAAAACGAAGCCGGCAATTTTCAAGCTGGTGAAGTTTTTAAAATTAGAGATCTCTTACTTTCTATTTTTCTTGTTTCAAGCAATGACGCCGCTTTTGCTATTGCTAATGAATACGGCCAAGAAAATTTTATTGCAGAAATGAACAAAAAAGCAAAAGAATTAGAAATGTCTAACACTTATTTTTCCGATCCGGCTGGATTAAGCGCCGCCAGCATTTCTACCGCTAGTGATCTTTCTAAGTTAGCCGCTTACATTATTAAAGAAAGACCGGAACTTCTTTATCTAAGCCGGCAGAAAGAAATAGAAATAAAAGATCAACGTTTTGGCGATATAAAAAAATATGAAAGCATTAATAAATTTTCAACAAGAAATGACTTCATCGGCGGAAAAACCGGCTACACCGACATCGCCCAGGAAAATTTATTTTCCTTGTTTTATGTAAAAAATGAGACCATACTTATTATTATCCTCGGTTCAAAAGACCGTTTTGGTGATACAGAAAAAATTCTTGATTCATTAAGTTTATTAAATTTATAAATTATTTTTTTAAAAAAGCGCCGGCTAGATTTATAAAAAACGATGGTTTTCCAAGTAATAAGAATTTTAACAATTTCCGCGGCATCTTTCACTGTTTCCTTAATTTTTACCCCGTTTTTAATCGGATTTCTAAAAAAAATAAACGTTGGTAAGCAAATTAGGACATCGGAAAAAACTCCTATTTTTTCCAGTCTTCATAAAAACAAAGAAGGAACTCCCACTATGGGAGGTGTAATTATTTGGGGCACAGTTCTTTTTCTGGCAGTTTTTTTCTTTCTGATGTCTGTTTTCTTTGATGGCTTTTGGGGAAAGCTAAACTTTGTCAATCGTTCGGAAACTTATCTTCCTCTTGCCGCTATGCTTATTGCCGCCGTCTTCGGCCTTTTTGATGATATCTTAGGTGTTTTAAAGATTGGAGTTAACGGCGGCGGTTTTAAAATTCGCCATAAATTTATTCTTTACTCTCTTGTAGCTTTAATCGGTGCCTGGTGGTTTTATTTTCGTCTTAATTGGGATATTTTAAGAATTCCTTTTATTGGCGATTACAACATCGGATTTTGGTATATTCCGATTTTTATTTTTATCATTATCGCTTCTGCTTTTTCTGCAAATGAAACTGACGGATTAGACGGCCTTTTAGGTGGCATTTCCCTTTTTGCTTTTTTCTCTCTTTCGGCTGTTGCTTTTTCTCTTGGGAGATATGATCTTTCTGCTTTTAGCGGAGCTGTCGCTGGCGCACTTCTAGCGTTTCTTTGGTTTAATATCTATCCAGCTAAATTCTTTATGGGCGACACTGGCTCAATGGCTTTAGGTATTACTATCGGCGTCATCTCTATGCTTACTAACACTGTCCTCCTCTTGCCATTTTTTGTTTTTATTTTTGTTTTAGAATCTTTATCAGTTATTATTCAAGTAACTAGTAAAAAAATAAGAGGAAAAAAATTTTTTCTTTCCTCTCCTATCCATCACCATTTTGAAGCTTTAGGCTGGCACGAAACTACGGTCACTATGCGTTTTTGGATTATTGCCGTCATCTTCAACGCTTTTGGTCTTATCCTATTTTTCCTAAGCCGCATCGTTTTATAATCTAAAAAGCGAAGCTGATTTAAAAATGAAAAAAATTTCCATAATAAAATCTAACGGCGCCAAAGATTTTTTTTCTCCTGAAAAAGTAGCTAATTCTCTTATAAGAGCCGGAGCTGGCCAAGATGAAGCAGAAAAAATAAGTCAGGAAGTTGAAAAAAAAATTAAGAACGGCGATACCACTGCCGACATTTATCGCCAGGCATTTTTTCTTTTAAGGCGTTATGGAAAACCGCTAGCGGTCAGATTTTCTCTTAAACATGCCATTATGGATCTTGGCCCTTCCGGTTATCCCTTTGAACAACTTATTGGCCGTATTCTAGAAAAAGAAGGTTACAAAACAAGTTTTCCTAATGTTATTTTTGGAAAATGTGTTGGTCATGAAGTTGATGTCATTGCTGAAAACAGCAAAGAAAAAATAATGATTGAAGCAAAATTTCACAACCAGCCCGGATTTCGCACTGATGTAAAAGTAGCTCTTTATGTCCGAGCTAGATTTGAAGATCTTATCGCCGTGCCTAAAAATAATTTTTCTTCTTGCTGGCTTATTACTAACACTAAATTTTCTGAAGACGCTTTAAAATATGCAAGATGCGCTGGCGTTAACGCTGTCGGCTGGGGTTATCCAAAAGAAAAGGGATTAGAAAATATGATTGACGCTTCTAATCTTTATCCTATAACCGCTATGCCTTCCTTATCAAGAAACGAAAAACGCTTACTTTTAGATAACAACATAGTTGTTTGCACAGATATAAAAAATATAGAAAAACTTGTCAGTATTGGCATAAAAAAAGAAAAAGCAGAAGTTTGTCTTAAAGAAGCTCTAGAAATCACTAAAGCAAATTCCTAATTTATAAAATTACACCAAAATAACGTTTTGAGATAAACCTTATAAAAGGATTTCTTTAATGTGCAGTTTTCATTAACTTGCCGTAAAATAAAGCAAACTCTAAAATTATTTTGTGGAAAACTACCGCCAAAAATTCAATAAAGAATACGAAAAACTTAATCTGCGCCAAAAAGAAGCGGTAGACGCTATTGAGGGTCCGGTTATGGTTGTCGCCGGTCCCGGCACTGGTAAAACACAAATTCTCACCCTCCGCATTGCTAATATTCTTCTAAAAATTGATACTCCTCCAGATAGCATTTTAGCTCTTACTTTTACCGACTCCGCCGCCACTAATATGAAACGCCGCCTTACTTCCTTAATCGGCAGTCGCGGCTATTACGTCAATATCTCTACTTTTCATGGTTTTTGTGAAGAGATTATAAAAAATTATCCGGAATATTTTCCAGAAATAATCGGCGGTAAAAATATTGATTCTGCCGCCGCCATTCTTCTTATTAGGAATATTCTGGATGAAAATAATTTTATTGAGCTAAAACCTATCGGTGACAAATTTTTCTACGCCAAAGAAATTATCTCCAAGATTTCTTTTTTAAAAAAAGATGGCATTAGTCCTGAAAATTATCTCTCTTTCTTGGAAAATGAAGAAAAAAAAGCGAATTTACCAAAGATTTCCGCCAAGCTTATTTTTTTAAGAAAACTTCGCCGCAGTTTTGAACTTGCTAAAATTTATCGCGCCTATCAGGACAAAATCCGTTCCGCCCATCTTTACGACTTTGATGATATGATTCTTGAAACCGTTCTGGCTTTGGAAAAAAATCATGAACTTCTTTTAGAACTGCAGGAAACTTACCAATATATTTTAGTGGACGAACATCAAGATACCAATCGTGCTCAAAATAAAGTTGTGGAACTTCTGGGAAATTTTTACGCCAACCCGAACATTTTTGTCGTTGGCGACGAAAAACAAGCTATCTACAAATTTCAAGGCGCTTCTTTGGAAAATTTTCTTTATTTTAAAAATAAATACCCGTCCGCAAAAATTATTACTCTTGAAGAAAACTACCGTTCCACGGATGCCATCTTAAACGCCGCCTTTTCCCTTATTAAAAAAAACAAATCCGTTCTTAGTGAAAACCTAAAAGCAAAGAAAACAGGCGGCGAAAAAATAAAAATCCTTTCTTTTAATTCTCCAAGCGAGGAAATTTATTTTATTGCAAAAGATATAAAAAAGAAAATTGCAGAAGGGAAAAAGCCAAAAGACATTACTGTGCTTTTTCGCGAAAACAAAGAAGCGCCACCTTTGGCTGAAGCACTAGCCGAACTTACTATTCCTTTTTCTATCGGTTCAAATATTAATCTTTTTAACGATCCGGATCTAAAAAAACTCATTTCTATTTTTGAAGCTATCGGCAAGTTCGGTAATATTGAAAAAACAATTTTTGCCATGCACGCCGATTTTCTTAATATACCTCCTCTTGGCATTTATGAGCTTTTAGAATTTTCGCGTGCTTTAAAAAAACCACTTCTTTCTTTAGCCTCCCGTTCCGAATTTTTAAAAGAAAAAGAAGTGGCAGGAGCGGACAAAATAAGTGCTTTTGCCGAACATCTTTCTTTTTGGCGCGGTAAAAGCCATAATGAAAATTTTCTCAAATTTTTTGAAAGAGTGGCGAAAGAATCTGGATTTGTTACTTATCTTCTTAACCAAAAAAACTATCCTGAAAAAATAAACCGGCTTTCTTCTCTTTTTCGTGAAATAAAAAAATCCATTTCCGCTAATCCCACTTACAATCTAAATAATTTTCTTGATTTTGTTGATTTAGCAAAAGAAAACGAAATATCAATTTCTTCTAATTCGGAAATAATCAGCGATACCGTTCGCCTTTTAACCGCTCATAAAGCTAAAGGGCTTGAATTTGAAATCGTTTATCTCTCGGGCGCCGTGGACCGTCGGTGGGGTAATAAATATAAAAAAGAGTTTTTTTTACTGCCAACCTCTCCTTTTTCTTCTCCCGAAGCGGAAAAAAACGAAGAAGAAAGACGCTTATTTTTTATGGCTATTACTCGCGCTAAAGACGAATGCTTTATTACCTTCCACCGCTTTCGCGAAGATGGAAAAGAAATAACCCCTTCCCAATTTATAGAAGAAATAGAAGAGACACATAAAGAAACTATAGAATTTCCTCCCAATTTAGAACCCGCCGATAAATTTCTATCTTCTCCAGAAATCATTATAAAAAATGAAACAGAAGAAAATGAAAAAAACTTCTTAAAAGAAATCTTCCTTCGCCGCGGACTTTCGGTTACCGCTTTAAATAACTATTTAGAATGTCCTTGGAAATTTTTTTACGTCAATCTTGTGCGCCTTCCGCAAGCCAAACCTCCTGCCTTGAGCTTTGGCTCTGCTATTCATCGCACTTTGCGCAACTTTTTTGAAGCTAAAAAAACTACCAGAAATCCCGACGAAAAATTTCTTACCGCCGAATTTGCTCTAGAATTAAAAAAAGAACTTCTTACTGAAAATGATTATCTGCGTCTTTTGGAAAAAGGAAAAAAAATACTGCCCCAGTACTTTACTGTTTATAATCAATCTTGGAACTATCACACTAAAAATGAAATCAAAATTGAAAATATGTTTTTTAATAATATAAAACTTTCTGGAATTTTAGACAAACTGGAACTTAGTTCTAATCCGGAAGAAATTACCGTAGTGGATTATAAAACAGGCGCTCCTAAAAGCCGTAACGAAATAGAAGGAAAAACTTCCACTAGCCGCGGTGACTATAAGCGTCAGCTTGTTTTTTATTCTATTATTTTGTCCGGTTATAAAATTCCTTATCGTATGGAAAGGGGAGTGCTTGATTTTATTGAACCCCTTTCCTCCGGTCATTTTAAAAAAGAAGAATTTATTATTTCCGGCGAGGAAACAAAAAACTTATCCGACCTGATCAAGCAAGTTTGGGATGAAATTATAAATTTTAAATTTTGGCATCGTCGCTGTTTCGATAAAAAATGCCCTTTCTGTTCCCTCCGCTTTCCATAATTTTTTTCTAAAAATTAAAAAAGGGAAGCAGGTACGTACCCTAATACGTTTTGCTTCCCTTTAACCGTCTTTTTTTGGCTGCGGCTCCTAGTGCGTTTTCGGGCATTTTACGCACAACCCTTCTTTTTAAAGAGGGACGGAGAAACTCCTCCTCTCTTCTGCCACATTTTGTGGCATTTTCTCACAAAAACGTACTCCCCCAAGAAAGAAGGGCATTCACATCTGGGGGGCGCTTTTATGATTCTGCTAGAATTATAGCATACTCATAAAGTTTGTCAATAGCAACCTCAAAAAGTAAAAAAACAGCAAAAAATGAAAATTTTTCCTAAAGAAAAATAAAATAATAGTTTACACACCCCTTTATTTGTTTTTCGTGTTATAATTTATCTAGGAAAAACTTTTTACAGCTTCATTTTTTATGGCTCTTCTTATAAAAAACGCATTTATTATTGATGGAACCGGCCGTGATTTTTTTCGTGGCGATATTCTTGCTAAAAAAAATAAAATCTTAGCTGTTGGCGATATTCCAAACTATCAAGCAGAAGAAATTATTGATGCCTCCAGTTGTTTTGCCTCGCCTGGATTTATTGATCCTGATTCTTCTTCTGATTTTTCTAATTCAATTTTTTTCGACCGTTTTCAAAAAAATTATTTAAAGCAAGGAGTTTCTTCAATAATTTTAGGACACGGTGGGGTTTCTCTAGCTCCTATTTTTGGCTTTCCGGAACATTTAGTTGGTAACCAAATAGGGAAAAAACTAAATTTTAATTGGCGTTCTTTCTATGATTTTTCTTTTTCCCTTTCAAAAATAAAATTTGGCGTTAATATCGCAAGTCTTTTTGGGGAAATAAATATCCGCGACTCCATCACCGACACTTTTGAAGAAAGAGACCTTACTGAAAATGAAATGAAAGTTTTTAAAAAGATTTTAGAAAATTCTCTAAAAGAAGGTGCTCTTGGAATCTCTTTTGGCTTTGGCTTTTCTTACTCTCTAACAACACCGCCCGTTGAAATAGCCGCCGCAGCAAAATCAGCTTTCCAAAAAAATGCCGTTGTCTCAGTCAGAGTCAAAGAAGATAGATTTGAAACAAAAAAGAAATTTTTAAATCTTCTCTTGCAAGAAAAAAGAAAAATGCGTTCCGGTATGCTTTTTCTAAGCCAGGCGGAAGTGGAAGATTTTAAATGGCTTAAAAGAAGTAATAGTCTAAAAGAAATATCTGCTAGTTTTCATCCTTCTGGTTTCTCCCTTGTTCCCCTTGTTTCTTTAATATCGTCTCTTATTAAAAGGGAAAGCGTTGAAAAACTATCTTTTTCTCTAAGCCCTTCTGAAGTTCAAGAAGAAATAAAGAAAAAAATTTCTGAAGAAAAATGGCTTGAAAAAGCAGTCATTATTATTGCAAAAGACAAAAGCCTTGAAGGAAAAACTTTAAAAGATATATCGCGTAGCAGAAAAGAACCTTTAGCTCTATGCCTAATAAATCTTGCCGAGCGCTGTAATTTTAATATTACTTTTTCCCATTCCTCTAATCTAATCGATGGCGATTTTTCTTTCTTTAAAGAAAAAGGAATGCTTGTTTCATCTTTTGGTAACTTTAAAGAATCCTCCTCTTCTTTTCCTTATTTTTTAAAAACAGCTACCTCTTCCAAAGAAAACTGGCTAATTGAAAAAGCAGTTGAAAAAATTACTAAAATCCCCGCCGACTTGTTTGGCTTTAAAGATAGGGGAGTTATAAAAGAAGGGAAAATTGCCGACATCTCTTTATTTGATAAAAATTTTGAAATTAAATCCGTTATTGTCGGCGGTAAAAAATCATACTCCGAAGGTATTTTTTACGATTCTTTAGGAGGATCTTTTTATGGCAACCATAGTTAGAAGAATAGGATCTATAAGAAGAAGAAAGTCTCCCCCTGATTATCTTTTAGGGGTTTCTCTGGCTGTCATCTTAATTTTTGGTCTTCTTCTTCTTTCCTCTGCGTCCTCCGATCTCGGGAAAAGAATTTATAGTGATACTTATTATTTTGTTAAACTCCAACTCTTAAAAGGTATAATTTTTGGCGGAGCTTTATTTTTTGTTTTCTATTTTTTTCCTTTTCGTTATCTTAAAAAATGGTCTGCTTTTTTACTCGTCCTAAATATTATTTTACTTATTCTTGTCTTTTCTCCAATTGGTCAAGCTGAAAAAGGAGCAGCTAGATGGCTTAATCTTGGTTTTCTTTCTTTTCAGCCGTCTGAATTGGTAAAATTTACCTTTATTATTTATCTTGCCTCCTGGCTTTCCGGTAAATCCGCTTCTCGCCGCACTAGCAATCTAAAAGAAGGTTTTTTGCCTTTTCTTCTATTTTCTGGGCTTATTAGTTTTCTTCTTCTTCTTCAGCCGGCTACAAGTATTGTTGTTATTATTATGGCCGCCGCTCTTATTATTTATTTTTCAAGTGGCGCCAAACTTTCTTACCTCGCTGGCATAATTTTACTCGGCTTTATTTGTCTCTCTGTTTTTATTGCGGTTACTCCTTATCGTTTAGAAAGAATAAAAACATATTTTGCCGGCGAAAGCGCTGACAAGCAAGGCTCTGCATTTCATATTAATCAAGCATTAATTACTATCGGCTCCGGCGGTATTTTTGGTGTCGGATATGGTCGCTCTCTAAACAAAATTAAAAATCTTCCCGAACCTATTAACGATTCTATTTTTGCCATTGCCGCCGAAGAGTTTGGCTTTGTTGGTTCCTGCGCTCTTATTTTTATCTTTTATTTGTTTGTCTTACGTTCCTTTATGCTGGCAAAAAAATGCAATGACGAATTTTCAAAACTTGTAATTATTGGGTTTGCCTCTATTATCGGCATCCAAGCTTTTTTGCATATCGGTTCTATTTCCGGACTTCTGCCTTTAACC
>Ga0208375_1000577_pt1 | contig 52004 bp, 62 predicted proteins | sample RifOxyD1_FD_184038 | JGI IMG/M metagenome (GOLD analysis project Ga0208375, IMG submission 184038) | Soil microbial communities from Rifle, Colorado - Rifle Oxygen_injection D1 (SPAdes) | ecosystem: Environmental > Terrestrial > Deep subsurface > Rock core/Sediment | place: Rifle, Colorado... | reverse complement strand
AATATTTCCTATCATATTCTTCTGTAATATTAAATAGTGTGCTTAACATTCCTTCTGACATTCCATGATTCTTATAGAATAGATACTCATCTGCATTTGAATTTATTTTTTGCAAAACACTTAACCCCACAAAAGAATTAGTAGTCTTAAAATCTGAAATAAAAAAAGTTAGAAGGGCAAATCCACAAACAGCAAAGATACCAATCACAAAAAGTGTTACTGGAAGGTCACCTTTTTTATTTTTTAGTTTAATACTTTTTATCATCTTTTACTATACCTCATTAAAAGTTCAGTTTTAGTCTGATTATAATCTATTGAAAAATTTCCTGCTTCAGCATTTCTAGCTAAAGTTTTATCTAAAATTACCCTTTTTGGTTCAGATTTCAAAAAAAGATAGGAAATAATTGATTTTTTTAAAAAAGGATCTGAACCCTCAAAAGAAGGTGCCGAAGTCAAACTTGGACGAAAACTCCCAATTTTTTTTGTTCCTCCAAGCATTGAAGCCCCAAATATAAAAAAGATCATCATAATCACAATAAGGATTGTTGCAACTATCCATGTTAAAGTTTCACCAACCTGTCCTTTTTTATTTTTCATTTTAATTTGTATTTTCATCTATCTTTCCAATAATAGAAAGAATTTTAATTAGGTAAACCGAATCAGATTTCGTTACTGCAAAAAATTCTTTTTCCTTACAAGTCACAAGATTCGCTCTTTGTGAAACTCCAACACTACAGTCCGGCTTCCAATTTTTATTTCCATCTAACATAGTAAAAGAAGATTTTTTCAAATCACCATCGGGAAAAAATCCTACTTCTACATAATAAGGAGGTCTCTCTAAACCTCCTTCGATCGTGAAATTAAGATTACACATTTTTAAAAAATTGTCATTAAAATCTTCTCTGAACCCTCCTTGAGGATTCACAATTAAAGAATTAAACTCTCCACCAAAATAGATACAGTCCGCAACTTTTTGGGCTAAGATTTCTGCTTCCTGACTTCGAACATCATAATTTTCTCCATAAAAAGTATTAACCATTAAGACAATTCCGATTGCAACAATTACTAGGATTGCAAACCAATAAACCGAAATTAGTTTATCTCCTTTTTTATTTATGCCCTTTAGGGTATTTATTTTTTTTATCATTTCATTTTTGAAAAGGTCATAATATAAAATCCTTCATATTTAGGATCTTTATCTGGATAAACCGTCACATTTATGTAATTAAAAAAGTGATATTTCATCCCTCCTTTTTCACTCAATTTAATTATTGCATAGTTCCCATTTATTTTTAGAACGTCCGAAAAAGGAATTCCATTTTTATCTGAAACAGCTTTTAAATCTTGAAGATTTAGATGGATAGTCATAGTAGGTTTTGCCGAATCGATTAAAAGCGCAATATTTTTAGAATAAGCATCTTCGAGAATGATTGCTCCACTTCCTTGCTTAAGAAGGAATAAAATAAGAATTACCAAATAAAGGATATTCAAAACTATAAAAACAATATTCTCTACAAGAAATTCACCTTTTCTATTCATACTCTAAATAGAAAAAAAGAATTAATAAAGTTTCTTAACTTGAAGTAGAGATTTCATCACAGTTTAATGAATCAAATTCTGAAGACGTTACTTCTATTACTGAGGGAGGGATATAAAAATTTCCGCTTGGACCTTTAATAGAAGGAACAAGAAGATAAGAAGATGCTATCCATCCTGCAGATCCCCCAACTACTGCCCCTCCAACGGCTGTTCCAATTGCTATAACGGAAACCCCTCCTGTAAGAGGAATTGATGCAAGTGCTCCGAGTGCTAAAGCTCCTCCCAAAACCCATCCGACTTTGCTAACCTTACTAGTAATACCCATTAAAGAATAATATTGTTTTGAAAGGTCTACTTCCCCAAATTTTCCAGGATAGTTTAAAATTCCATTTATAAGAAAGTAATTTTCATAAGTTTGTTCATCAGAAATTTTATTCTTTGAAAGATAAGAATAAAACTCTTTTTTATCAAAAAAACTTTTATTTTCGAAGATGCTCTTAACTGAATTGTCAAAAGAGATTTGACTACAAATAGAACAATAATTCTTAGACAATGCTTCTGAAGAAATATAATCTACTTTTCCTTCCCCAAACATCCACCAACATTCAGCAAGTTGATCTGCAAGAGCCTTGTAGACTTCATCTTTAGTTTTAACTTTTATTACTTCTGGTTTAGTCATGACTTCACAACTTCCGTCAACACTCAAACAAACATACTGCCTTTTACATTGAAGCGGGAAAGTATCTACAGGTAAAATAGATTTTCCTCTAGTAATGACTGAATTATGGCAGATCTCTTGATCTGTTTCACTTCCGAGATTTAATCTTAAAAGGAAAAAAAGAATAACTGCAAAACTTACTACAAGGATTATCAAAATTACAATTTGTTGGGTTGTGAGTTCACCTTTTTTAAACATTTAAATCACTCCAAGACTTCTAAACAAAGTGTAAAGTCCTATTAAAGCTATCGCAAAAACAGCAATCCACAAAAAATATTTTATAAATTCATCTAGACCCATATTTTTTTAACCCCTATATTTGATCCAACCTTTGAGATTTGAACATTTGTTCCTCCGTCTGAAGGATCGTTAATTTCAAATTCATTAAATTTATTTAAATTTTTAACTACAACACATACTCCTGAACTATCACATTCATTGAGTTGTCTATTTTTAAACCATAAAGTATTATCATAAATTACTTTATCACAAATACATAAACAATTTTCTCCAGCACAAGAATTTGGTTTCTTTTCTGTTCCAATAAAACTAAACAGGTACCAAGAAGGAGGACTTATGTCTGTTATTTTTTCATTAGAAACTGCTCCAGAATTGATCCTAGAGATTATATCTTTCATTCTTCCAATTGTATCTTTTGCTTCATTCAGTTTTTGATCTTGAGAGGAAGTATAATAAATTGAAAAGAGAAGGTAAATCAAAAGAGAAATCCCAATTAATGCAATTACTAATTTCACTACCTCATTTGCAAGAAGCATCCCTTTTTTAGAAAGATTAATCATAAAAAGATCTCCAAAAATTTCCAAGACTTACATTCGTCGGAATTCCATTAAAAAATTCAAAAATTTTTTCTTTGAACATAAGATAAATTCCGAGGACTACCGCAACCACTACTAATACTCCCACAATAAGTTTTATTATTTGTTCTACTGTTAGTTCAGACATTTTAATTTCCTCTAAAAAGACCTTTTAATCCGTCAAGAAGAGATACCCCTTTCTCTTTCAAAAGAAAAATTGAGATCATCAAGACAACTAAAATTGCAAGAGAAATTAAAATCCACGGAAGATATTCCGAGACTATCCCTTTTTTATTCGATAAACAGCTTTTTTTGGACATGGAATAAAAAAGAAAATCTATTTAATAAATATTCCTAATCTATCCAAGAAGATTTCCAAGAACAGTTGCACTTAATCTTGAAAGAGCAACAACACTCAAAAGGGCAACAATGAAATAAAGGCTCATTCCCTTTTTCAAATTAATTCCTACTTTATTTGTCATTTCTAATTTATCTTCTCCAGAATTAATTGTTACAAGTGTAGAAGTCAAAATAAAAATTATTTCAATTAAATAAATACCCACTGAAATTTGTAAGAAATATGGAGGAATCATATCTTGATATTGAAAAATATCCATTAAATTCTTGAATGAACCCAAATTTGTAGCGCCGGCACCAGAAAGATTTGCTATATCCAACATTCCTAAAATTGAAGTAATCATTGCTGCAAGCCCCACAACAATTCCTGAAAGAAGGGGTGCCAAAAAAGTCATATTACTTTTCATATCACTTGTAATCTCTGCAAGCAAATCTTTTAATCTCGTCGTTATTTTATCTAAATTTTTAAGATACTCTGATATGCTCATCAAACTTACTGCTGCAATTTTTAATCCTTTTTTACTTGATTCAATTAAAACTCTCATTGAGGTTGCAATTAAATCCGAAGGGAAAAATCTTATTGCTCCTCTTGTTCTATCAAAAATCGCTTTTTCTACACTCATCCCCATCTGACGAATATTATAATTAACTTTTCCAAAGAATTCTCCCGTCCTTAATCCTCTATTTGATTCTGCAACTTTTCCAAAAACAAGTTCCGGAGGAACTCCATTTCCAAGCCTATTTCCCAACTGAAATAATGAATTATTAAATTCTGATTCAAGCTCTTTTGTTTTTTCTCTTTCAATAATTAATTCCTTTGTTTTTCCATTATAAGCAATCGAGAAATAGAATGCAATTGAAAGTGGAAAAAGCATACCCAATAAAAGAGCTCCAAGTCCAAAAGGACCTTTTATTCCAGTAGGAGTACTAATAAATCCAAAGAAATTTCCACTTCCTAAAAAAGAAAGTCCAAGTTCGCTAAATGAAAAATCTTTTGCAAGATCAAGAGAGGCAGGAATTGGAGTAAATTGGAATATTAATGGAATCAAACTTAAAATTAAGAAAGGTAAAATTATCCAAAAGGCTTTATGATAATGAACTTGACTTTTATATCTAGGATATAAAGGATTTTTTTCAAGTAAAGTAGTTTCTCCATATCCTCCCGGACGCATTCCTAAAACTTTATCAGTTAAATAAAAAACCATAAAAGGAATAATTAAATTAAATAAAATAAACACGTGGATATAAGTTAAAATTCCTCCAATCATTGCCGAAGCCAATGGAATTAATGCCAAACCTAAAGTTGGTAAAACAACTCCCAACATATATACATTTGTTAAAGGACTTCTAACAGAATGACTAAACTTTAACATTTTTTCGTAAACTCCGTCGAGAACGACTTGAAGTCCTTTTTCTAAAGTAGAAATTCTTCTTGAAGAATCTGGTTCAAATAGACTACTCTCAATCAAATGGAACCCTTCTATAAACTCCGTAGAATATCCTCTCCAACTTTCTAAATAGTGATCGAGACTTTCTTTTATAGTAGAATATTTTCCCACCTCAACATCATAAAATATTTTTTTGAAATCAAGTGCAAGGGGGTATTGCAAATGCTCCGATGCAAATTGAATTGCTCTTTCTAAATTTGGAGTATGCCTCATATAAACTACAATATAAAGAATTGCTGGTACCATCTGACTTGACGCTTTAAGTCTCCATTTGTTTGCAAGTCTTTCAGGATATTGATTTAAAAAATAAAAAAGAAAAATTGAAAAAGTAATTACAAGAAAAAAGAAAAGAAGAGGAAAACTTTCAATTCCTCCACTAACTAAAGTAATTCCCACGGAGATAAAAATTCCAATCAAAAAAACTATCAAGAAGCCCATCACAGAAAGACTAATTGCTTGCCAAGGCTCAACAGCCAAGTGAGCAGAATTCAAACTCTTAGTCATTTTTTCTTCATCACTCTTAGACGGTTTTATATGAATAAAATTTCCTAAACTGTTTGCCCATCTTTCATAAGTAGTATACTCTCTGGAAATCTCTCCTTTAAATTTTTCATAAGACTGACTGTAATTTTTTGAATCTCCTGAAGAATTAATTTGAGTTTCTATCTTCGCTCCATACTTTCTTAAAACCTCCTCAACACTTTCTCTTTTCACATCACACCTCTCTAGAAATAACAGTAAAAAATAATTAATAAATGTTGGGGAAGTTTAATTTGAACTTGAACTTCCAGACAAACATTGGTCATAATCAACAGAACCAAAAGAAACAACATTTAAAATCCTACATCCAAGAGATTTAAAGAAATTTGATTGGGTTTCTATTTGGGCCCCTAAATCTATACAAACTCCATTTGAACATTGATTACTCACACATTCATAGTTATTTTGACATTTTATTTGAAATGAGTCATTATTCCCCATATTCTTCTGAGGTTTTACATTTCCATCTATATCACAATATGCATTCATAACATCTGCAACTCTTCCAAGATAACTATAATTAAACTTAAGACGAATATAACTATTGTTATAATCTTCAGCATCATAAAAAACTTTCTCAACAAAAAAACTTAAACTTGCAAACTTATCTTCCCATCCAGTAACATTTATCTCAACTGTGTCTCCTTCTTTAAATTTATACGTTTGATTATTCCAGTCTTCAACATATAGTGTAGCCATTCCATTTGGAGAAATAGAAAGTTTAACTCCTTTCTCATTATCATTTACTGTTAAATCTACAGATTCCTCTCCCTTTTGTAATTGGGAATTCCATCCAATTTGACTTTCGAATCTAAACCCATAGGGAATACATCTATTATTTCCAATAGAATCACTCTCAAACCATTTCGGAACTAAACATCCAGAACACATTCCGGGATTACAAGAGATTTGAGAAGAGATCTCAGGACTTTTACAACCATAATCAACACATTTCTGAGTTTGATAACCATATTCTGGACAAACAGAAGGTTCCGTTATACACTGCCATTGTGGACTACAAACACCCTCTGGGATATCCGAAGAACATAAAGAAACTCCTTCAAATACTTGGTATGCAAAAGGCCAATCAAGACTAAAATCTTCCCAGCCTAAATATTTTGGGTTATTACTCAATAAAGAAGCTAAAAATTTATTTGTTTGCTTCTCAACTATTTTGGATATTTGATCATCTGTAAGATAACCTCCAAAACCTAAACTAAATCTTACAAGAACATTCTTATGAGTCCAAAAAATTTCTCTATTCTTCCAATAATTGGATTTAATTTCTACTACCTTATCATAAGGATTCCAGTTACATATATATAACCTTGATTCGGGCTCATCGTTTGTTGAAAAACCTTGAATTTGACAGATATTCTTTTGAAGGTAATTGCTCATAATTTTGGAAGTTTCAAAACCAGTCTCAAAAACACTCACTCCCTTTTGGATATATCCATATCCATATTCCCCTCCATCTTGGTAATTCAAACTCCAAGAAGCACCATATTCCATGGCTCTTAAAGATTTTCCTTCAAATTCAAAATAATTCGTATCACTCCAGTTCCAATTCAAAGAATAATTTACTCCATATTGTTCAAAATCAGAAGGAGAAGAAACTTGATCAATAAGTTGTGAACATTCAGTAAAATTAGACTTTTCTAAACAACCATCAAAACTAAATCTACAAAATTTATTACAACTTAATTTTCCAGAAGTATAATTAAAATATTGACATGACGCTGAAGGAGCCCAGATTTTTCCATCACATTGTTCTCCTACATCCTGAACCCCATTTCCACAAAGGGCACTTAAAGTTCCGATATATCTAAACCCCACTTCCATTTTTAGTTGATTGTTCTTATCAGTAAGATAATCTACTGCATTAATTAAATCCACAACAGTATTTCCTTGTACAATTAATACAATCTTTCCAGAAGCATAGGGATTTTTCACAACTTCAATTACAAAAGAATTTTCTCCAAGCTCTTTTGCATCATCACAATAATCATTTTGAGTAACATTATTTATGGCACGATTGCTACAAGTAGAATTCAATCCAGAAGAATAAGTTGTCCCAACGACTATCAAATTTTTATTTGAAACATCGCGATTATCTGAAGTTTCACGAAGTGAAATTTGAGTGAGGACTGCAAGTCCGAACCAGATAATCGCTGTTATGTGTTTTTTCTGCAAGAAAAAATCGCGGAGTGAACGAAGCGACAGTATGACGCAGGAGCCAGCCGCTACCTTTGACATAGAGCAAGACCATAAGTATCTTTGGAATCAGAATATATTTTTACACTCGAAAAGAACTTCTCAAGTATTTTTTTAAACTCGGGTTTGGTGTATTTATATGATATTGCTGTAATAATAACATCTCCTTTTTTGAAATTTAATGTTCTGCCGAGATGTTTAATCGTTTTGTCTTTTTTTAAGATATACAATTCTTCAATTCTGGAATTGACAAAACGAACATCATAAGCAATATCATTTTTTGTTAAACCTAATTGTTGTGGTATCTGAACAAGCCACTTATTGATTATGGTGTCTTTGTATTCTTCTGCCCAATTTGCATTTCCATTTGTTAAGCCATTACCAATAAGAAGAATATCGTCTTTGTTCATGCTTGTTTTTATCCCATGCAATATATCCTCTCTGTCAAAATTTCCCAAGGTATTGCCTAACAACATCATAAAATGAGTTTCAAAGCCGGTTTCTCTAAAAAGAGGAGTAATATTATTAAGATTTTCAAAGTCGGAAATATTCCAACGAAATTCTAAAACTTCTCCGACCTTCATTTTACGAATAGTTTTGGCGGCTTTTGAAACCATGTAAGAACTTATATCAATAGGGCAATACCGAATTTTCATATGCTTTGCTAATTCATGAATAAACAGAGATGCTTTTTGTCCATCGCCACAACCTAAATCAATTATATTGCATGAATTTTTTGGTAAAGCATAAACAAAGTCTTTCATATGCAATTTTATCAAAGACACCTCTTTTTCAATAATGGTTTTCTTGTATCCTTCAGTTTTACTTAAATCAAGAAAACCTTGGGCTTGTTTAGGAGTTAGATACCACAACTTAGAATCTGCAACATCCCAAACCCGAGTTTTTCCCTCTAGTTTATATCCTCTTTTGAGAAGTTCTTTGAAAATTAAATCATTGATTTCCATATAAGTAAAAATATATTCTTTATAATATAAATCTTGCGATTAAAATAATCTAGGCTGGCTCCGAGTAATATTGCACATAACAGATGAAAGTTCGATATCTTTCATTAAAACATCTCCTACTGAAGAGCCTAAACTAACTTGAATATTTCCTGCTTGAACTAATTCTAGAGTAGAAATTCCAGGAGCAGTCCCATGAAGAATAGCTACATCGGCTTTTCCATCTTTAACAAAGGGTGCAGGATAAACAGAAGATGTTGAATTTAAGACAACAATTGTACATTCAACATCCATCATTGTATTACTTTGATAAAGAAGCCATTGACCGTCTTTGAATTCGGCACACTTTCCTCCTGAATAAGCAGCACCTTCAGTTCCAGAATTATAACCTTGAGTTTCACAATAAGCTTGGGCAGTTTCTTGAGTTTTACATAATGGTTGCCCTTGATAAGTCGGATGAGTTGGACCATCACCAATGTCTGAATCTGAAGCTTGAATTATTTTTCCAGTAAACTTTCCCCACAAATCCGAAAAAATATTTGCACTCACAAGACTAAAAGATAAGAGGACAAAAACAACTACAACTACAAAGATTAACGTTTTATTTTTCTCCCTCTTCATCTCTTTCATAAAAATAAAAACTATTTAAATATTTCTATAAAATTTCTACTTCTTAATCTCACTATTCAACCACTTTTGCCATCTGGGGAAAACCTTATCACTCATGGGCAAACCTGCTTCTTCAATGACCTCATCAGAAATTTTATGAAATTGGTGATTCGAGATCGCATTAAATTCAGCCTCGAGAATTTCTTTTTTTCCAGTTAATTCTGCGAGGTTTACAATTTCATTTTTTACTTTTGCACGAAGTAAAATATTATCGTAGACTGCATCCCAATTTCCAGCCCAACCTCTAACTTTTGAAGCAAGATCTTTTATCACATCACTTTCACCATTAATCAAAGCATCACTTGCTTCAAGTTCATCTTTTTCAACACTATAACTCATAAGATCACTAAATCCTTTTTCTCTAACAGGGTCTTCCTTCCAATGTTTTTTAACTTCAGAAATTTCTAATAATCTTCTCCAAGAATGAAGTCCATCAGCAGATTTTATAGGATTGGCGACGGCAATTATATCTGTGGCCTTAAAAGAAGTTGCAGGAACTCCTAAATCATTTACAACTCTATCAAAAACTCCATAAGGGGAAGCACCATGAATTGTACCTGCAACAACATTTGCAAGAGCTCCAACTCTCATTGCTTCATAAAGAGCTTTCGCTTCAACACTTCTCACTTCTCCAACTATCAATGAACTATCTCCCAATCTCAATGAAGTTCTAATTCCATCATCAGCCGAAACTTCTGCACCAGATTTTAAAAGAGCAGACCTAACTTTCATCCTAAGAATATTATAATTTAATTTTCTCAATGCTTCTACAGGAAGTTCAAGAGAATCTTCTACAGTAATAATTCTTGATTTCGAATTAATTTCGAGCATCAAACTTCCAAGTAAAGAAGTTTTTCCAGAACTCCTTGTACCTGCAATCAAAAGAGTTCTTGAACCATCAACTAAAAAACTAAGAAGCCCGGCCCCAAGGGGATTAAGCATTTTATTTTTGATAAAAAGAGGTAACGTCCACGGAGATTCTCTGTGTCGTCTAATTGAATAAGCAAGTCCATCTGGACTCAAGGGTTCTTGAATAATTGCAATTCTCGCTCTAATTTTTCCAATTTCCAATTGGGTATCTAAAATCGGGTTTGCTTCATCAAGAGGTCTTCCAGAGATCATTCTAAACTTTGCTGCCCAAGAATCTGAATCCTCTCGACTTGGAAGGATATTTGTATTACATTCATCATAATCTTGATGTCTAACATAAACTGGAGTTTGAGAAATTGGTGCATTCAACGAAACATCCTGTAAATTTTTATCCTGAAGTAAAATTTCTATAAGTCCAAAACCAATTGTGTATCTAACTAAAATAGCAGAAAGCTTCATCAATGAAAGATAAGTTAATTTAATCCCCTTGGATTGAGCAAGATCCCTCAGAAGATCTTTTGAAACATTAAAAAAAACTTTCCTTGTCCTACTTACATCTGTGAACTCCTCGGCTTTTGGTTGATGTTCTATCAAAACACCCTTTGCAAGATTCATAAGATAATTTTCTTCTTCAGTAAGAAGAGATTCTGGAGGAGAAAGATGATAAAATAATTTAGATTCATTTTTTCTTTTTAAAATTGTAACATTACTAATATCAAATTCATCAATAGAAACTTCATATTGGTCAATCATTTCGGAATCAGTAGGGAGATCACTTACAAGACGAGTAAAAGTAAAATTGGGGATAATATCTGGTTGAAACAATTTGGAATAAATTTCACGATTTCCTCTTCTGTAATTTTCAAAGTAAGGAATTGCCGCCTGAATGATTTTTGTTTTTTCAATGATCCCAAAAATCTTCTCCAAAAAACGAATATAATTCCCTTGATCAATTTTTGTGTCTCCACTTACTCTTTGGAAAAAAATCTTTGCATCAATAAGAATTCTTTTCAATTCAAAATATGAAGCAATTGGATCTTTTTTTAATAGGTACAAAAATGAAAAAAGATCATTATACCTTTTTGGAAAAAAAGATTCATTTATGCTCACAAGTTTTTCATGTGAAAGAATCTCTTCTTGTTTTAGAAAATAAACATAAAGACTTGCAATCTCTAGGAGATACCCTGTTTCTCTAAAATCATAATTATAATTCTTCTCTTTAACAAAAATAATTCTAGAAACATTTGGATTTTCAATTAAAGCATCAACTGTTCTATCCATCACTTCTGGATATGCGGCAAGATTAGGAGAGCTACTTGAATCTTGATAATTAAAGTAGAGTATATCCTCTCCTCCTTCTCTTTCTACCTCGTAAGAATATAGTTTTGCTCCTTTCTCAAATTGCATAGTACCACCAAAAGAAAAAAGAAAAAAGAGTTTATATTAATTTGTGAAATAACTAGAAACAAATTTAAAGGAAGAACTCCCTATTTAAATATGGTAGAAGGGGGCATGCAAAGAGAAGAAGAATCTCCCGAAATAAATTTGATGGATCTCGAAGAGAGACAAAGAATTGTAAAAGATAGATTAATCTTAATCGGTCAAAATCTTATTGATTTCAAAGAAAAAAATGAAGAAGAAATTCTTGAAATAAAAAAGGACTTGGAATTTCTAAAAAGAAATGTTGAAAAAATAAAAGATTTTATAGAAACAATTTCTTCAGAATTCCAAAAATTTGCAAAAAAAGAAGACTTAGAAATTTTAAAAAAACAGGCAAAAATGTTCCAGCCATTAGAATTTGCAACCAAAGCAGATCTAGAAAAGTTAAAAAGTAAAAAAAACATTAAATAATATGACTATCTTAGAGAGAGTCTTAGAATTAAAAAAAACAGGAATTCCGGATTCAGAAATTACAAAAAGATTAAAGAATGAAGGAATTCATCCAATGGATATAAGTGACGCAATGAATCAATCAAAAATAAAAGAAGCAGTATCTGGAGAAACAGGTTATTCTACTCAGGGAATGGTCCCTTCCATAATGGGAGGAGAAAGTTATGAAAATGGATCTTCCCAAGAAGGAACATATTCCCCTTCTTCAAGTCCAAAAGAAAGTGAAGATTATCAAGATTACTCTTCTCAAGAAAGTGAAAGTTATCAAAATAGTTATCCCGAAGAGGAATATGAAGACAATTATGCACCAAATGAATTTTCAGGTGGAGGAATTGCGATGAGTTCTGAAACAATGATTGAAGTGGCTGAACAGGTATTTTCTGAAAAAATAAAAAAGATAGAAACTGATTTGAAATTAGTAAAAGAGTTTAAAACCCTTGCATTACCTGCAATAAAAGATTTCGATGAAAGATTAAAAAGAATGGAAAGACAATTTGATAAAATGCAAATTGCAATTCTTGAAAGAGTTGGACAATTTGGAAAAAATTTAGATTCTGTTAAAAAAGAAATTGAGATGGTTGAAGATTCTTTTGAAAAATTAAACAAAAGTAAAAAATAATTTTTTAAACTAAAAATTTAAATAAATTCTAAGGTCTTGCTTGAGGAATCCCATTATTTTTATTCCCTAAAATTGGAATCGCAATTATCCCTCCGAGAACCAAAACTACTACTAAAATTGCTGGAAGATTATCTGTCAATCCCCACCAGAAAGGAGAATTTAATAAATCCAAACTTCCCCATCCAAATGAATCTGAGAAACTTTGAAAGATAATTATGATTCCGGCAATTCCTGCGAAAAGACCAAATCCTATTTTTGCTGCTTTCCCAGTAAAGTCCACAAAGAGACTCATAAGAATAACTAAAACTAAAAGTATCGACAAAAGAACACCCAATCTGGGAAAAATTTCTGAAAAGAAATATGAAACAAACTGAAATTGTAAGGCCATCAATCCAACTGCTAAAGATAAAACTACATTTACTGCATTGTTATCCCCAAGGAATTTTGCCTTATTTAAAATAGCATAAACCAAAGCAAAAATTATTAAGAAAGGGAGAACATAACTAAAGACCCCCATTGTTTCCAATTGATATAATAAATTTCCAACGGCTCCACCAGAAGAAATGCCATAAGAAACCAAATTTATCACACCAATCATCATCTTAAGAAATTAAAAGAAATATTGTTTATATAGATTTCTGTTATTTATTTTCAGTCACCTTTAACCGTCTTACCTGCTTTCAAAACAGCAGCAACTGCAGCAACAACTAAAACCACAATAAGGAAATTTGTCCAAAAGCTTTCACTTCCATTAGATCTAAATGCAAAATTGAAAAGTCTTTCTAACAAACTCCAAAATTCAGGAAAGGAATCTGTTGCCCAAAGAACAGCAATTATTAACACTATAAATGTTAAAACTCCTAACCCTTTCAAAACTCCTTCACTAAGAGCAATATTCCCATTGCTAATAAACCCCCAAATCATAAAACCTACAAAAATAACAACAATTCCGACAGTCATAAATAAAATTAAATTATTTACTACCATCACTGGAAAAACAACGGAAACAAAAATTAAAGAAACTACCAAAGAAACAAATGCATTAATCTGTTTTTGATCAGCCCCCAAAAGTTTAGATTTTTCTAAAAGAGCATAAACTATAAAAAACATTAACAAAAAAGGGTATAAAAAATCCGTAAACAGCGAAGCTTGTAAAATATTTGACATTTTTGATTATTACATCAATTCAGCACTTTCATCCATATCCATTTCTTGACTTGGGAGTGCAGCTTTATTTATAATGAAAACATCACTAACTGCCTTCACAAATTGATGAGGAATTACAACTCCCCTTGCGCCACCCAAAAGAGAAGCCAAATGAGCACCAACTTTAATTCTCCATCCATCAATTTTATTTTCATACAAATTAGCTTCTTCGATCTCTCCAAAGAAATCTCCTGAATCAGTGTAAACTTTTTTACCCAATACTTCTGTGATTTTTTTAACTCTCATTACAAAAAATGGAGAGTTTTATTTAAATAGTTTTCCATACTAGAATAAATAGAAAGTTCAGTCTAATAACCTTTATAAAAAATAGAACTCTAGAAAAAGTATGTTAACCAAAAAAGAATTTTTTTCAATAATTATAGTCACGCTTCTTCTAGGGGTAATAATTTCTCTTTTGGAAAGTTTAAATTTATTCTTAGTTACTTTTCTAATTATTTTTTTAATAATTTTTATAAACATTGCGGCAAAAAAGATTTTGGCTTTTTACCTCGACACGGACATTGAAACAAAAATATGGGAAGTAAAACAATTTGGATACCAAAAACATTTACATTTCAAGGAAAATATTCAAGCAGGAATCTTCACTCCACTAATTATAAAATTTCTTTCAGTTGGATTAATTAATTGGATGGCATGCTTAACTTTTGAAGCTTCAGGAAAAACATATCGAGCAGCAAGAAGACATGGAATCTATTCTTTTTCTGAGGTAACTGAAGAAGAGATGGGTTGGATCGCAGGAGCAGGAATAATCGCAACATTAATTTTTGCAGTTATAGGGTACATGATTGGACAAGAAACATTTGCTAAACTGAGCATAATGTATGCATTTTATAACATGTTCCCATTATTTGATTTTGATGGGGCAAAGATATTTTTCGGAAACATTACCTTTTGGTCATTCTTGGCAATAATTACCCTAATAGGGGTATTTGCAACAATTTTGATTATTTAATTTAAAAATTATTTTAGAAATCAGACTACATATTTTCCTTTACATGGAATTTTAAACTTCTTGGGTTTCTTATAAAAAACAAGAATTTCCTTATGTCTTGGAAAATCCTTAAATTTCCAATTCTTATTAAATTCCGAATACGATTCCAAAAGATGAATTCCATTATGAATTCTGATCCTCTTACTTAAATATCTTCTACCTGGATCAAAAACCAAAAAGAATCTTTCTTTTTTAAAATGTCCATACGGAACAACGTAATGTCCATCATCATTCTTGTAACTTCCTCCCCTCTTATATGGCCGATGTAAAACGACTACCCCCCCTGAATCAAGAATTTTAGAAACAGCTTTTAGATTTGAATAATTCCCAACAAAAAGTCCTAAATTATAATGTCTTGCAAGATTAATCCAATGAAGAGTATCTATTCCATTTTCTTCAACATTATAGTACTTATCATTTTTAGAGGAAGTTTTATTTTGATTATATAATTTCATTAATTTTCTTGAAAATTGCTTTTCTGAAAATTCGACCCCTTTCAGTTTTTTCAAAACTATTCTTCCTGCACTATTCCCACAGTGGTCTGCTCTTTCCATCCCCTTTCTATAAAAAAGGGGGGGAACCAATGAATTGTTTGTTAGTGGCATTTTAGTGTGTTTAAAGATTTTAGTTAATTAAATAATTTACCGTCGGTTTATAAACTTTTCACCCTCGACGAAGAGAATTCTTAAAATTGCCATTTTTGACCTTTTCCAAAGGAAATCCCACAAAAAAGGGGATATTAAGGCTTAAAAAAGCTAGAGACTAATTGTGAAGAAATTGAATCTTTTTGGCTATTTTTTGGAAATATTCAAAGAAACTTTATAATCTTCAACCCTTTTTTCAAAGAATGGAATTCCTAGAAAAAATAATCCCCCGGGAATATCAAGAAGAAATTTTTAAGACATGCATTGAAAAGAATTGTTTGATAGTGTTACCTACTGGATTAGGAAAAACCTTAATTGCACTCATGATTTCTATAGATCGGATGAAAAAATTTCCAGGAAAGAAAGTTCTTTTTTTGGCGCCAACAAAACCACTTGCTGAACAACACTTGAATTATTTTAAAAAAAATCTTCCTGAACTTTTTGGAGGAATGGACCTTTTTACAGGAGCAGTTTCTCCAACAAAAAGAAAAAAAATTTGGGAAAAAGGAGATATAATCTTTTCAACACCCCAATGCATTGCAAACGATTTAAAAAAAAGACTTTATTCCCTATCTGAAGTTTGCCTATTAATAGAAGATGAGGCACATCGATGTGTAAAAAATTATGATTATAACTTTATTTCGGAAAAATTTCAGTCACAATCCAAAAACCCAAGAATTATTGGCCTAACTGCCTCTCCTGGAAGTGACCAAAGTAAGATTAGAGAAATTTGTAAAAATCTTTCAATTGAAGAAGTAGAACTGAGAACTAGAGAGTCTCCTGATGTTAAAAAATATCTTCAAGAACTTGAATTTGAAAAAAGAGAAGTAGACCTTCCTAAAGAATTTATTGAAATAAAAAATATTTTAAAAAAAATTTTTGATGAATACACTGATGAACTAAAAATGAAAAATTTTCTCTTTGGCCCAGTAAGTAAGATTTCTCTAATTGAACTTCAGAGAAGAATTGGAATTCAATTAAGCAAAAATCTATCTCATCCTTCAAGTTATTTTGCTATTTCTCTCGTCTCTCAAGCAATAAAATTATCTCATGCTATGGATTTACTTGAAACACAAACCCTAGAAAGTTTTTATAAATATTTAAGAAAACTTTTTTCTGAAGCAGAAAAAGGAAAATCAAAAGGAGTAAAGAGATTAGTTCTCAGGGAAGATTTTAGGCTAGCTCACGATAAGACCAGATTTCTTCTTGAAAGGGGAGAAGAACATCCAAAATTGCAAGAAATCATACGCCTGGTGAGAGATGAAAAGAAAAATTCAAAATCTCCAAAAACAATAATTTTTACACAATTTAGAGAAACTGCCTCATTAATTTCAAAAAATATAAATAAACTTTCTGGAATAAACTCAAAAGTTTTCATTGGGCAAGCAAATAAAGAAGGGGGCGGATTAAATCAAAAAGAACAGAAAGAGATAATTGATAATTTTTCAAATGGAGAGACAAATGTTCTTTGCGCTACCTGCATCGCAGAAGAAGGATTGGATATTCCTGAAGTAGGTTCTGTTATTTTTTATGAACCAGTGTCCTCTGCAATCCGTTCAATTCAAAGAAGGGGAAGAACCGCAAGACTTTCTAAAGGCAAATTAATAATTTTGATTACAAAAGGAACAAAAGATGAATTTGCATATTACACTTCAAGAGCCCGTGAAAAAAAAATGGAAAAATCAATTAAAGAAATAAAAGAAGAACTAAATAAAAATTATTCAAAAGAAAAAAAAGTTTCTCAAGAAAGCCTATTTTGAAATCTACAAATATTTATTAATTAAAAAAAATTATTTAAGGGATGATTATTACAATCTCGGGATTGCCTGGCTCTGGAAAAACAACAGTTGCAAAAAAGCTTTCTAAAAAATTAAACTACGAATTTATTTCTGTGGGTGACTTAAAGGGTCAATTTGCAAAAGAGAAAGGAATGACTATAGATGAGTTTATGAGAAAATGTTCTCCAGAGGAGGTACATCAAAAGGTGGATGATTATCAAAAAAACATTGGTAAAACTAAAAAAGAATTTATAATTGAGGGCTGGCTTGCTTACCACTTCATTCCAAATTCTTTTAAGATTTTTTTGGATGTTCAAGATGAAGTTTCTGCAGAAAGAGTTTTCAAAGATCAAAGAGAGGATGAAAAAAAATGTGATACAAGAGAAGAAGTGAAAAAAATGTTAGAAGAAAGATTAAAAATTTCTGATGAACAATTTTACAAATGTTATGGGATAAGATTCTTGAAAAAATCAAATTATGATTTAGTAATAGACACAACAAAAATTTCTCCCAATGAAGTTTTGGAAAAGATCCTTTATGAGATAAAAAATGTATGACATCTTTTCAAAAGAAAAAGTTCTAAAAAAGGAAAACGATCTAAAAGAAGTTATTGAAGTAGATTTTAGAGAGAAAAATTCCCTTGTTCCCTCGGAGATTATAAAACAAGGATTAACTATAGATTTTAAACAACTAAAAACAGGAGATTATATTGTAAAAGGAGTTGTTATTGAAAGAAAAAGTGTAAGTGATTTTTTTTCCTCCGTGTTTGATAAAAGATTATTTAATCAATTAGAAAACCTAAAACAATATGAAAAAAATCTTTTAATTGTGGAAGGAAATTTAAACAAAGACTCCCGTATGCATGAAAATGCCTTAAGGGGACTTTTGCTTTCTATTGGATTAAACTACAAAGTCCCAATTATTTTCACAAAAAATGAGGAAGAAACTTCTACATATATCTCACTCATTGCAAAAAAAGAAAAAAGAGGATTCTCATTAAATCAGAAAAAGAAAAATCTTTCTCAAAATGAAGAACTCCAATTTATATTAGAATCTTTTTCGGGAGTAGGACCAATTAAAGCGAGATCTCTTCTTGAAAAATTTAAAACATTGAAAAAGATCTTTTCTTCTTCTGAAAAAGATTTGTCTTATATTTTAGGAAACAATTCTAAAAATTTTTTAGAGATAATAAAAAGAAAATATTCTTAGGATTAGTAAATCAACCAAAAATAAAGTCCAACTAACAAAAGAAGTGAAGCAATACTTATAATCCAAGTCAAAAGTGTTTCTTTTTTCTTCTCTTTTAAATCATCTTCTTTTCTAAATTTTCTTCCTTCAACCTCATTAAACTCAAATTCTTTCTGTCGTTTAAGCAATTTCTTTTGCCTAGAACTCATCTCCCTTTGTTCTTCAAAAGAAATTTTTGAATCTGTTTTGGTTTCATCATCAGGCAAGGTAAGATCCCCATATTCTTCCATTTAAGATAAGACATTTCAAAGATTATAAATCTTTTTTTGAAAAAATAGTATACTCTTCATTTCCTAATTCAAATTTATTCAAAACCAAGAAATTTTTATCCAAAAAATCATAAATCCACCTTCTCTCTACAAAAAATTTCTTTTTACTAAGAATACTTCTTGTAGCAAAACTTACCACAAATAAATCTGCTAAAGGAGAAATTTCTGTTAGAAATGTTTTAGAGTAATCTTTTTTTAGCATTTCAAGACTATCCAAAACCTTGAAGAGAAAAACTATTTTTTTGCCTTTTTCTTTTTTAAAAAGAGTTTTTATTTTTTCTAAATCGAAAAGACTTTCATGAAAAAATTCAAAGTTTTTATTTCCATGAAAAAATTTATTTTGAATCTCAATAAGTTGCCCAACAGCTTCAATTCCAAGATATTTAAGTTTTAAGTTTTTTTTAGGGAAAAAAAATGAACTAAATCCATTTACTCCAGAACCCAAATCAAATAAGATCCATTCTCCTTCAGTAAATTGAAAAATCTTTTTGTAAAGTTCGGGATAAAAGGAAAGTCTTTCTCTAGTTGAAAGATGCTTACTTAAGAACCAGAAAGGTTCTTTAGACTTAAAATTTAAAAGTTTACCAGATAAAAAGACGGTATACATCTTCCTTAATAAATCTCGCGTAAGTTTTAATTTCTCTTCATCCAAATATTCTGGTTTATCAAATTTTTGAAAAACTAATTTCACATCTTCTTTTGGAAGATCAGAGAATTCTTTTTTAGAAATAATTTTTTCAAAAAGATTTTTCTTATCCATTTTTAATAAACTCCTCTCTTATAAAAAAGAAAATCAAAATTTAAGCCTTTCCTAATTATATTCTTAAAAAAGAATTTTGGGTTTTTCCAAGAACTCCCACCAAGCTTATAAAATTCATAGAATTTAAAGAAGAATGCCAATAAATGTAAATGATCCTGAATATTTGAAGGCCGAAAGAGAATATTCTGAATCAAAAACTAATGAAGAGAAATTAACTGCATTAAACAAAATGATTTCTCACGCTCCAAAACATAAAGGGGGAGAAAACCTCCGTCAACAACTTACTCAAAGAAGAAAAAAAATTGAAGAAGAGATTGATAAAAAACAAAAAAGAAAGAAAGGAACAAAAATAGGGATAAAGAAAGGAGATTTGCAGGCAGTAATTGTAGGGAAGTCCAATTCTGGAAAATCTTCTTTAATTAATCTTTTAACAAACGTCGGAACAAAAATTTCTCCTATTTCATTTACAACTAAAGAACCGATAGTCGGAATTATGAATTATCAAGAAACTCAGTTACAGTTGATAGAACTTCCTGCAATAGAAGGAGAAAATTTCGAAAGAGGAATCGTTCATACTGCAGATACTATTATTCTTCTTGCAAAAAAATTTGAAGAATTCAAAGAAATAGAGGCCCTTCTTCCACGAAATTCAGCAAAAAAAATTTACGTCTTAAATAAATCAGATTTACTAAATTCCGAAGAGAAAAGGAAAATTTTTGCAAAAATGCAAAGTAAAAAATATAATTTTGCAATTATTTCTTCTTTAGCTCACTTGAAAGATGATTTGATAGAAGAATTAAAGAAAAAAATTTTTGAAACATTTGATATCATAAGAATTTTTACCAAAGAACCCGGAAAGGAAAAAAAAGAAAGACCCATGATCATGAAACCAAAATCCACTATAAAGGATGCAGCTGAAAAAATTTTAAAAGGATTTTCAAGAAAGGTCGTAGAAACAAAAATTTGGGGACCTTCTTCAAAATTTGGTGGACAAATTGTTGGATTAAATCATGAATTAAAAGATATGGACATTATAGAATTTAAGACAAGATAATTAACTATATGCTTTTCTTATTGGAGCAATAATTTTTTCTAAATTTTCTGTTACCATTTTTTTTAAGTCCATTGGATGAAGCTTTCCTTCAGAATATATTTTTTCAAGAGAAGGATAATTTTCTATTTTCAGATTCCCTCCAAATTTTTCTGGTCTTTCAATAAATATTGAATTGACTCTTGGAAATATAATCAATTCAGAAATTTGAAGAAGAGGATTTTCTTTTATTTCTTTTTCAGGACAATATGCTCCATTAATTGTTTTTTTAATTTCTTCATAAGAATCGGTAATAGAAATTCCACTTCCAGGAAGAGACTTTGACATTTTTTGACCCGGACCCTTTAGAGAAGTAATTAGGGGGGTATGAATTACTTCAAAATTATAATTTAGTATCTTTGTTAAATCTTTTCCAATCATATGAACTTTCCTTTGTTCCATTCCTCCAAGTGCAACATCTACCTTTAGATGTTTTATATCTGCTACTTGCATAAGCGGGTACCAAAGCTGAGAGATTGTCGCATTTTCAGCATCTCTCGCAATTTCTTGCATACTTCTCAGACCTCTTTGAATTGTGGAATTTTGTGCGAGACTCATAACATCTAATTGATATTTTTTTGTAAATTGAAAGGAACTTCCTAAAACAATTTCTGCATTTATTCCAATTGCTTTTATAGTCTTTTTCCAGTTTTCAACTTCTTTCTTTATTTCTTCTTCTGTTCCTTTTCTGTTAAGTAACGCATGAATATCCGCAAGGAGGAGCACCACTTTGAATCCAACTTTTTCCAAATCCATAAGTTTAGTTATAGTAACAAAATGACCTAAATGCATGGGACCATTTGGTTCATATCCACAATAAACCTTTGGTTGTTTTTTCTTTTTAATTAAATTTTTTATAGATTCTTCAGTCAAAATTTCTTCGGTATTTCTTTTTATTAATTCTAATTTTTCTTTAAGTTCCATAAAAAATAAAACAAAAACTTCTTATTAAATATTTCGTACACTACGAGAAAATTTAGATAAATGTTTAATAATAAAAAAGAAAGAATTAGAAGGTCTGTCTAGTACAGACTCTCTCCAACTTCGGTTGGTTAGAAAGAGAGACTTTAATGTCGACTCACGAGTTAGCTCTTTATAACTAACTCTAAGGGAGGCCAAAGTCATTTTAGATCTTGGCCTTCCATCTCATAAAAAGTTTTAAATTAATTTTTCTTTTTTTAGAGATGTTACTGGAATTTATTCTCTTCCTACTGGCAGGAATTTTCTTTGGGACATTCACAGGTTTAACCCCTGGAATTCATATTAATTTAATTGGGGGGCTATTAATTTCTCTTCCACTTCTCAATTTAAACCCAATTTATTTTGTTATTTTTGTAACTGCAATGGCAATAACACATACTTTTCTTGATTTTGTCCCTTCTGTTTTTTTGGGCTGCCCAGACACCGACACAGAACTTTCAATTCTTCCAGGACACCAGCTTCTAAAGGATGCCAGGGGATTTGAAGCAGTATATCTTTCAAACATAGGAAGTCTTCTTGCAATATTTCTTCTATTGATAATTTCAATCCCTTCTATTTTTCTTATGAAAGATTTCTATGAATTAATCTCTTCCGTGATTCCCTATATATTAATTTTAGTTTTAATAATTGTAATTTTTACTGAGAAAAATAAAATAAATTCTTTAATCGTTTTTTTACTAACTGGTTTTTTGGGATACTCCCTTCTCACATTAGAAATAAATCAACCTCTTCTTCCCCTTTTGACTGGTCTTTTTGGTTCCTCAAATATCTTGCTTTCGATAAAAAATAAAACAAAGATTCCTCCTCAAAAAATTACTAAACCTAAAATAAATTTGAAAAAACCGATTTTTGGAGCAATTCTTTCAGCGCCTCTTTGCAGTTTTTTGCCAGGAGTAGGATCTGGACAAGCAGCAGTTATAGGAAATACCATAATAAAACAAGATCAAAAAGAATTTTTAGTTTTACTTGGAATAATAAATACCCTTGTTATGGGATTTTCATTCATTTCACTTTATGCAATTGGAAAAACAAGAACAGGAGCTGCTGCCACAATACAACAATTTTTAGGAGAAATCTCCTCTAGTGAGATTATTTTAATTCTTATCACGGTTATAATTTCTGGATTAATTGCATTTAAGCTTACTAATTTTTTTGGAAAAAAGATATCCGAGAAAATTGAAAAAATAAATTACGAAAAAACTTCTTATGCTATATTAGTAATTCTTTTAATAGTTGTTTTTCTAGTTAGCGGATTTATGGGAATTTTAATTTTAATCGCATCAACTTTCACTGGAATTTATTGTATTTCTTTAAACGTGAAAAGAACCAACATGATGGGAAGTTTAATTCTTCCAACAATTTTATTTTATTTTGGATTAGGATAACTTTTTGAAAATTATTTTATAAAAAATCTGAAATAGCTTTTTGCTTCTCAAGTTCTTTTCCAAAAATGCTATCTATGTATCCTTTAATCAAAGAAAGGTTTTGTTGCAGATAAGGACTTAAATTATATTTTTTTGCAAGGTTTAGTGCAGGTTCAAGATATTTCTTAATTCCTCCTTCATGAATCGTAAAAATTATTTTTCCATCACAAGCAACACATTTTCCACTTAAAGGTGGGCGCCTCATTATCTCATTACATTTTACGCACCTAAATTCTTGCATAGAAAACTTCCTTAAATTACCCCTCATATCTCTAATAAAATGTCTATCAATAATAAGACGTGCAGTATCTGCAGTATCTACCGAACGGAGTTTCTCAACTAATTCCATTTGATGTTTTACTTTTTCTTCCATGTTTTCTAAAAGCTTGTAAGATGAACAAACTACCCCTTCATTGATATCTCTTGTATTATGGGTAAATCCTAAATTTCTAAATGGATCTTTTCCTTCCTTCAAAATTTTTCTTATAGTTGTGATATTCACTTTTGAAGAATGTACTCTTTTTTCAGCTAAATTATAAAGTTCTAAAGGATACCCTCTTGTAACTTCAAAATCTAAAATTTGATCATCGACTTCTCCTGCATCAATTTTTGCATTTAAAACTAAAGGTGCATCTTGAGTTCCTCCCCTATGACTTGGTAAAAATTTTCTTGAAAAATTTAGTAAAACATCTCCTAGCAACATAATTGCAGCTTCATCTCCATCACAGTCTCTTCTAATTGCTGCATGCATATAGGGACTCGCTAAAAGACCAAGGGTCTTCGAAAATCCAATAAACCTACAAATCACTCCCGCACAATTATGAGGAGCCATGCACACACCAAGTTTTCCAATTAAATCTTCTTTTGTTTTAATTTTATAATATGCTGGGAGAGAATAAACTTTTTGTAAAAGTTCATCAATAAAATTACAAATATTCTTAAAAATATCTTCCCCTTTTTCATCTGGAGTTTCTACTGCACTTGGAATTAGAACATCATGTGGCATAAGCTCAATTATCTGATCTTCGTTTTCAAGAGGATTTCCTTCTATATCTTCATCATAACCTAAATCTCTAAGTTTTGAGACACTCGTTCCAATTTCTCTTGGTCTAAATGAAACAAGTGGTAGCTCTGTTGCATCCATTCTTATAGTCCCATCTTTATTGACTTGTAAATTATATTTGGCTCTAAGAATTCCCTTAGATAAGTGCTCCGGAATTTTTGATTCAGAACTAAGTCCACGAACTCCTTTAATCAAAGGAGGCAAATCCTCTCTTGTAAATGAAATCAAATCTTTTGCAGAATTAAAATAATCCTGAATATTAATTTTTTGAGTTAAATAGGGTTGACCAACTTTTTGAGAGTATTCCACTTTTTCACTAAAAGATTTTTCTTTGATATCTGAAAAGTAATATTTTTGTTTTGTTTTTGAGAAACATTTCTCACATTTTCGATAGACTGTTTCCTGTGCACAATTTTCACAATAAAAAAGAGGAAAAGTCCCTTTCACATACCCTACCTCGCAAGCTGCTTCAACACTTCTAAGTCTTCCTCCTTGGTTTCCAACAGGAAAAAGTACATTTGGACTTCCAATAAGCTTTCTTAATTTTGCTTTCTCTGGCCTACCCATTCTCGCCCCAATAAATTCTCCTGCCTTATCTTTTATTTCAAATTTTGAAAGGGAATTCACAATTTCTAAAACATTTTCAGATTTTGGAAGCTCTTTGCTAAAAAATTCTTTTAAGAAAGTTTTTTCTAAAGGAAAAGATTCTAAACCCAAATTAAAAAGAATTGCTTTGCTTGATTCTTTATCTAAGACTACATTTTCAATGATTACCTGATGAGGAATTCCTAAAAGTTCTAGAGCTCTTTTTCCAAGTGAAAAAATTTCTTTTTCTTTTTTTGAAAAGGGAAGAACAAGTTTTCCATCCACCCAAGAAGATTTAATCCAATTATATAAATTAGAAAATTCTTCAATAGAAATTTGTGTCCAATAATAAATATGTTTTGGGTGTAAAGGCACCCCATATTTTTCACTTAACTCAACCGCACTTTCAAAAGGAACTTCATAATAATTTAAAGTTTTATTGAACCCCTTTTTTATTAATTCCAAATTCCACCATTCCTCAACATATCCTGGAACAATTAGATTTGCATTACGATTTAAGAGATCCGAGAAAGGAAAAAGAATGTCTCCCAAATAAAGAATTTCTTCTATTTCGGAATAAAGTTTTTTTACTTTAAAACTATCTTTAAGTTGAATTACACTTCCGTTTTTTAACTTTACAATTGGTCCCTCTATTTCATCACATGTAGTAACTGCACATCCTTTAGTCGGTTTTTCTATTTTTAATTGAGTTCCAATTGCAAGAAATCCGTCGGTTACTGCCATTGTTGCGGGATGAACAGAAACTGCACTAAATCCTGATGAACGTCCACGCCCATATCTAAATCTAAATCCTCCAGATCTAGAAGGATGGCCATAGATCGGTCTTCCGGCCACAAGATCTTTGATATAAGTAGGAGGACCGCTTTTTTTATCTTTTCCTAAAGTTCTTTTTTCATGGATTTCTATATACTCTGGTAAAAAATCAAAACCGGTACATTTTATCCCATTCTTTCTCGCTTGATCTAATAAACGATATCCTTTTGCAGCCTTTTGAGCAAGACCCTCAGCCATAACCAGACAAAAACCACTTCTAAGATAATTTGTATTAACTCTATCTAAATTTTTATAATTAGAAACTTCTAATTTTTCTGAAGGATCTCCTGCAACTTGAATGGGCATGTGTTTTGCAAGAAAAAGGGTTTCTTCTTCAGTAGGCATATATTGTAAATTAGTTATCCTTTCATGGAAATCGGACAATTCTGACCAGACTCTTTTAATTTCTTTTTCTGTTGGATCATATTTAGCAAATCCAAATTTTTCTCTCAGAAAGTCTATTAAAATTAATGCGAGACAAGAAGCAGTTGTTCCTGCAGAACGAATTGGTCCAGAAAAATTTGCAACAAGGTAGTCTTTTTTATCTTGAGTTTTTCCAATTTCTATTCCGGTATATCCTTCAATTGGACTTGAAACAACTCCTAAGGTAGAATAAGCCATCCCAACTCTAATTCCAGCATCTATAGATTCTAACATGCTAGAAAATTTACAAAATTTTTGATCAGAAATCTCATCAGCAATTTTAAAAACAACAGTGGGATCAAGTTTTCCATATTCAGATTCAAATTCAAGAATTCTTTCAGTTATACCTGAATTCATCATTTGCGGATAAATAGTAGAAATTAATCCAACTACCTTTTCTGCCATACTCATTGCAAGAGGAATTTCAACTGAATCGACAGGATCAAAACCTTTCTCTCTTGCTTGATTTGTTAAGAAATAAATTTCATCTACCCCTTCTTTTAAATTTTTAAAATATTCTTCTGTTTTCATTTTAGTTCTTCCGAAGAGAGTTTTATCCCATCCTGACCAGTTTCAAAATCAAGAATTTTTATTTGTCTTGTTTTGAGATTAAACATTGGAACCTTACAATGATCCGGTTTGTTCCCAAATTTTTCCTGATAAGGAGTTAGACCTTCCCAACTTGAAACAGATAGAGCAAGCACATTGTTAAAATAAGCTGCTCCACTTTTATGAGTATGGCCAGATACAAAGATATCTGGAGTCTTTTTGATTAAAAGACCATCTTTTTCTGAAGGAAAAAATTGTGTAGAAGCGTGTGTAGGAGCTAAATGCCTATTTTTTAAAAGATAACTCATAATTTTTTCTGGTTGATTCATTGTTTTTTCTTCTATTAATTTTGGGATATTATTTGCATAAAATGGAAAGGAAAACCCATGGTATATCAAAACATTAAAACCCTCAAAACCTTCCATTTCTCCAATGTTCACCATCGAAGGATTTCCTAAAAGAATAACATTTTCAAGCTCATAAAGTGGCCAAGCATATTTTTCATCTAAAAGAGGTTGAGGTTCCATAAGTCGAACACAATCATGATTTCCTGGAGAAATAATTATTTTAATATCTTTTCTAATTTTTCCTAAAAGTTCTGCAATCTTTTGAAATTGCTCCTCAAGATCTTTAATTTTAAGGTCTGGTTCTTGATTAGGATAATTTCCAATACCTGTTACAAGATCTCCTACAATAAAGAGATATTTTATTTTTCTAGATTCCGGAGTTTCTTCATTTAAAAAATTTAAAAAATTTAAAAAATCTTTTTCGAGAAAATTTTTACTCCCATAATGAATATCTCCTATAAAAAGAGCATACTCTTCGGATAGACTTTTTTTCCTTTCTGAAAGATAAGCCTCAGGAAAGAAGATTTCATTTGCAAAAAGGATTTCTGAATTTCCAACACCTTTAAATCCAATAACAGAATCTAAGGTAATATCTTCTGATTCTTTAAGCAAATCTTCTTTTGAAGAGCTTATTAAAACGTTTAATTTTCCGGTTAAGTCTTCTATTTCCAAGAGAATATTTTTATTTTTAGTTATTTTTTTGCTGTAAACCATTCCAATAACCGAAAATTTTTGTTTTTCATTTGAAAGTTTATTGATTGAAACAAGATTCTCAAGTTCCTCTTTTTCATTTAAAATATCTTTTAAATCTTCATAACGATTTCTAAAATGATAAACGAAATCTTTAACTTCTAATTTTTTACCCATAGAAAAAGAGGAAGCAAGGATCTTAACAGCTCCTTCTTCATATGAATTAATTGAATTTTCTATTTTTTTGAGATTTTTAATGGAAAATTCTTTAGGAAACTTATAAAATTCAATTTCATTAACACCCTTTTTTAAAGCAAGTTCTCCAAAAAATTTCTTTATAATTTTTTCATTTTTCTCAAAAAGATTATTTGTTATAAACTTTTTTCCGGAGAGAGATTTAAGTTTATCAAGTAAAAATCCGAAAAGAAGAGGATCTTCAAGAGAAGAAAGATTTTTTATGAGAGAATCTTCTAAAAGAACATTTTTTTCTATACAAATTTTCTGAATTTCTTCTTGATTCATTTTTTACATTTAAAGAGTAATTTATATTAATCATAATTTACAGACGAATTAATAATTTCTTTCGCTTTTTTTAAAACTCCATCTGAAATAACTAACTTTATTTCCCTCATCCTTCCTCCTCTTCCTTTGGAAATGACTCGTACATTGATTATTCCAAGCATATCAAATTCCTGAATTATATCACCAACTCTTCTTTGAGTAAGGGGTTCGATTTTATTAGAGGTACAATACTTGTGATAATGATGGTATATATCTCCAGTAAATAAAGGGATGCTTTTTTTTTCTTCTGAAAGAAGGATTATTGAATTTAAAACCACTTGAAATTGTTTTGGATGATTACTTATTATATCTAAAATTTTGTCTCTTTCTATTTTTCTTTTTGCCTCGTCTATGTGATTTACTGTTACTTTTTTTGAATTTTCTCTTTCTGCTAATTCTCCAGCAACTCTTAGGAGGTCTAATGCTCTTCTTACATCTCCAGATTCTCTTGCAGCATAAGCACCACATTTTGCAACTACTCCTGCATCTAAAACCTTCTCTTTAAATGCACCTTCAACCCTTTTCAAAAGAATGTCTTGTATTTGAAGAGCATTATAAGGAGAAAAAATTATTTCTTCTTCAGATAAGGAACTTTTTACCCTTGGATCAATATTCTCTAAAAAAGTTAAATCATTTGAAATTCCAACTAATGAAATTTGGGATTTTGAAAGTTCTGAGTTAAGTCTTGTTAAATTGTATAAAAAATTATTTGAAATTTTTTTTACGAGTTGGTCAACTTCATCTAAAATTAAGACTAAGAGTTGTTTTTTTCCATCAATCATTTCTATAAACTTACTATAAACCGCTTGAGTTGGAAGTCCAGTTGCAGGAACTTCTCCCCCCAATTGACGAATTATTTCGGCAAGAATTCTATATTCAGTGTCTGCTACTTGTTTGAGTTTACAATTAATATATTGAATTTTTAATTCAAATCCAGAATTAACTGATTGTTGCATTCTTTTTTCTAGCGCTTCTTGAACTTTAAATATAGAAAGCGTTTTTCCAGTCCCAGTATTTCCATATAAAAATAGATTACTTGTTTTTTCTCCTCTTAAAACAGGAGCTAAAATAGAAGCAATCTGATTAATTTCTTTTTCTCTATGGGGAATTGCTTCTGGCTTATAGTTTGATTGTAAAAAAGATTTATCTTTAAAAATGCTGTTTTTGTCAAAAGAATCGAAAATTTTATCTAATTCGTTGTTCATTTTTGTTGTGTTTCATTTAATTTAAAAAATCCAAAGTCTGACACGTTCATTTCTTATGGAGAATGATTCTATTTGGATTAACTCAACGGAAAAAAAGAAATTAATTATATAAAGGATTATAACTACTGTCAAAGAAAGACACCTTTATTTCTTATGGAAAATTAATTTTAAGCATTAAAATAATCAAAAGTATTTCAATTAATTTATTTTCTTATTAAAAGAGGATATATAATATAAAAAGAGTAAATAGTATATATATTATATATAATATAAATTTTTTTAAATAAATTATATAACAAAAAATTCAAAAAAGAGTGAAAAATAAATCTCCAAAAGAAATAAGGGGGTGAGTGTCTTCATCCAACTTTTTTAGTTTACTTTTATCAGAATTCAATATAGTTTATATACCTTTTAATTAATTTAAAAGTTACAATTTATTTATTAAAACAAAATAAAAAAATGAATCTCTCATGAAAATTATAATTCAAAACAGTTTAATATAAAAAATCTAGGAGATGAAAGATACTTTTAAAAATAATTAAAGCATATTCTTGTTTAGAGATAAATTTATAAATTAACTCTATTTAAGAAAGACATGCAATCAGAAAAACTACCATTCAATACCCTTTTGGGGAAGATGATCGTAACAAAAGAAGGTAAAAGATTAGGATTTGTAAAAGATGTCTCATTCGAAACAAAATCAGGGGAATTAATTAACCTTGTTGTAAAGGATTCAACTATCTATACAAAAAATTTAAATCTTGAAAGATCAAGTGAGAATGAATTATTAATTCCTTATTCTTCAATTATTGCAATTGGAGACTTTGTAATTGTTTCTGAAGAAGACTTAATTTAATTTTCTTTAAAAATACAAATCTTTAAAAACAAAGAATTTATCTTAAAATTAAGATGAGAATAGTTGGTTTTAATTATACAAAAATTTTTGCAGAGAAGCATACAAATGATTTTAAGGACTTAAAAATTGAAACTTCACTAAACATTGATTCTATTGAAGAGAACTCTTCAAAATTACCAGATAAAAAAATAACACTCCTTGATTTTAATTTCACCTCATCAATAAATTATTCAAAGAATATTGCAAAAATAGAATTAAGCGGAAAAATGGTTCTTTCAGTAGATTCAAAAGTTGCAGATGAAGTATTAAAAAACTGGAAAAAGAAAGAATTAAAAGAAGAATTTAGATTAGCAGTTTTCAATGGGATTTTAAATAAAACAAATATAAAATCTCTTGAAATTGAAGATGAATTAAATCTTCCTCCTCATTTCAGACTTCCTTCCCTGGTCCCTCAAAAAAAAGATTAAGGTTAAAAAGTTTATTAACTTAAAGGGTATTTCTATTTTATGAAAATTTCTAATCAAAAAAAAGAAAAAATTTATGAACAGATTCTTCTTTATCTCTTTCAAGAGAATCCCAAGTCCATCTTTACAGCCCATATAGCTAAAGAGATTGCAAGAGATGAAGAATTTATAAAAAGGATTCTAAAAGAGCTTAAAGAAAAAGATTTTATTATTGAAATAAAAAAGAACAAAGAAGGAATTAATTATTTAAAACGATCAAGATGGAAATTATCTCCCTTAATTTATGAATTATACTCAAAAAAGCAAGAAAAAGGTTCTTTTAAATTATCTTAATTCTTTTAAACTCCAAAATTTATTTTAAGTAATGGACGAAATTAAAGAGGCATTTAATAAAGTAAAAATTGAAATTTCTTCATTAGAAAAAGAAATGTTTACTTTAAAAGAAAGTTTTTTTGATCTTAAAGAAGGAATAATTGAAATTGGAGAATCTCTTTATTATTTAACAGAAAAAGTAGAAGATTTATCTTTAGAGTTAAATAAGACAAAAGAAGAAAAATTTTATCTTCCTTTAAATGAAAATCCAACAGAGAATTCCTTTTTTAAGCTTGGAAAAGGCAAAATATCAGGGATTTCCAATGGAAATGATGGGGTTAAGACAGACAGACAGACAGACAGACAGACAGACAAAAGCTATTTTTTAGAAGAAAAAAAAGGAGAACTTATGAATCAGAATTCCTTTGAAGAGTTTTCCGGATTATTAGATTCTTTAGACGAATTAAAAAAGGAAATCCGTTTAAAATTTAAAAGGTTAACTGATCAAGAGATGGTGGTTTTCTCAGCAATTTACCAGATGGGGGAAGAAAAAGGGTTTTCAGACTATAAATCTCTCTCCAAACGGCTGTCCTTGACAGAAAGCTCAATAAGAGATTATATTCGAAGATTAATTTTTAAAGGAATTCCTATAGAAAAGAAAAAGCTAAATAATAAAGAAATTCAATTATTTGTATCAGAAAGTCTCAAAAAAATAGCCTCCTTGAGTACTATTTTAAAATTAATTGATCTCTAAATACTCATTTTAACTGTTTAAAATCTTATTTTAATTAGTTATTCGGTGTAAAGGATAATTTTCATTCTAATTCACCCTCTTTTCTTTTTTTGGTTTTTTTTCTTTTTAAAAAATTTCTTTAATTCTCCTTTTTTGATTTTTCTTTTCCTTCTTCTTTCTGTTTTAGTCTCACTTTTTGTTTTTTAAGGAGTTTTTCTTTAATTTTTTCTGGAATATATACCCTTTTTTTACCATTTTTTTCAATAGTTTCTTCTATTAAACTCTCACTTTTTGACTTTATAGTGTTTATTTGTCCTCTAATAGTCGATTTTTCTTTATTTAGCATTGCAGCTAGGTCCTCATAGCTTAATTTCATTTCCGTATTTAAAAGTAAGAACAATATTGCTCTTTCAGTTACAGAAAAGTTATTCAAATTTGGTGTTTGAACATCTGTTTGAACATCTGTTTGAACATCAAAAACAGGTGTTTGTTTGCTTAAAATATGCTCCCCTGTTTTAAACGATCTGTTTAAACGGCTGTTTGTATTTAAATTCACAAACACGTCTAAGGTATTTTTTATTTTTTCAATGTCCTCTTTTACCGACGATAAATCTTTTTTTAAGAGATCTATCTCATTTTTATGGTCCTTTTTTTCTGAATCAAGGTGTTTAATCCAGTCTCCTACAGAAAGAATATCCTTTTTTACTGCTTCAAAACCTTTTTTTGTTTCTTCTCTTACTTCTTCTACAATCTTTTTTGGTCTAAAAAATCCAAACATCTTCTTTTTAATACAAGTTTATTTAAAAATCTTTCTTTTTATGACGGTAAAATGGGTCATTTTTCTCTCTTTTTCTTATTAATTTTCAAGTTGAGTCTCCTCTTTTTTTACTAATTTTTTTTCTAAATGGTTATTCAACCTCTCAAAAACAGCCGTTTAAACAGCAACAAACAGCAACAAACAGCAACAAAATATTAGAATAGGTGATAAAAAACCTTTTTTAATAAGGAAAAGAAAAAAGAACCTTTTCTTTTATTCTCTTAAGGATAATTTTTCCTCTTAAAAGAATTATTATTCACTTAGAAAACCTTAGTGAAAAGGTTTTTATAATTTTCCTAAAAAAATCTTTAAGTCTTTTATAGTTTAATTTATTAAATTTAATTTGATCTTTATAAGAAAATAATTCGGATAATCTTTAATTTTAAAAAACATTCATAAAAAGAAAGAAGAATCCATTTAAAACTTTTTTTCTATTCATAAAAAGTTCCCATAATCTAAATAAAAAGTTTTTCTTTCAAGAATTAAATTTAAAGAAATTTAAAAAAATTTTTTCTATTCATAAAAAGTTCCCATAATCTAAATAAAGATTTTCTATATATTTACTTTTAAGAAAATTTTTAATTAACAAAAATTCTTATAAGGGAAAGTTCTTATAATCAATGTTAATAATTTTTACCTCTTTTAGGAACTTTTTAAATTTCTTTAAATGATTCCAAATTATTTTAAAAAGCCATTTTTGACCTAAAAAAGAGGCTTATTATAAGAAGTTCGTACAAGATATATTGTACGAACTAGTAAAAATCATCAATTTTGGGCTCTTTTGTACTTTCAAATTATCAAAAGAGAGGGATCTTTACCTAATTAATGAGTTTTCAATTTTTTTTAATTTTTATAAGTAAAAAAGACGAAAGTGAGAGTTAAAAATTTAAAAAATTCCTTAATAAAGGTTTCTTAGTGAATAAAATTAAAAAAAAGACTTTTGAGAAGCCCACTAAATGATTATTCTTTACACCGAATAACTAATAAAAATTCTACAAAAGAAAAAGATATTTTCAAAAATTTTAGAAAAATTATTTAAAACGTTTTTGATTTAGTACCATATGAAACCAATATTTTTTCTCGCAGTTGTAACTGTTTTATTATTTTCTTCTCTTTTAAGCTCATTTGAGATTAAAAATCAAAGTGAAATTTGTGATGGCATTGAGAATCTTAGTCCAACATTAGTAGGTCAAATAATTCCAAGCCAAATTCCTTTTTCAAATGAAATTTTAAATATCTATATAGAAAACAATCTAACCGGAAGTCTCAAAATTGAGGACCACATGGTTGTAGAAATCTCTTGTAATTTAAATGAAAACGCCACATATAATGTGAAAATGGGAAACGTTTCCAAATTTCAAAATATTGATGAAAACATGAGTGTTATTGACTTAGTTAACGAAAAGTTGTCTAATGGAGAGATTCAAATAGAAGGGCTTTCGTTTGGCAAGAACATGAAACTTTTCTTTTTAAAAATTGGGTTAAAAATTATTGGATGGTTTCTTTAACCTTTTTATTTTATGCTGCCTTTTAAAATAACTTGATATTTTCGATCAAATTGTTTTTGTTTTAGAAGGGCAATTGTTCCTTCAATAGTCAAAGCAATTCCCGTAAGGCACCAAAACCAATCTGAATCTATTTGTAGAGTTCCAAAAAGTTTTAGTAGAGTTCCAATTACAATTAAAACTCCAAAGAAAATGAAAGCTTCATGATTAAGATATTTTTTCATATTAGAAACTTACCAAATTTTGAAGGATCAAATAAATTCCAGTTCCCGTCAAAATTCCCCCTAAAATTTTATTTATTTTATTTAAAAGGCCTTCCTTAATTTTATGTTTTTTATGAATCACAATCCAATTTAAAAAAGCAAGTCCCAAAAAAGATCCAAGGAAAGTAGAAAGAACCAAAAGGGCAGAAAGCCCATAGTCCCCTGCGATTTTCCCAAGCCCTAGTATGGTGTAGAGGGCAAGGAAAGAGAAAATCACAAAAGGGTTTGCAATTGCAAGCGAAAATCCAGAGAAAAATTCCTTTAGAAAATCTTTTCTTTCATTTTGAGTTTTTATCTCTCTAGGGACTTTTGTTTTCAATTCTTTCAACCCTAAAAATATCAAAAAGAGACCCCCAATTCCCTTAATTGAACTTTCATTATTTATTAAAAATTTTGAGATAATTGTGATTCCAAATCCAGCGACTAACGCAAAGAGGGCATCAACACATGCTGCACCAAAGCCTGTAAAATATCCCCCTAAATTTTTTGGAATTAAGCTTTTTTTTATACAAAGTGCACCCAGGGGACCGAATGGAAGTGCAGCAGTAAATCCAACAAGAAACCCTTTTAATAAAACTTCCAAAGTCATTTTATCTTAAAGAATTTGAAAATTTATTATCTTGAGGTTCTAAACAAAGAGTTTTTTTTAAGGGGAAATCTTTTTGAAGTTTTTTCTTAAAAAAATTAGTGGAGTCTCGAAACTTTAACTTGGAGTTTTTCCAAATAAGGGCTTCAACTATCTTTTTCCTCTCCATATAATAAAATAGATTTTTTAGTTTATAACTTTTTAGGGATTTTAAAAATGTATAAAAAGAGATTCTACTTGAAAAAGAGATGAATGGCCAAGTTTTATTTAATTCAATTCTTGCATTGTTTTTTTTGGCACTTTCATTTAAAATTGATTGGCTTTTTATTGTCGGAGCAGTAATTTTAATTTATATTAATCAGAAACTCTTGACAAAGAAAGGATTTTCAAAATTATAAACTCACCTTTTTTCAGGACGAATTAACTTTTAAGCAACTTTTTCTTTATAAGAAAATTATTTAAAGAAAGTTCGGATAATCATTAAATGAGAGGATGTTTTAAAATTAAAGCAGTTGTTTTTGATGTGGGGGGAGTTTTACAATTAAATAAAGAAGGAGGATCCAAAAAAGGAATACAAGAAACTTTTGCAAAAAATTTTAATTTAAATCTAGATGATTATTTAGATTCGATTGATGCCCTTTATGCAAGATCTACAGAGGGTTTAATCTCAAAAAAAGAATTGTTGAATTCTCTTTCAAAGAATTTAAATTTTCCTAAGAAAAAGATAGAGGAGATTTATATAAAAGGATATAAAAAAAAGTTTAAAGAAAATAAAGAACTCTTAAAGATAGCAAAAAAGCTAAAGAAAAAGGGTTTCAAAATTTCTATCCTTTCAGATCAATGGTCTCTTTCTGAAGAACCTTTAATCCCAAAAAGCTTTCATAAAATTTTTTCTCCAGTAATCGTTTCTTGTGATGTTAAAGTAAGAAAACCCAATAAAAAAATTTATCTTCTTTTACTAAAAAAATTGAAGCTTTTCCCAGGGGAAATTCTTTTTGTAGACAATCGTGCTTGGAACCTTTCCCCTGCAAAAGATCTTGGTATAAAGACAATCCTTTTTCTTAATAATAAACTTTTTAAAAAACAGTTAAAGGAGTTTTTGATTGATTTATGAACCAACAAGAGTTTTTAAAAAAATTAGAAATTGAACTTAAAATTTCAAAAAATTCAAAATACACCCTGAAAAATTATCTTAAATTTAATGAACTTCTTTTTAGTTTTTCAAAAAAAGAACCAGAAGAAATAGATGAAGATGATGTTAAAGCATATATTGCAGAAAACCTATCAAATAGGGCATCAATCTCAATTATTATGTTTCTTGCCTCGATAAAATATGCTTATTCATCTATTTTAAAAAAAGATTTAACAGCAAATATAAAAAGGCCAAAAAGAGAAAAAAGAATTCCCTTAGTTTTAACAAAAAAAGAAGCAAAGGAATTACTTGAATCCCTAAATACAAAAAAATCAAAATTAATGGTTTCTCTAATTTATGCAACTGGCTTAAGAGTTTCAGAGTTAGTTTCTTTAGAAACAAAAAATCTTTATTTTGATGAAAAGATTGGTTATGTCAAACAAGGGAAAGGGAAAAAAGATCGAATGTTTAATATTCCATCCTTTATTTTTTCCAAATTAAAAAAGCAAGCAGAAAGACAAAAATTGAGGGCGATAAAATATTTATTCTCTGGAAGGAATGGGGAAGAAATGTCTTCAAGGAATATTCAAAAAATTGTCAAGGCTGCAGCAAAAAAAGCGGGTATAAAAAAGGAAGTTCATTGTCATACCTTAAGACATTCTTTTGCAACTCATCTTTTAGAAGATGGAGTAGATATAAGGAAAATTCAAGAACTTCTTGGACATGCAGATCTTTCAACAACCCAAATTTATACCCATGTTTCAACAGAAGAGTTAAGAAAGATTCAAAGTCCTTTGGATAAATTAATGGAGTAAAGTTTTATAAAGAATTTTTGTTAAAAATACATTGTGTTAATAGAAATAATTATTGCAACTTTTTTGGTGAGTTTGGTAAGTTTTGTAGGAATTTTAATTACAAGTAAACATCTTCAAAAAATAATACATTATTTAATCTCCTTTGCAGCGGCAAGTTTAATTTCAGTAGTCTTTTTTGATTTAATTCCAGAAGCTTTAGAAATTCTTCCTTCTGAAGAATTTTTGAATTCTTTAGCTTATATTGTAGGAGGAATAGTTCTTTTTTTTCTAATTGAAACTTTTCTTCATTGGCATCATTGCGGGAAGGAAAGAATCCATAAGAAACCAACGGGTTCCCTTCTATTAGGAGGAGATTTCTTTCACAATTTTTTTGATGGCCTTTTAATTGCAGGTTCATTCTTAATTGGAAATCAGACTGGAATGTTAGTAACTTTTTCGGTTTTGATTCATGAAATTCCTCATGAAGTAGGAAATTTTGCGGTTTTGGTACATAGTGGGTTTAAGAGAAAAAAGGCACTTCTTTTAAATTTTTATTCCGCACTTTCAGCAGTTCTTGGAGGAATTTTAGGTTATTTTTTGTTAGATTCAATTTCTTATATAATCCCATATCTTATTTTAGTCTCTGCCGGAGGGCTCTTGTACATCGCTCTTTCAGATATTGTTCCTTCAATGCACGAACATATCAAGGAGGGTCATACTGGGTTAGCGGAAACTTTAATCTTTGTTTTAACAGTACTCTTTTTCAAAATTTTCCTTACACTTGTTCATTAAGAATTTAAACTCTGTTTTATTTATCTTTTCATGGAAGGGGTTTGCTCAAAGTGTAATTATGAATCCGATAAAAATTCACGCTCTTTTGGGGTTCTTCTTTGCGAATTTTGTAGTCATTTCGCTCCTCAAAATAAAGAAGAATTTTTTAATTATATTTCAGAAAAAGTAAATTTTAGAGAATTAGAAACATTTAGAAGAGAGAATAAGCTCGGGAATTCAAGACAAAAGATAGGAATGTTAAAAAAAGCAAAAGAGGGAAAAATCATGACTCGAGCACCATTTGGATATAAAATTTTAAATAATTCTCTAGTTAAAGCTGAAAATTTTAAGGTGGTTGAAAATATTTTTTTGGATTTTCAAAATAACAAGGTAAGTTTAAATAAATTATCCAAAAAATATGGATTTTCTGTTAATGGAATAAAAAAAATTTTGAAAAATTTCACGTATGTAGGAAAGATTAAATTTGATGGAGAGGTTCACGAGGGAATTCATGAACCAATTCTTTCTTCAACACTTTTTAATCATGTTCAAGATAAACTTGAAAGACTTGGAATAAAATAATAAGTTTTATAAATAATCAGATTATTTTAGGCAGATGAGTCAAGAGTATTTTTATCGAGCAGTTTTGAGTATTCCCTTGAGCTTAGGAAAAGATCTCACTACAGTAAAGGAAGATTGTTTGAAAGCAAGAAAATATTTGGAATCTCAAAACTTAGAAATAGACAAAATCACTGTTGAAACTTCAACTTGCTCCCTTTTATTTAAAATTAATTCTCCATTAGAGGAAAAAATCTTTTTTGGATTACAATCTGTTCTGAATGAAGGAGAAATAGGAATTAATTCTCAAAATTTATATTCACTAATGTCCCTCCGAGAATAATTTTGGACCAGGATAATCAGAAAAAATATTAATGAATTTTAATCTCTTTTTTTTCAAGGAGATTTATGTTTTCGCTTGAAAAATTTCAATTGTTTTATAAAATTTAACGATAAGAAGTTTGTCTCTTGGATCTCGCTTTAGAATCTCCAGGTTTGTTTGGTTCTTTACGTCTTACATCTGCAACAAGAAGGTTTCTATCATAGTCCAAATAAGCTTGTTTTAGTACTTCGGATTTCGTGAATCCAATAATTGCTTTTGCAATTGCAAGTCTTGCAGCGTCAATTTGTCCTTTTTCCCCTCCTCCAAGAACATTCACTTCTATATCAAAATCAAGTTTTCCAAGAACCTTTTCTGCAATTCTCAAAGGTTCTTCTAATTTTAATCTATCAAACATTTGAAGTGTTTTGTAATCTTTTTTGTTGAAATGAACCTTTCCATCTCCGGATTTTATAAGAGCCCTGGCAATTGCAGCTTTTCTTTTTCCAGAATAATATTCTTTTTTATATTTTTTTTCAAGGCCTTCCATTTTATTTTGTAAACTCCTTTACTTGTACGAATTTTATTTTTTTAACTTTTTCAAAGGCAATCGGTTTTTTACCTTCATATTCTTTTGGGACTCCTACAAAACATCTTATCTTCTTGAATGCAATTCGTCCTCTTCCTTCTCTATAATTTGGGACCATTCCTCTAATTGCTCTCTTGACAATCTTTTCGCTAGTTGCGGGGTGTTTTGGACCTTTTTGAGCAGACCCTGTTCTTCCCCTTAGTATTTTGAATTCTTCTTCAATGGATTTTTTGTTTCCAGTAATTATCACTTGATCGCAATTTAATATAACAACCTCTTCTCCACGAAGTGCTTCCTTTGCTGCAAAAACGGCAAGTCTTCCAAGAACAGCCCCTTTTCCTTCAACTAATTTCATTTTAAAATTTTAATCCCCTTTGCGTCTTTATTTGATTTTATTTCTTCCATAATTGTATTTAATTCGCATCCGGCTTTCTTTAACTTTTCTTTTGCCTTTTCAGAGAAATTTAATGCAATAACTTTCATTTTTTTTGAAATTTCTCCCTCACTTAAAACTTTGCCGCAAATAAGAATTGATTCTGAAGGAGATGCTTCGAGTTGACAAAGATTAACGTCCTTTCTTTTCTTTCTTGGTCCAGCAAGAATTCCTGCAACTTCTAACCATTTTGGATTTTTCTTTGCAAGGATTATTGTTTCAACTAATTCAGGATTAGTCTTTCTGCCTAATTGTGATTCAACTTTTGTTTTGGATTTCATTTTTTAAATTACGAGAAATAAATTTCCCGCTCTACGCTTTTTACTCGCAGGTGAATTTTTTAGCTTATCTTCTTTTATAAACTTTTGGTTTCACTAAACTTTATATAGAGTTTCTTCATTTATTTTTCACAAGTGGATATGCCGGAGTGGCCAAACGGGACGGACTCAAGATCCGTTAGCTTATGCTTACCTAGGTTCGAATCCTAGTATCCACATCTTTCTTTAAAATCCTCAAAATCTTACTCTTTTTACCTTTTAACAGTTATAACAAAAGAGAAAAGTTTATAAGTAATTATTTAGTAGTAAAACCATGGAATTAAAATCAAAAGAGCTTCTGAAACAGGGTTTTTCAGAGTTTGAAATCCCGAAAAACCATGAAATATCTACGAATGAAGACCTTTTTGGAGAAGTTGGAAAGTCAAAAATTGATGCTTTAAAAAATTCAATTTCAGAGATTCATGAGATGATTCAAAGTAGAGAACGTCTAAGTAGGAAGATTCATGAAGAAGGAGAGAATTTAAAATCCGAAATAAAAGGTTATCTTTCTGAAAATGAAAAAATGCAAATTGCTTCAAGTGATCCAACAAGAGAAAAAAATGATCTAAGACATAAAAAAATTGAAATTTCAGAACTTCAAATGAATGAGAAAATTGGTTGTTGGAAAGATGTTGCATTATTGAAAAAAGAACTTCGTGAATATGAAAGAGAATTAACTGAAAAAGAAGATCGAATGAAAATGTTTGAAAAAATAATGGGGGCTGAAGATTAAAGATGGAAAATAAAAAAGATTTTTATTCAAATTTAAATCATAATCGTAGGAAGAATGTTCAAGGAGAAGGAATTTTTTCAAATTGTATAGGAACTGCGTTATATCTAGTTGGAGAAAAAGAAAAGGATGAATATTTATGGAAGGGGCGTCAAAAAATTTTAAGGAAATTAACTCCCGCAAACTCTCCCGAATTAGGCTATCTTGTTTCATGGGAACACAAGGGGAAGACCTTTCATCTTGGAGTGGTGGTAAATAAAACTCCTTTAAAGGTTGCAGAAAGAGATGGTGTTAAAGGGAAATTTAATTCAAGGAAATCATTTACCCAAATTACTGAAGGGTATTTTTTTTGGGAAGAAGGCGATGAAGTAAAATATTATATTCCTTCAAAATTGCAAAAAATTTTAGAAAAAGAAGGAGAATTAAAATGAATCAACATCAAATAACCGTCGAAGATTTGGCAAGAAAGTTAAAGCCGATACTTGGAAAGAGAATAGATGAAATTTATTTTAGATATCTAAATGCTGGAAGTTTAGAAGAAAAAAGTGAAATCTTGCAACTTTTAGCAGGACTTTACCAAAAACACTTGAGTAAACTTTTAGATAAAGATTTTTCTCTCGAACCTCCAAAAGAAGATTCTCTTAAAGGAGAATATCCTTTGGCAAAAGTTGCTTACGCTGGAAAAACATTATTTGATTTTAATTTAAGAGAAAAAGACTGGCCAAGGCATGTCTGTATAACTGGGATGAGTGGAAGTGGAAAAACAACTTTTGCATTAAACATTTTGAAAAATTTTATAAAAAAAGATAAACCTTTTTTAGTCTTTGATTGGAAAAAAAGTTTCAGGCCTTTAATGAAAGAAGACCCAAATGTAATGTGTTTTACCGTAGGGAACGGGGCAATTAGTAATTTGTTTAAGACTAATATTAACAGGCCTCCAAAAGGAGTAAATCCTAAAGAATGGATAAATACTCTTTGTGATCTTTTAACAGAAAGTTTTAATGTTTCATTCGGAGTTCATAAAATTTTACTTGAAACTCTTGATGAGACTTTTCAAGGATGGGGGGTTTATGAAAATTCAAATCTTTACCCAAATTGGGAGCACATAAAAAGAATGTTAGAAGTAAAAGCAAGAGATTCAAAAGGAAGAGAAACTGGATGGTATGAAAGTGCTTTGAGAATTGCAACTGTTTTAACTTTTGGAGAATTTGGAAAAGTTGTAAATTACGACGGAAAGAAAAGTTTATCTTTTGAAGATCTCTTTGATAAAAAAGTAATTTTTGAATTAAACTCTCTTTCAAACATAGAGAAAAAATTCTTCTGTGAATTTATCTTAACTTACATTTACAAATTAAAAAAAGCAGGAAATGAAAAAGCAAGCCAAGAATTTAATCATGCAATTTTAGTTGATGAGGCCCATAATATCTTTCTGAAAAAAGAAACTAAATTTATGAGCGAATCCGTAACGGATATGATTTACAGGGAAATGCGAGAGTACGGAACAAGTTTGATCTGTTTAGATCAGCATGCTTCAAAATTAAGTGATACCGTTATTGGAAATAGTGCTTGCCATGTTGCATTTCAACAGCAACTTCCGCAAGACTTGGAAGAAATTAGTTCTTTGATGCAATTAAGAGATAAAAAGGAAATCTTTACACAACTTCCAGTGGGATCAGCAATCGTGAAGCTCTCGGAAAGGCACACTTCGCCTTTTTTGATAGAGGTCCCATTTACCGATTTGAGAGATTTGAGTGTTGAAGATTCAAAGGTTAAAACAAAGATGAACTGTGTTATTGAAGGGTATGAAATAGAAAAGAATGATCCCGAATTTAAAGAAAAGATTATTTACAAGGAAAATTTAACAGCAAAGAAACCACTTGTAACGAGTTCGATTAAACCAAAAAAAGAAGAAATTCTTGTTGAAGAATTAAATCAAACCCAAAAAGTTCTTTTAGAATTTGTTAAATCAAAATTATCTGAAGACAAAAAATTAAATGAAATTGAAAAACTTTTAGATTCAGGAATTGATTCAGGTTATTACTCTAAAAAAGATGTTTTGGTTGTAATAAATATCGCTCTTTCAGGGAAATTAAATTTCAATAAAAGTAAACCTTCTGTGAGAAAGGCAGAATCAGTAGAAATTAAAAAAACTCTCTCTGAAAATCTCACAAAAGAAGAGCTTTCATTTGTCAATTTTTTAATGGGAAATTCTAATCATTGCATGTCTACAGTTGAACTCTACAAATCTATGGGTCTTTCATCAAGAAAGGGAAACGTAATAAAGGAAAAATTATTCCAAAAAGGAATTCTTAAAATTGAAGAAGAAAGGAATGAAAAAGGTTGGAAAAAATTAATCAAATTATCAAATTCATATTCACTATAAATACACAAAATTTCAAAAAACAAAAATAAAATTAAACGCACAAAACAAGGATATTCCCAAATTTCCTTCACTTGTCAAAAGATTTTATTTACCTCCTTTTGAAATATCTCTTCATGTCGAACAAGACCTGAAGAAAAACCCCTTTGAACCGCTTAAGGTCCAAAGAAATACCTTTGAACGCGTAAGTTCAAACAAACAAACTTCTAGTTTCACATATTTCATAGTGTGAAATACCCTCGGAATACCTTATTCTTCCAAAATTTAAGTATGAAATATCTAAAATAACTAATTATAAATTAATATAAGGTGCAATCATGAACAATCTATCAATTTTCCTAATTATAATCGGAAATCTTCTTCTTTTTTTTCTGATTTTTTTCCTAATCAACCGAAAAATAAAAAATCCGTTTCAATTAGAGTTAGGGAGGAACTATTTCAAACTGTCTATCTTAAGCATTATTCTTTCAAATGCAATTATGAAAACAACATTTTCTTCGATTCATCCTCCGGATGTAATTCTTAAAGCCATCACTTCTTTCTTAGGGCTTCTCTTTTTGCAGTCCGTTTTAATTTTCCTTGTAGGTCTTTTTTATATTGTGTTCTCTCCAAGTTTTTCTTCAAACAAATATCCAATAGGAACTAATTATTATATGTCCAAAGCAGCGGCATTTTCTAAGTTATCTTTTATTCCTCTTTACTCAATCATTCTTTCAGTTTTGGGACTAATATTAATCGGTCTTTACAATTTAATTTATTTTATGTTTAATTAATCTAAAAGGCGTACTCATGAAAAAATTATCTTCTTTCGAACGGGGGATTTTCCTTATTATGTCATTAATCCTTTTTTTGGGAAGTCTCTCTTATATTTTTCCAAGCGAGGAATTTGTGAAAACAATTCCTTCTCTTTGGCCGTGTGTTATTTATTCTCTTTCCTGGATTCTTCTTTCATATTCGATTATTTTCTTCTTTATTGGAATTGGAAAAAGGGAATGGAGAAAATGGCCCGTTCTTATTGCATCTCTTTTTCAAGGTGGGTTGTTCTTAGAACATTTTTTAGTATTAGAAAATGGCCCGTTTAGTCGAGGAACATTAATTTTAATTGGAGGAACTAGTTTGTTTTTCTTCTTGGTAATTCTTTTTCTTGTTACAGAGATGGGGTTCTATAAAACAAAAAATAATAAATTAAATTAAAGGTGAAAAAAATGAAAAAGTTCTTAGTATTCATCGTGTTCTTTTCTCTAATTTTTATTTCAAATGCTCAAGATAGAAGACTTGCTCAAGATAGAAGACTTGTTAAAAATTCAAGTGGAAGTTATTCTCTTCTTGAAGAAATGATTGTTATTCAAACAAAGAAAACAAGTCTTCCGCTAAAAATAGAAGATGGCATTCCATTATCCTTTGCTTTAAATGCTTATGACCATCCCGGAAAAAAGATTGATTCAACTCAAAACATTTTCAAAGAATATTCTAGAGAAGAATTTTTTCTTAAAGTTAGGGAAGTGAAAGTAGTCTCTTACATTGTTTGTGAGAATGACTCTATAAAGAGAATTTCTGAGAAAAAATTAATCAGAACGAAACAAAATTTATCTTTAATATATCTATTTTCAACGTTCTTTTTAATTTCAGTATTGCTTCCTTGGAGGAATAGAATAGGGATAAAATTAACCCTGGTAATAGTGAGTGTATTACTTGTGGGATTTTGGATCTTTTTAATAGGTTCTTTAGAATCTTTTACTTTTGTAAACGTGTTTTCATTATCCGTCATAGGAATTGTGTTAATTGGGATGCAATGGACGTTGAATTTAAAGATCCCCTCATTAAAGGAGGTTATCGCAATGAACTCTGGTTATTTTTGTATTTTCTTTTTACTCTTTTCTGGGGTCTTTGAGTATTATGATCTTCTTTATTCACTCTTTTTCGTCCCGACAATTTACTTCCTATCCTGGGGGGTTATGAAGCTTACTACTAAAAATCAAGTATTATCAACAAAATAAAAAGGTGCAATAGTGGAACTACTTTTATTATTAATTATAGTTTTACTTGTGCTATTGGTTCTATCAAATTTAGATTAAATTCTTTCTTTTAATTAATTATAAACAAACTAAAAAGGTGTTATCATGAAAACTTCAATTTGTTCAATGGTTCTATTTTTCTTGTTCACAATTTCAATCTTTTCTCAAAAAGATTGGAAATTTAGTTCTATCTCTGTCTCAACAGGTGAAACTTCTTTAACAAAAGGACTCACATTCTCCGGTTCAATTAGTTCAGGAAATAAAACTATCGCAGCAGATTTCAATGCTGAACTTGGTCAGGCACTTCTTTTTTACAATTTCTCAAATCATTTTTCTGCAGGACCAACAGTCGGTTTCTACAAAAATGTTCTTTGGTTTGCACCAATCGCTTCGACCAGTTTATTTAATAGTCATATAAAAACTCTTCACTGGGGCGGTTGGAGTTTTGGAAATTCAGAAACTTCCAAGAATGAAACCAAAGCAATCTTCATGTTCTCATACCAGCAGATATCAATATGCACAAAGAGCTTAGAAGTCTCTTACGCTCTTCAACATTATTATCGGTTCTCTCCAGAACATATATTTAGCTTAAAGAGGACGATCAATTTCAATGAAAATCTTTCCGCATTCGTTAGCGGCGGGTACATGAAAACAGCTCAAAAGTATCTTTGGGCAATGGGTGCTTCTTATAATTTCAATTAACTAATTTAACGGGCTACTTTTCTAAATCTTTTTTCTAAGGTAGCCCTTTATTTTCAAAAATAAAAAGGTGAAAAAAATGAAAAAGTTCTTAGTGTTGATTTTGTTATTCTCTTTGGTATTTATTTTAAATGCGCAACAGGAGAATTTTATTCAAAATTCCGATGGAAGTTATTCTGTTTTTGAATTAAAAAAAACCAGCGGTCCAATTTGGATAGAAAATGATATCTCTTTAGATTCGGCTTTGAAAGCATATCATCATCCCGGAAAAAAGATCGATTCAGTTAAATCTTATTTCAATAGCTCATCAAAGGAAAAATTCTTTTTAGATCTTCAAAAGAGGGAGGCTGTCTCATATATTATCTATGGAGGCAATCGTATTCAAAAGAAGGTTGAAGAACTGTCATCTGAGGATATGGGAAAGAACTACCCTTTAATCTCTATCGTAGGAATGTTCAGTTTAATCTCTCTTTTACTTCCATGGAGAAAAAGAATTGGAATAAGATTGGCCCTCACAATTATCAGCGGGATCATTATAGTCTCTTTTATTCTTTTAATGTATCCTCTCTTTGATCATTTTTTGGAGTTTCTGTTTATTTGTTTTGTTTTGCTTGTGGCCAATTGGATGCCCATTCTTAACCATAAGTTAGCGGTATTTATCGTTTCCGTAGTGAATTTTTATTGGATATTCTTTTGTTTTTTCGTTTATTCAGGAGGCTTATCTAAGGAAAGCTTTTTCCTTTCAACAATAATAATCGTTGTTCTGCATTTCCTATCCTGGGGGGTTATGAATCTTACTACTAAAAATCAAGTATTATCAACAAAATAAAAGGTGTTATCATGAAAGCAAAACAAAAAATTCCAGAAATTAGTTTGGAAGATTTAAATAAATTGGCAAAAGGCAAAAAAATATTTGAATTTTCTCCGCTATTACTGGAAATCACAAAAATAAATGTTCAATCTCTTATTGGTAAAAAATATTCCTCAATTGTTGATGCATGTATTCTCGAGTCTCGGATGATAATTTGCCAAGAAAGAAAGAGCTACCAAAAAACAATTCTTGAATTTTTCTCTCCGGATTCAAATTGTGCAAAAAACTGGTTTATTTCAAAAATAAAATGGGGAATTGAAACATTAGTAAAAATTGGTGATCCTCATAAAAATAGGGTAACGCCAATTGGAATTTACCATCCCCCTTTAGAAAAAGAATATGTTCTATTGAATGTTTCAAAGGAAATTCATTTTCTTTGGGAGGTCTGGTATGATGAGAGAGAATTGCCTTATTTGAAAGGTCTAGAACCCATCAAAAAATAGCTCTCAGTTTCCGGTTCAAGGGGGTTTTAATTAACAACATAAAAATAAAAAAAAAGGTGAAAACGTGAAAAACAAAATAAAAAACTTTACCTTAGAAGAGTTAGAAGAACTTGCAAAAGGTAAAAGGATTTTTGCATTTAACCCTAATTTAAAGATTCATGAAGCGAATGTTCGATCTCTTATTGGTAAAAAATGTCCCTCAATCATTGATGCATGCATCACTGAGTCTTGGATCATAATCTGTCCAGAAAGAAAGAGCTACTCAAAAACTATCCTTGGTTTTTTCCCTCCGGATTCGGATTGCGCAGGAGATTGGTATATCTCAAAAATAGGTTGGGGAGTTGAAACTCTAGTAAAAATTGGGGATCCTCATAAAAATAAAGTAACGCCTATTGGAATCTTAAATTTTCGAGATGAAGAATTATATGTTATTTTGAAAGTTTCAGAAGAGATTTATCTTCTTTGGAGAGTTTGGTCTTGTAATGAGGAGTGCGTTCAATTATATCCTATAAATCCAATCACTGAATAAATTTCTTTCCCGGCTCAAGGGGGTTTTAATTAACGATTCAAAAATAAAATGTAAAGGTGAAAAAATGAAAAATGAAATAAAAGAATTTACCTTAGAAGAGTTGGAAGAACTCACAAAAGGTAAAAGAATCTTTGAACTTAAAGCTTACTCCAAAGTTTTTGAAACAGTCCAGGACCCAATTGGTACAGAATACCCCTCAATTGAGAACGCATGTCTCCTTAATTCTTCTCTTGTAATTTCCCCAAGAAGGGATAGTTATGCAAAAACTATTCTTGGTTTTTTCCCAGAAGAATCCGGTTGTGCAAAAGAATGGGAACTTTCAAGTATGCAATTTGGAGTTGAAACTCTTGTGAAAATTGGGGATCCTCATAAAAATAAAGTCACTCCGTTGGGAATCTACATGTATTCCAGAAATGAAAAATATATTCTTCTAAAAGTCTCAGAAGAAGTTTATCTTCTTTGGGGAAGTTGGATTGAGGAAGATGGATTGAGCTATTTGGGGTTAATAGAACCTATCAATGAATAATCTTCTTCCGGTTCAAGGGGGTTTTAATTAATAAAATAAAAATAAAAAGGTGAAAAAATGAAAAAAATATTTTTAATCTTGTTTGGAATTTTTATTCTTGCTTTAAATTCTTGTAAGGATGATCCCCCTACTTCATTACCCTATACTCCTCCAAGCAATTCAAATCCAAATCTTCAAATTGGTGCAATGAAACTCGACGATCAAACTTCAAATAAGGTCGTCAGTACGACATCTAGCTCAGTCTCATTCAGTTCATCAGTTCCAGTAGCACCTGGTACAATTATTGTTGCGGATCCCAATTCAAAAATTCCGAAAGGAATGTTGCGAAAGGTCCTTTCGGTTTCTTCAGATGGAAAAAATATCTCAACTAGAATGGCCTCTTTAGATGAAGCATTCAAAAAAGGAGAAGTGAAATTTTCAATTCTTCCTTCACAGCTCAAAAAAGTTGTTCAAGAAGGAGTTTTTGAAAAAACGAATAGTCCGAATAGTAAAACTTACAATTTGAATTATACTATTTATGACGTTGATGGAAATTCAGCTACCAGTGACGACCAATTAAAACTCACAGGTCAATTTAAATTAGATGGTTCTATCTCCGGTGAAGTTTCATTTCCCCCATTCAAGATTATTTCTAATTTTAGTTTTTCAAACGAGTTGGATCTCAATCTTGTCGCAACAGGGACCTTAAAATATTCAACAGAAAAAACTCTCTTCATTGCGGGTGGAACTCCAGTTGTCGTAGGAGGAATTATTTTAACACCGGAAGTCTCATTCAAATTCAAACCAGAAGTTGAAATATACGGCGAAGCAGAAACGGGAATAAATGACAAAATAACACTAAACTCCTCAATTACTTATTATTCTGGTTGGAACAAAAATGTAGAATTAAAGAATGTCTTCCTAGCGAAACCGGTAGAAGTTTCTTTAAACGGAAAAATCAAAGGAACACTAATTGTTGAATTAGCTCTATACTTCTATGAATCAATAGGGCCCGGAGTAACTCTTAGTCCGTATCTTGAAATGGAAGCAGATGTTCATAAATCTCCTTGGTGGTCATTGTACGCAGGTGCAGATGGGAATTTTGTGGTAAATACAAGAGGGATAGCTTCTGTACTTTCAGATTATTCAACCTCACTTTTTGATACAAAAAGATTAATTGCACAAGCAGATTCGGAACCAGTTAATAAAGCTCCATATGGGATGATTGTGGTAACTCCTGCAGTAGGGATAACTACAGAAACAAATGTTCAATTTTCTAATCTTTCCTCGGTTGATGATATCACTCCTCAATCGAAATTAGTCGGAAGATGGGATTTCGAAAGTGATGGGCTATGGGACATTGATTATTCTCCTCTCGGATTGTTTAGTCATAAATATTCCTCCTTAGGAACTTATACTGTTAAAATGGAAGTCAAAGATGAAGGAGGGCTTACAAATGTTTTCACAAAAACAGTTAATGTCTCTCAGGCCAGTCAAAATCACAATCCCGTGTTTGATTATTCAAAATTCATTCCTCTAAATTTTTCAAATAATTTTGATAAAGTCAATCAAACAGTTTCATGGTCTGCAAGCGATCCCGACGGAGACCCACTAACCTATGATCTCAGTATAGGAGAAAATATCTCTTCCCCAGAACTCTTTTCCAATTTAACAAATTCTTATGTCAACTTTGTATCTCACTTTCCTCCAGGAAAGAAAATATATTGGAGAGTTAAAGCTAAAGATAATAAAGGTGGATCTATGGAAAGCAGCCTCTATAATTTCACTGTGAAATCTAATGGAACTGATAAAATGTTAATTCTTCAACCGGATTCAACTGAAGGAGAAGATGCAGAGGTGAAATACTTCAGATATGATAGCGGATTTGAATCTTTTCAAGGAGTTCCAGATGGAGATAGTCTTAGGATTGTTTGTGATATTTATAATTATGGACAGAGTATCACTAAACGTGAGGCTTTATTAAAATTCAACATTTCACAAATTTCTCAAAATTCTAATATTAAATCTGCAAAGTTAAACCTGTGGGGATTCGGAGTAATAAATTATTCAAGTTTAATTCCTAAAATCTCTTTAGTAAAGTTAACTGGAAGTTGGAATGAAAATACAGTCACATGGACAAATAAACCAAGTTACGTACAACTTCTGGAGAAAGAACTGGTTTATGAGGGAGAACCATCCTGGTACGAATTTGATGTTACTTCGACGATTCAAAATTGGGTGAATGGTGAAGCAAATTATGGATTTGGATTAAGGACAGAAGAGAATACTGTCTCTGCATGGATTTATAGTAGCGATTATCCAGAAAGTTCAAAACGTCCGATCTTGGAGATTATATATCAATAAAACAAAAGGTAAAATCAGTGCAAAATTCCAGAAGTCCATAGGGGGTAATTGTTCATGTTCCATCAACTAAACTAATATCAAATTAAAAATAGGAAAATTTCATGAAAAAGCAAATTATATCAAAGTCAGTTCAAAAAGAATGTTCAGAAAGAATGGCTCAATTAATTTCTTACCTTCTTGACGGAAACACTGGAACCATCGGGTCAATCCGTAAAGAAATTTGTGTAGATCTAAAACCTGCATCAAAAAGAACTGTGAGCAGAAACTTAGGGATTCTAGTTGGAAAAGGTGTCGCTATTAAAAAAGTCTATCTCGAAGGACAACTAAATGTATATACCCTTGCTATGGAGTACAAAAAGTCTAATCTCCGAGAAATATGTCTGACTTTAGATTTAAAGGAACCTCTAAACTAAATTTCCCGGTGCCAGTCAATGAAATTTCTTGTTGGCTGGCTTCTTTTAATTAACAAATAAAATAAAATGTAAAGGTGAAAAAAATGAAAAAGGAAATAAAAAAGTTTACCTTAGCCGATTTAGAAAAGCTTGCAGAAGGTAAAGAGATCTTTGGATTTAGGCCTTATTTAGAGATTCAGGAAACAAATGTTCAATCTCTTCTTATTGGAAGGATATACCCTTCAATTGAGAAAGCGTGTTCTTTAGAATGCCATGTCGTAATCTGCCCAGAAAGAGAAAGTTATGCAAAAACAATTATCGGCTTTTTCCCTCCAGATTCATGTTGTGCAAAAAGGTGGGAATTATCGTATGCTCAATTCGGAGTTGAAACTCTTGTGAAAATTGGGGATCCTCATAAAAATAGGGTAACGCCAATTGGGATATATGAACCCCCCTCGGGAAAATATGCTCTTCTGAAAGTTTCGGAAGAGATTTATTTTCTCTGGGAAGTTGGATTGAGGGGAGATAGAGTGAATTACATAAATTATATAGAACCTGTCAGTGAATAAATTTCCAGACTTCCGGTTCAAGGGGGTTTTAATTAACAAATAAAATAAAATGTAAAGGTGAAAAAAATGAAGAAGAAGATAAAAGAATTTACCTTAGAAGAGTTAGAAGAACTCGCAAAAGGTAAAAAAATCTTTGGATTTAGAGCAGATCGTTTTATTGATAAGGCCCCAGGTCTTTTAATAGGAAAAAAATATTCTTCAATCCAAAAAGGATGCTCAATAGAAATTTCTATTTTAATTTCTCCAGAAAGAGATAGTTACAAAAAAACAATTATTGATTTCTTTCCAGAAGAATCCGGTTGTGCAGGAGAATGGTTTATTCCAAAAATTAAATGGGGAGTTGAAACATTGGTAAAAATTGGTGATCCTCATAAACAAAGAGTGACCCCCTTAGGAATTTTCAATTTGAAAGATAAGAGTTATGTTCTTTTGAAAGTTTCAAAAGAAATCCATCTTCTTTTTGAAGTTTCTTTTGGAAGCAAGAGGGGTGGTCGTTTATATTTCATCGAACAAATCAAAAAATAGTTCTCAGTTTCCGGTTCAAGGGGGTTTTAATTAACAAAATAAAAATAAAATGTAAAGGTGAAAAAATGAATACATATAATCTTAGATGTTTGTTCCTAACAGCATCGATAATTCTTCTCTCCATTTTAATTGAACTCGGAGAGTCAAATTTCTTCATTTCAATGTGGCTTATGTGGGGAGGAGTCAGTTTTTTATCCACTTTCTTTTTTCTCTCAAAACCCAA
>Ga0208375_1000575_pt1 | contig 52085 bp, 49 predicted proteins | sample RifOxyD1_FD_184038 | JGI IMG/M metagenome (GOLD analysis project Ga0208375, IMG submission 184038) | Soil microbial communities from Rifle, Colorado - Rifle Oxygen_injection D1 (SPAdes) | ecosystem: Environmental > Terrestrial > Deep subsurface > Rock core/Sediment | place: Rifle, Colorado... | reverse complement strand
CCAGGGCAAATAGCTTGATGATTTGCCGTGTTTTGGCCGCTGAAATTTTTGAACGCTTTGCATACCTGTTGAGTCTTTCCATGACTATGTCTAGCAGGTTTTATCTCTGCTATGCTAGTCAAGACCCATTTTTTTTATTCAAACTCCCAACCGCTTATGTAAATACTGGCACTTGTCCCGTTGAAAACAGCAAAAAGCTGTTGTGGGGTCTCAATAGGAATCTGAAAACTTCCAAGACTTGCTTGCGATAATGAGTTTCCCATTATTCCATCACAAAAATAATAGAAACCTGACTTTGGACCTAGGTAAATCCAAGGTGAAAATCCGACGACATTCAAAAAGCCCGAAGCGGTTGTAGCTGTGGTAGGAATAGCCGTTGCTAAAGAAACTGAAAGCCAACCCCCACTAGTTGGTTGAGGAAACCCACGCAAGCCAAGCGAACTGTTTATGCTCACCTTCTTTCCTACCTGTGTCAACGACATCAAATCCCCCGTGCTCTCATTATAAGCCGCCCCCACATAAGCATAATGGCTGTACCCCGTAGGCAAGGTCGGGGCGGTGGAGCTGCTGGAGAAGAGGCCGGCGGTGCTGTTGGCGGTGGGGTTGTGGATCACCCAAAGGTGGTACCAGGTGCTGACCGCTTCGGTCCCCGTATCCAGCCCGTTGGCCCCTGAGACGGTCAGGTCCAAGGTCAGGTTGACCGAAGAGAGGTGTTTCGCTTGGTAGGAGGCATTGGCTACAATCAACTCCGAGGCGGTCACCACCATTTGGGAGTTTGGATAGGTGGTTTGGTTGTAGATCCTCAGCCCCTTGGCGGTGCCACTCAAGGGCAACGCCTGGGCGGTAGCGACATTGGTTGCATTGGTATTGACCGATGTGGAAAGGCTGTTGACCGAGCTTTCCAGGCTGGTGATCTTGGTGGCCAAGTCGTCAAAGTTGGCGTTCATCTCGGCGGCGGTGATGGTCGAACCGGAGGTGAAGTTGCTGTTGGTTACGTCCCAGGCGTAGATCCCCGTTCCGGTCAAGAGTGCGGCCAACAATACCCCCAAGATTGTCCGCCGGGCAGGGCTCCCGCCTTTGGAACGTTCCTGTTTGAGCCGTTCTACTTCCTGTTGCAGTAGGTCCAACTGGGCCAACTTGTTTTGCAGTTCTTTGTTTTCCATCTCATTGCCATTTTGAAAGGTTCCAACGTGCAAGGCTCCAAAGTGCCGAAGCACCCGTGTCGGTTTCAAATCCGGTGGAGCTGGTGTAGGTTGTGGACAGGGGGTTCAAGGAGCTGTCGGTCACCCCGGTGGTGACCCTGACCTTGTAGTTTTGGAAGGCCCCCAGACTGGCTGCTGGGGTCAAGGTGACGGTCAAAAAAGAGGCGCTGACCGTTGCCGAGGTCATCTGGACACAGGTCAAAAAATTGTCTTTGGAAAGCTGGAGATTGCCGGAGCACTGGGAATCGGTGCTGTTGGTCGTCAACGAGGCCGGGGCCATAGGCTCCGAAAAGGTAACCGTCACCGCACCGGAGCAACCCACCCCGGTGGCCCCGTCCACCGGCGAAGTAGAAACCAAAGTGGGGGCGGTAATGTCCGGGGTGCTGGCGGTGGTAAACCCGCTGATCTGGCTGTAGGTCTCGGCCAGGGCGTTGCCCGCCAGATCGGCGACCCCAGTGGTCACCTTGAGTTTGTAGTTGCTTTGGTAAGCCAGAGTGGAGCGAGGGGTCACGGTGAAGGTTTTGTCCCCGTTGCTGGCCAGGGGAGCAGCGCTCATCTGGATGCAGGTTACAAACCCGTCACCGGAGAGTTGCAGGCTGCCGGTGCAGCTGGTGCCGGTCTGGTTGGTGGTCAGGGTTTCGGCTTTGACCGGTTCGGTAAAGGTCACCGAAACCGAAGTGGTGGTGGAAACCGCCGTTGCCCCGTTGGTGGGGCTGGTAGAGGAAACCGAAGGGGCGCTGGTGTCCGCCGCAGAAGGGGAAAGGGTGATCTGGTCACTGGTGGGGTCCGAGACCGAACCGGCTCCGTTCTTGAACCAACCATAGAGGGTTTTTTGCCCCTCTTGGCCGGACAAAGGAAAGGTAACCGTTGCCTTGTAGTCGGTCACACTGGTGACCGTTGCCCAATTGGAGGCGTTGGTAGGGGTGGAGGATTCTTCGGAAAGGAGGTAGGCGGTGATGCCGGACTCATCGGTGGCGGAGAGATCAACCGTCAACTGGGTGCTTTGGGTTTGGGCCGCTCCCCCATTGATCACCAAACTCCCGGACACCGGGGCTCCGGCGGCAGCGGTATTTTTGGCTGGTTCGGTTTGACAGGCACAAAGCAGAAGGCAAGCCAAGCCGGACCATAAGCCAAAACTCCGGCCTGCGGTTTCCCCTCTGGTCCTCGGTTCCCAACATTCCATCGGTTTTGCAACAGAAAAACTGGCAGTTAATTCAAACAGTTCTAGTCTTGTTTGCAGTTGACCAAAGTCTTAAACCAAGACTTCACTTTTTGTGAGTCTAGTCACAAATCCTACCAACGTCAAGTCCAGCCCAACTTTAGACCTTTGGGGCTAAGAGGAGTACCTTAAAAAAGTGCGTCCAGCCAGCCCCTCAAAACGCCCGGCGTTGGCGGACAAAGAGCAGCATGCCAAAGAGAAACAAGAGTAGGAAACCGAGCAGGGCCAGGAGTTCTGGCCAGTCGGCCCAGAGAGGGATCCCCTTGAGTACCAAGTCCCGGGCCACCTTGTTGGCGTAGGTGAGCGGCATGCTGTAGGCGATGTACCGGAAGACCACCGGGAAGGTCTCGATCCGCCAGATCATGTCGGACAAAAAGATTTGCGGCAGGATCACCAAGGGGATGAACTGGATGGCCTGGAACTCGTTTTTGGCCAGGAAGGAAGCAAACAGCCCCATTACCAAGGCCACGGACATCAAAAGCAAGGTCAACAGCTCCAGCTCAACGACTTGCCACCCGGTCAAGGGGATGTGCATGAGCAGTAGGACGTACCCCAAAACAATGGCCGACTGAAGCCCAAAAAAGCCGAAGAACCCCAGCAGGTAACCCAGGACCACCTGAGCAAAGGAAAAGGGGGCGATCAACAGCCTCGCCAAAGTACCCCGGACCCGCTCCCGTTGGAAGGTGATGATGGTGATGATGAAGGTGAAAAAGAACACCAACAAGGGCGGGAACGAGGGCAGAAAGTAGTCCACCATCCGGTAGTCCTCGTTGCCGTACCGGTAATGCCGCTTGATCTCCAGGGCCTTGTTGTTGACCGAATCGGCGCAAGGTGCGGAACAACTGGGGTCCACCACCACCGGCAGTTGTTCGGCCAAGTCGTCCATCGCCGCAGCGACCCCCGAAAGAATGTCGGCGGTCGCCGTCGGGCGGCTGCCCTCCAGGTAGAGGTTGAGCTGCCCCCGTTCCCCGGCGAACCTTTGTTCGAGCAGTTGGGCATCCAGGTACAAGACCCCTTGCACCTTGCCTTCAGACAGCGCCTTGTCAATGGCCGCCTGGACCGTCTCAAACCCGGCTTCCTCGTCTGCCAAATCCAAGTCCACCAGCCGCAGGTGTTCCTCCTGCTGCAACGCCGAGCGCAAAGGGTACTCCCAAAGCCGGGCCACCCCCCGGGTCACCAACGCCAGATTGGCCTTTTCGTCACCTTGCAGGGCGTAGTAGATCAAGGTCATCACCACCACCGGGACCAGGAAAAACATGGCCAAGGTCCGCCGGTCTCGCATTATCTCAAGAATCAACCGCCAAGCGATCCATTGCAGCCTCATGGCCCCTCCTCCCCCAAGGTGGCGGCCAAAAAGGCGGCCTCCAGGTTATTGGTGCCGAAGCGGGCCATCAGGGCCTGGGGCTCGCCGGTGGCGAGGGCCTTCCCGTGCCGGAGAAACAGCACCTGGGCACAAACCTCGGCTTCCGAAATGTGGTGGGTGGTGACCAGGACGGTCGCTCCCTTCCGGGCCAAGTCTTGCAGCCAAAGCCAGAATTTGCGGCGTAAAAGTGGGTCCACCCCGGAGGTGGGCTCGTCTAACACCAAAAAACGGGGGTGGTGGATCAAAGTGGTGGCGAGCAGGACCCGCCTAGCGGTCCCGCCGGAGAGCTGCTCTACCAGTTGGTCTCTTTGGTCGGTCAGTTCGGTCAATTCCAACATCTCTTCCAACCGGGATTTGAGTTCCACTCGGCCCAATCCAAAACAGCGGCCAAAAAACGTCAGGTTCTCGGCCACGGTTAAACCCGGATACAGGGCCGGTTCCTGGGGCATGTAGCCGATCTTTTGGCGGACACCCAAGTCGTGGGGGCTGCCGCCCAGCACCTCCAGGGTCCCGCCGTCAGGCTCAAGCAGGCCCACAATCATCCGAATCAAGGTGGTCTTACCCGCCCCGTTGGGGCCCAAAAGGCCAAACACCGAGCCGGGCTGGATCTCCAGGTCCAAGCTGCTCAGCACCTCATGGGAGCCAAACCGTTTGTTCAGGTTTTTGAGCCGCAACATCCTTCCCCCAAATCAAGGTTAAAAGGTACCCCTGCGCCCCTTTTATTCTGGGCCAACCAGGTTGGGTTGTCAAAACCTCCCATTTTTGGCCCTTTACAACCAAAGGACTGGGTGGGGGATTTGGGGCGGTGGGAAAAAAGCCCCGTTTTTGTCCGGTAAGGCCACAAAGAGTCGCCCTAGGCCTTGGCAATTTGGTCCTGGGCCTGTTACACCCCTGGGAACAACCTAAAGACACCGGGGCCTCATGAAGGTTTTGTTTCTTGCTCCCTCCACCCAGCTTTCCCTGCACTTCCTCTCCGGTTGGGCCAGGGCGTTTTTATCCCTGGGCTGTGGCTTCAAACACCTGGACCCGTCCCAGGAGGAAGTCAACGGCCTGCTCCGTGAACATGGAGCGGACCTGATCTTGACCAGCGCCGGGGAGGGGTTGGTCTATCTGGATGTGGATTTGGTCAACGAGATTGGGGCCAAGGTGGTTTACGCCGCCTTGCCTTACAACAGTGCAGGCGCAAGCTTCGACCCGCAAACCCCCCTGGCTCCGCCCAAAGAGATGGAAATCCTCTCCAAGCTCAAACACCGGGTCGCTTGGACCCAACATGAGCCGCACCTGCACCCCTACTTTTACAAGGGTTATAAGGACCGGGAAATCCCCTTGGTCTATCTGCCCTACTGTGCCGACCTGACCAGCGAGGTGCCCTTGGTCGAGCCGCCCTTCCCAACCAAAGACCTGTTTTTTATCGGCAACTTGGGGCACCGGAAAAAAGGCAACCTGGAGATCCTGACCCAGCTTTTTTCCCGTCTCGCCCCGGAGCGGGTGGAGGTACACGGGGACCAAGAGTGGGAAAGGCTCTTTGGGATCAAGACCCAACCCTTGAGCCACCAGACCCCCTGGGGGCCGCTTTACCAAGGGGCGGCAGTCTGCCCGAACTTGCACAACTGGCACCAAAAATCGAGGCTGTTGCAGGTCAACGACCGCACCTTCCACATCGCCCAATACGGGGGATTCCAACTGACCGACCATCCCTTGGCGGCCAAGTTTTTTGGCCCCGAAGAACTGGCCATTGCCCCTTCGGCCCAAGAGTTTGTGGACCAGTTTTTTTATTACCTGGAACAGCCCCAGTTGCGGCTAGAGATGGTCAAAAAAGCAAGGGCCAGGATCGCCAAAGACCACAGCTATTTCAACCGCATTGCGGCCCTGTTTGCCGCTTTGGGGATCAACCAACCGGTCACTTGGCAGGGCCGCACCTTTGAAGCCACCCCATTTGCCCCTGGATTTGAATACCCTTGGACCCTTGGCCGCAAGCTCAAGACCACGGTGGAGACCGATGTCTATTTGGTGGGCCGGGCCATCAAGCGAGGGCTCAAAAAGTTCAAAGCCAAACGGACTTCCCAACCGTGACCCCTCCCCGCCTCGGCCCCTGGGGGGCCTATGGGGCAGCCTCGGCACTGTATTTGGGCCTTGCCGTCCCGCTTTGCTTTCGCCCGGTGGCGGGCCCCAGCGCCCAGGCTTGGGTAGAGGGCAACGGCTGGGGCGGCTTGGCCCTTCTCTTGGGGCCTCAGGTGCAGTGGAGCTATGGCCTCAACCTCTTGGGCACCCTGGCCATTGGCGGGCTGTTGGTGCACCTGCTCTTGGCCCACCGCCAAGGGGTCGCCTCCGAGCCGGGGCTGGTGTTTTTGTTGGTGGCCTTTTTTTACCTCTCTCCGCTCAATCTGCCCGGCTTTTTGGTTTTTGACCGGTTTGAACGGCTGGGGCTGTTCCTGCTTTTGCTGCTGTACCGCCTACACCTCTTTGCCCAAAGGCAAGGGGGCCTTTGGCGTTGGTGGCTGTTAAGTCCCCTTTGGCTGCTCTGCCTTTACCTGGACTGGCAAACCACCTGCCTGTTTGCCTTGAGCCTGGGTCTGGCCCAGGTCATTGCCTTGGACCTGCCCTCCCTTTGGGGGCCTGGGGTCAGCCTTGGGGCCGCAGCGGGGGGACTTAAGGTTTACCTTTGGTTTACCGACCAAACCTTGGATAAACTCCGGCCCGGCCCAACCGGTTGGAGTTGGTGGGACGGCCCTTTGAGCCTGCTGGTTTGGGGCGGGTTGATCGGTTTTGTTTTGTGGCCAATGGTCCTGTTTTGGGGGCTGCGCCGTAGCCCCCAAGCGAGACGGAGCCGGGCCTTTTGGGTGCCCATGACTTTCCTCTGGCTCCTCACCTTGACCAGCCCTTGGACCTTGGGCCACCTGCCCGAGCCCCCGGTGCGGCTTTTGGGGCTATCCGCCTTTGGGACATTGCTGTTGGGGCTTTATCTTTCGGGACGGCCGGTCAAGTTGGGACTGCCGGACTTTTTTTTGTTTTTAGGGGCCTTGGTGATCCTGTTTTTGACCTTACGAGACCCGCTCTTGGCCTTTGAAACCGCCTTGCGCAAACGAGACCCACAAGCCCTGGCCTGGGCCTTGGGGCCAAGCTTGGCGACCTTGGGCTCTCTGTGGTTCGGGTTGTGGCTTTATTGGCGGAAGGTCCAGCGCCCGGAGGCCGCTCTTTTTTTGGGCCTGTACCTGAACCTGATTGCCGCTTTGGCCCTGTCCCCTTGGCTTTACTTGGCCAACTATTCCTTGGGCGGCTTTTATGGTCTCAAAGCCAACCAGCTCTTGGTCAACTACGCCAAACGACACTTGGCCGGCCAAAGCCTGGGCTTTCCCGGCTCCGGGGCCTTGGTGCCCGACCTTTGGGAGGGAGGATGCCAAAGTCCGCCGCAGACCGATTACCTGATCCTGGCCGATCCCATCTTGACGGCCGGGGGTTATTGCTTCAGCCTCAACGAGGTGGAAACTGCCTACCTCCAGGTGGAACCCTTGGGTCCCTACCGGGTCTGGCGACGAAAAGACCTGCCACAAGAACCTTGAACCGACCAGCGGACACCCAACCCTTTTGCCCTGAAACCACCCCATGAAGCCCTACCAGCCCGGATTGGTCAGCTTTATCATCCCCACCCTGCCCAGGAACAAGTTCCAGAGCCTCAAGACCCTGGTCAAGACCCGTTACCTTTGGGACGAATGTGTCCGTGACCTCAAGGCCAACGTCAGTCTGCCCAACGAAGTGATCCTGGTGATCAACGGGGACGAGGATGTCGATTTTGTGGCCAAGGCCAAAAGCCACAAGGCGGTGGACAAGTACCTGATCGCCAGTCAAAACACCGGGGTACCCAGGGGTTGGAACCTGGGGGCCCACATGGCCGAAGGGGAGTACCTCTGTTTTGTCAACGATGATGTGGAAGTTGGTCCCCAGGCGATTGAACGGCTGGTAGAGGTGCTCAACCAACCGGGGGTCGGCGAAGTGGGGCCAGCGGGGACCGGTTGGTACAAAAAGACCCCAGGCCCCCATGTGGGCATGGAAAAAATTGAACCAGCCGACAACATCAGCGGCTTTTTGTTTTTGGTCAAACGAGAGGTTTACGACCAAGTGGGCGGATTTGACGATGCCTACACCCCCGCCTTGATGGAAGAGATCGACTTCAGCTTTGCGGTTCGGGACCACGGGCTTTCCTGCCTGGTGGTGCCAGGGCTCGACATCCAACACCACCACATCGGCGGGGCCAGTTCGACCAACAAACCCTTTGTCTGCTTGGGCCGGGAATACTGGCGGGAAGAGGTTACGGCGAGGAACCAGGAGTACTTTGAACAAAAGTGGCAGAAATTTTGGAAAGACTAGGTTTCTTGTTCCTCCACAAGCCCAGCAGGGTCACCGTCAACCCCAAAGGCAGCAAGAGCGCCCAACCGAAGGAATAATAGGGCGAGACCGGCTCCACCCCCCAGAGTTCCACCACTCCGCCGATCATTGGGGGCACCCAGGTCCCTGGGTCCTGCCCTTTGAGGGAGGTGTCCAAGGGGCCGCTGAGCGTCCCGTTGGCCACCAAGAGGACTGGTTTAAAGCTTTGCCGCCCTTTGGCCTGCCCCAAACCGGCCAACAGCTCCTTGGCCAGAGGACTCAAACCAGAGGCAGAAAACAGATGCACATACCCCTCTGCTTGGGCCTCCCTCTGCCGGTACCAGCCGTCCCCGTAGGGCTCGAAGCCCAAGCCGGGAGCAAGCCCAAAAGAATGCACCGGGAACAAAGGCCCAGCCCGGCGCAAAGTACCCTTTTGGGAAACCTGGGCTTCAGTGGTAGCCAGGGAAAACTCAAATTGTTCTTCCCCCAAAAGGCCAAAAATCCCCTGCTGGACCGATTGCCCCTCCTGCTTTCGGTCTGCGCCGACCAAAAGACCCTGCCCCGGCCCCAGCAACGAGGCCAAAATTTCCAGATCCGATTGCCCCCAGTCGGGTAGCGCCGATTCCGGCCAAACCACCAAGTCCACCCCCAGGGCCAAGGCCTTGGCGGTTCTTGTTTTTACGTCCTCCAAGGCCGGGCCTTCCTCGGGGTTAACCCCCAACAGACCCGACCGGGGCAGGTAGGCGACCTTTAAAACCGGCCCTGCAGGCAAGGGCCGCAGTACCAGTCCTCCGGTGAACCAAGGTAGGCCCAAGGCCAACAGGGCCAGTGGCAGCGTTTTATGCCCCCACCTTTGGCCCAAAAGCAAGGCGGCCCAAACCAAACAGACCTCGATCCCCAAGGTCCCCCACAGGGGTAAACCGGGCCCATACAGGCCCAACCAAGGCTCTTGGGCCACAGGGGAGGGGACCGGCCAAGCCATTGGGGGGAAAAACTCGCCGCTCCAGGCTTGCAGGAGGTACAAAAAGGGGAAACAGAGAAAAAACAGGCTTTGAGGCGACCACCTGGAGGTCCGGCGGCTCCAAACCCACAGCAGTCCCAAAAGCAGCCACCAAGACAGCAGCCGCAGCCCCAAAGCCAAAGCCAAGGGGCCAACGGCAAAGGGGTGGGATTGGAGCAGAAGGGGCACCAGCCAAAGGCTTTGGGAAGAGACCAAACCGAGCCCAAAGGCCCCCAATCCCAGCGGTTGGGGTTCCCGAAATCCTTTGGACCAAAACCAAGGCCAGACCCACCCGGCCCAGCCCCAAGCGCCGGGCCAACCGATCAGGCCCAGGCTCAAGCCGGCACAAAGACTCCAGAAGGCTCCCGCCCTCATTGGGCCTGGGGACTGGTCAACTTGAGTTTGGTCAAGTGCCGGTCCGTGGATTCGGAAACGGTGATCTGGATCTCCCCTAGGCTGAACTGCTCCCCTTTGGCGGGAATCTTACCCAGCTTGTAACAGATAAAACCGCCGATGGTTTCGATTCCGTCCCGCTCAAAGTTGGTATGGAACAGTTCGTTGAACTCAAAGAGATCATAGTTGGCATCCATGACGATCAACCCGTCTTCCACCGTCTCCCAACTGGGGTCGCTGTGCCGGTTGGATTCGTCGGGGATGTCTCCGACCAGTTCTTCGATGATGTCGGTGATGGTGACCACCCCGTCAACCCCGCCATATTCGTCCACCACAATCGCCATGTGGGCGCTTTTCTGCTTCAGCTCGGTGAGCAGTTGGTGGATCGGCTTGGAGTAGGAGACAAACAGCGGCTTGCGCATCAACTCGCTCACCTTGATTTTCTTGCCGGTCTCTACATGGGGGAAGAGGTCGATGGCAAACAGGATCCCGACAATGTTGTCCCTGGTTTGGTCCTGGACCGGGATGCGAGAGTAACCGGATTCGGGAAACAGTTTGAGGGCATCGGCTACGGTAGCGTCCTTCTCGATGGTTTGCATGTTGGTGCGGGGAGTCGAGATCTCCGATGCGGTAGTTTCAAAGTATTCTTCCATGTTGGCCAACAGATCCAGTTCCTCCTGGGTAGGGGGCGGTTCCGAGTCGGCTTGCCCCCCTTCCTTGCCAAAGGGCAGGCGAGACCATTTGAACATCGAAAAAATCGAATGACGGCCAGGGTCGTCCAAGTATCCTCCTCAAAAGGTTGCAAAAGTCCGACTGGGTTTAACCTGCCGGAAAGAGTGAGAGATTATACCCCTTTCCAAAACAAGGAAACAAGTAAAATCCTTGTACCCTCAAGGCCCGTGCCTAGAGCATTCTCCTTGCCGGTTGGCGGAAAAACAGGTAGCCTGTAACTTTGCTTGGGGCTGGATTTTTTAACCGGACCCACCACCAGAGGGGCCATGGGAAATTTCTCGATTGCCGCCGATTGGATCCGCTCCGCCCAAGGGGTAATGGTCCTGGCGGGCGCCGGAATGGGTGTGGATTCGGGGTTGCCCGACTTCCGGGGAGACAAGGGCTTTTGGCAGTCTTACCCCCCTTACCAAGCCTTGGGCCTCAATTTTGCTCAGGTCGCCGACCCCTTGCACTTTGACCGGGACCCCGCCTTTGGCTGGGGCTTTTATGGCCACCGGTTGGAGCTGTACCGCAAGACCGAACCCCACCGGGGGTACAAAATTTTGCTCGACTGGGGGAAACGCTTGGGAATCGAGGTTTTTGTAGTAACCAGCAACGTGGACGGCCATTTTTTCCAAGCGGGATTCGAGCCGTCCCAGGTTTATGAGGTCCACGGCTCAATCCACCACCTCCAATGTTGTGAGCCCTGTTCTGAAGAGATTTGGGAAAACCAAGAGCAGGTGCGGCTGGATCTCGAACAAATGCGGGCGGTAGTGGTCCCCAAGTGCCCCAAGTGCAACCGGGTTTCCAGGCCCAATATTTTGATGTTCAACGACTTCCATTGGAACAACAAACGCAGCTCCCGGCAAGAGGAGCGGTTCAAAGAATTTTTATTTCGACACCAGGAACATTCGTTGGTCGCCCTGGAAATCGGGGCGGGGCTGGCGGTCCCCACCATCCGGCTGATGACCGAAACCCTGGCCCGCCGGGGAGCTAAAACCATTCGGATCAATCCAGTCGAACCGGCGATCACCCCTCCCAACCTTTCTTTGCGCAAAAGCGGGTTGGAAGCCCTGACCTTGATTGACCAGGTTTTGTAGGCCACATGGAACCGATTACCTTGCAGCTTTTGACCTTTGCCAACCAGCTTTCCAAGCTGCTCAAGGTCATCAACCATTCCGACCCTTCGGCGGCTTCCATGAAAAAGCCACTGTACGAAAAATACAAACAAGCCTTGGCCGACTTTCATGACGAGGTGGCCGAGTTGATCACTTGGCCGGAGCTGCAACGGCTACTGAACGGCTTGCCCGAATCGCCGGGTTACGCCTTGGACGAGGTTTCCGGGCCGGTGGTCTTGGCCAAGCTCAAAAAGGACCTGCAGGAAAAATTTGTGGTCCCTCACCAGCTCACCGAGTTCGACTCACCCCAGACCCGTGGGACTAGGCCCAAGCCCAAAGCCAAACCGGCCACCCCACCCAAGCCACCGATTGTGGACCCGGAACTGTTGGTCCAGATGGCCCAGATGGACGAGCGGCAGCAAAAGGCCACCCAATCCCTGCAAGGAATGATCAATGCGATCAATAAACTAGGTCCAGGATTCCTGGAAAAAAAGATTCTCTCTGCGGTGCCCAAAGACCTGGACCGCCACTAAACCCTACCTTCCATAAAACTGCATGAAAATTCTAATGGCCGCCTCTGAAGCGGTGCCCTTCCTCAAAACCGGCGGTCTGGGAGACGTGGCCGGGACCTTGGCCTTGGAGCTGCACAAGGCGGGGCACGAAGTGATTTTGGTGCTGCCCAAACATGGCATCATCAACACCCAAAAGTTTGAACTGACTCCCAAGTTTTCGCCCTTTTTTGTCCACCTGGGCACCGCCACCTTCTTTGCTTCGGTTCTGGAGACCCGCATTGAAGGGATGCCGACCTATTTGATTGAATATGATGATTTTTTTAGCCGCAACCCCATCTATGACGATGGCAAAAAAGCCTACCCGGACAACGGCGCTCGGTTCGCTTTTTTCTCCAAAGCGGTCCTGGACTTGAGCCTAGCCTTGGGCTTTGCCCCGGATGTGGTCCATTGTTCGGACTGGCAGACCGCCTTGATCCCCTACTACCTTAAAACCTGGGGCTTCGAGGGGGACTTTTTCAGAAAAACCGCCAGCCTGTTGACCATCCACAACATCGGCTACCAAGGCATTTTTGACGGCCTGGGGCTGGCCCCGTTCATCGGGCTCAACTGGATGCAACTGCGGCCCGACGAGTTTGAGGCCTTTGGGGGGCTCAACTACCTCAAGGGCGGGTTCTTTTATGCCGACCAGATCACCACGGTCAGCCCGACCTACGCCCAGGAAATCCTCTCCGAGCCCGGCGGCAATGGCCTGTCTTCCTACCTGGAGCGGCGCAAGTCGGACGTGATGGGGATTTTGAACGGGATCGACACCCAAGAATGGAACCCCGCCAAGGACCCCTTTCTCCCCGCCCCTTACACCGCCAAGAACCTTGCGGGGAAGGCCAAGGCCAAGGAGGCGCTGCAAAAGGAGTTTCTTTTGGAGGTCAACCCCAACAAGCCGGTCTTTGGGGTGGTCAGCCGCTTGGCGGACCAAAAGGGCTTTGACCTCTTGCAAGCGATCATCCACGAATTGATGACCTGGGACCTACAAATCGTGCTGCTGGGCAGTGGGGACAAGGAAATGGAGGGGTTTTTCGGGTGGCTCCCTTCGATCTACCCCGGCAAGATGGGCAGCTACATTGGCTTCCAACCCCGGTTGGCCCATTTGATCGAGGGCGGTTCGGACTTCTTTTTGATGCCCAGCCGCTACGAACCCTGCGGGCTCAACCAGATGTATTCCATGGCCTACGGTACCTTACCGATCGTCAGGGCCACCGGCGGTCTGGCCGATACGGTGACCAACCTGGACCCCAAAACCGGCAAGGGCACCGGGTTCGTCTTTAATGACATCACTCCCGGAGCGCTCAAAGACACCATCGGCTGGGCACTTTACACTTGGTACAACGAACGTCCGGTGATCGAAAAGATGGCCAAACAGGCGATGGCCCAAGACTTCAGCTGGGCCAAGGCGGTCAAAGGCTACGAACAGGCCTACGCCAAGGCGCTTACGAGAAGGATGGGTTGGTAGCCGCACCGTCGGCCTGACGCATCCTGACGTTGACGATCAGGCCGATCCCGATCATGTGGCTGATCATCGCACTGCCGCCGTAGCTGACAAAAGGCAGCGGCATTCCCACCACCGGCAAGAGGCCGATCACCATGCCCAGGTTGATCAAAATCTGGGCGGCCAAGCTGGAGGTGACCCCCAAAACCAGGATGGTCCCCGACCGGTCCTTGGTTTTGCCGATGTCCTTGAGGCACCACAAGGTCAAAAAGATGTAGAGGATCACCAAGGTACTGGTCCCCACAAAGCCCCATTCTTCGGCGAACACCGAAAAGGCGAAGTCGGTGTGCCGGGCGGGCAGGAAGTTCAGGTGCGCCTGGGTCCCTTCCAAAAACCCCTTCCCCCAGATTCCCCCCGAGCCCACCGCAATCTTCGACTGGATGATGTGATAGCCCTTGCCCAACGGGTCGGCATCCGGGTCGATCATGGTCAAGATCCGGTGCTTCTGGTAGGGCTTGAGGCCGTAAGCCCAAATGAAGGGCGCAAAGGCCGCCGCCAGACCCATGATCACCGCAATCACCCGAAACCGAAGCCCCACTAGGAAGATCACTGGCACAAACACCACCAGCACCACCCCGGCGGTCCCCAGGTCCGGTTGTTTGAGGATCAATACAAAGGGGATCACGGTCACCAACAAAGGCCAAGCCAGCTCCTTGACCCCAATCTCCCCCACCCGCCGGGATTCCCGGAAGTAATGGGCCAAGTAGAGCACCAAGGTGTATTTGGCAAATTCGGAAGGTTGGAGAAAAAAGGGACCGAGCTTGAGCCACCGCTCCACCTTGCTGCCCGGTCCGCCGGTCCCGTACAGCAGGGTCAAGACCAAAAGACCGATCACCAAAAGGTGCAGCCACAAGGAAACTTGGCCCAGGATTTTATAGTCAAAGGCAGTGGTAAAGGCCAACACCGCCAGACCAGCCAAAAACCAGAGCAATTGCCGGGGGAAAAAGCTGTTGCCGTTGGCGTAGCTGACCGAGGCGGAATAAACCGTGGCAAAGCCAAAAACACAGATCACCGCCACCAGCGCAATCAACACCCAATCAATGTACGGCCAAAGCCTGCGGTCAAACATCGGTTTCGTTCAGGGCCAAGATTCGTTCAATCACCCCGGTGGTGGAGCCGCCGGGGATCTCGGGGATGGTGAAGACCTCGCCGCCCCAGCCTTCGACCAAATCCTTGCCCACAATCTGGTCCAAGGCGTAGTCCCCGCCTTTGATCAGCCGGTGGGGCTTCAGTTGGCGGATCGTCTCAAAGGGCGTGTCTTCGTCAAAAAAGGTGACATAGTCCACAAAATAAAACCCCGCCAGGATCTCCATCCGCTCGGCCAAGGGCACAACCGGCCTTTTGGGGCCTTTGAGCCGCACCACTGAGGCATCAGTGTTGACCGCCACCACCAAGAGGTCCCCTGCCGCCCTGGCTTCCCGTAGGTACCTTGTGTGGCCCTTGTGGATCAGGTCAAAACAACCGTTGGTAAAAACGATCTTTTTCCCTTGCCCCCGGAGGGACTCAAACAGGGGGGCCAGGGACTCTCTGGACTGAATCTTGTGCTCGGTAATCTGGTCCATTTGCTCTGACAAGGGAGGGGGAAAATTGCCCGATTATCTCCCCCCAGTGGCACCGGGTCAAGGGAGGAAATCTAGGGGCTGGGCAGGGGGTGCGGGATGGGGACCAAGGCTTCCCCCAACAGGAACCTGCCGACCAGTGGGGCCGGTGTTACCCTCGCCCCCCGGGGTCTTTTGGGGACCAACTGCCCCCTTCCAAAAAAAAGGCTGTACCCCTACAAGGCCAACAGCCCCGCCGGGACCTCAAAATGAGCCTGGGGATGTAGGCAGGCCGGGCAAACCTTGGGGGCCTCCGGGCCTTCTTCGATGTAACCGCAGTTGCGACACCGCCAGATCACCGAGTTCCCCCGTTTGAAGACCTCTCCTTGGTTGAGGGTCTCCAACAGCGCCCGGTAACGCTCGGCATGGCGCTTTTCGGCTTTGCAAATCGCCTCGAAGGCCAGGGCTACCCGTTCAAGCCCCTCTTCTCGGGCAGTCTTGGCAAAGGCGGGGTACAGAGTTTGCCACTCGTGTTCCTCTCCTTGGGCGGCGGCAAGAAGGTTCTCATCGGTCTTGCCCACCTTGCCGGCCGGATAACTGGCGGTAATCTCCACCTCGCCGCCGTCCAAAAAACCAAAAAACCGTTTGGCATGTTCCCGTTCCTGGTCTGCAGTCTCCCGAAAAATCGCCGCCATCTGGACCAACCCTTCCTTCTCCGCCTGTCCGGCAAAATAGGTGTAACGGTTGCGAGCCTGGGATTCCCCAGCAAAGGCCTTGAGCAGGTTTTTTTCGGTTTGGGTTCCTTTGAGTTCCATGGGGCTCCTGGGGGGGGCAAGATTGGAAAGAGAATTTGGTTTACTGATTCTAAACCGGTTTGGCCGAGCGGTCAAACCTTGGGCGCAATCTCCCGGTTTTTCCGGGCAAAAAAGCTACCGCCGCACTCCCACCAAAGAGTGGTCCCGACGTTCGGTGACTTGGACCTGGACCAGGTCACCGATCTCCAGGTCCGGGTCGGCAACCGAGACCCGCACTCCGCCTTCGGTGCGCCCTTGCATGGTGCCCTGGAAGTCCGGGTGGGCGGAGTCGATCAGCAGTTCAAAATCTTGGCCCAGGTGTTCATCCAGGATTTCGTTTTGGATTCGCCCCTGCAACGCAATCACCTGCTGCAACCTCTTTTCCTTGACCTCCAGGGGGATGTCGTCCTCCAGCTTGGTCGCCTTGGTGCCGGGCCGGGGGCTGTACATAAAACCGTAAATCTGGAAAAACCGCCCCGCTTCGATCACCGCCAAGGTTTCCCCAAATTCCGCTTCGGTCTCAGTGGGATAACCAACGATCACATCTGTGGTCAGTTGCAGGTTGGGAATCCGTTCCCGCAGTTGGGCTAGCTTTTCCAGGTATTGGGCCTTTGTGTGGTCCCGGCGCATTTCGGCCAGGATTCGGTCGCTGCCCGCTTGGAAGGGAAGATGCAGGGCCTTGGCCAGCACCTTTTTTTGGGCCATCAGTTCGGTCAGGGCCAGGTTCCAGTCGTTGGGGTGAGGACTCATAAACCGCAGCCGCTTGAGTCCCGGCAGCTCCGCCACCTCTTTGAGCAGCTCCAAAAAGCCGGTATTGCCCACTTGGTAGCTGTTGACATTTTGACCGAGCAGCAAGATTTCTTTGGCCCCCTTCTCGATCAGGTCGGCCGCTTCGGCCAGGATGTTCTCCGGCTCCCGACTGGCCAGTGCGCCACGGGTCCGGGGCACGATACAAAAGCTGCAATGGTTGTCACAGCCCTTGGTGATCACCACCATCCCCTGCCCGCCTTCCACCTCTCCGGCGGCCAGTTCCTCTTCGGGGATGAAGTTTTGGACCTTTTTTTCCCGCTCGGCCCATTCGGTATAAACCCCCCGTTTCCCAGCCTTCACGTCCGCCAGCATTTGGGGCAGATTGAACAGTTGGTCCGGGCCAAACACCAAGTCCACCGCCTTTTGGCGGCGGAGGATCTTTTTGCCTTCCTGCTGGGCCACGCAGCCCGCCACGGCGATCACCATTTCGGGCCGCTTGGCCTTGAGTTGGGCCAGACGACCGACCAGGGAATAAACCTTGTGCTCCGGCTTCTCCCGGACCGAACAGGTGTTGAGCACCACCAGTTCCGCCTCTTCGGGGGTCAAGGCAGGTTCAAAGCCCTCTTGGTCCAACAGGTGGCGCATCCTCCGGCTGTCATGTTCGTTCATCTGGCAGCCGAAGGTCTGGATGTAGGCTTTTTTCATGGATTCTTTTGGAACTCCACCGGCCCCGCAACAGCACTCAGCTCGGTTAAAGCGGCCTTGAGGCTTTCTTCATACCCAAAAAAGCCTTGGGCCAAAAAGCGGAAGACCGGGTTTTTGATCTGGGCCTTTTCGGTTAAGGTCAGCAGGCATTCTTCCTGGCCCAGGGGCTCTACAACGTAGGTCCAGGAGCCTTGGTAGGGGATGTTTTGGTTCACCAGAACCCGGACCAACCTCTGGCCTTCGACCCGTTCCTCCGTTTTGAGGGTCAGCTTGGTGCCGCCGTAGTCTTCCACATAAACCTCCTCGCTCCCTTCGATCCGTTTGACCGAGACCAGGGACTTCTTCCACCTCGGTTGGCCTTCCAAGTCGCTGATCAAGGCCCAGAGCTTAGGGCCGGGGGCCTTGAACCTCGCCTTGACCGAGACTTCATGTACCTCAGGCAACTGGCCCCCTCGAATCCAGGCGTAGGTAAACCCGGCTCCACAGGCAACCAAGGTGCCCAGCGCAAACTGCATCCATCCCTTCATCTGCCTTCCCTTAAAATTTGAGTTGATCCAGCCCTTGAGGCTTCAGGCCCAAGGCTTCCCTCGCTTTGTCAGTCGCCATCCGGCCCCTGGGGGTCCGTTGCAAAAAGCCCATTTGCAACAGGTAGGGCTCGACCACGTCTTCAATGGTGTCCGGCTCTTCCCCCACCGAAGCGGCAATGGTGTTGATCCCCACCGGCCCACCGGCATGGCCGACCAGGATTTGCTCCAAAATCTTCCGGTCCAACTTGTCCATGCCATATTCGTCCACCCCCAAGCGGCGCAGGGTTTCGTTGACGATGGTTTCGGTGATCACCCCCCCGGCCTTGAGGTCCGCAAAGTCACGGGCCCTTTTGAGCAGGCGGTTGGCGATCCTGGGGGTGCCTCGGCTCCGTTTGCCGATCTCCAGGGCGCTAGCATCGTAGATTTCCACTTCCAAAATCCCGGCGGAACGAAGGATAATCTTGGCCAGCTCCTCGGGCTTGTAAAAGCCAAAGTGCAAGGGAATGCCAAACCGCTCCCGCAGCGGGGTCGAGAGCAGGCCGGTCCTCGTGGTCGCCCCGATCAAGGTAAAGGGGGGCAGGTCCAGCTTCAAGGTCCGGGCGCTCGGCCCTTGGCCGATCATGATGTCCAACTTGAAGTCTTCCATCGCCGAATACAGCACCTCTTCCACCACCCGGCTCATCCGGTGGATCTCATCAACAAACAACACCTGCCCTGCTTCGAGGCTGGTTAAAATCGCCGCCAAGTCGCCCTGCCGTTCGATCACCGGGCCAGAGGTGGACTTGAGCCCTACCCCCAATTCGTTGGCGATCAGGTTGGCCATAGTGGTCTTACCCAGCCCCGGCGGTCCATGCAAAAGCACATGGTCCAACGGGTGGCCCCTACGCCGGGAGGAGGCGATAAAAACCTTGAGGTTTTCCTTCATCTCTTCTTGGCCCACATATTCATCAAAATACCGGGGCCGCAGGGAGACTTCCTTTTGGTCCTCTTCCAGAGGGGTGGGAGTGGTGATTTTGTCTTGTTCTTCCATGAGGTGAAGTCTATGGGTGTCGGGTTCCACTATGGGACCAAGCCCCTCGTTTGGTCAACCGCTCAAACCCTGTCTATGGGGGGCCAGACTTTTGGAGGTTGAGCGATATTTGTTTGTCTGTTACACTACGGTGGGTTTATCAGAACTGTTCAGTTTCAAGGAAAGACAAATCCCCAAATGAGGACTGCCATGGACCTGCAACCCAAAACCAACCGGAAATCCCAACTTGACCCAAGAAGGGTATCTCAGGTGAGTTTGTCCCCCAATGCCTCCCAGCCAAAACCAAAGATCCTGGTTGTTGAGGACGAATTGGTCACTCTTGAGATGGTTGTTCATTCCTTGGCCCAAGCAGGGTACCCTTGCGCCAAGGCGATGACGGTCAACGAGGCCTGGGAAAAAATCGAAAATGACCCGCAGATCGGGTTAGTGGTCCTCGACAACCTTTTGCCCGGCCCCAGCGGCATTGCCTTGTTGCGCAAGATTCGCAGCGACAAACGGTTTGAACACCTCCCGGTGATCCTTCAGTCGGCATTGGAAGGGGAAGACAAGATGATCGTCGGCAACCAGGAAGGGGCCAACCGCTACCTGACCAAACCGGTCAAACCCAAGCTTCTGCTTTCGACCATTGAGTCTTGCCTGAAGGAAAAAGCGACGCTCTTGGGGCTCAAGGAAGAAAAGGAAGAACTCAAAAACGAAGCCAAGCTGTTTGAAGAATTCCTGATGATCCTCAACGACCACGCTGATGTGGCTAACCCGTTGGGGCTGGTTGACCGGCTGGGGTTAGTGATGCGCCAAACCCTAATGATCGAAGGGGACCCCCAACTCCGGCTGGTGCCCGAAGGGTCTTCCCTGGGGGTCGAGACCTCCGAAGAAGGGGTGTTGATCTGCTATCCCCCTTACGGAGCCGTGCTGCCCAAGGAGTGCAGCTGGGAACAACAGGTGAAGGTTTTTAAAATGCTGGCCTTGATGGGCAAGCACATTGAAGTGCAGTTCCACCAAGCCAAGGCGGCAAAACTGGCCGAACAGCTGAAGGAAACCCTGGCCACCGCTGGCAGGGGGACCTTGGACCTGATCCAAGAGATCGACCACGCCGGGGACGACATGTCCCGAGAGCTGCTCTACCAAAAGATGAAGGTCAACCTGCTCAAAATTTTGGTGGCCGCCGGATACGCCGAACTGGCCCCCGAATTGATCCGGCTCCAGTCCGGGGCAATGTCAGGGGAGTTTAAGGCCCAGACCCAATCGGGGATCAACGATCTATTGTCCAGCTTCGGCCTTTAGGCCTCCGGGGCTTCGGTCCCCAAGCCGGGCAGACGGCGCAGCAAAAAGAGTAGCCGTTCCGACTCTAAGGGTTTATTCAAAAACCCGTCGAAACAAAGCTCCGGGAACCGCAGTTTAAGGTCCCCCTCAGTATAGGCGGACAGGGAAACGATCCAGCTAGGCGGAATGGACAACAAACGGAGCCTTTGGCCCGCCTCAATGCCCCCTAGGGCCGGAGCCAAAGGTTTTTTTTTGGGGGGGGCAATCAGTCCTATCAAGGCAGAACCCCAGCGGAGGTTCACTTTGGCCAACACTCCAGTTCAGGGCTTGGCCGCATAAACCAAGCCGGATTCTATCTTACTTTAGGCCGGATTCGTGCCTGGACAATGGGGTCCACTTCAGATGTGATGCCTGACTACAAAAAGCATCATGAAAAATTGGAACGGATGGCACTGTAAAATATGGCTGAATACAAGAATCAACATTATGTTCCGAGAGCTTTTTTAAAGTTGTTTGCGTTTGGTAATAAACAAATCAACGCATATCAACTTTCAAAGGAGAAACTACTCCAAAAAATTCCTTATGAGCCTCAATGCCAAAAGGATAACTTCTACGGTGGTGCAGAGATTGAAAAAGCACTTTCAGATCTTGAATGTAAGGTAATACCGCTTGTAGTAGGGATCGAAAAGAATATGGAAATTCCTTCTCATGGAGGTGAACAGTACTTGGACTTGCTGGCTGCCATTACGCTGCAATATGCTCGCACTGTTGCATCTGGAAATAAATTAGACCAACTCTTTGATGGGTTTATGAAGGAGATTGCTAAGAGGGATCTCAGATTTCAGCAAGAGCCTGCACTCAAAGGTATCAACTTGGATAACTTTCGAGTAGGCCTTCATAATCCAGCAACATTTGCAATAGGCAGTTTACTACCACTTTGCCCAATCCTATTGGAATTGGAAGCTAGGCTTCTTTCAGCTGAACATACCTCTTCTAAGTTCATTACCTCGGACAATCCGGTTGTATTTTATAATCAATTTGCTACTGGAGTCACAGGTGAGAGTGTTATTGGGTTATCTTCCGTCGGCCTTATGGTTTTCTGGCCAATTTCCCCTAAAGCTACTCTACTCTTATTTGATCCTGTGGTGTATCGAATGCTCGGAAACCCCAACGAGGTTTATCCTATGAGATGTAATGGAGATGTTGACGCTGTGAATAAGCTCCAGATTTTGAATGCTCATGATTTGCTTTATATTTCGGATCACTTAGACCTAGATCGCATTAGAAAAATCATAAAAAAAAGCACTCCACATCGGATTAAAAAGTTCGTTGACACACAAACTTTTGATCACTCAAAAGGTGCATTTATAGTTTTCAACAACTTAGGAATCAAAGCGGCGGTAAAGCTTGAATTTGTTGATATTCGGAAAAGTGCTCGGAAGATTCCAAAAGGTCAGCGTTCTGGGCATTCAAGAAACAGAGAGTAGGCGAAACTTGTTGGAGAAATCGCTGATGAACGAATTCAGATAGCTAGGGGTAAAAAACAGGAAGCTCCCTAAGCAGTTGACTAAAGTGGTCCCCATCGTCAAGACACCTAAAGTGGACCCATTTGTCCAGGCATCTTTTGGACTAGGCCATCTTCCTGAGCCTGTTCTACCAAAGCAACTCTGAGCCTGCCCTTTTGATAGACCTCCAGCGGCTGATCCAGAGCAGAGTGGAGCCGACTTTGGTTGTGAAAGACTGTACAAAAATGAGTACGATCCTGTTGTTTAGCGTACACATCCCACCTAAAAGGCGAACAGTTCGCCCAGGCGTTCTGAAACGGCCTTTGCTTCGGCGGTGCTGATTTCCCCCAGTCTTTTCACAAAACGGCTGGCATCAACCGAGCGTAGGTACTCCAGCGCTATGTCGCCTTCCTTGCCTTGAAAATGGCAGGCGATCCTGGTGGGGTAGGGGCATCTGGTGGAAGTGAGCGGTGCAATGATAACCACCCAGTTTTGGTGGTTCATCTCATCGGGCGACAAGATCACACAAGGCCGAGTCTTTTTGATCTCCCTGCCCACGGTCGGGTCCAGGTTGACTAGGTGGACTTCGAAGCGCTTTACCAAGTCCAGTCCTCCTCTGGGGTCACCTGTTCCAGGTCGGCCAACAATTCCTTTTCTTCAGCAGCCTGGCCGAAGCCCTTAAATTCTTCTTCCCAACCCTGGCGGGGGGCTCTTTTGGGGGTGATGACCAAAGCGCCGTCCTTGATCTGCAAATCGGCCACGGCAAAAGGTCCAACTTCGTCCAGCACCGCCTTTGGCAGTCGGATTCCTTGGGAATTTCCGATTTGAATCAGTTTGAGCTCCATGTCACCTCCCTCGAATGATTACAATGTAGATACATTATAAGAGGAAGTCAACCGAATCCCAAGCCCTGTTGTATAGTTTGAAGTCCATTCAAACAATTAAAGACCGCTGCAGAGTTGGCGACATTTCAGTTTCTAGCTTTTTGGATCGATTTTTCACTGAAATGTCAGCCTCGGGAGGCTGCTTATAGTGAAGTGGACCCAATTTCCCGCAAAGTTCCACAACTTTTTTTATTAAACTCCTTGGGGCCGCTGTTTTTGAGACTAGGAAGGTTGACTTGGCCACTGCCCGCCGAGCCCCGCCTTTCACTGTCAAGTTAAGGGTCTTGCTCGCCCAAAGCAGCCTTGGCGTTGCGCAGCCAACCTTCGAGCCCCGCCCGTTTGACTGGGCTTTTGACCTTGAGGGCCTCAAACTCCCTAGGGCCTGGCTCTAGGCAGGATGTGCCCCTGCAAGGTCAACAGAACCTAGCAATCCAGCGACCTGCTTTGCCAGTTTGTCCAAGGTCTGATAACCAAACTCCACGGCACCGAAGGCTAGGACACCGTCGCGGCGTGTGGTCGAAGGGTGCAGCTGGCGAAGGGTGACGACGGTTTTGCCGTTGCTCTGTGCGCCGAAGGTGACCAACATGAAGAACCGATTCGGGTCGGAGTCGTTATCTTCGCCATGACTGACCTCGATCTGCGAGGGGCGTTTGATGCGATTAAATTCCATCCGACTGCCGTAGCAGGTACCATCCGGGCCGATCATGTCGAAACGCCACCAACCGCCTTCGACGATTTGAATCTCCTTGGTTTTTATCTCAAAGCCATCGGGTCCGAACCATTGGGGCAGGTGGTCTGGATTGGTCCAGGCCTCAAAAACCAGTTCCCTGGGGGCATCCACCACCCGTGTCAGGACGATTTCCCGTTCGATCAAGTCTTGGGGCCAAGCGGAATCATGTTTGCTCATCTGGATTCTCCTTTGCTTTCGTCGTTTTCAAGGTTTCGATATAGGCTTCCATGCGGTCAAGTCGGCCTTCCATCAACCGATGTTGCTCTTCCAACCACTTTTCTGTCGGAATTAAAGCGTCAGGCTTAAGTGAGCAAATTCGCATCCGGCCATATTTTTGGGTTTCGATGAGCCCGCTATTCTCCAGCAGTCTGATATGCTTCAATAAATTAGGCAGCGCCATCAAAAAGGGCTCTTTTAATTCCCCGACCGAGGCGGGACCTTGGCAAAGCCTACTTAATATCCCCCTGCGGGTGGGGTCCGACAGAGCGCCGAACAGTAAATCCAAATTTTCAGAATAGTCATCCATAAGGGTAACAATAAGCCTGCAAGCAGCTCTTGTCAACGAAACTTTACCAATTGGGTAAGTTTTACGGTGGCTGTAGATGTCGGACTTGAGGCAGGTCCCCCGCCTTACCTCGGGGCGGCTTCTTCCGCCGCTGCCTTTATTTTTTTGAAATACCCATTTTTTAAAATACACCGCGAAACAACCGGGTGGTTCTTCCTAGGACGCAGGCAAGCGCACAGAACCGGCAAGTTAAGGGTCTTGCTCGCCCAAGGCCGCCTTGGCGTTGCGCACCCAACCTTCGAGCCCCGCCCGTTTGACTGGGCTTTTGACCTTGAGGGCTTCAAACTCCCTTTCGCTCCAGCCCAAAACCTTGGCCGGTTCCAGCCCTTCCCAACGGGGGTCAAAGGCAAAGGGACCGCCCGGTTGGACCGGGGCCTTTTGGTTGTAGGGGCAACCTTCCTGGCAACGGTCACAACCAAACAGGCTGCCCCGGGTGGCCTTGGCTTGGACCGGGGTAAAGGGGCCGATATGTTCGATGGTCAGGTAACTGATGCACCAATTGGCATCCACCATCCCCCGAGGCTTGATCGCCGAGTTGGGGCAAGCCTCCAAGCAGGCGTTGCAGCTCCCGCAGCCCTCCGTTTCCATTGGGCCGGTGGTAACAAGGGGCAGGTTGCAGAGGATCTCGGCCAAAAACAGGTAGGACCCCAATTGCGGGTGGACCAACAGGCTGTTTTTCCCGATAAACCCCAGGCCCGCTTGGTGGGCCAGTCTTTTTTCCGGCAAAGGGGCGGAGTCCACAAAGACCCGACCTTCAAAACCCTCAAACCGCTGGCCCAGCTCAGACAGCAGCGCTTGGAGCCGCTTTTTGATCCAGCCGTGGTAATCCTCCCCCCAGGCGTACCGGCTGATCCACCGGTTTGCCCCCAAGTCCCCCTCTGGGGGCGTTGTCTTGTAGGGTACCGCCACCAGAATCACCGCCCTGGCCCCAGGATGGATCAACAAAGGGTCGGCCCGCAGGTGCAGGTTTCGGTTCATCCAGTCCATGCCCGCTTGGTAGCCCCGGCTCAGCCACTCGGCATACCAAGGGCCAAAGTGGCAGTCTTCCTCCCCCACAAAGCCCACCCAAGGGAAACCGGCAGAGGCAAATAGCGCTTGAATCGTTTTTTCCATCGTCATCCGTAAAAAATCCCCCTTACCAAAGCTGACCGGTTCTGCCTAGAATCGCCCGAGTTTCATCACCTTTGGAAGCAAAATGCAGGATTTTCTGGTTTTTGATCTCGAAACCCAGCGCAGCGCCCTGGATGTTGGCGGCTGGGACCACATCCCCGAGATGCGGATGTCGGTGGGGGTTCTTTATGACAGCCGGGACCAATCGTTTTACGACTATTACGATACCCAGGCCTTTGACCTGATCGCCCACCTCTCTTCCGGCCCCTTGGTCATCGGCTACAACCACCTGAGCTTCGATTATTCGGTCCTAAGTGGCTACGCTCCTTTGGAAGAAAGAGCCCAGTTGCTGGCCCGGTTGACCGGCCTGAGAAACCTGGACCTTTTGGTTTCGATCAAAGAGAAGATCGGCAAACGGATCAAGCTCGACGATCTGGTCCGCCCCACCTTGGGGGCCGCCAAGTCGGCAGACGGGCTTTTGGCCTTGGAATGGTACCGGCAGTACCTGGAAGGCGAAGCCGGGATGCTGGAGAAGATCACCGAATATTGCAGGCAAGACGTAACCGTCACCAGGGACCTCTTTTTACACGGCAAAACCCACGGCAAGGTGTCTTACCTGGACAAGGAGCGGGGCTTGACCGAAGTGGCGGTGGACTGGCCCGGTTTGGGCGCTTTGGGTCACGACCCAGAGGGAACGATGCAACTTCCCTTGTTTTGAGCCCCTCTATGTCTCCTTCCCTGTTCCTCACCGGGGCCACCGGTTTTTTGGGTTCCAACCTGCTGCACCACTTGGAGGGCCGGGGTCTGGACCTCTGGGCCGGAGTCCGAGGAGCCGTACCGGAACACCAGGGCGAGGTCCGTTGGGTGCCTTACGACCCAGTGGAGCAACTCACCTTCGGCCCCGAAACCACCTTGGTCCATCTGGCCGCCAGGGCCCACAAGATGAGGGACTTAGCCCCGGACCCCAGGGCCGAGTTTTTTTCCGCCAACTGCGACTTTACCCTGGCCTTGGCCCAAAGGGCCAAAGACCAAGGGGCCAAGCGGTTTGTGTTCATCTCCTCGGTCAAGGTCATGGGCGACCGCCCTGGGTTCTACCGTCTCGGGGACCCGCCTGCCCCGGAGGAACCTTACGGCGAATCCAAATGGGCAGCAGAGCAGGGGTTGCAAAAAATCTTTGGCCCAGGCAGCCAAACCGAATGTGTGATCCTGCGGCTCCCGATGGTTTACGGCCCCGGAGCCAAGGGCAACGTGCTGACCCTGCTCAAGGCGGCCAAACGAGGCTTGGCCTTGCCGCTGGCCGGGGCGACCCAAGCCAGAAGCATGTTGTTTGTAGGCAACTTTTTGAGTGCCCTCGACCGGATCCTGGCCACCCCCGTTGACCTGACCCAGCCGGTCAAAACCTACTTTTTGACCGACGGCAAGGACCTGACCAGCGGGGCCTTTTATGCCCAACTGGCCGCCCGGTTTTCAAAGCGCAAGGCGCTGTTTTTGGTCCCGAAGGTTCTGTTGACCTTGGCCGCCTTGGCTGGCGAGGGGTTGGGGAAAGTGGCGGGTCGTCCGCTGCCGCTGAATTTTGCCGTGTTGTCACGGCTGTTTGAAGAGTACCGTTTTGACCCTTCGGCCTTTGCCACCGACTTTCGCTGGACCGCTCCCTTTACCCCCGAACAGGGGCTTTTGGAAACGGCCCAGTGGTATCATGACCTGACCTTAGAGACTTAAATTTCCCCACCACCTCGTGGGGGCCAAGGAGAACCGTTTGAATACCCGCCCCAAAAAAGTTCGCAAAGTGTTTACCTCCCAAGAGAAAAAAGGGATTTTCAGCCTGAGCCTGATCTTTTTCTTCCAGATGTTTGGGCTTTTTTTGATCCTGCCGGTCTTCAGCCTGTTGGCCACCGAGGAAGTCGAGGGAGCAACCCCGGCCTTGGTGGGGCTGGCCATGGGCAGCTACGGTCTGACCGCCGCCTTGTTGCAGATCCCCTACGGGGCCTGGAGCGACCGGATCGGTCGGCGGCCGGTGATCACCTTCGGACTACTCTTGTTTGCCTTCGGTTCTATCCTGGCGGCGATGAGCAGCAACATCTACTGGTTGATCCTGGGCAGGCTGCTGCAAGGGGCGGGCTCGATGAGTTCCCCGATCTTCGCCTTGATCGCCGACCTCACAAGGCCCGAGGTTCGAGCCAGGGCCAACGCTATGATGGGCGGAGCGGTGGGCTTGAGTTTTGGTTCGGCCATGTCGCTGGCTCCCTTTTTGGCCCATTACATCGGCCTTTCGGGGCTCTTTTGGGTGATCACCGTGATGTCCTTGTGCGGGCTGTTGCTCTTTTGGCTGGCCGTGCCCGTACCCGACCAGGATCCGGTCAAGGCGACCCAGCCGATCGGGGTCCTGCTCAAAAAAGTGCTCAAACAGCCCAACCTTACCACCCTCAACTTCGGTGCCTTCGCCTGCTCCATGGGCCTAACCGCCACCTTCTTCATGTTGCCCATGACCTTAAAGGCCAACGGTTGGGAACGGTCGGACTGGTGGGAGATTTACCTCTCCCTCCTGGTAGCCGGGGGTTTGGTGATGGTGCCTTCAACCATCTTTGCAGAGGTCAAAAACAAGTTCCGCCAAGTGATGGTCGGCGGAATCCTGATGATCCTGCTCAGCTTTGCCCTGATGGCCTGGGCTTGGAGCAGCCGGGATTTTGTCTGGCTGATGGTGGCGTTGTACCTCTTTTTTGTGGCCTTCAACGTCTTTGAACCCATCTTCCCCTCCCTGGTCACAAGGTTGAGTGATGCCGAATCCAAGGGCACTGCCAGCGGGGTTTACAACTTCAGCCGCTTTGCCGGGCAGTTTGCCGGGGGCCTGACCGCAGGTATCTTGTACCACAACGATCTGCCCTTCCTACCTTTGGTTTTGGGGGCCGCAGCCCTGTGGTTTTTGGTCCGGGCCTTGGGCTTCCCCAACCCGGTCAGACACGCCTCTCCGGTGGAAAAACCGGAATAACCTTTTTTCCGCCTGCCGATGAAAGACTTAGAGGTAAGGTTAAAAGGCAGTTTTCTCAGCACGTTCTGGGACCAGCTGTTCAGCAATGCGATCCAGTTTCCGTTGCCCAACATTCTGGTTGAAATGTTACGAGCCGGGGTTTTTCTCTATTGGCTGAAGATTGACCCCTACTTTCTCTTGGGCGGAGCGGTGCTCCAGGCCTATTTGATGACCCAGTGGGTCCGAGACGGGAAATGGTTTGCCCCGATCGGCAACCTGATCGGAGTGGGGTTATACTTCCTTTTGGAGCTTTACCTGGACGGCTTTTGGGAGTTTCTCGACAACCCCAACCACCGGGTTTACATCACCTTTTCCCTGGCCATTTGTATCATCCAGTTTTTGGAACAACTGAAGTTTGCCCCTTTGGCCAAGCTTTTGGTGCTGGTGGAAAACATGGTCCGTACCCTGGTGGTTTTGGCCATGTACTGGGTGGTAGAGATCGGGGAAAACCCCCAAGGGGAATCGATTGCCCAGTTTTACGAGGAACCGGGGCACATCTACATCACCCTGGCTTTGGGTCTGGTAGGGTTGGCCATTGGGATCACCGCCCTCAACTCGAAGACCTACCTCGACCTGCTCCGCTCCACCGCCCAGGAGCTACAAAAATATTCACTGTGGTTGTTTGGCCAGGAACTGTTGGGGGCGGTTTTTAGGGACAAAGAACGGCTGGGGCTCAAACGGACCAAACGGAGCATCCTGTTTATGGATATTCGGGGGTTTACCGCCTGGGCGGAAACCCGGCCCCCCGAAGCGGTGGTGGGCCTTTTGAACGGCTACTTCGCCGAAGTGGAAGCGGTCTGGCAAGCCCACCATGCCATCAAGGTCAAGCACACCGCCGATGAAATCATGGTGGTTTTCAACAAGCCCTCCCAAGCGGCCCGCTCGGCCCTGGAGGCCCGCAAAAAAGTAAAGGCCTACCTGGAAGGGTCGGGGCTGGCGGTGGGGATCGGGGTCCACGAAGGGGTCCTGGTCGAAGGGCTGATCGGCAGCACCGAGGTCAAGGTTTATGACATCATTGGGGACACGGTCAACACCGCCAAGCGGCTTTGCGACAATGCTGCGGGCTGGGAAATCCTGCTTTCCGAGGTATTGGCCCTGCGGTCCAAACGGATCTCCCAGACCTATCCGGTCCGCCAGATCACCGTCAAAGGCAAGCGGGAACCCTTGGTGGTTTACAGCCTCTAGGCCCGGCTCAGGGTTTTTGCTCCGGCTCTTGGGGCGGTTGTGGGTCGCCGGGGGCAAAAAACTCCAGCTCTTTGCGAGGCTTGGTATAAAACAACAACCCCGCCGAGATGCCCATGGCCACCAAACAAAGCTGGAGGTCCTGGGTAAATCCTTCTCCGGCCAGCAGGTGCAACGGGGTAAAATAAGAAAGGTAACCCAAGGCAAAAACCAAGGGCACCACCATCAACAGCCGCAAAAAGGGAAACAAAATCTTGAACATCAGGGTTACCCCAAAGATAGGTTGAGGCCTACAGCCTACGCTGGTCGAGCGGCTCGGGTCAAGTTCAAGCTGACCTAGACCCCGGTTGCAGCCGTTAGGTTACTCCAGCCCCTCCAGGCCCAGCTGCCTAGCGATGGGGGACCAAAACCGGGACATCGGCAGACCGGCAAACTCCCGGCAGTCCAAGCTCTGGCCGGCACACACCCTGTCCAAGGGCCAAAGGTGGGCCCCCTGCCAGACCAGCCGCCCGGTGGTCAAACTCGGTGGGCCGGGGCTCAAGTCCAAGGCCGGGGCCAAGGGGGACCCTTGCAGGCCCAACCGGTAGTCTTCCAGGTATTCCAGTTGGTTGAAGCTACCCAGGCAGTGCAGGCCCAAATAAAAACGGAGCACAAAAAAGCACAGCCACACCCCCGGCGAGAGGGCCTGGGTCTCCAGCGCCTCAATCAGACCCGAGATGCCCATAGGGTCCAACCCTCCCACCCAAGGTTTGAGTTCCACCTTGTTGGACTTTTTCCCTTCCTTGCCCACCAAAAAGTTCAGTTCCAAGGACGGCCCGGTCCCGCCAAAAAGCGCCAGGAACAAGGGGTCGTGGGCCCGCAACCGGCCTCGCAAAAACAACCCTACCAGACGGTTGAGGTCCAAAACCACCACCTGCTGCCCAAAAAGCCGGGACTGGAGTTTGGCGCTGGTCCGGGCGGCCCAATGGCTGTAAAGTTCCTGGGGCCGAGGTTCGGCCAGCAGGGCTTGCACCTTGGGTTGCAGTTCGGCCAGGATTTCTGGCAAATTCTCGGGGACCAAGCTGCCATAGACCAACTGGTCCCGGCTTTTGGCGGGGATCAGGCTGATCCGATGGTCCGCTTCCCCGTGGGCCTGCCGCTCCTTGGCCGCCGCCTTGGCTTTGCTCAGCCCCTTGGACTGGGGCAGGAAAAGATCGGTCAGCTCCAGAGCCCCATAACTGAGCGCCCCGGACCAAGCACTGTTGGAAAAGGGTACCCCGCTGAAGGCAAAGATCGGGTAGATACGCCCCGGCCCCAAGCCGCTCAAGCTGATCAGGTCGATGCTGGTAAAGGTGGGGCCGTGGGTGGGGGTGATGTGGTGGCTGGTTTGCACCACCGGCAGTTGGCCAAGCTGGGCGGTCAGAGTTCGGGCCAGCCCGGCCTCGTAGCCGGTGGCGGTAGCCTCCTGTTCCACCAAGGCCAAAAAATCTTCGGCCAAAGTTTTGGGGGCTTGGCCAAAGAGCCGGGGCGCATATTCACCCAGCGGCTCCGACCAATCCTCTTGAAACCTCCGGCGGAGCAGGGGCCTTGCGGTCAAACTGCCCCGAGGGAACGGTCAACCAAAGCGGCAATCTTGCGCTGCAACCCGCCAAAGTCCCCTTGGCTCATGACCAAAATGATCTCCCCCGGCTGGACATGGTCCACTGCCATTTGGGCGATTTTTTCCACTTCCGGCAGAATGGCAGCCTGTTTGCCTTGCCCTTCCAACTCCCTGACCACCGAATCCAGGTCCAGCCGCTCTTCGGGCTTGAGTCGCTCCCCTCGGTGCAGGGCCGAAAAGGTGACCTGATCGGCCTGTTCAAAGGCCCAGGCCATGCGATCCTGGTGGACCCGGCCCACCGAGGTGTTGCTCCGGGCTTCATAAATCGCATGGATCTTTGCCTCCGGCCATGCCCCCCGAACCGCCCCGATGGTTTCGTGGATCGCCGTGGGGTGATGGGCGAAGTCGTCAAAAACCAGGATGGAAGGATGCCGGTTGACCCGTTGGAGCCGCCGTTTGACATGTTTGTACCGCCCAAAGGCCCCTTGGATGGCTTGGGGACTGAGGCCCGCTTCCATGGCCGCCAAGATAACCGCTGTGGCATTGCGGACGTTAAACTCCCCCAGCAAGGGGATCTCAAAGGACAGGCTTTGGCCCCCGACCTCCAAGACAAAACTCATCCCCACTGCCCCCAACCGAGAAGCCACCTTAGTGATCCTCGCTTGGTTGTGACTGCCGGTGCCAAAAGTCAAGACCCGAGAGAAGCCTTTGACGGCAACCTCCATCACATTCGGGTCGTCGCCATTGGCTAGGATCAGGCCGGATTTGGGCACTTGGCGCAACATCAAGGTGAAGCTGCGTTTGATCTCCTCCAGGTCCTTAAAAATATCCGCATGGTCGAACTCGATGTTGTTGAGGACCACAACGTCGGGCAGGTAGTGAAAAAACTTGCTCCGTTTGTCAAAAAAGCTGGTGTCGTATTCGTCCCCTTCCACTACAAAATAACCGCCTGGAGCCACATCTTGGCAACTGACCCCAAAGTTTTCCGGCACCCCGCCGATCAAAAAGCCGGTTTCCAGCCCGCCGTCCACAAAAACATGGGCGGCCAAGGTAGTAGTGGTGGTTTTGCCGTGGGTGCCGGTGATCACCACCGACCGGCGGCCCCTAATGAACTCTTCTTTGAGCAGCTCAGCCATAGAAAGATAGTGCAGATGGGCCTCCAGGGCGTACTCTACCTCTAGGTTGCCCCGAGAAAGGGCGTTGCCAAGCACCACCACATCCGGGTGGGGCTGCAAGTGCTCTGGCCGGTAACCTTCGAGCACCGGGATCCCGTTTTCCTCCAGCAAGGTGGACATCGGCGGGTAAACGTTCAGGTCCGAGCCGGTTACCTTGTGACCACGGGTCTTGAGCAGTACCGCCAAGGAAGCCATGGCGGTGCCGCAGATCCCCGAGAAATGAAAGTGCTTTTGCTTCATGTTGGGGGTTTCCGGTGGTTTATTTCTGGGGGGCCAAGGCGGTCATCTCGATTTCCACCAAAGCAGCCAAGGGCAATTTGCTGATTTCAATGGTGACCCTAGCAGGTTTGCTCTCCCCCATCATTTCGGCATAAACCTCATTCATCCCGGCAAAATCATCCAGGTTGATCAGATAAACCGTCGCCCTGGGGACATCCTTAAAGCTCGCCCCTGCTTCGGCCAAGACGGCCTTGAGGTTGGTCAACACCTGCCTGGTCTGCTCCTTGATCCCCCCCGAAACCAGTTTCCCGGTAGCCGGGTCCAGGGGCAATTGACCGGCACAAAAGATGAACCCTCCGGCCACTACCGCTTGGGAATAGGGACCAATGGCTTTGGGGGCGTTGGGGGAGGCAATGACTTTGAGCATGTTGTTCTCTAAAAAAAAGGGTTTCCGTGGGGCTGATCCCCAAACGGCTAAAAAACGGGTCTAGCCCCTAATGAGCCAGACCCCAGTTGAGGCCCCACCCGGCATCCACCCGGAGCGGGACCTTCAGTTGGGCTGCAGATTCCATCAGCCTTTTGATCTTGGGGACTTCGTTCTCCACCAAGGAGCGGTCCACCTCAAACAACAATTCGTCGTGGACCTGGAGGATCATCTTGGCCTTCAGCTCCCCCCGGTCGATCTCCCTTTGGCAATCGATCATCGCCCGTTTGATCAGGTCGGCGGCGGAACCTTGGATGCGGCTGTTGATCGCCGCCCGTTCCGCACCGGTCCGGGCCAGATGGTTTTTGCTGTTGATCTCAAAAATCGGCCTGCGCCGACCAAAGAGGGTCTCCACATAACCCTTTTCCCGAGCAAAGGTCAGGGTCTCTTCCATGTAGGCCTGGATCTTGGGGTACCTTGCAAAATAGGCATCGATGAACCGCTTGGCTTCGGCGTTGCCCACCCCGATTTCCTTGGCCAGCCGAAAGGCCCCCATGCCGTAAATGATCCCAAAGTTGATCGCCTTGGCCGCCCGCCGTTGGTCCGAGGAGACCTGCCCCGGCTCCAGGTGGAAGATCGCCGCCGCCGTTTCGGTGTGGATGTCCCGGTCTCCGCCAAAGACCTGGATCAATGCCGGGTCTTCACAAAGATGGGCCAAGAACCTCAGTTCGATTTGGGAATAGTCGGCGCTGACCAAAACCATCTCCGGCGGGGCCACAAAGGCGCTGCGAATCCGTTTGCCTTCCTCCCCCTTGATGGGGATGTTTTGCAGGTTCGGGTTTTTGGAGGAAAGCCTGCCGGTCGCTGCGGTTACCTGGGAAAAATGGGTGTGCACCCGCCCGTCCTTGGGGCTCACCAATTCGGGCAGGGGGCTGAGGTAGGTGTTGATCAGCTTGGTTTTGGTCCGGTATTCCAGTAGTTTGGAGGCAATCTCGTAGGTTGGGGCCAGGGCTTCCAAGACCGAGGCATCGGTGGAGAACCCAGTTTTGGTTTTTTTCTTGCCCTCCTCAATCCCCATTTCCTCATAAAGCACCACCCCCAATTGCTGGGTGCTGTTGAGGTTAAATTCATGGCCCGCCAGTTCGTAGATCCGTTTTTCCAAAACCACCAAGTCCTGTTCCAGTCCGGCTTGGATCACCGCCAAGGTGGGCAGGTCGATCAAAACCCCTTCAAACTCCATCTTGGCCAAACACCGGGCGAGCGGCAATTCCAGGTGGAGGTAAAGCTCCCAGAGGCCCGATTCCTTGAGTTTCGGTTCCAACAGTCCAAAGACCAGTAGCGCCACCTCTGCGTCCTCCGCTCCATAGTCCAAGGCCTGGGCCACCGGAACCTGGGAGAAGGGGATCTGGGTTTTTCCTTTGCCGCACAGGTCTTCAAAGTGGATCATCTCGTGGCCCAAAAAGAGCTGGGAAAGGTCGTCCAGATTGTGCCGGTGCAAATCCACATCCAGAACATAGCTGGCGATCATGCTGTCTTGCAGTTGCCCCTTGAGGTCCAGCCCATAATGTTGCAGCACCATCAATTCGTATTTGACGTTTTGGACCACCCATTCCCGGTTCGGGTCTTCAAACAAGGGTTTGAGCCGGGCCAAGGCTTCCTGGGCCGGAATCTGGGGCTCCGTGGTCTGGTGGGCACAGGGCAGATAAACCGGGTCCCCTCCGCTCCAAGCCAAAGAAATCCCCACCACCTCCGCCCGTTCGGCGGCAAGGCTGGTGGTTTCAAAGTCCAAGGCGGCCCTGGGGCAGGCCCGGAGTTCTTGGATCACTAGGTCGAGCTGCTCCAAAGTGGTGACCAACCGGTAACGGCCATAGTTCCAATTGGAGGCCTTGGACGGCGGAGGGGGCGCAGGAACGGCGGTCTTTTGGCCCAGTTCGGCCGGGGCGGCACCAGATTGGGCGGCTTCCAAAAAGCTGTCGGACCGAAAACCCATCTGCCGGTAAAAGTCCTTGAGCCCCTCGACCTCCGGGGTTTGGCGGACCATTTGGTCCAATTCGATTTCCAAGGGAACCTCATAAGAAACCTGGGTCAGTTGGAGGCTCAAGTCCACGTTGGCCCGGCTGTTTTCCAGGTTCTCCTTCTGTTTGCCCTTGAGTTCCCCCAGGTGGTCGTAGATCCCCTGGATGTCACCGTACTTCTCGAACAAGGCCAGCGCCGTTTTGGGGCCGATACCGGCAGCACCGGGGATGTTGTCCGAAGCATCCCCCACCAGCGCCAAATACTGCACGATCATCTCGGGCCCAACCCCCCACTTCTCCTTGACTTCCTTAGGGGTGTAAAGCTGGTCTTTCATGCCGTCATACATCAAGACCCGTTCCCCTACCAACTGGGCCAGATCCTTGTCCCCGGAGACCACCACCACCGGGATTTGGGGGGCAAATTTTTTGGCCAAGGTGGCGATAACGTCGTCCGCCTCAAAGTCGTCGTGGGTCAAAATGGGGATGTTCAGTCGCCTCGTCAGCTCGAAGATCGGCTCGAATTGGACCTTCAGGTCATCGGGGGGGGTGCTGCGGTTGGCTTTGTAGTCAGGATAGAGGCGGTTGCGAAAGCAGGGGCCCGGAGTGTCGAAGACCATCACCAAGTGGCTGGGTCGGTGGGTCTTGAGCAGGCTCAACAGCAGGTTCTTAAAGCCGAAAATCGCATTGGTCGGCAAACCGCCGGGGCTCGAAAGACCGGGGCGGACCCCATAAAAGGCCCGAAAAATGTACGAGCTGCCATCGATCAGGTAAAGCTTCTGCTCCATAGGGCCAGTCCAAGGTAAAGGAAGGGTTTTTGGCCAAGTTAGCCTGCCGGGGAGACTTTGGGCAACGGGGAAAAATGTTTTTGCTTTTGTTATCAGTTTTTTCTTGACACTTGGAGGGGGGGGGGGGGGGGGGGGGGGGATAAGCTGCCCACATCATAAGGTCGTCCTGATAAAAAACTAAAAAACCTTTATTTTTCAGCAGGTCTCAGATGGAAAATCTTAGTCGCACTTTTATGAAACCTTTGACTTGTATTTTCGTTGCCGCTTTACTCGTAGCGGGCTGCGCCACCAAAGTTCCCATCTCCTACATCGAACCCAGTAAATCAAGGAAAAATATCACCAAGGTAGCAATTCTGTCTTTTGAAAAAGACGGGGATGTTTCCCTCCGTGACAAAGTTGAATCTGCCTTAAGTGCGCATACTCTTAAAAAAGAATCCTATTTTACCGTGGTAGAACGGTTGGGAGTAGAAAAAATATTGAACCAGGACCTTGGCTCAAAATGGTCTGCAGCGCAGATCAGCGGCGAAAAACTGAGTCAAAAAATTCAGGCTGACGGTGTTGTTTTAGGGTCAATTTCTGGATTTTCCTCCAATGACCAGCGCTTTACTGAAAAAAGAAGTAAATGTGATGATCAAGGGAAAAACTGCTACGATTACGAAGTAAGCTGTATTCGACGCAACTATGCGTTGGATGCACAGCTGCGGCTCATTGAAGTTTCCAGCGGTTCTGTCCTTTTTGGCAACATCTACTCACCTCGCTCCACCGCTGCGCAATGCTCAGATGAAAATTCGGCCATTCCTTCCCCTGAAGCAGCGATTCAAACTCTGGCTAGCGAGGTTGCAAGAGAGTTTGTCGGCGATATCGCCCCAGAAGAAAAATCTATGGAGGTCAAGTTACTCACTTCTGTAGATGTTGAATTGTCAAAGGAACAGGATAGCTCCTTTGACCAAGCGATTGACTATTTTAAAATGGGGAGAGTTGATCGTGCTTCTGAAATACTTTCAAAACTTTCTGGTGAGCTTGGCGATAGTTACGTCATTGCCTACCTGATGGGGATTGTTGAGGAAGTGAATGGCAATTATCCGGTAGCCCTGACCTATTTCAAGGCTGCAGATCGTATCACGACCAAACCAAAAGAAGAGATCGTTCAAGCTATTGCTCGCATTGAATCTAGGCTTGAAGAACAACGCAAAGCCAAGATGCAATCGCAAAAAAGCTAACTCCTCAACGTTTCTAGTTCTTAGTTGGCTAAAACAAAGGGAAGACAGCGGGCAATTTGCCTCTAATTGCCCGCTGTCTTCAAACTGTTTAACTTCGTGACATGAAGTAGGAACTCTGAAAAATTTGCCTGATCGGTTTTGGTCTTGGCACCCCCCCTCCTTGCCCAGCTGACAAGGTTTTCGACCTTTTCTTACGACAAGTCCACTTACCCTGAAACAGAAAAGAAAAAACTGCCTCTTGATTTCTGGGGCCACCTTGGGTCTAATTGTGGCTCAACCTTTAAATGGGTGTACGATTTATGAAACCGTCCCTTTCCCTTTGGCTGCCCCTTGCCCTGTTTGTGATCGGCTGTTCGGCAGCCAAGGTGCCGACCTTGGAGGTCCAACGTCCGGCCAAGATTGCCTTGGACCCCAAGCTCAAGACCCTCTTTATCCTCCCCGACCAGATCGACGGCACCAACGACAAACTGGGCCTCAAGCCCCAGGTGCTCTTGGCGCTCAAGGCACAAATTGAGTCCCAAGGCAGGTTTAGGGTGGTGATCGGCCCGGTGGCCGGGATCGACCCCAACCTGGAGCCGGTAGGGGTGATCCAAGGCTCGGTGACCAGCAAAGAAGGCAGCGAAACCGGCCAGTTCACCGAACTGGCCACCTGCCAAGGCGGCCTGGGGGGCTTTGCCGCCGGAGCCAGCGCCGCCGCCCAGGGCAAACAAGGGGTGACCTTGAGCGGTTGGGGATTTTTGCCCTGCCGCAGCGGCAACGACAGCACCTCCAACATGGTGGCTCTGGGGGTTGGGGTTTTGGGGAAGTTGGCCGGAAGAGAAGAGGTTGACCCTCTGGTCCAAGTGGTGCGGGTGTACAAATACAAAAACATCAACCTCTTTGCCCAACTGGACCTGACCCTCACCTACCTGGGGACCGAGCGGAAAACCTTGGCACTACGAAGTGATTCGGCCAACTTCAACCGCCACTTGGTCCAACCGGCGATCAACGTGCATACCTCCATCCTCACCTTTGCCGAGGCCCTGCCTTTGTTGGCTTTGCCGGTGACCCCGGTGGTCTTTCGGCCCATTGGGGTGGTCGAGTCTAGCAATCCGGGGCACCCGACCGGCGCTTGGTTCGCCGACCGGGCCATCGTCTCCGAGGAGATGGACAAAAAAGAAAAGGCCGAGGTAACCGGAGCGTTGGTCGCCTCCAGCCTCAAGGGTTTTGTCCAGATGATCTCTCCACACAAACAGGCGGTGGCCGCCGACATCGCATCGGGCAGTTCCGCCGAGGTGGAGCGGCTGTTGCGGGCCGGGGAATGGACCGAGGCTAGGAGAGTCCTGGAACAGGAAGGGGGAGAACGCCCCGCCGACCTCTACAACCTGGGCCTCACCTATGAGGCAACCGCCACTTCGGACGGAGACTACGTCCAAGCCCAAGACCTCTACAAACGGGCCTTGGACCAAGAGGAAAACCCGGTCTTTGCCCAAGGGATCGGCCGGATGGAACGGCGGCTGGGAGAATCCCGGACCCTCAAACTGCAACAGGAGACCAAAGGATGAAAACCCGATGGATGTGGCTTTTGGCCGGGTTGTTTTTGGCTTCCTGCGCCCCCCAGGTCAAGCTTACGGTGCTGCGGCCTGCGGAGATCGAGACCGGCGGGATCACCAAGGTGGCGGTGGGTCCCTTTGAGGTGGTTGAATTGTCGGAGGCCTTGGAAACCGAAAGAAATGGTGAATGGACCGCCCGGCCTCTGGAATTTGGCCCAGCCGAAAAGGCCGCCTTGGCCAAACAAATCCGAGCCCAGGTCATCGCCCAACTGGCCGAGACCCCCTACTTTGAACTGGTTTACACCGATGAGTTTGAAAAATTGGCCACCGGTGCGAAGCTGGAAGAAACCATCTCCGCCGCTGGTTACAAGGAAAAAGAGGCCCAGGCGGTGATCGCCGGACGGGTGTTCGTCTCCCTGACCAAAACCGATGGAGCTACCCCCAAAAAGGTGGAACTGGAGTTTGTTTCCGGTGGGAAACGGAGCTTTGACGTATCGGTGGAAAAGATCGTCTGGTGGCCCTACAAATCCATGCGAGGCAACCTGACCTTGGAACTCAAGTTGATCCGTCTGGTCCCCACCGAGGTTTTGGCGGTTTCGACCCAAACCCGCACCTTCGCCCAAAAGATCGGCGGGGCTCCCTTGGACCTGATGGACCAAGTCAAAAAAATGGCCCAGGACTTCCAGGCCGGAGCCGGGGACGCTGAGGAAGAGCGGTTCAGCCTGATCGAAGGTTCTTCGGAAGTCTTGCCCAGCTTTGAACAAACCCTTTCCTCCTTGTCTGGCTCAATTGCCACCGATTTTGTGCGCAAGATTGCGGTCACCGAAACCAAGGTCGCCTTGCCGCTGGCTTCGGGCGGGGACCAGCGGGGCAAGTTTTTGGTCCAGGCCGGGGCCTACCAGATGGCCATTCGTCACCTCCAACAGGTGACCGCCCAAGACCCCAAACCCGACGACCTCTACAATCTGGCCTTGGCCTTTGAAGCCACCGGGGGCTACGGTTTAGCCCAAGGGATCTACAAAGAAGCCTTGGCCCAAGCGCCGGAAAGCAGCCTTTACGCCATGGGACTGGGCCGGATCGAACGGATCCTGCGGGAGAAACCCAGCCTCAAACGACAATTGAACACCAAGGGGGCCAAATGAGCCGGATTCTTTGGGCGACATTGGTCCTGGCCTTGTTGGTCGGTTGTGCCCCGGACCTGACCTTGTACTCCACCAAGGGACCGGAATTGGCGGTCGAAGAGATGGACAATCTGGTGGTTGAAGACTTTACCGATGAACTGGGCCAACCCCTGGAAGGTCCGGCACAACCCGGTCTGCTCAAGGCCAACCAGCCCTTGGCCGCCCAGGTCAGGGCCCAGGTTTTGGCGGAGCTTTCCAAAGGCGGGGACTTTCGGTTGATCCCTCCTTCGGGGCTGCAAGGCCGGTTGCCCGAAGCGGGGAAAACGGCGTTGCTCAAGGGCAGGGTCCGGTACTACGAACTGGATGCCCAAGGAGCGGACAAGGTCTTTTACGTCCTTTTGGCCAAGAAGAAGGGACTCGACAGCGCCGCCGACCTTTTGGGGGCAGCAGCAGGCTCGGGCATTGCAGCCCTAGCCGAATCCCAAGGCAAGGGTTTTGTGGTCCCCACTCCCTACCAGGAGCGGGCCGGGGCATTAGAAGTGACCTTCGAGCTGGTCCGGGCGAGCGACCAAAGCGCCTTGGTGGCCCCCCAAGCCTTGGGTGTCTATTGGCACCAAAAGTGGGGCGGTAAACCGGAGCTTTCGGTGCTGTCCCCTCCTTTGGTCCAAGGCTTTGAAAACCTGGGGCTCAAGAACCCCGGCCTGTTTGCCCAGGCGGATGAAATCGCCCAACGGATGGCGCTCAAACAGCAAAACCCGGAGGAATATTTGGCCAAAGGGTACCACCTCAACCAGGACGACCAAGTCCCCCTGTTGGCGGCAGATGTACGTAGCTTGTTGTCCCAGGAGTTGGGGGAGCGTTTTGTGCGCCGGATCAGCCGTCACACCGTGCCCTTTGCCCTCAACGTCAGTGGCGGGGACGGCCAAGCCTCGGTGCTGATCAAGGCGGGGGCGTTCAACCAAGCGATCAACCGATTGGAATCCCTGCCCCAGCCCTTGGGCTCCGATGACCTCTACAATCTGGGGGTTGCCTACGAAGCAATGGGCGAGGTTTCCAATGCCAAACGGCAGTTCCAAAAAGGCCTCGACCAAGACCCCAAAAACCAGCGGTTCTTGGAAGCCTTGGCCCGGCAGTCCCTCCAAAGCGGGCAGTAAACCGCCCCTTGGCCCCGTCCTTTCGGTAGGGCGGGGCTGTTTCATCGTCTGGCCCCGGCTGATCCAAAGGGTGAAGGCAAAGCAAAGGCCCACGGGGATTCGTCCCCTGGGCCTAGTTGTTTTTTTTGGTTGACGGGAAACCAGAAGGTTGGCGATAATCCAAGACTAACGCTAGGTGCGCCCTGTACCAGCCCAAACCGGAAACGGTAACCCTTTATCCCTAGATTCCCCCCATGGTTTTGAAAGCCTCCCAAATTGCCGACCACCAGATCCAATTCCTGGAAGAGGAAATTGACTTTGATGCGATGGTCGAAGCCAACCTGGCTACCTTAAACGAAAACACCATCGTTGCCGGTAAAATCACCAGGATCGGTAAGGACTTTGTCACCGTTGACTTTGGGTACAAATCTGAAGGCCAGATCCCCAAAGCCGAATTCATCGACGAACAAGGAACCTTCCACGCCGAAATCGGCTCCCAAGTTGAAATCTACGTCGAGAAGTTTGAAGACGAAGACGGACAGGTCGTGGTTTCCAAGGACAAGGCGGTCAAGCTGCGGGTCTGGGAAGACGTGGGTCAGGTTTTCGAGAAGGACGGCACCGTTTCTGGGGTCATCACCGCCAGAATCAAAGGTGGTCTCTCGGTGGACATCGGGATCAAGGCGTTCCTGCCCGGTTCTCAAGTGGACCTGCGGCCGGTCCGCAACCTGGACAAGCTGATCGGCGAGCGGTTCGACTTCAAGATCCTCAAGTACAACCCCAAAAGGGGCAACATCGTCCTCAGCCGCCGGGCCATCCTGGAAGCCGACCGGGCCGAGCAGCGCAAGAAAACCTTGGAAATGCTCAAGGAAGGTGCACTCATCAAAGGGCACGTCAAAAACATCACCGACTACGGGATCTTTGTGGACCTGGGCGGGGTCGATGGTCTGTTGCACATCACCGACATGACCTGGGGCCGGATCGTTCACCCCTCGGAAATGTACAGCATCGGGGACGAGATCGAAGTCTTGGTGCTCAAGTTTGACGAGAAGGAAGAAAAAGTCTCCCTGGGCCTCAAACAAAAATCCAAAAACCCCTGGGACGCTGTGGCTGCCAAGTACCCCGTGGGTACCGAAGTCAACGGCAAGGTGGTCAGCCTGACCAACTACGGTGCCTTCATCGAAATTGAAGAAGGGGTCGAAGGTTTGATCCACGTTTCCGAAATGTCCTGGACCAAAAAAGTTCGCCAGCCTTCTTCGGTGGTCAACTTGGGCGAAGAGATCAGCGCCATCATCAAGGAACTGGACGTGGAAAATCGCCGGATCAGCCTGTCGATGAAAGAAGCCATGTCCAACCCCTGGAAGGAAGTCGCCGAAACCAAGCCCTCGGGCACTGTGGTTCGCGGCCAGATCCGCAATATCACCGACTTCGGGATCTTTGTAGGCCTGGAAGAAGGGATCGATGGGTTGGTCCACGTCTCCGACATGTCCTGGAGCCAGCGGCAACGGAACCCCCATGAATTGTACAAAAAAGGCGACGAGATTGATGTCAAGATCCTCAACATCGACGTTGACAACCAAAGGCTTTCTTTGGGGATCAAGCAGATGGAAGAAGACCCCTGGGAGAACATCGAATCCGACATTGAAGAAGGGGACGATGTAACCGGTCAGGTGGTTCATGTCGCCGACTTTGGTGTCTTCGTGGAAATCAAGCCGGGCATTGAAGGACTGGTCCACGTCAGCGAGTTGGACAAGGAAGTGGCCAAGAAAAACCTGACCCGGTTTTACCCCTTGGGCAGCCACATCCAGGCCAAAGTGATCAACATCAAGCCCTCCGAGCGCCGCTTGGGACTTTCGGTGGTTGGGTTGATCGGTGAAGACGGTACCTTGACCCCCATCAGCGAATTGATGGCTCAAGCAGAAGCGGAAGCTGGTTCCCAGGGCTCTGAAGCCTAACTAGGGCTTCACTTTCCTACTCAACCCCCAGGGTGGGGCTACTCACCCTGGGGTCTCCCCCCTCTCAGATGTTGCAAGGAAGGCTACCCAAATTTTTGGCACTCTCCCTTGGGTTTCACCTGCTCTTTTTTCTGTTTCTCCAAACCTTTTTGCCCAAGACCAATACACCTTTGCCGGTGTTTGAGGTCAACCTTTTGCCCCCCGAGCCGGTTTTGCCGGTAGAGCCGGTGGCGGTCCCCGCCCAAACCAAACCCCAATTGCTCCTGGCCGACCCTCCCGAGGTTCCAGCCGCCCCGGTTCCGGCCCCCAAGCCGAGCCTGAACTTGGCCCCAGCCCCCTTTGGTTCCAGTGCCGGGGAATTGGCGTTGGGGGAAACCGAGGTTCGGCTGGTGGGTCCGGCACCGCTGGGTGACCAGAGCCCCCCAAAACCCCAAACCGGGCTGGGGAGCCTCGCCGAACCGGGCAAACCGGTGGGCCTCGCCGCCGGTTCGGTTGCCCCCCAAGGGTTGAGCCCCCAGGCTTCCGGCCCGGTGCTCGGTCGGGTGGGGGTCACGGCCAAGGTGGACGCTAAGGCCCCCGGCACCCCTGCCACCGGGAAAGGGAACCTGGACCCCATCGAAGGGGAAGCCCAAGGCCGGGAGGTGATCTTCCGCCCCTCCGCTCCAAACCTGGACTTGGAGCGAGACGTTACCGTTTCCTTGTCCTTTGTGGTCTTGAGCAACGGGTCGGTCGAAGAGATTGCGCCGCTCAAAAAAGGTGCTCCCGCTTTGGAAGCCTTGGCCATTGAACTTTTGGGCCAGTATCGTTTTAAACCCATGCCGGGAGCCAAGCCCCAGCGAGGGATCATCCACTTCACTTTAACCCGCAAGGTCCGTTGAAATCCATCCCCTTTGGCCTGATCGCCTTGTTGCTCTGGGTCCCCAATCTTTTTGCCCAGGTCGGTTTTTTGGACCCTCGGTTCCTGGACCGCTTTCCCGACCCGGAGGCCCAGTTCCGGCTCAAACGGACCGCCGCAGTCTTTTCCGCCCCGGAAGACCCGGACGGCAGGCTTTCCATGCCGGTCAAAGACTGCAAGGACTATCTGGCCGCCCAAAAGGGAGGATACCAGCCCCAGGGGGCAGCGGACTTCAAGGCCGCCTTTGAGTACCGAGATTGTCTCCTGCTCAACCTGTTCACCCACGCCAAACCCAGCCCCAAACCGACCGAGTTTCCAGTCTTGGAAGAATTGGACCTGGGGGCATACGAGCCCTTCAGCCAAACCGGGGCCAACAACCTGAAGGAATTGGCTATGCACCTGCGGGGCATCTTGAAGCCCCAGAACCTGGCCAGCCAACTGGAGGCCCCTACCCAACAGATGGAATTACGTTGGGTCGCCTGGGGGGATTTGGACGGGCAGGGGGGAGAAGACCTGTTGCTCCAGGTTTCCCAAGGTCCGGTGGAGCGGTATTTCCTGGTTTTGGCAGATCTGGAGACCGGCACCGGTTGGTTGGTCCGGCCATTGGACCGCTGGGATACCGGCCCCTAAGGTCCGGCTTCGGGTTTGACCCAAGGGGGGCTCCCAAGCCCCAGGCCAGTCCAAACCGGTGGCGGCCCCATCCCGCCCCAGGCCAGTCCAAAAGGGCAAGCCCACCTCCGGCACCACAATCCCGCAAGAGAAGCGATTTTCTCCTTGGCCTCAAGCCCATTTTTGCGGTACAGCAATGGCGTAAGAGTTCTATCCCCCCTGTCCCCCATCAAAAGGAACCATGAAAAAAGCACTCTTGATCCTGGTAGGTTTTTGTTTCCTTGGCCTCAATGCCCACGCCCAAGAGGACGAAAGCAAGTATGAGAAACAATGCCGGAAGTTGGCCAAAGAACAGAAGGTAGCGGTTGAGGAGGTTGAGGACTTTATCGACGGCTGCATCCAAGACCTGATCGACCAGGAAATGGTCGAAGGCCAAGATGCCGGGCCGGATGCGGGCAACCCCAGCAAGGACTAGAGCCTTCCGGGTCAGTCCTTGAGGCTCAAGGGGTTGATGTAACTGATCGGGTTCTGGGGGACTCCGTTGACATCCACCTGATAATAAAGCTGCGGTCCGGCGGTGCGCTGGTTGTTGAGGATCTGGGCCAAGGTTTGGCCCCGGCGCACCACTTCCCCCGCCTTGACCTCAATGTTGGAAACAAAGCCGTAGTGGGTGAGGATCCCGTTGCCGTGGTCCAGGACGATCAGGCCGCCATAGATCTCATCCTCTCCGGCCGACTGCACCACCCCGTCTGCGGGGGCGTACACCGGGGTAAAAGCTCGGGTGGCAATGATGATCCCATGTTGGGGCCGCAGTTGTCCGGTAAAGCTGTCCTGCAGCACCCCAAATTCGTTGACCACATACCCCTTGACCGGCCAGCCACTGGGCAGCCTTGTAATGGGGCTGGCGTTTTCCTTAAAAAAGTCCAACAACCGGGCAAACCTTGCTTCCTGGACCTTTTTGTCGGCATCCACCTCCGACAGGTCCGAAGCGATCACCTCCAGAACCCCCTTCTCGGTGGCCTTGGTCAGCTTTTCCTTCAACTCCGCTCCCTCCGCGCCCAGGCCACGGTCCCGGCTTTGGGCGGTCATACTGGTCAGCTTCTTGAGCTTTTCGTACAGCGAATTGAGGTGGTCAAAATGGAGCTGGGCTTGGTCGAACCTGGTGTAAAAGTCTTCGATCCGCTTTTGCTGTTCATCGTAGGTCTGCTGGCTTTCTTCCAGGTCGATCAACCGGGACCGGATGGAAAAGTAGTCGTACATCACCCAAGCCCAGCCGCTGAACACCAAAAGGCCGATAAACCCGTAGATCAACAGCTTCTTGAAGGTGAACCGGGCCTTTTTGACTTGGCCGGTCCGCTCGGGGATCAGGATAAAGGTGATGAACTTGGAAAGCATGGGCCTTTGTTTAGGTCAGGCTGGAGGTGGCTAACTTGAGGGCCAGGATCAAAACCCCGACCGCTCCTTCGACCCACGCCAGCTTCCTGACGTTCAGGTTCGGGAAATGTTCCTTCAACCAGGACTGGACGGTTGCTTGGTTGGCCAAGGCAAACAGCGAATCTGCGACCATCGCCAGGGCGATCAGGGTTGTCAGAAGGTTCATGGGCAAAGGCTAACGTAATTTCGGCCCCCCGGCAATGGCCATTGTACGGAGTCCCGGTTGGGGTAGGTTGGAAGCCCAGGTCCCCAACCGGCGGTTCCCCAAAGGGGGCCAAAACCAAGGCTTTCTTGGCCGGACCGGGCGCAAGGCCCCGCCCGCCGGAAGAAGGCTAGAGCACCTTGGAGGCTTCGACCCCCCAAATTTCCTTGGCGTATTGGTCGATCACCCGGTCGGAGCTGAACTTTCCGATCCGAGCCACGTTGAGGATCGACATCTTGGTCCAGGTTGCTTGGTCCTTGTACACCTCGCCAACCTTGGCCTGGGTATCCACATAACTGCGGAAGTCGGCCAAGATCATGAACTGGTCACCTTCATTGACCAGAGCGTTGTAGATCCCCAGGAACTGGTCGGGTTTGTTGGGGCTGAAGTAGCCGTCCCGGATCTGTTCGAGACAACGTTTGAGCTCCCAATCCTGTTCCAGGTACTTCTTGGGGTCGTAGCCCTGGGCCCGCAGCGCCCGAATCTCCTCTTCGGTCATGCCGCAGATGAAGATGTTCTCGTCCCGCACCTCTTCCATGATCTCGATGTTCGCCCCGTCCAAGGTGCCCAAGGTCAAAGCGCCGTTGAGGGCAAACTTCATGTTGCCGGTCCCCGAAGCTTCCATCCCGGCGGTGGAGATCTGTTCGGAAAGGTCGGAACCGGGGAAAATCCGCTCCGCCAAAGAAACGCCGTAGTTGGGCAGATAAACCACCCGCATCAGACGGCCCACCCGGCGGTCCCGGTTGACCAGATTCCCCACCGCATTGATCAGGTGGATGATTTCCTTGGCCCTTTGGTAACCAGGGGCCGCCTTGCCGCCGAAGATCACCGTTCTGGGGGTGAATCCTTCGGTCTGGCCGTCCTTGATCCGGTTGTACAAGGTGATCACATGCAGGATGTTGAGCAGCTGCCGCTTGTATTCATGGACCCGTTTGACCTGAACGTCGAAGATACTGTCGGTCTCGACCTGGACGTTACAAATCCCGTGGATCAGGTTGGCCAAGGCGGCCTTGTTTTTCCGTTTGACCTTCCGCCAGTCCGACTGGAAGGTGGGGTCTTCGGCCAAGGGCTCCAGTTTGGTCATTTCATAAAGGTTTTTGACCCAACCTTCCCCAATCCGACTGGTGATCAACTCCGAAAGCAGCGGGTTGCAGTGTTTGAGCCAGCGCCTGGGAGTGATCCCGTTGGTTTTGTTGTTGAACTTTCCGGGGTAGAGGTCAAAAAAGTCCTTAAAAATGCCGGTGGTCAACAGCTTGGTGTGCAGCTCCGCCACCCCGTTGACCGAGTAGGCACCCACAATGGCCAAGTGGGCCATACGGACCACTTGGGGCTCCCCTTCGCCGATGATCGACATCCGAGCCCGCCGGGCAAAATCGCCGGGGAAATAGGCGGCCACTTGGTCCAGGAACCGTTGGTTGATCTCGTAGATGATCTGGATGTGCCTGGGCAGAATCTGGGCCACCAACGGCGCCGGCCAAGTTTCCAATGCTTCTGGCAAGACGGTGTGGTTGGTGTAGGCAAAGGTGTTGGTGGTGATTTCCCAGGCCTCATCCCAACCGCAGCCGTATTTGTCCAACAACAACCGCATCAATTCGGGAATGGCGATCGAAGGGTGGGTGTCGTTGAGCTGGATAGCCACCTTGTTGGGCATGTTGTGGATGGTGTCGCCACACTTTTCCAACCGCCGGATGATGTCCTGCAAACTGGCCGAGACCATGAAGTACTGCTGCTTGAGCCGCAGTTCCTTGCCTTGGTAGCTCTTGTCGTTGGGGTACAGTACCTTGGAGATAACCTCCGACTGGTGCTTGTCCACAATGGCATCAATGTAATTCCCTTCGTTGAAGGTCTGGAGGTTGAACGACTCGGTCGAGTAGGCGCTCCAAAGCTTCAGGGTGTTTACCGTCTTGGTTTCATAGCCGGGGATGGGCATGTCATACGCCACGGCGTTGACCCGTTCCCCTTCTTCCCAAATGTCCCGGTGCTGGTCCACGGCGTTACGAAAGCCGGTGATCCGGCCCCCGAAGTGGACCTCATAGGAGTCTTCGGGCCGAGCGATTTCCCAAGCATTGCCGTCGTGCAACCAGTTGTCGGGATGCTCTCGTTGTTGCAGGCCTTCGATGGTTTGGTTGAACATCCCGTATTCGTACCTAATCCCGTAGCCATAAGCCGGAAGTTCCATGGTGGCCATACTGTCCAGGAAGCAAGCGGCCAGACGGCCCAAGCCCCCGTTGCCCAGCCCGGCATCTTTTTCCAATTCTTCAAGGATGTCCAAGTCCATTTCCATTTCGCTCAAGGCGTGGCGCACCGCTTCGGTCAGCCCCAGGTTGAGCAGGGCGTTGCCCATGGTGCGGCCCATCAGGAATTCCAAGGACAGATAATACACCCGCTTGGGGTTGGACTCGTAGTAGTGGGACTGGGTTTTGATCCACTTGTCGATCATCTCGTCCCGGATCGTGTAGGCCAGCGCCATAAACCGGTCCCGCTTGCTGGCCGAGTTGAGGTCCCTTCCCAAGGTGCGGTTCATCCGCCGTTCAAACCGCCGTTTAAACCGTTCCACCACTTCCCGGAACTCGGGGCTGCCGGGCAGGACCTCCCCGGGGTGATTGGTCAAACTCCGGGATTGGGAGACATATCCCTTTGCGGGAGAAGCTTCGCCGTCAATGTCCGCCAAGGGGGCGGCAGGTTGACTTCCCTCGACGGGGCGGTTGGATTCCTCAGCCATAACATACCTCTGTAATGGGAACGAGACCGTATTTTCTAGAGGCCCAGTCTATTGGAGATCGACCTCAATTGCAACTCATTCCCATTGACCGCACCTTACCCCAGAGCCCCAAAGGTTGGGATATGGGGGCAAAGGATCAGGGCCGTTTGGCCAGGGCTTTGAGGATCTTCTTTTTTTGTTTCTTAAAATAATCCAAGGACTCCCGGTCCTGGTCCAACGCACGATCAATGGTCTTGAGGGCCTTTTTGTAGTCTTTTTTGAGGTAAAAGATCTCGGCCAAGGTGTCCAGGTTGGCGGAACTGGGATTGATCTCCACCGCCTTTTCGCTCATCTTTTGGGCCAAATCGAGCTTTTGCAGGTCCTGGTCTTTGGTGGTGGCGTACAGCCAAGCGAGGTTGTTGAGCGCAATGTGCTCCTGGGGCTTTTGGGCCAAAATCTCCAGGTACATTTTTTCCGAAGCCTTGGGGTTGCCGGCCATGTCGTAGTTCAGCGCCAGCCGCAACCTGGCCCAAAGGCTTTGGGGCCGGTCTTTGAGATGGGCTTCGAGCAGCGTAACCGCCTCGGCATGCCGTTCGGCCAGCTCGTAAGAATAGGCCAGCCTGGCTTGGATCCAAGGGTTGTCGGGGCTCAGGCGATTGGCGGCCTCCAGGTGGGCCAAGGTGGCCGCTTCGTTTTTGTCGAACAGCGCCTGGGCGGCTTGGTAAAAGCCGAACCAACCGGGGCCGGAGGTCAGGGGTTGGGGGTGGTAAACCGAAAGTTTGGCTTTGGGGCCTTCAAGCAGAATCTGGTTAAAAAAGGCCAGATAGGGTTTGTAGGGGCTGTCGAGCTTGGCCAACTTGGCTTGCGCCTCCAGGTGCCGTTTGTTGATGATCAGGCCATAGATCTCCGCCTCCGGGCTGCTGGGCGCAAACCCCCAGGTTTCGGCACTTTTGCCGTTGAGGTAGAGGTAAAGCTCTAGGCCCGAGACCTCAAAGTCTTCCAGGTCCAAAGCCTGGGCCACCGCCCGTTTGGACTTTACCACGTCCACATGCAAGGCCGCATAGGCCATCCGGGTCAAAACAAAGGCGTTGTCCGGGCTGGCGGCCAAGGCGGTTTCAAAGGCCTTGACCGACTCTTCGTACCGGCCCAACCGGCTCAAGACTTGGCCCTCCAGTTCCTTGAGCCATGGGGCCTGAGGGTTCCTTTGGTTGGCCAGCTCAATGTTTTGTTCCGCCTCAGCAAACTTTTCCTGGGCCATCAGGATCAAAGCCCGTTTGGCGTAGGGCCAATAGTCGTCGGGGTTGACCGAGATCAGGTCGTTGAGGCCCGCCAGGGCGAGGTCGTAGGCTTCGGTATCGGTATAAAGCTCGATCATCTGGGCCTTGACCCACACGGAGTCGGGATCCTTTTGGGCCGCTTGGTTGAGGTAGGAGGTCGCCTTGGGGTACTGCCGTTCCAGCCGGTACAGGTTGCCCAGTTTGGCCAGGATATACCCGTTGCCCGGTTGCTGCTTGACCGCCTCTTCATAGGCCAGAATGGCCTGGGAATTTTTGTGCCGCCGTTCCAGCAGGGTCCCGAATTCGGTCAGCAGTTGCACGTCTTCGGGGGAGAGGGTCAGCCCGTCCAAGATCGCCCGTTCCGCCTCATAGGAATCCCGCCGTTCATTGTAGATCTTGCCCAAAGCCCGGTAAACAAACAGGTCCTCCGAACCCAGGCTGCGGGCCTGTTCCAGGTAGTTTACCGCCGATTCCAGTTGGCCTTCCATCAGCTCGATCTTGGCGATTTGGACCATCGCCAAAGTGGACTCGGGCTTGAGAGCTAGGCCCTTTTGGAAATGTTCCTTCGCTTCGGGGTACTGTTTTTCCGCCGCCAGGATGGTGGCGATTTGGAAGTGCAGCAAAGGGTCGTTGGGGTTTTGTTTGAGCGAGGCCAAGAGGGTGGTTTTGGCCTTGGCCAACTCCGCCTGTTCGATCTCAAAGGCGGCGAGCCGGATGGCGAACCAAGGCTCCTTGGGGAAGGTTTCCACCAGGTTCTCCAGCTGCCGTCCCAAGCTGCTTTTTTGCCCGGTGTAGGCCAAAAAATCTATGTAAAACTGTTGGTAGGCCACCTCGCCGGGGGCCAGTTTCCGGGCTTCCAAGATCGAAAGTGCCGCCCCTTGCAACCGGCCCAGTTGCATCTCCAACTGGGCTTTTTTGAACCACAAGGTAGGGTCGGTGGGGTCGATTTTTAGGGCTTCCGCCAAAAAATTAACCGCATCCCCATAGGCCCGGTCCCCTTCCATCAGGTCGGTCAGGGCCACATAAACCTCTTTGGACCGAGAGGAGGTGGCCGCCGAAAGCAGGTCATCCTTGGCCGATTCCCGGTGGCCCAATTCCTTTAAAATCAACCCCCGAACCGCCCGCAGCTCCCCCAGGTCCGGCCTTTTTTCCATCTTGGCGGTCAAAAAGTCCAGCGCCTCGGTCTTGCGGCCTAGGGTCAACAAAATCTTGGCCTTAAGTCGGTACAGGTTGGGCTCCTCCGGTTGCTGATCCAAGGCCTGCTCGACCTGGGTCAGGCCCAAAGGCAGTTCCCCTTTTTCCACCAGTCCCAAGAGGGCTGCAAACTCCGGCGATGGGGCCCCGGAAATCGGTCCTTTCGGCCAACCCGTCAGGTCCAGCGGTTTGGGGGCGGGGCCGGTGGAACAGGCCAGCAAAAAAGCAAGGACAATAAGCCAGAAGGAAGATCGCAACAAAACCTTGGACGAGGGGGTTAATAGGTTAACGGCTTTTGGAGGATACCAAGGGTTGGCAAGAAAGAAAAGCAGAGAGAGACTCAGAAAAGATAGCCCTTCTCTCGCTCGATTTCCAGTATCTGCCCGCTGCCGCCGGTGGTCAGGGTTACCACCTTGTTCCAATACAGTTCCCGCAGCGGCAACAGCTCGGTGATCTTGATCCGCATGGCATCGCTGAGGTACTTGGTTTCGATCAAGGGGTTTTTGAAGCCGTGGACGTAAATGGCCTTGAAATAAGGGTCCAACAGCAGGGTCTGGGCCAGTTCAAAGTCGTTGGAGGTCAAGAGCACCTGGGGCTCCGATTCCCAACCGGAAAAGAGGTTGAAGCTGGAAAAGATGTACCGGTCCCGTTTGAGGGAGGTCACATGCCACTTGGTCTGGAGGATGTTGGCCGGTTCGCAGGTGAAGGTGTCGGGCTCCTGCATCTGTTGGGGCATGGTGCCCACCATGACCAGCCGCAGACCGGCATTAAAAACCAAAAACCCCACCAGAATGCCTAGCCCCGAAAGGCTCAAGGTTCGGGTCTTTAAGGCATGCCAACGTTTGGTCCCCCAAAGAACCAGGATCAGGACCATCGGGAACAGGTACCCACGGTTGATCAGGTCCAGGCTGTTTGAAGCCTCGGTCAAAGGCCGCAGGAAGGGGGTTCGTTCGGTGGAAAGCAGGGTCAAAAAGTCGTAGAGCAACAGCCCCAACAAGGGCAGGAAGGTCTGGGCCGACCGTTTGGCCGACCGGGTGCCGATCCAGACCCACAAAGACAGGATTCCCAGCAAGGGAGCCAGATAAAAGACGCTGTGGAAATACAGCGGCACCCCAAAAAGCCCCGGTGCATCGGAAAACAAAAAGACCCCGTAGTCCACCAAAGGGAACAGACAGCCCAGGAGGACCAGCGCCCAAGAACTCTTGGAAAGGTACCGCTGGTCCCGCAGGAGCTGGTAAAGATGGAAAAGGGTCAAGGCCGTAATCGGGACGTTCATCGGTTCCTTTGGACTACCCTTGGACCAGTGCTTTGGCGGCCTGTACCACTGCCTCTGTGGTGATGCCAAAGTGCTTGTACAACTCCGGTGCCGGACCGCTGGCCCCAAAGCCCCGCATACCCACAAACCGCCCCTTGGAGCCCAGGTACCTAGCCATTCCCGCCTCAATCCCCGCCTCCACGCAAACTCGAGGCAGGTGGCTGGGGATGGTTTGTTCCTGGTATTCTGCCGGTTGGGCTTCAAACAATTCGGCGGAAGGCAGACTGACCAGGATGGTCCCGATCCCCTCTTGGGCCAACTGTTCGTAGGCGGCC
>Ga0208375_1000571_pt1 | contig 52274 bp, 71 predicted proteins | sample RifOxyD1_FD_184038 | JGI IMG/M metagenome (GOLD analysis project Ga0208375, IMG submission 184038) | Soil microbial communities from Rifle, Colorado - Rifle Oxygen_injection D1 (SPAdes) | ecosystem: Environmental > Terrestrial > Deep subsurface > Rock core/Sediment | place: Rifle, Colorado... | reverse complement strand
ATGCAATTAACAAAAATACAAATATAACTCTTACAATAACAGGATCTATTTCAAAATATTCAGCAATACCACCGCAAACCCCGCCAAAGATTTTCTCTTTATTGCTTCTATAAAGCCTTTTTACATCTTTTGCCATAAAAGACAAAGTAAACCAAAGTTTATAAAATCTTTTAAATTAAAATTAAGAATGAAATTTCCAAAACTAAAAAATAAAGCAATCTTAGCTCCAATGTCAGGAGTTACAGATATTGCCTTTAGAGAATTAGCAAGGAAATATAGTGCATCTTTAACATATACAGAATTCATCCATTCCAAAGCAATTCTTCATAATAATAATAAAACAAATGAAATGTTAAAAATCTCAAAATTAGAAAAGCCAAGTGCAGTCCAGATTTTCGGAAATTCAGAATCAGACATTCTAGAAGCAGCAAAATTACTAGAAAACAAATTTGATATAATAGACATAAACTGTGGCTGTCCAGCATATAAAGTAATCAAGACAGGAGCAGGCTCAGCATTATTAGATTATCCAGATAAAATACAATCATTAATAGAAAAATTAGTAAAAGAAATAAAAAAGCCAATTACAATTAAAATCCGTTCAGGAGTAAAAGAAGTAAATGCATTAAAAATAGCAAAAATAGCAGAGCAAGCAGGAATCTCAACATTAACATTGCATGCAAGAACTCAAAAACAAGGTTATTCAGGAACAGCAGATTGGAATTTAATAAAAAAAGTAAAAGAACAAGCAAATATTCCAATTATAGGCAATGGTGATATTTCAAGTCCAGAACAGTTCAAAGAAAAATTAGAATTTTCAAAAGTGGATTATATTATGATTGGAAGAGCCTCAATAGGCAATCCATATTTATTTCAACAAATAAATGATTTTTTAAAAACAGGCAAATATAAACAAAAATCAAAAGAAATTCAATTTAAAGAATATCTAAAATTAGCAATAAAATACAATTTAGACTTTTCTCAAATAAAGAATCAGGCAATTTACTTCACAAAAGGCATGGAGAATTCAGCTAAATTAAGAAATAGCTTGGTTTCCTGCAAGAATATAGAAGAAATAAAAAACCTTTTTAAACTATCATAAAAGATTTATTTTATGGAAAAAATCCAGGTAATAGTGTTAGCAGCAGGAAAAGGAAAGCGTATGAATTCAGAAGAAATTCCTAAAGTTTTAATAGAAATAAACAACAAACCAATAATAAGTTATGTTTTAAAAGCAATAGAAGCAAGCAAAGTTTGCAAAACATCAGCTATTGTAATAGGTTTTCAAAAAGAAAGAGTAAAGCAAACATTAGGAAATAACTACATTTACATTAATCAAGAACAACAACTGGGAACAGGCCATGCAGTAAATGTCTGTAAAGAAGCTTTAGAAAATAAAGCAGAAAATATTTTAGTTTTATATGGTGACCATCCTTCAATAACAAGTTCAATGGTTAAAAATTTAGCAGAATCTCACTTAGAAAACAACAATGTTTTAACATTAGGTACAATAAAAGTAGATAATTTTGAATCTTGGAAAAAAGCTTTTTATGATTATGGCAGGATAATAAGAAACAATAAAGGTGAAGTTTCAAAAATAGTAGAAAAAAAAGATTGTAGTGAAGCTCAATTAAAAATAACAGAAGTCAACCCAAGTTATTTCTGCTTTAATGCAAACTGGCTTTGGAAAAACTTAAGTAAAATAAAAAACAATAACTCACAAAAAGAATATTATTTAACAGACCTGCTTAACCTGGCTTTTATCCAAAACCAAAAAATAACAGATGTATATATTGACCCAAAAGAAGGTTTAGGTGTAAATACTCTAGAGCAATTAAATGATGTAAAAAACTTATTGTTCAGGTAAAGGAGAAGGAATAGCCCCAGAAGATAAATAAAACATTGTTTTTGTATTATCTCTATCAGTAACATAAAATTCATATTCACAATTTCCTACAGGTAATTGTAAAAAATAGTCTGTAAGGGAAGAAGTATTAAACTCAATATAACCACTAACAATAGTACTATCTTCTTTTTTAGCAGCATAATCTATTCTCAAAATTCCATTTAAATCTTTAACTAAAAAGCCTAGTTTATTACCATGTTTAACCCAACCCACATAACTTGGAGAGTTAGTAGAATCAGAAACAACAGTAGTTTCTAAAAGCATGGGAACAGGTTCAATCTGTGGTTTAGCACATCCCATAACAGTCAATAAACCTAAAGTAGCAAGGATAGTTCTCATAAAAAAGAATAAACAAAAAACTTTATAAACCTAACATTATCGATAATATTAAGACGGCCATAGGGGCTTGGTCATATCCGATCCCATTTCGAACTCGGTCAATCAAGCAAGCCTCCGTTTCAAGCTGTACTGCATTTTATGCGGGAACCTCGAAAAGCTGTCTGCCTTATATTCTCTCTGAGTCAAAAAAGCTCTTCTAAGCAAAATTTATATATTCTCAAAAATCTATATTACCTATAATATTATAAACAAAAATACGGAGGTAAAGACAAAATGGCAAAAGAATATAGCCTTGGTGGTATATTATTTACAGTAGGCTTGATTTTAGCAGCTATAATCGCTGTATTTAGTTATGCAAATACACCAACATGGGCAATAATAACAATAGCATTGCTAGGTTTAATAGTAGGCTTGTTAAACGTAAAAGACAGTGAGATGCAGATGTTCTTGATAGCATCAATAACATTCTTAATAAGTTTCCAGGCATTGAGCAATGTATTTACTACATTAGCCTTAGGTTGGCAGGCAATAGCTAGCTTCTTTGACTTAATGAGTCTATTTGTAGCACCTGCAGCAGCTGTTGTAGCAGTAAAATCATTGTTTAAATTAGCAAGAGACTAAATCTCTTGTTTTTTTTCTTTTCTTTTTATACATAAACTTTAAATCCTAAACAAATTAAAATTTTGTATGGCTTTTATAAGAAAAACAGTTTCAATATTCATGATATTATTTGGTTTAATTGGAATAATAGCTTCATCAGCAGCATTTTATTATCTAGATAATTACCAATTCTCACCAACTCTAAAAGACCCAACCCAGTTAACAGATTCAATAGATGAAATATTTACAGCAACTTCTATTACAATGGAAGATGCAAGTTTGTCAGCTAAAAACGCAGGAACAAGCCTAAGAAGTGCAAAAGAAGGATTAAGTAATGCAGGAAAAACAACATTAACAATCCAGGATAGTCTAAAAACAACAACATCTTCATTAAGCTCAGCTTCTTCAATGCTAGCTGAAACCTCTTCTTTATTTAATTTATTAAATATTTCTTACACAAAACAAATTTCACAAAATTTTAATACAGTCTCAACAGAAATAGCTTCAACTTCCTCTTCATTAAACCAGGTTTCATCTCAATTTGGAACATTATCCAATAATTTAGAAACAACAGCAGTAAACCTAGAAAGTAACGCAAAAGACATGGAAAAATTAGGACAAGATTTAAGTCAGGTAAGTGTAAAACTAAACACATTATCATTCAAGTTTAATGCAATTACTAACCAGGATTATACACCATATTTAGTTAAAGCTCAATTATTCGGAAAAATATTTTTAGTTTACTTAGCAATATTGCATTTAATGTTCTTCTTTACAGGAATTTTCTTATTTTCCAAGGATTAGTCTAAAACCTTAATAAAAGCAGCATTGCCATCAGAAATATAATGAACTCTTACTTGTTCTAATTTTGGTTCATATATACTCTTACGATTTTCTCCAAAAATATTTCTAAAATCTCCAACATATAAAACTAATGAATTAGCAGGTTTAAATAAAGCAGATCTTAAACAATGAAAACTAAAATCTTCATAAAATCTCCAATTCTGAGAATCTAACATTATTTGCAATCTTCTTTTTCTAAACATTATTTCAGAAAAAACAGTAGGAAGATGATGAGAACTAGCTTCCATAGAAGCATCTTCTTCAATCATTTTTGGTTTATCTCTAAAATTTCTAGTGTACTGCAGAGTTAATAATAATTCTTCTCCATCTTTTTTTGTTGCTCCTCTTACTAATCTACGTAGTCTAAAATGACCAGTTTCATAAGGATTATTCCCAAGTTTAAAATCAGGTGAAAAGAAATCAATTCCTCTGTGCACTTGAAGAGCAAAATGATCTCTCGTTCTATTTCTATTTTCTACACTCTGCACTTCAACAGAATAACAATGATCTTTATCTAAAAATCCTCTTATTTGTTCATATAACTCAATCAACTCTCTAGCTTCAGACATAGTTAAATTTCGCCCACGTTCAGTAAAGTTTTCAACATCATTATCAATTATTGAATAACAAGAAGGAGATAAAGTGAAAATATGATATTTGCCTTTGACAGCAGAGTCAGCAAAAATAGTTCTATTTGTTCCATGGATAAATTTCCAAGCAGAATGAGAAAAATCTCTAACAAATGTATCATAATCTAATCCTAATAATTGACAATGTAGTTTAATTTTTTCTATAGCAACATTTCTATTTTTTAAAATTGCACTTGTAAAATCTTGATTTACACCATCCCCTAACAAATCATTCAATGTATTGTTTGGAAATAAATCAGAGCTTCCTTCATAATCTTGCCAATGCTCACTTCTTAATAAAATTGTCTCGTTTTCAACATCCTTTAATGCATCATCTATAGAATCATAAACAGGTGCTACTCTAACTCCTTTTTCAGCTAAATATCTAATTATCTCTTTTTTAGGTTGCACTATTCTTCTTCCAACAAAAGTATCAGTCATAAAAATAATAAAACAAAAAACCTTAAAATGTTAACTAAATTCTTCCAAGAATTAGTTTAATCTTCTCAGGCAATAAGTTTATTTTAGAAACATTTTTTACAATCTCAAGGTTATATTTACCATTTTTCTTATCTTTAAATTCTTCTCCCTTCCCATCACCAAGAATACCTTCTAAAATAGAACATTCATAAAAAATCTCTTTCTCATTATAGCAATTATTTTCAATTTCAAAAATCTTTTTTCCAACTTTAACTTTCACCCCCAATTCTTCAAAACATTCTCTGACAAGTGCATCTTTAGGTTTTTCTTCTTTCTCAACATGCCCCCCAGGAGTACAATAATATTCATTCCCTTTCCAAAATCTATGAAATAACAAATAACCTTTCTTAGTTTTAATTACAGCAGAAACTCTCATTTAGCTATCTTCCATAAAAGTTCAAAGTATTTTTTATAACCTAAAGAAATCTCTTTATTTTTAATAACAATAGCAAATGGATTTTCCTTACTCCATAAAATAATAGCAACCTTCTCCCCATAAATGTTTACAGCCAAAGGAGAAGAATATTTATTAGGTAAAAATCTTATCTCACTTAAAGGAATATTAATCTTCTCAGTATTTTCATTAAAGATTATCTTAACATGAATTTTATTCTCTTTTCTTCTTTTATCAAACCATTTAAAGTAAAATTGTAATATCTCATAAGCAAGTGGAGAAGCACCTAATATCAAAATCTCTTTCTTAGTCTCAATCTGGTCTTCAAAAACAGTCTTTAATCCCTCTTTTCCTTTATAAAAATAAATTTCTTCCTCATTTTTTACACTATCATAATGTTTTAGCATTAAAGGTAATATTTCATTTAATTTCTCTTCTTTTTCCTTGACAATTTCTAAAAACCTGTTAGGAGAAGCAGCTCGAAATATCTTTTTATTATTCTTAACAATGAAAGAAACAAGTCCTTTTTCAATTAATCTCTCAATAGAATCATAAACAGTTCTTCTATGCAATCCAGTTAATCTTGAGATTTCACCAGCAGCAGATTCCCCGTTTTTCAATAAAGAGCCATAAATTAAAGATTCATTATTAGTTAATCCCAGTTCTTTCAAAGTTTCCATATCCATATTAGACTAATAAAAAGCAGATATATAAATCTAGTGGTAATCTATATCACCACATATTTTAATATAAACTTCTTCATTCTAATTTTACATGGTAAGAAGACAAATGATATGGGATAGAAGAAGTCACGCACCTAGTTTAGACTCTCCAGAAGTCCATACTTATACTTTCTTCATGGTTGGTAGTTTAGAAAGAATTGCAGCAACCTGTCAAAAAATTCTAGAGCAATTAGGTGCTTATGAAGAACCATCAGTAATAGCCAGAGGAAGTATTACAGGTTCTCAATCAGCATATATTGTTTACAAGTTTGATTCGCCCAAAGCAAATTTTGAAGGAACAGATATAGTTCGTTATAGCAGAAGAGATAGAGGATTAGGAGATATTTCTGATTTAGATGCATGGTGTGAAAGAAGAATATACGAAGGAGGAAAACAAAATGCAAGAAGTTGAAACATATAAACGAACTGCTGGAGAAGGTACAATATCAATGAGTGTATTTTTTGAAGATTTATTAGAGCGAGGAAGAATAAGTGTTTTTGATACAACCGGAATTAAACAAGATAGAATAACCGATTCTTTTCCATCAACATATATTATTGTAGACAATCAAACAAAAAGAGCTTATTTATTAGGTTTCAGAAGTCATAGTGAAGAATTAAATGAAAGAAACAGTCAAACAGTTCACAATGCAACCTTCATGCATAGGCTTCCAGCAGGGTTTAGAATAAGAGGAACAATATTTGCAGAAGATAGTTCAGGTTATCCTTATCTTCCAGGATTGCACCCAGATGCAAGATTATTAGTAACAAAAGATGATGATTATATCTCAATGGATGATACAGGAAGCATAAGCAGTTCAAGAAAAACAGAATTAATGGGTGAACGAGATTCATTAATGGATAGAGTAATAGAATTTGTTACAACTTAATTTTTCTTTTTTCTTCCATGCTTCATTGAGCTTAAATTGTTCTTAACTTCATAAAATATTTTTACATATCCGACAATTAAAACTATAAAAAATACAAACAAGCTAATTAAGCCTTCAAAGTTCTTAACAAAAGAAAATACATCCTGTTTAATCAAAACATTAGACAACAAAAGTAAATCAACTAAAAACCCAACTAATAGAACACTTGAAACAGCATTAAACAAAGGCCCAACTAAATTAAATGGAAAATCAAGAGCAAAAAATATTTCAGCAATTAAAAATATGAGGCTGATAACAACCAATAATCCAACATTAGAGTTTAGAAAGCCCAGTATTAAATCAGAAATATTACTACTGATAAACTCATTAATATAATTTGCAACAAGTAAAAGCACAATGAATACCAATAGTCCAACTAATTGTGAAAACAAAATATGAGTAATCGGCTTTTTCATATATCCAATAAGAAAAACCTTTATTTAATTCTTTCCTAAATTGTTCCTATCTCAAAATCTTTATAAGCAAATATATTATAACAAAATCATGTCAATAGATGAAAAAATAAAACTAATCAAGCAAAATACAGCAGAAATAGTAACAGAAGAAGAATTACAAGAACTTTTAAAAAATAAAAAACAGCCAGTTGCTTATTGTGGATATGAACCCAATGGACCTTTACATCTTGGCCATTTTGTGACAATAACAAAATTAATGGATTTAGAAAAAGCAGGTATTAAAATAAAAGTTCTTTTGGCAGATGTTCATGCATATCTAAATAGAAAAGGAACAGAAGAAGACATTAAAAAAGAAGTAGAAAACTGGAGAAAAACAATAAAAGCAATAGGTGTAAATGCAGAAGTTGTTTTAGGTTCTTCATTCCAATTTAAGCAGGATTATCAAATGGATATAATGCGTTTATCTCAAGCTTCAACAATCAACAGAGGACTAAGAAGCATGCAAGAAATAGCAAGAGACATTGAAAATGCAACAATCTCTCAATTGTTATATCCATTAATGCAAGTAGTAGATATAAAATATTTAAATTGTGATATAGCAGAAGGTGGCTTAGAACAAAGAAAAGTTCATATGATTGGAAAAGATATGGTAAAAATAACAAACCATCCTTTCATAGCAATTCACACCCCATTAATAACTTCATTAAAAGGCCCAGGTAGTAAAATGTCAAAATCAATTCCAGGTTCAGGAATTTCAGTAACAGATTCTTATGAAACAATTAAAGATACAATAAAAAAAGCATATTGTCCTGAAAAAATAACAAAAGAAAATCCAGTCCTGGAAATAGCTCAGTTTATTATCTTCCCAAGAATCAACAAATTAAAAATAAAAAGACCAGCTAAGTTTGGTGGAGACATTGAATTCTCAGACTACAAAGGATTGGAAAAAGCATTTGAAGATGGCAATGTTCACCCAATGGACTTAAAATCAGCTGTTACAGAATATTTAGAATTAATCATCTCACCTATAAGAAAGAACTGGAAGTAGTTTTTATTTTCTTTTTCAGGAATTTTTCTTTTTCCAAAAGAAAAACCTAATTACAACAGCCATCATTATAATAGTTAAAATATCAATAGTAATACAATACTTGCATATAGTTCTCAAAACAAAAACTTGCACATAGATTAACCAAATAGAAAATAAACCACCAATCAATATCAAATAATCAACAGCTTTTTTATTAAATAATATACCAAGTAAAATAAATGAAAACCCAATTATTCCCAAATAAACTAAAGGTATTCCAAAAATAGAAGAATATATACTATTTTGTACTTGAATACAACCACCATTGATAAAGCATTGTTCAGGATTAACAACTTTCTCAGTATTAAGCAGAACTATCAAAGATAAAATGATATTAATTACAACAATTAATGTATAAAAATAATATTTATTGAATTTCATTCTTGTACATATTTTTTTATTTTCTTATTTAAAAATAGTTCGGCTTTTTTCAATTCACTTCCTAAATAAGCAGCATGGTCTAATCGGGTTATCCATTTCCTGTTTATCATTTCATGACAAATATCATCTGCATTTTTTCCTTTAATTATCCTGAACATTTCATTTTTCTTATTAACCTGCCCAGCATAAATAAAGCCTTTTTCAACCTTAATCAAAAAATAACCTTTTTTATCCAAAGTTATAAATTCAGGTCTTTTTCCAGCATTAATCTCAGGAATATTCTTTAAAATAAAAATAGGACTATGTTTTTTTCCTTTAACTTCAATTATTTTGGCAATTTTCATATTTATATACTAAAATAGTTATTTTTAAAAGTTTAGTAATCAGGTTCGTAAAGGGTGAAACCCTTACATGACAAACAAAAAAGTAATAATATACTCAATAATAGCCTTAATCTGCATTGTTTTAACCTTTACAATAAACTGGATTTTCATAGTTCCAGCTTTTATTTTAATGATTTTAAACCAAAAAGAAATAATAAAGAAATAGGTGCCCCACATTTTCTTATTTTTTAGATTTTGTGGTCACCTTCTTCAATGTCTTTTTATATTGATTTATTATAAATCTTAGCATAGGTTTTACATCCTGTATTAAATCATAATCTCTTAAACATTTATAATATTCCTGCCTGTCTTCTAAATTTATATTAACAGGAGGATAATTATTTCTTATTAAAATATAATTTAGTAATAATCTACCAACTCTTCCATTTCCATCTTGAAATGGATGTATATATTCAAATTGATTATGAATTAAAACAGAAAGAACTAATGGCTTGAACTTATCTTTATTCTTTTTATACCAATCAACCATTTCAAGCAAAGCAGATTTTACTTCTTTTGCAGGAATACCCTGATGTATAATTTCACCAGAAGAATTACTTATTACAACTTCAACATTTCTTAATTTTCCAGCAAAATGTTTTGATTTTAAAAAACAAAGTTCATGTAATCTTAAGATTAGATTTAATGATAAATCCTCTGAAGTAGTTCTAATAAATTCAATTGCATTAGCAACACCTTTTGTTTCTTCTTCATCTTTATTTTTGGCGTGTCCTTCTAAAATATCAGGAACTTCACTCTTTTCTACACTAGAACCCTCTATAGCATTTGTATTATAAACAAATTCTTCAGTAAATTTCTGCCATTCAGATTTATCAAAATGAAGAATACTTATCTTATCATTATACTTGTTGAGTTTTTCAATTTGATTCTTTGTTAGTCTAAAAAGAAAAACCTCAGTGCTTACCTCCTTAAAAATATTCAAAATTTTTTCTTTTGCCTCTTTTTTTCTCTTATTAATCTCATCTTTTGACAAGTTTGAACCAAGATACTTTCTTATTTTTTGAACACTATTTTTATCCCTATAAGAATGAACCAAATAGTACTTTATGCTGTTCCCTGATTTTCTTTTTTCAATGTACATATAAATGTTAGGTGCCCACAGTTTATAAATATTTGTATTTTGTGGTCACCTTAATCAAATACTTTTATAATAAACAAAAAATCAAAAACAATATGAACATATTAGTAACAGGCGGAGCAGGTTTTATAGGAAGTCATATTGTAGACTTATTAGTAAAAGAAAATAAAGTAATAATTATAGACAATCTTTCTTCAGGTCAAAAAGAAAACATAAACAAAAAAGCAATTTTCTATGAGCAAGATTTATCCAATTTCAAAGAAGTAGAAGATATAATAAAAAAAGAAAACATAGAAATTATTTATCATTTAGCAGCACAAATGGATGTAAGAAAATCAGTAGAATTACCAATCTTTGATGCTCAACAGAATATAATAAACACCTTAAACTTATTAGAAGTCTCAATTAAATACAAAATAAAACATTTCATTTTCTCATCGAGTGGCGGAGCAATTTATGGGGATACAAATGTTCCAACAACAGAAGAAGCAAGAGAGCTTCCAGTCTCCCCTTATGGCGTAGCTAAACTATCAATTGAAAAATACTTAAATTACTATCATAAAATCCATAACTTAAAGTACACTGCCTTAAGATATGCTAATGTTTATGGTTCAAGACAAAATCAAAAAGGAGAAGCAGGTGTAGTTTCTATTTTTTTCACAAGAATGCTAAGAAATGAACCAATCTCAATTTTCGGCGGAAAGCAAACAAGAGATTTTGTATTTGTAGAAGATGTAGCAAGAGCAAATTTACTAGCTTTAACAGATAAAGAATCAAATACTTACAATATAGGAACAGAAAAAGAAACAAATATTATAGAATTATTTAATGAAATAAACAAATTCTTCAATAATAAATTTAGTCCAATTTATGAAAAAAGTAAATTAGGTGAACAAATGAAAAGTTGTCTATCATATCAAAAAATAAGTAAGCAATTAAACTGGCAGCCAAAAATAAACCTAGAAGAAGGATTAAAAAAAACATATGAATTTTATAAATTTCTTAAAGATAGTAACAATAGTTAAACTTAAATATTTTTTTATTTGATTTATATAATTCGGAGGTTTAAAATGAGAAAAGAAATTTTAGCGGACTTGTTAAGAGCAGAAAAAATAGAGCCTAGTTTTGAGTATACAATAGAAATTAACGGAGAAACTTATAAAGCTGGAATTCGAAATGTAAAATCTTGTAAAAGAATAGGAAGATTAAAAGGTAATTTATTTTTAGATAAAATAGTAACCGAACCAGTTAAGGTTGCTGTAGGATCTAATGTAACTGAAACTTCACCAACAAGAACAGAAGAACAAGACAGAAGAGAATCTGTTTTAGATTTCAAGATTAAGTTTGATAAAGGATATACCATACTAGATGAGACTCAAACTGGTAAACATCCAGAACCATTAGAACAAGCACAGAGAGCTTTTTGGTCAAGATATAGACATGAAATTAATGGTGAACAGTTTGAAGCTATTTATGGACCAGTATTTGAACATTATAAAAAAATTTAATTTTTTCTTTTTTATTTATCCCATATGTAATTCAACAATATCTTTGTCTTTTAATTTATGCTCTAATTTCATTATTTTCTGTCCTTGGTGTTTTACAGAAACACCCCAAACTCTAGAAAATTTAAACTTTTCAATAAAATCTTTATGCAATTTAGAGCACATATCTCTTAAAGTTGCATCCTTAAACATAATCATGGGCTCATTCAAATCAGCTTCTTTTCTCATTTCCTTGCAATAAACTCGTATAAAATTTAATTTATTAAAAATTAAATCTCTTAATTTATCAAGATTAAAATCAGTTTCAGCAGAAATAAACAAGTCAAAGCCTTTAATCTTCTCAAGTTCCTCTTTCTTCATCTTATCAACTTTATTTAACACATAAATAGCAGGAATATACTTCTTATTCCCTTCTAAAAAATCAATAAATTCTTCTACACTTAAATTTCTATAAATATCAACATTTGCATTGTGAATTTTAAACTCTCTTAAAATTAGTTTAATAGTTTCCATATCCAGATTAAAATTCTTAGGCAAGTTAATATTCAACCCGCCTTTCTCTTTTCTAACAAGATTAATGCGAGCTCTTTCAGTATTTATCCTGATATTAAATTCATAAAGCTCTCTTTCTAATTTCTTAATTTGGGAAGGTTCATCAGCTAATAATATAATCAAATCAGCAGAATAAACACAAGAAAGTACTTCTTTTCCCTTACCTTTTCCAGAAGCAGCACCTTCAACAATACCAGGTACATCTAAAATCTGAATTTTAGCACTCTTGTATTTCATAACACCTGGAATAACAGTTAAGGTAGTAAAAGCATAAGCAGCAACATCAGATTTAGCATCAGTCAATTTATTCATTAATGTAGATTTACCTACAGAAGGAAAACCAACTAAAATTACAGAAGCATCCCCTGACTTTCTAACACTATAACCATAAACACCTTTTCCAGAGCTTGCTTGTTTTTCTTTCCTTTCTTTTAGCTTGGATAATTGAGCTTTTACTAAAGCAAAATGATGAGCAGTACTCTTATCATATTTGCCACTACTAAGATCTTTTTCTAAATCCTTTATTCTCTCATCAATCTTAACCATGCTATTCTAAGTAAAAGCGCTCTTTTAAGCTTTTACGATTAAAGATTAAAGCAATGAAAAACAGATTTTAGATTTAATAAATGTTTATATACTAGAATTTTAACAAAATTTTTATGCGAGAAAGAACTTTAGTTTTTGTAAAACCTCATTGTTTTAATGATGAAAATAATCTATAGCTAAGGACGTAAGTATTTTACCATATCTTGCTTAAACTCTTTATATCTTAAAAAGTGTCTTAACTCTTTCTTCATTACTTCAAAACTTTTATGTACTCTTCCCCCATTTACTTCATTCTTTGCCTGTCTCCAACATTCTTCAACAGGATTCATTTCAGGACAGCCTCTCGGAAACCAAATTAATTTTATATCATCTTTATATTTTTCAAGATATTTCTGCACAATCTTTGCTCTATGCCATGGTGCTCTATCGATAATAAGAATTACTTTTTTGAACTTTGATTTTACCTTATATAATACTTTCAAAAAAGCTTTTGCATTCATCTTTTCATTGAATGCAAACATTTTCTTTTTATCCTTGGATAAAAAGCCGAAAACATGAGTCTTTTTATGCAAGCCAGTTACAAATCTTCTCGGTTTTATGCCTTTCAAAACCCAAACTCTTCTAGAGATAGAATCATACAAAAATGTTGATTCGTCTTCGCAAAAAAGCTTATAGTTTGGATATTTCTTCTTGTAATACAGGATTTTTTTTCCAAAATCTCCTTATCTCCTCGCCAGAAGCTCTTTGCCAAAATGTTGGTCGTGGTACAAGCAAACTAAATTTCCATTTGTGCAGAATTCTCTGCACATGCCTTTGAGTATACTTTATTCCTGTTTCTTTTTTTATCAGCTCACAAACTCTTTTTGTTGTCCACGGATTTGCAGGATTGTCTCCTGCAATTTTATTTTTTATTTTTTCTTCTTGTCTTCGGGAAAGAAGCATTGGTTTTCCTCTTCTTTGCCTTGTCTTCAAACCTATAATCCCTTCTTTTTCATATCTTTTTTTCCAAAAAATAACTAGTGGGTGAGTACAATTAAGTCGCTCTGCAATTTTTCTTACGTTCTCACCTTGTAAAACATAAGTGTTCATCAAAATTCTCTCACGAATCTTTCCATCCTTCTCTTTTTTGTAAGCTTTCTTAAGAAAGTTTATTTCCTTTTTATTCATGGTTTACCTCCATGAATAAATAAACTTTCTACTATATAAATCTTGGTAAAGTATCAATGTCTTTTGCTATAGCTGATGAAATCTTAGGAAAATTAGAACTTTTAGCTGGTATTCCAAAATGTGATATATTGGTTAAACTACCTGTTTTTGGAGTTCCAGAAGATATTTTACGTAGGCATTACCAGGAGCATGAAGGCAAAGATTATTATGAAAGATTAATAAGACAAATCTCAGGTAAAAATATCTACTTAGCGATTTATGCTGGCGAAGATGTAGTAAAGCGGGTAAGAGATGTTATAGGTGCAACAAACCCAGCTAAAGCTACTGTAGGAACTATACGAAGACATTTTAGTAATGATTCTATTGATGTAGCTGCATCTGAAAATAGAGCAGTGAATAATGTAGTTCATGCATCTAGTGATCCAAAAGCTGCACAAGAAGAAATGAATATATGGTTACACTATATTCTTCGTTTAGACTCTAATTAAAAACGAAAACCTGGTGGAAGATTACAATAAAATTTTTCTACTTCTTTAGATCCTTTAATTTTTCCATCTTTGTTTAAATCAGCATTGTAAATAACTTCATTTAAGATTATTTCATATTCATCATTAGAGTTATATGCTTTAAATCCACTCCCTACTAAAGTTGCTAAAGTAACTAAGCTTATTAATGAACATCTTATAACTCTTCCAATAATAGCTTCTTTTCTACGTTGTTTTAAATCTTGTACTGCCAATAAATATCCTAGATTTTCCCAATAACCAATATCTTTAGGGTCATTAATCTCTTCCCGAAGATCAAACTCTTTCTTAAATCTTTTATAAGCTCTATATTTATCTGCTTCTTCAGTTATCCGCCTATAAAAATCAGCCCATCTTATTATTTCTTTAAAAGGTTTCATTTTAATCTCTCCTAAATTCTACTCCTTGACAATAAATTGGTTGATTTGTCATAAAATCTCTTCCAACTTGATCCTGAACTACTAATACTAAATTTTCAACAGGATGATATGATCTTCTCTCAAGTATTTTAACAACAAATTCAGATAAACTAGCACTAGGATTAATACTTTCTCTTAATGCAAGATTTCTTTGTACAGGATCTAAATTAGGACTTGAAGGATCAACTAATATTTTATCTCTTCTCTTTTCCCTATGGAGAATCTGCTTAACATATCTTAAAAGCCTATTAGGATCAAAATCTTTTTGATCATCTTCTTCTAATCCTCTGTCCATTGCGTCATATTTAAAGTATCTCATTTTAACCTCCATAATTATTTTATAGTAGTAACAAATAATAAGAATATTTAAATATTAGTGCCCCCTTAGGATGGTCTAATGAACACAGAATTATTGGAAGAAATAGGATTAACAAAATCAGAGATAAAAGTATATTTGGCCTTATTAGAAATAGGTTCCTCAAGTAAAGGACCTTTAGTAAAAAAAGCTAATATAACTTCATCAAAAATTTATGAAGTAACAGACAAATTAATAGAAAAAGGATTAGTTTCTTATATAATAAAAAATAATGTTAAATATTTTTCAGCAGCTCCACCCTCAAGAATAAAAGATTACATAGAAGAAAAAAGAGAAAAAATAGAGCAACAAGAAAAATCTTTTGAAACCTTGCTTCCTTCTCTTCAGAATAAATTTAATTTTCTAAAAGAAGAAACTAATGCTGAAATTTTTCAAGGTTGGAAAGGTATGCATACAGTTTTCCAAGATATTTTAAATACCTTAAATAAGGGAGATACAGATTATGTTTTAGGAGCAAACCAAGGATTAAATCCAGAAAAAACAAGAAGATTCTTTGATGTGTATATAGCTAAAACTTATCAAAAAGGAATAAAAATAAAAGTTATTTTCAATGAAAACTCCCGTGATTATTATAAAAAATCAAAAGCAAAAAAAGCACATATAGAAGCCAGATTTTTACAGCAAACCACACCTTCAGAAATAAACATCTATAATAATAAAGTAGCTATTTTAATTTTCTCAGAAACACCTTTAGCGATTTTAATTAATAGCAAAAAAATAGCAGCCTCATTCAAGCAATATTTTGATATAATGTGGAGCTTATCTGTAAAATAAGCATAAATTTAAATAATCTAAAAAATAGTATAATTACATGAAAAGTGATTGCCTCTGGAAATAATAGTATTTCTGATTTACATAGTATAAACTATCGGTGGCAATAAAATAGGTGTTTTAGGTGGAATCGGACCAGAAGCAAGTGCAGAATTTTATAATAAGTTAATAAATAAACTGCAAGAATCAAATTTAATTAAAACTAATAAGGATTATCCTCAAATTATAATCAATAGCATTCCAGCTCAAGAATTGATTTTTGATAAAATAAAAGAAAAAGATTTAGAATTTTACAAAAAAGGATTAAAAGAATTAGATTCCCTAAAACCAGATTTTATAATAATGGTTTGTAACACAATTCATTTATATTATGACATTTTGCAAAAAGAAATTAGTACACCCATATTAGATTTAAGGAAATTAGTAAAAGAATATTTAGAAGAAAATAAAATTAAATCAGTTTTAATCATAGGCACTCCAAATACAATAAAGCAAGGTTTATACAAATTTAAAGAAATTAAAACATTTGAACCAAATAAGAAAGAATTAAAACAATTAACAAATGCTATTTTCAATTATAACAAAGGCATTGAAAAGAATCTGCAATCAAAAGTAGTTAAAGAAATTTGTAATAAGTATATTCAAAAAGGTGCTCAGTTTATACTTTTAGGATGCACTGAATTTGCATTAATGCTAGAAAAAGAAAATTTACCTAAAATAAGCACTATAGACATTTTAGTAGAATCAACAATTAAAAAGTCTTTTAAATAAAACAAGATTAAAGATAGCATGGATTTAGCAAAAATAAATGATATCTTAGTAGATTTGTTCGTTCCAATCTTAATATTGATTTCAGCATTAATTCTAGGCAAGATATTTGAAAGACTGTCATTAAAAATAGCAGAAGAATTAGAACTAGAAAAAATAACAAAGTTCCCAAATGAAAGAATTTCAGTAATAGTAAAATACTTAACTTATCTTGCAGGAATTATACTTGCTTTGAACCAGGCACAAATTCTATTAATATCTTTCATAATATTATTGATATTCATAGCAATATTTTTAGTAATATTATTAGGTTTAGAATTATATTACCTAATTCCTAATATAATAGCAGGAATAATCATAAAAAGAAAACTAAAATTAAACAAAAGAATAAGAATAAATAATATTCCAGGCAAAATAGTAAAGATTACCTTAAAAGAAACAATATTCCAGGCAAACAAAGAAACTCTTTATTTTCCAAATAAATTGATTTTAAAAGCAGTTTCATGAAGGTTTGAACCAGGTTCATGAAGGGCGTTTTTGTTTTTCTTTCCTGAAGTGTTAAACTCGTTTAACATTAGAAGAGCTTGACTCTTCTTTGGTTTCTTTCGTAAAGAAAGCTTCGCAGGGTCATAAGGGGTGCAAATTTTTAGGCAGGTTCATGAAGGGTGCAACCCTTATCATTTTAGCATTTCAACAACTTCTTTTATTATTCTTACAGTCATTTCAGGATACCAAGTAGCTAAAAACTCGCAAACTTCAATTTCCACAATTAATTTTTCCTGCATAGGAAACAATTTTCTTTTAGGTCCTAAAGCTAAACTCCCATCAAAAACTTCTTCTAATGTAATTCTAGGCAAAGGAGAGTTCTCAATAGCACTCCTGGCAGCATCTAAATAAGATACAGGTGCAAAATCCTTGTTCATTCTTTTGAACATAAAATCATTTGAATATTTTTTTATTACTTTCATATCACTCAAATAAGAGTTTCTTAAATCCAAAGACATTTCATTTAAGTTAAACTTATTATATTTCCTTAAGGTATTTACAACCATTCTTTCTGTTTCAAGCATAACCATCTGCTTGTACATTTTATTAACTTCCTTGAAAAAATCATAATAAGCCCTATTCACATAATTTAAGATATTTTTTATCATTACCTTCTCAAGACCTTTGCCTTTGAAAGTAATAAAATCAATCACAGAAGGCATTCCTTTTATCCTGTTATATGCTCTATGGATTAAAAGGACTGTTTGCGCATTCTCGCATTCACTCCAGAAGTTTTGATATATTCTTAGTCTATGATAATAGTCATTTTCATCAAAAGCAACAAAAGCATATTTTCTCATATAATCCAATTTAAACAAAGTATCTTCATTATCTAAAAATTTAGCATAAGATTCTAAAGCAACTTTCAATTCAGGAATATCTCGATTAAAATCAACACCATATAGCCTTCTTCTAGGCATGTTTCCTAAAACTAATTTACCTTTGTATTCATTTCTTAATAAGCTTCCAATAGTATCAGAATTATCATCTCTTCCATTAGAATTAATCAAGGAAGGTCCAGAATGAGGGCACATGATTAATGGCTCTTCATTATCCTTGTAAATAATAAAACCTCTTTTAAACTCACTTATCATAAACCGAAAAACATTATTTAGTATATTAAGATTATCAAATTATTTTACATTCTTGAGAATTACTTTCTTCTCTTTCTCATATACAAGAAACTACCAGTGAATATACCAGCTACAACTACAATCATAATAATGATTCCAGCAGTGCTTCCTAATGCACCAGTTACAGCACCTGTAATGCTTGATAATGCACCTTCTTTAGCTTCAGGTGCGTTTGTATTATCCTTAGCATTAACAATAAAACTTAATTTCCTGCAATCATTAAGAATAGTTTTTGGCTCTTTTTACGTTTTATTCTTGCCAGGTCATTTCTTAACCTATGCTTTCTTTCCAAAGAAAGATATAGATTTTATAGAAAGACTAACATTAAGCTTTGCATTATCAATAGCAATAGTTCCTTTGTTAGTCTTCTACTTAAATTTAATAGGAATGAAATAAACATATTAAACTCATTCTTAACCATCTTAGTATTAATTTTGTTAATTTTAGGATTTATAATTTACAAAAAGAAATATATTCTTAAAAATATATATTAAAAGGCAAGGGTAAAGGACAAACACCTTTAGAAAGTTTATAAATAACAAATGATTACAATGTAGATGGAAGAGAAAAATGCTTTGGTTGTCTTTCAAGACAAAAATATAAGAAGAATTTGGTTTCAAAATGAGTGGTATTTCTCTGTTGTGGACGTAGTTGGTGCTTTAATTGATAATGAAAGACCAAGAAAATATTGGTCTGATCTTAAAGTTAAACTTAAGGCAGAAGGATCTCAGTTGTCCGAAAAAATCGGACAACTGAAATTAATGTCTTCTGATGGAAAATATTATGAAACAGATTGTGCAAATACTCAATCTTTGCTTAGATTAATTCAATCAATTTCATCACCAAAAGCAGAGCCTTTCAAATTATGGCTAGCAAAAGTTGGTTATGAAAGAGTTCAAGAAATAGAAAATCCAGAATTAGCTCAGGAAAGAATGAAATCATTATATGAGCAAAAGGGCTATTCAAAAGAATGGATTGAAAAGAGATTAAGAGGAATAGCAGTAAGACAGGAGCTAACAGATGAATGGAAACAAAGAAATGTTCAAGAAAAAGTTGAGTTTGCTATTTTAACAAATGAAATTTCTAAAGCAACTTTTGGAAAAACAGTTGAAGAATATAAGGATTTTAAAGGATTGAACAAACAAAATCTTAGAGATCATATGAATGATTTAGAACTAATTTTTACAATGTTAGGAGAAGCTTCTACTACAAAAATAGCCAGAAATAAAAATGCACAAGGTTTTAAAGAAAATAAAAAAGCAGCTAAAGAAGGTGGAGAAGTAGCAGGTAATGCAAGAAAAGAGCTTGAGGCTAAAAGTGAAGAAAAAATAAGTACTTCTAAAAATTATTTAATTGAACCTGAGAAAAGAAAAAAGTTGAAATAAATAACTTTTATATTCAAATTAGAATATGATCGGAATGAAATAAACATATTAAACCCATTTTTAACAGTTTTGGCAATTATCTTATTAACTTTAGGTTTTATAATAATTAAAAAATCTTTAAAATAGAATTTACTTTCTCTTGTATTTCTCTAGGATAAATTTTAAGGTATTTATTCAGTTATCATTTTACGAAGGTTACATATATATGTAACTTTGGTATTTATTAAGATTTTAAAAAAAGTTACTATTATGGAAGCAATTAATTTGAATTAAAGTCTGTTCTTAGAAAGGATGAAGTTTAAAAGCAACAATTTTTTTATAATATCATGCAATTCAAGCCAAAGTTCATAGAAAAATACGAAAAGATAACAGATATTGAAAAATTCAAGGAATTCTCATTAAAAGAGCCAAGAAAGTCAATTAGAGTAAATACTATAAAAATTTCAGTAAATGAATTAAAAGAAAGATTAAAAGATTTTAAATTAACTCAAATAGACTGGTGCAAAGAAGGATTTTTTATAGAAGGAAATAGAACAGACTTAGGAAATTTATTAGAACATTCTTTAGGTTATTTTTATGTTCAGGAAGCATCTTCAATGCTTCCTCCATTAGCATTATCTCCAAATGAAAATGATATTGTTTTAGATATGGCAGCTTCTCCTGGCTCTAAAACAACTCAGTTAGCTTCAATAATGAAAAACCAGGGATTAATAATAGCTAATGAATTAAAATATGAAAGAACAAAATCACTCTCAATTAACTTAGAACGTTCAGGAATAACAAATACAATAATAACAAATTCAGATGCAAGAAATATTAAAGGAAATTATGATAAAATATTATTAGATGCACCTTGTTCAGGTACAGGAACAATAAGAAAATCTCCTAAAACATTAAAAATCTGGAATCCAAATATGTATAGAAAATTAAGCAATATCCAAAAACAATTAATAGAACATGCTTTCTCTTTATTAAAAGAAAATGGTATTTTAGTTTATTCAACCTGCTCTATTTCTCCAGAAGAAGACGAAGAGGTAATTGAATCTTTGTTAAATAATCATCAAAATGCAAAAGTAGAAAAAATAAATTTAAACATAAAACATGTAGAGCCAATAACAGACAATAAAGAAGTAAAAAATACATTAAGAATCTGGCCGCAAGACAATGATACAGATGGTTTTTTTGTTGCTAAAATAAAGAAAGTAAATTTATAAATTCGAGCCCAAAACTATCCCCTAATTTAGTTTGTGATTAAAAAGCAAATTTAATAAATAAGCTTTTGGTGAATTCTATATGGAGTATCCAATAATAGAAGTAAAAACCAAAGACGGAATAGTTCTCAATGGATTGATTTCTGAAAGTAAGAAAAGAGACAAAATTCTAATAAATATTCATGGAACCGCTAGCAATTTTTATGAAGAACCTCTTATAAAGGAACTATATACTGAACTTCCAAAGAAGGATATTTCTTTTTTGTCGACAAATAATCGAGGTAATTCTATATTAGGAAATAGTTGGCAGAGAACGGGTTCAGCTTTAGAAAAGTTTGAGGAATGTTTAATTGATATTGATACCTGGATAGAATTTTGTTTAAATAAAGGATATGAAAAAATTATTTTGCAAGGACATAGCCTTGGAACAGAAAAGATTGTATATTATATGAATAAGGGGAAATATAAAGATAAGGTGATTTTCATAATACTTTTAGGATTTTCCGATTCATATGGTTGTGAAATGAACTTTTTAGGAAATAAGAAGGAACAATTTTTCAAAGAGGCGCGAGGATTAGTGAACTCAGGAAAATCAGATTATTTATTAACCATAGACTTAAAGTCTCATGCAGGTATTTTACCAAAGAGTGCTGGTTCTTTCCTCAATCAATTCTTTAAAAATTCAGAGTTATCAAACGCATTTACATTTCATAAAAGAAATCTTAAAATGTTTTCGAATATAAAAGTACCAATTCTAGCAATAATCTCTAATAATGATAAATATACTGGGAAAGATATTGTAAAAAATGGTTCTGAACATACTTCAATTCCATTAAAAGAGACCTGTGATTTGCTAAAAAGAGAAAATCCAAGAACCAAATTAGTTATCTTATCTAACACAAACCATGATTTTGAAGGAAAAGAAAAAGAATTAGCTAAAGAGATTATTAATTTCCTAGATTAAATTACAGGACACAAGCGAACTGTAATTCTATAAGTTTTTTCTTTCAATATTATTTATGGTAAACTTAATTAAATAAAATTCAATAATCTTATAATTATTCTCATCTTATCCCGATAATGATTAAAACAATTCCAATAAAAGATTCCAATGAAGTCATGGCTGAACTAGGAACCCAGGGATTATTTTTTAGAACTAAACGAGAAAATGTAAGAATAACAGGAATTAGTAATAATACAAATATTCCTTTGGAAGTTAGAACTGCATTAGTAGATTTAGTAATTCCAACAATATTTACAAGAGAAGCATTGGAAAGAAGAGGAATGAAGTTTAATGAATGTCCTCCAGGTTCCAGATTTGCATATTGCTTGGATGTTGTTGAAGTTTTAAAAGCAGCTGAAAAATATCAAGAAGCCAGACAATTGCAGGATACAATTAATCATCGTCTGAAATTATATGCTATTGAACCTCAATCTTATGAGTTAATGTAAACTACTAGTCTTAACTAGTGCCATGATAACCTAATCCTCTTTTTCTTCCATTAGAAGCAGGAAAAGGAGCAATACCATTATTCCCAAGTCTAGAACTAGAAAGGATTTTGTCTATTCTTTCTTCCTTGCTAGGCCAAAATGTCATTAACATATGTCTAACAGTATCTCGAGGATAAAAAGAATCATTATCGTTCATACCATGAAATGTGGGATTTAATGAAGGGCAGTACTCTTGAAGGTCACTTACCCAAAAAACAAGACCATGTTCTTGCAGTCTGTCTCTTAAATAAGAATTTAACCACCAGCCATCTAAAGCTCTCACTAATCTATCTACATCATTAAGGTCATATAATGGTTGACCCATATGTTTTGCAGCCAATTTCTTATAATCTCGTCTTGTCATATAATTTCCCAAAAAATGAAAGTTTATAAAAATAGAGGTTGATATCCAAAAGATTTCTGCAGGTTCGTAAAGATGGATTTGGGTTCGTGAAGGGAGAATCCCTTACTCTTAGTGCAGGTTCTTCCTAAGAAAGTGCCCTTACTTTCCAACATCAATAACTTCAACTTTCAAAACAGAAACAAAATCTTTAGTTTTCATTTCAATAGACTCTCCAAAATTACCAATAGAAAAATCAACTTTCTCATTTCTCAAAACAGATTTGTCAATATAAGTCTCAATATTATTAAATATCTTGCAAAAAGGATGAACACTACCAATTTCACAATTAGTTTTTTTAAAAACAACTTCTTTGTCAGCTAATTTAGCATTTTTCACATTAAAATATTTCTTTAATTTATTCAAATCAATCTTATAATCACCTGAAATTAAAACTTCAATTATTTTTCCATCTAAGTCAAGAATAAGTGATTTCACACCTTGAGAAAGTGGAATTCCTCTTTCTTTAGAAGATTCAACAGCAGTATAAGTTGGTTTATGTTTAATAATTTTAATATCAAATTTATTCAATAACTTCTTAACAGCATCAGCTTCTTTTTCCATCTTATTTTGTCTTTCTTTTGATGAAGATTTTCTTTCCATGAAAACTTAAAGTTTTCAGGGTCCCAAAGACAATGTCTTTTAGGACGTAAAGAAAAGCTCAGTCTTTCTTGAATACAGAAATATCATCTAATAAATCAATATGAGTCAAGAATAATGAACGACAGCAAAATCTTTCCAAACCTAATTCATCCATAACTTTTTTCTTAGTTTCGCCTTTAGCAATTCTTTCCTTGTATTGCTCCCATAAGTGAGCTACTGGCTTACCACACGAAAAACAGCGACAGGGTATGATCATTTTATTTTTTTATCTCCTTAATGCCTTATACTTGAATGGATATCCTTGATGTGAAATATATCCTAATTTCTCAAGTATTGATAACTGAAAATGAACTTTAGTCTTTTTTAAACCTTTCGTTATGGTTTTTTTAGAGAATATTCTATAACTATTTCTCCCAGTGTTCCACAATATTGAGTTCATCATCAAAATACTTGTCCCCAAATTTTTTCTTAAAATAATAGCCAAATCCTAATCCAATAAATAAACCAGCTAAATGAGCAGCACTAGCTATTCCAGTAGGAAAGAAAAATCTTGAAATATCAATCAAAGCCCATAAGATTCCAGCTAAATACATAGGTAAAGGCATAAAATAAACATAAACAACCATTTTTGGTTTAAGCATAACAAGAGTGCCCAATACACCAAATATTGCACCAGAAGCACCTAAAGCAGCATTATAAAAGAAACTAGCAATTAAGCCTGCAAATACACCAGAAACAAAATAAACAATTAAAAATCGTTTGCTTCCAATAGAGTTCTCAAGTATCATTCCAAAAATAAAAAGAGCAAGCATATTATTCAATAAATGCACTAAATCACCATGCAAAAACATGGAAGTAATTAACATCCAAGGTTCATTTAAAACTCTAGAAGAAACTAAAGTAAAATTGTCATTAATATAAGGAATAAAACTTTGTAAAATAAATATAATTACGCAAATTCCAATAAGCCAAAAAACATAATTTCTATTTTCCATAATTACTAAGATTAATTAACCTTTAAAAAATCTATTATAGACTGCATTTACAGCTTTCATATTATCTCTATGCTCAATACCATAAATAATGCATCTTTCTAATGAACCTTGAGTTATAAATTCAATATTAACACCATTAAAAGCTAAACTTCTCTGAATCTCTCCAGAAATGCCAATATGCCCTCTTAATCCTTTGCCTGCAACAACAAGACAACCAACATTATCTTTGCAGACAACAGTTGCATTCTCTCCTAAACCATATAGATCAGTTTTAACTTCATCAATTTCAGCATCTGAAAATTCATCTCTCATAGCAACAACAGTAACATCATCTATTCCAGTAATAATATGTTCTATTGATTTATTTCTTGAACTAAAAAAAGATGTAATCCTATTAAGTATGCCTTTGCTGTCATTCAAGCCAGTCATCTCAACATTAAAAGAGCAAAAGCCATTTTTATACGCAATTCCAACAATAGGTTTATCAGCTTCCCTGTCATTTACAACATAAGTTCCCTCGCTAGGATAAGTAAAAGTATTTCTTATATGTACAGGAATCTTGGCATTTTTAACAGGCTTCATTGCTTCTGCATGAAAAACAGTAAACCCTGAATATGCTAAATCCCTTAATTCTTCATAAGTTATTTCATCTATTTTAGCAGGATTGTCTACAAGTTTAGGGTCAGCAGCAAAAACACCATTTGTATCAGTAAAATTTTCATAAATTACATTATCAAAACAAGATGCAACATAAGCTCCTGTTAAATCAGAACCGCCCCTGCTAAAAGTAACAAGTTCTCCATTAGCGCTATAGCCATAAAAACCAGGTATAACAACAAGTCTGTCTAAAGAAATTCTGTCTTTAATCTTTCTTTTTGAATCTTCTAAAATAACTGCATTCCCAAAATCATTTGTAACAACTAGAATTTCACTGGGATCAATATAAACAGCATCCATTATTCTGGCTAATAATCTTGCCTGTGCTTCTTCTCCAAAAGCTTTTAGACTATCAAGATAAGCAGGAAAAGGCAAATCTTTTTTTACCCTCTCTAATAAAATATTTCTTATTTCATCAATATCCTGTCCAGGATAAATATCTTCATATCTTCCCAAAATCTCATTTATTAATTTAGAATCTTTATTTCCTGCAAGTTCAATTAGCATATCAGTAACTTTTTTATCACTTTTATTTTTTCTTCCAGGAGCAGAAACAACTGCAATTTTTCTTCTATTGTCATCAGTAATAATATTTCTTACCTTAGAAACAATCTCAGAAGTAGCTAAAGAACTTCCGCCAAATTTTGCAACACTAAGTAAATAACTCATCTGGTTTTAATAAATAATACTTTTTTAAATATTTTGGTTTTAAAAAATAATGTATTATTCAAAAAACATAATTCTTGTTTTCCATTGTTAACTCTTATTTTTATACTTTAAAATAGCTCTTACTACAACACTTTCATGAACCTTAAAAATTTTTGCTACCTCTTTTTGAGTTAAATTGTGAGATTTATAAAAAGCAGCAATTTCCTTTCTTTTTTCATCATTAGTCTTTATTATTCTTTTTCCTAAATTATTTTCTTTTAGCACTCTTTGAACTTTAATCTGGCTTATTCCAACTTCTTTTGCAATATCCAATGTTCTAGTACTCCCAGAATTATATAACTCAATTATTTTCTTAATTTTCTCTTCTGAAATCTTATTCCAGACATTTTTCCCTTTCTCTTTAAAATAGCAAGTTTCTTCTTTAATTTTAGGATATTGTTGCATCATATAAAAAAATTTAGCATATTTTTTAGGACTTAAAGCCATCAATCTCTGATTTAATAATTTGATTAGGTTTTCTCTTTGAGAAATTATCAATAAATCATCACAATATTGTTTACTTGGAATATTTAAAAAATTTAAATATTTTTGAAATAAATTTCTTTCTTCCTGTTTAGCAGCAGTTATATAAATTCTATATCTTTTATATTGCTTATTGTTTTCAACACAACCTTCGCCAGCTATTATCCCTTTCATAAAGCTTTTAACACTTTCATTCCCATAGTTGATTAAAGAATAAAACATTAATTTTACATAATTTTTAATAATCTGACTAAATAAATTACATTTATATTCAATAATTAAAGACCCATAATAATTATCTTTTAATTTTATATGGGGAATATTTTTTATATAAGAAACAGTTTTAGGATGTCTCATTTCATAAGAAATTTTAGTTTGTCTTAACCAGTGATTAATTACTTTTTCTTCTACTTCTTTTTTATACTTTTCATCTAAAGGTTCTTGCATATTTAATTTTATATACCACCTCCATCTATCTGAAGAAAACTCAAAATTTTTTGAAAACCACAAGATTACTTTATTCATTAGTTTAAATTCAGAATTAGCAAATACTAAACATCCGTTCTGAGTTTTCCCCATTTCAGCTTGTAATAATCCTAAAGCTTCAAATAGTTCATTATTAAGTATGATTTTTCTAGGTAAACTTAAAGAATGTTCACGTTGTGCTTCATTATATTGACTTACCAAATAAGATAAGTCAAGATATTCTTCCCCTATATGTTTGTTAAGAATAACTTCATTATTATTTTTCCCAACTAAAATCTTTTCAGGAATAAATTCATTTAAATCAAGATAATTATTCATAGAAAAAATAAGTAAAAATAATATATAAATGCGGCGCGCGCATTTGTCCTGTAAACCTACCTTTTAATATATATTTTAAAAAATATATTAATGTTACCACTTTAACGGTACGATTTCTGTCTCTTTTTTCTAGCTTTAGAATCATTTGGTTTACGAGTTTCCTTACGTCTTACATCAGCAATAAGTAACTGTCTGTCATATTGTAAGAATTTTTTCTCTAAATCTTTATTTTTAGTAAAAGAAACTAAAGCTCTTGAAATAGCTAATCTAACAGCTTCTGCTTGTGAATTCCATCCACCGCCTTTAACATCAACATCAATTTTAACTTTCTTAGTTAGCTCATCTCCAGCTAATAATAATGGCTCTCTTATTTTATCACGTGCAAAAACAGGATGAACAACATCTAACATCATTTTGTTTACTCTAACTTGCCCTTTTCCATTTCTAATTACTGCTCTGGCTATACTTCTTTTCCTTTTTCCAGATACAACATAAGCTTTACCTTCCATAATCACCAATCTCCTTGCATACTGTTCTTAATGTTACAAATTTTCCAGCTTTGTTCCTATTTATATTCAACATATCTACTGTTTCTAAATCAGCATTCTTTAAAGCATCTGGAATTTGATTATAACAAAATATTCTTGAATAAGCATCTCTTCCTCTTGCAACCTTATATGGAAGCATACCCCTAATAGCTCTTCTCAATAATTTATCAGGTTGTCTTGCATAAAATGGACCAGCAACATTGTGTCCTCTTTCAATTCTATGTTTATAATCTCCAATAATATTAGCTTTGTTTCCAGTAACAACTACTTTTTCACAATTGACAATTTTAATTTCCTCTCCTAATAATGCAGCTTTGGCTACATAATTAGCTAATCTTCCTAAAATTAAATTTTCTCCATTAATAATCATCATCCTAATATCCTCACTTTCTTTCCTTTTGGATTTTTCTTGATTAATTCTTGAATAGAAATTGCTTTTCCAGTTTTATTAATTTTCTCTTTAGCTTCATTTGAAAACTGATAAGCAGCAACAGTAATTTTTTTATTAAAATCACCTAAGCTTAGAACTTTTCCAGGAATTAAAGCAGTTTCATCATCTTTAGTATATTTTTCAATTTTATACAAGTTTACAACTCTTCTTCTTCTAGTGGGCATTTGTAAATATTCAGCTGTTTTTTTCCATAAAGCAACTTTTTCTTTATTAGCCAAACTTCTTAATTCCCTGATTAAGCGAATTAAATCCAATGTTTGAGGACCAGTAGCTTTTACCATTTTTTGTTTTGTTTCAACGAGCTAAGAATATTTTGATTAAACTTTTTCTAAAAGTTTACCCTACTTATTCGCGTCAGCTCGCAGAGTAAAATTAAATCACTTTAAACAGTTTATAAAGCTTTTTCTTTCAATTAAATCATTTTTGCAGAAATAATTTTTACTTCAGTTAAAGGTCTGTCATTTGAATCTGTTTTTACTAAACCCATTTTATCAACAACATTCATGCCTTCAACAACTTTTCCAAAAACAGGATGTTTAGCATCTAAAAAATTATTATTAACTAAGTTAATAAAGAATTGGCTTCCACCAGTATTAGAGCCAGCATTAGCCATTGAAATAGTATATTTATCATTTTTATTATGATTAGTAAACTCATCTTTGATTGCATAACCAGGACCACCTCTTCCTGTTCCAGTAGGGTCTCCTCCCTGAATCATAAAACCAGCCATAATCCTATGAAAAATAACATTATCATAATATCCTTCATTAACTAATTTTTTGAAATTACCAGTTGTTATTGGCATATCATTAGCTAATTCAATAGTAATATCACCCATTGTAGTTTTCAATAAAACTTTTTCTGTTTTAGTATTATTCAAATTGGTCATAAATATTACTCCAATAATTGCAATAATTAAAACTATCGCTAAAACATATTTTATTTTCAGTTTCATTTTCTTTCTTTTTTACCTTTAGCTTTTTTCCAAAATGCTTTTTCTTTAGCGTAGGTTTCTAAATGCTTCTTTTTTGGTGTAGCTTTTTTCTAATGCTTCTTTTTTAGTGTAGCTTTTTTCTAATGTTTCTTTTTTAGTGCAGGTTTTTTCTTTTCAAAGAAAAAAAGTGCTGCGGGAAACAGGGCTTTCGGAAGTTCTTTTCTTTTCAAGGAGTTCTTTTCCCTGAAGGCTTTTCTTACAAGAAAAGGCTTCGTTCGAACCTGCGTAGGCACTAAGCCACTAGGTCCTAAGCCTAGCCCGTTTGACCACTCCGGCATTCCCGCAATAAAATTAAAAGAAATATAGGAGTATAAAAAGATAACTAATATAATTTTGGAGTAGTAACAAATAGTAAATTATATAAATACCAAAAACCTGGCTTTTTTATGAAATCAGCATACGCATTATTAGTTGCTGCTACTTTAGCATTTGGAGCTAAAACTGCAACTTCACAACCAATAGAATCATCCAGACATTATTCAATAGAGTTAGCTAATTATCTTTCTGCAAATAATTTAATTCCAGAACAAGCTATAGTAGCTTTAGATGATTCTATTCAAATTACTCATAGAAGATATTCTACAAAATTACAAACATTGGCAGAAGATTCAGCAAGAACATTTGGTTCAATGCCAAGAACATTAGAAGAAATTAGAAGTAGAATAGATTTAATAGATAATATAAGAAGAGAAGTTGGAACTCAAATTGAAGGAAAATATGTTGAAAGATTCAGACAATTCGAAGCTGAAGAAAGAGTATTAAATACAGATGCAAGAAGAAAAGCTAGATATTTAGCAGTAAAAGCTAGAGATGCATTAAATGATGGTTTTTTTGATAAATACTTTATAGATGGAGACGATGCAAGAGCTTATTTTTTAGAAAAAATATTAAATTACTATTCTAGTGGTCCTTACATGAGTAGCGTAGAACTTGACTCATCTTTAGTTAGAAGTTTTTTTTCAAGTCATTTTAGAGAATCAATGATTGCATTAGTTGGTGAAGATTCAACAATTGTTAGAAGAATGCAAAGAGATATAGACCCATATACCCTAGAGAGAGTCAGGACTCAAAAACAACAAATGGGAATTACTAATGATCCGTATAATTCCTATTCACAATACCATGATGAATTCTTGATACCTAGAAAACTTATGATATATAACAAGAGAGATAGTTTAAAAGAACAATGTGACAGAGAAATTGGGTTAGCTATTCAAAGAGCATTAATTCCTTTTGGTGGCAGTGATGAGTTTGGAGGGAGTGAAGAATGGAGAAGATTAGTTGAAGAATATAATAGATTAAATAGTAGACAAGATGTTTTAATGAATATATTTGCAACAGCACATGAAATTCAACCAAGGTTAACTGGTTATTATACAAATCCTATTTCTAATCCTAAAGAATTATTAAGATTAGGAAGAGAACAATTATTCCAACAAGAAGCAAGTGAAATCGAAAGATTTGAAAGATTGATAAGATTATTAAATTAACACACTTAAGATTATTTTGAATCAAAAATAGGACATTCTGTTTTAATTTTAGTTATATTTTCATTAATAGGTTTCATTTCATTTCTTAAGTCTCTCACATCCCTATTGATGTGATTTATATCTTCACTAGCCCTGTCAAGTTTATGCATTGCCCATCCAGCAATATAAACAACACCCGCAAGAGGAGAGTATTCCAACCAAGCAGGTGTATTAATAAAACCAAATAGTTTCAAAATTAGCCATATAGCAACACCTATCAAAGAAGCCCATGCAATATAATCCCAAATAGTAGCACCTCTTTTAACCATGTAAAAATTAAGAAATCAAAACTTATAAAACTTTTCCTAAAAAAGCTTATTTAATTTTCTTAATTTCTTTCTCAAGTTCAGAAAGATTTTTTTCAATAGCTTTGAAAGCTTCTTTCATTAATTCTTTTTCTTCTAATTGTCCCCAGCTTTCTAAAGTAAATATGAATTTAGTTTTAGAACTTTCAACATTAATGCTTCCTTCAGGTTCAGCAATTTCAGAACAAGCATTGCATAAAGTGCAATTAAGTAAATTTTTAACTTTTAATTTATCACCTTCAACTTCATAAACATTAGTAGGGCAGACTTCTTTGCAATTTTTCACATTTTCTAATTTATTTTCAACTTTTATAGAAGGATAAGCTTGGTAAAACATTAAGCCAGGTGAGAATTTAGCATGCTCTTTTCCTATTCCCAATGTAGCAACAGCTTCTATTTTCAAAGCCTGATTTTTATCATTTAATTTAGTTAAAGGCATTTTATCAAAAACAGGAACAACTTTAGGATCATCTGATTTAAAATCAGAACTATAAACAGTGCAAGGTCCTTTAACATCAATAGTTAAATTAACTCTGCATAGTGCACATCCATTTCCCTTGCATTTGCATTCAGAAGGTAAATTATAAGCACCTAAATCAGTTTTTAATGGAACCAATCCCATTCTATGAGCTAATATTTCATCATATAAACCAGAATTGTTTTTTACAACATTTATTTCTTTAATAGCCATTACAGGAACCTGAGTCATTACAGCTCTTCTTAATGTATTAGCAATAACATGGTCAATATTATCTATTACAAACTTTATTTTGTTTTCAGATTTAGCTAAAATTTCCATTTTTATCTTGATTAATTTATAAAATACGGTTTTTAAACCTTTGCTTCAAAAAAATAAAGGCATTTTTGGGATTAATATATAGTCTAAAATATATATTAAAAGGTAGGGTTACAGGACAAACACCCTCGTGGAGTATTTAAATAGAATTTACTTCTTCTATCTATGTTAAAAAATGAAGATTTAAGAAACCTAAATGAAGAAGAATTTAAGCAAGTTTATGAATATTTAAGGATAAAAACAGAGAACTTTAAGACTATTACTCCTTCTTTAATCTTAGAAAATAACCAATATTTGTTAATATTTAGAATATGCTTGGGTTTATCTCAAAAAGAATTCGCTAAAAAATTAGGAAAAACAAAAGATTGGTGCAGACATACAGAAGCCAAAAGAAATAAAATAGAAAAAGTCAAAATAGCAGAAAGATATACTAAAAAAATAACAGAATTAATCAATAAAAAAGAGGTTAAATTAGAAAATTCTTTAATAAATTGGGAAAAATATAATTCTTTTTCTAAAGACCAAATATTACCGGAAGCTGAAATAAAATTAAAATCTTTTTCTAAATTAACAGAAGAAAACTTAAAAGATTATTTTGATTTAATCAAAAGAGAAACTAATAATTTTACTGAGATTAGCTCTGAATTATTTATAAAAATACCACAAAGTATTCTTATTTTTAGAATTATATTAGGACTATCTTACAGAAAATTCAATCAAGTGTCTAATATAAGTGAGAAACAAATAAGAAATTATGAACACTTAACTAATAATATTAAACCGACCCTAGCCAAAAAAATTTCGAATATTGTTACAAGCTTATTGATAAATAAGAATATAGAATTTCAACAGTTTTTAGAGAATTATAGAATTTTAAAAGGATTTTATGGATGCAGAGATTTAAATTTCTTAGTTAATCAAGGATTGAATAGACTAGCAATGATAAAACCAACAAAATATGAAGAAGAAATAGCTAAACTCTTAGAAAACCAAAATATAAAATTTGAAAGATATAAAATATTGAACGGAGTAAAAAGTAGGTTTAACATTGATTTTTATGTTCCTGATAAAAATATAGCAATAGAAGTTTTTTCTTATAATAATTGCAAAAAAAGAGGTAATATAAAATCAAAAGCTTGCTTAGTTGATCATAGATTTCAATCATTAAAATCAAAAGATTCTAAACTAAGAACGATCATGTGCATAAGAATAGAAGGTAAACCAATTTTGCATAATTATGTAAAAAATTATATAGATATGGAACTTCTTAATACAGATTATTTGTTAATAAATAAAGAAGTAAATAATTTATTATATTTAATTAAATAAATTTTAACTACTTACAAGTTTATACACGACGACCACGTCTAAAATGTTTTTTGCGACACCCATCATGAGGGAGAGGTGTAACATCTTCTATGTTTCCAATTCTAAAACCTTCTCTTGATAATGTTCTAACAGCAGCTTGTGCACCAGGTCCTGGATTATTAGGTCCATTGTGTCCACCAGGTGCTTTTATTCTAATATGTAAAGCATTAATACCATGTTCTCTTGCTAAGTCAGCTGCTTTTTTAGAAGCCATCATAGCAGCAGTTGGACTGCTTTCAAGTCTATGAATTTTAACAACCATACCACCAGAAGTTCTTGCTATTGTCTCACTCCCAGTAATATCAGTAATATGAATAATTGTATTGTTATAACTAGAATAAATATTAGCTATTCCCCATCTTAATTCAGGTCTTTTTATAGGAGTTTCATTCATTTTTTATTTTCCCTTGAGGCTTTTTTAAAAAGGCTCATTTCATTCATTTTTTAGCCTCTTCTTTTTTTGCAGGTTTCTCTTTTTTTGTTTTTTCTTCCTGAAGGTTCTTTTTTAAAGAAGCTTCTTTATCTTCTTTTTTTTCAAAAGTTTTCTTAGGTTTTTCTTCCTTATGGGATTCTTCTTTTTTCTCTTCCTTATTTATTTTCCCTGAATTTTTTCTTTCTCCCTGAAGGCTCTTTCCTAAAGAGGCTTCAACTTTAGGTCTTTCAGGATGATCTTCTTTATTAAAAGCAGATTTAGGGTTATAATTAATTTTCCCTCTTTCACTTTGCATGACTAAATAAGAAGGAACAGTAACTTTCTGTCCATTTACACTAATATGTCCATGAACAATTAATTGTCTTGCCTGATTTGCTGTTTTAGCTAAACCAGCCTTGTAAACAATTGATTGCAATCTTAAGTTCATAATATCGTTTAAAGTTAAACCTAATATAGTATCTAAATCAGATTTTTCAGTTAATAATCCTAATTTAACTAATCTATCAACAAGTTGTTTTTTCTCTTTTTCACCTTGTTCACTATCATCATATAATAAGACTTTAGCTTGTCCTCTTATTTTGCTTAAGAGAGAATTCATTTTCCAGATTTCATTTTTTCTCTTTAAGCCAAATTCAATAGCTAATGCTTTATCATGTTCAATCCTTGCTCTTTGCCAAGGATGATTAGGAGTTTCATACTTTTTTCTGAATTTTCTTGCTAATCCCATTTTGTTTTTTATTTTCCCTTGAGGCTTTTTTAAAAAGGCTCATTTTATTATTTTTTCCCCTTTCCACCTTTATCGCTGGTTGGTGCTGGTTTTGCAGCTTTTCCAGGTACAGCTTTTTTCTTTTGTACACCAATAGACCTTCCTTTTCTGAAGTGACTCTTTGTTTTTTGTCCTCTCACTGGCTGGTCAATTGCATGTCTTAATCCTCTTCTTGACCTTACTTTTTGTAATCTTTTAATATCAAAATCTCTTGTTAATCTTACTTCAGAAGATAATACATGTAAATTTTTTCCTGTTTCAATGTCATTTCTTCTGTTTAACATCCAAGTTGGAATTTTTTCAGAAGGATTAGCTAATAATTCTTCTAATGCTTTTATTTTTTCAGGGCTTAATTCTCCTAATTTTCCATGTGGATCTAAATGCAAAACATTGCATATTGCATTAGAGAACATAAAACTAATTCCTTTGATTTTTGTCAAGCCATGAAAAACCTTTAATCTACCGTCTAAATCAGTATTTCTTATCCTTACAATTGCTCTCATTTCACTCATTTTAAAATACAACCTAAAAAATCATTTATAAAGCTTTTTATTCTCTGGTTTTTAAGAATTTTTCTTTTAGTAAAGATTTTTATTATGAAAATTAAGCAGCTCTTTTTCTTACTGGTTCTTCTCTAAGTTCATCTCCATCAAATAATAAGCCATCAATAGTTCCATGATAAACTATTTCTGCAATTGAAGGAGTATATATAGCACCTTTCCAAGCTTCTCTATCCAAAACAAGAGATGCAATAGTAGCAGGAGTAGAATCAGTTTCTCCTACTTTCATACCAGTTATAAAATATTTAACTAGAACACCTTGAGATTTATCAGGTTCATTTCTTATTTCTATATCTTGATGTCTTACCCAAGCATGAATATTATGAGTATTTAGTTCATCTCTTGCTCCATTAAAAGGAGGCATTACTCTTTGAAGAAGAAAATCATAAGTTCCTTCTTTTCCATCAATTTCAATTAAATAATGATTTGCTTCACTGCCTTCACCAACAACTCTAAAAGTAACTTCTTGACCAACTAAACATCTGTCTCTCATAAAATTTAAGAATATAAAAAAACTTAAAAGCTTATCTGTAGGAGGGTTCATAAAGGGTGTTAAACCCTTATCCTTACTGACCTACAAATAAGTAATATCTATCTTCATTATTTAATTCAGCTAGAATTCTTCTTTTAACTGTTTTTTCAGGATCAGGCATTAATTTAACTCTATTCCTTATGTCTTCAAAACTTTCAAATAATTTCTCATCTCTTTGTTCAATAACTTCCCACATATGCTTCTTTCCAACACCAGGCAATAATTCAAGCTGGTGCATTCTAGTGCTTAATGGTCCGCATTTATTAAAAAATGAAACAAACTTAGCTTCATTTTCTTTAATAATCTCCTCAATAATAATATCTAACTCATGTTTGGCAGTAGAAGTTAATTTAGTATAAGGAATTCTTCCAATAATATGATGTACCTGGTCTCTTTTTCCATCCCCAATATAAACTTCATCATGAGGCTGTAAAAATATATCTTTTTTAGGAACTAACTCTAAAAGAATAAAATTTGTTCTACCAACAGCCTGTACAATAGGCATTTTTCTGAAAGAAGGATCTAATGGATAACCATTCTGTAAAAAGTCTAATACTAGGGCGTTTTCTTCTTTTATCATTTTTTATTGTAGTAATTTTCATTTCTTTATTGCTGTAAGTATCTTTTGCATGTTTTCTTGACTCAAAGTTATATTCTCTCCAACAAACAAAGCATTTACGCTTTCTAGGTCTTTTGGCATTATGTCTATAATCTTCACTACATGTCTATCCTTTAATCTTGGAATCTGTAATTTCTCTATTTCTTCTTTTACTTTTTTATAGTCTACTTTCTCTAATAATAGATTATCATGAGTTTTCAAAGCTCTTTCGCTTAATTCCTTGTCTCTCTTCTTTACAGTATCCAAAAACTCTTTAACTTCATACTTAGTTACTGGTTTTTCTTCTATTATTTCTATGTCTAACATTTTTTTAAGTGAATAGGATGTGATATTAATACTTTTGTTTTTCCACCATCTTTAATTTGAACTTCATAGCAAGCGCCTTTTTTGCCTACAACTTTTCCTTGCAATCCATGAAATCTAGGATGAAACATTCCTCTTTGAACAGTAGGATTAGCAACTAAATAAACACTTTCTCCAATATTAAAAACCTGGAAATACTTGCTTACACTTAACTTTCCTGACTCTCTAGCTTTCTTTCTAAGCTTGCTTCTTGTTTTCCTTCTTGCTCCACCCATTCGTTTTGTCATATTATTAACCTCAAAAATTCTTTTATAAATCTTTCTCAATCTCAGAAACAACAGCACTTAAACTGGAATTTAAGGCAAAAAAGAGATTAAAATTAGTATTTTCAGCATTATACTTCTTTCCATTAATAATAGCTTTTGCAGTTATCTCACTCTCAGAATTATGAACAGATTTGATATGAACACTTAAATTCTCAAATTTATCGCTCTTTTCCTGCAATTTTTTGGCAAAATTACCAACAACTTTCTTAACAACAATCAATTTAGAAGGGTCTACATCCCTGAAGCCAACTAAAGTTATTTTCCCGCCCAGTTCCAATGTATTCTCATCCATATAAAAGTAATATAATTCTGTTTATTATAAACCTTTGTTTTTATTTGAAAGAAACAACTAGGCAACTTGTTCAACTCTCTCTTGAAGTCCTAATCTTGCTATCTCGTCTCTCATTCTTCTATGATATTGGGCTATAACTTCATGTTCACCATTTAAAAAAGTAAAAGTTCCATCCCCCCTACAAACGCCTACAGGTAATGCTTCAGAAAGCCTATCTAATATAACACCAGGATAATTTACCTTAGGAGAAAACATATTAAACATTCCTCGACCATGTAATTCCGCAAGAGAAACTTGAAGCCCTGCATCACGATACTGCGGAAAAACAGATAAACATATATCTTCAGGTGCTCTCATTCTGGAAGTTTTAGGGTCAAAAATCAAAAAAGTATTCCACATAGTTCCTAAATTACATGCTTCCAAAACTCTTGTTGCTTCTTCTCCATCTTTAAATCTATAAGTTTCAAACATATAATTAATAATAAGAAAAAGTTTAAATTCTTATCTAAAACAACTCTTAACTAACCTTCATCTCTTTTAAGTATTTATCAACTAACTCATCAACAAGTAAAAGATTTATATTTTCATAACCCTTGTTTATTCTTAATTTTAGCTCAGAATTAACTTTGTTTATGATTTTTCTTTTAATTTCTTCAATATCCGTTTCAGGCAAACTCCTGTTTACAGGATTTATCTTTTCCCTGTATTTTTTTGCAATTTCACTGCTATTCCTGATTTCTTTATTATAGGCTTGGGAGATCTCTTCTTTATCTATTGCCTTTTCAAGAACTTCATGAATAACTGCATTTGCAAGATTTGAGATAAATGCCTCAGTAAGTTTGTTTCTGTTCATTTTTCTTTTTCCCTTGAGGCTTTTTCTTAAAAAGGCTCATTCTGTTCATTTATTTTCTCCAAAATAGTCTTAAAGGTTTTATTATAAACTTCCTTATATTTCTTTAAAAAATCATTTTTAACCATATTTTCCTTTAATTCATTTATATTAATCTTACATAATTCTTCAATTTTTTTATTAACTATTTCTCTATTTAGTTTTTTCCCAGAAATAAATAAAAGAATAGCTACCATATTAAAAGTCAGATAATATTTTTCTTTCCCATTCAAAAGCTCAAAACCATCAATTAAAGATTTGCTTTTTAATAAATTCAAATCAAGAAGCTTATAATTAATGTTTCTTTTAATCCTAAATATAATCCTTTCTTTAGAAACACATTTGCTTAGCATTAAACTATATAATGGGTCTATTGATAAACCCGAAAGCAGTTCATTTTTACTAATTACAATAATATGGGTTTTTATTCCAGTTAAACTTTCTATCTTATTTTTAATTAAGCTTACATCAATTTTTTTATCATCAATAATCAATATATCCAAGTCATTAAAACTAAATCCTTTTTCAAGAAAAGAGCCAGTAATAATTATATTCTCAGGATTAATCTCTTTATTAACCAAATTAAAAACTTCTTCAATTATTCTTGTTTTTATTGGTTCAAGATTTTTTACATTGTAAAAATAAGGCTTAATTCTTTTTCCATCTTCCTTCTCAGAATTTAATCTTTCCAAAGGCATTATTGTAACATACTGCCCAATAGAAAAACCAGCCCTGTTTTTTGGAATGTAAACCTGGTCCATTCTGCTCCCTTTGCTTATTCTGCTTATAATTTCCATATTACGTAATATTACGTAATTATATTTAAGCTTTTTGGTTTAAGTAAATTAAAGAAAAAACCAATTTTTAATAATCAATAATTGCTAATCCGACTCTTTGTATTAAATCGCCTCTTTGTAAATCTTTTTTCCCTCTTTGATTTAGAATAATAATATTTTCTAATTTTTTTAAAAAACCTAAAAATTCAATATCATTACAAAATTCTCTTTCAACTTCAAATATTTGTTCAAAAGTCATAGAATTATTTTCTTGCCTTTTTAAAAATTGTTCACATCTTTCTTCAGAACCTTCAATAGGCATATTTATTCTTTTAATTCTTACAATCTCCTTTGGTGTTAATTTACTTTCTTCTATTCTTTTTTTCATATGAAAATACCCCAAAATCTCATGCAAAGTTGGTTCTTCAAAATATTCTTGAATATATCCAATATGATTTCCTACAGGGAAAAAATTGGGATTAAATAATTCATAACTGAAAGGTTCATATCCTCTTCTCTTAAAATAATCAATTAATCTTTCATAATATCCTTGAGCTTGTCTAGCATGACCAACATGAGCCTCTCTTTTAAAAACTAGACCATTATTATCATCTACACCAACAACAAGAGGACTTATAACATAATGCCCATGTCCCCTATTAACTCTTTTAAAACCAACACCCCTTTGTATATCATCATAAAAAGCTCTTGCTCTTTCTTCAAAACCTAATTCTCTACTTGCAATTTTTGTAATTAACATTTTCTATTTAAATTCTAAAAATAAAATATATTTAAATCTATCTTTTTTAACTACTTTAAAATTATAACAGCTTTGCTCATATAAACACCATCATAATCATAACCTAGTTTTTTATAATAGCCCTTAACACCAATACCAGAAATAACTAATATTTTCTTTTTGTTATGTTTCAAGCAAATCTCTTCAGCTTTTTTAACAAGCATTTTCCCAAAACCATGATGTTGTATTTCACCTTTCTCGCCTAACTTAACTGATTTCCCATAAACATGCAACTCTCTTATTATCCCAGAATCTAAAGTAATCTCTTTCCTTAAACTCTCATTAACAAATCTTAATCTGCAAAATCCAATTATTTTGTCATTAGCATCAATAGAAATAAAAAACTCTTTCCCACAAGAAGCATTATATTCTAAAACATTTAAGTTATAATTAGAAATATCACAATTTTTAATTTCTCTGCATCTTATGCATTTACATTTGATTTTCTTCTTTAACATTAAAGCATTAACATATTGTCTTAAGTTTGTTTTATTCACCCCATCAATAATTCCCTTGCTGATATCTCTCTGTATTCTCATTATTCTAACATATCTTGGAACATCTCGTTTAAATTCAGAAATAACTCCAGCAGCATCATTAAGTTTCATGGGCTTGAACTTTTTATTCTTATAATCTTCATAAAGTTCAGTTCCAGGCATAACCAAGCAAGGATATATTTTCAGCATATCAGGCCTGTATCTTTCATCAAAAAATAATTTTTTTAGACCAGAAATATCTTTTTTGATTGTCCAAGAAGGTAAGCCAAGCATATAATGTAAATTTATCTTAAACCCTAAATTTTTCAATCTTTTAATAGCTTCAATACTTTCTTTGTTCAAATGCCCTCTTTTTACTTTTTTTAATTGACTGTCATAAACACTTTGTATCCCTAATTCAACTCTAGTAACCCCATATTCAAGCATTTCATTACATTGTTTTAATGAACAACAATCAGGCCTTGTTTCAATAGTTAAACCGATGCACCTTACATTAGAACTTTCATTTTTCAGTTGTTCTTTTTCTAGATTCAAATTTTCTTTTTTTAGATGCAAAACATTTTCTTTCACTTTTTCTATTCTTTCAGGACTTCTAAAATCCATACCTAATTCAAAAAACTTATAGAACTTCTCAAAATTAATCTCTACTCTGGTTTTTCTTTCTCCATGAAAGCTCTTTTCTAAAGAGGTTTCAAAGAATAATTCTGAAAATTTATTAAAAGCAAAATAAATATCAGCAACAAATTCATCCTTATATTGTTTAGAAAAATTAGTAAAAGTCCCGCCCATAATAATAACATCGCATTTTCCAATATCATGATTTAATAAGACATAATTCTCTAGCCTGTTAAAAATCTGTAAAACAGCATCATATTCATTTCTTTTAGCCCTCATAGAAGCAGGCTCATTTCCAGTATAAGATTTAGGAACATTTCCAAAAAAACTTTTCAATCCTCCTGGACAATAAACACATCTTGCTTGTTCAGGACATTTTCCAGGTTTAGTCATAATAGCAATAGGAGTAACCCCAGATAAGCTTCTCATTGGTTTTATTTTAATGTCTTTTAAGTCTCTTCTTTGTTCATTATTAGCATGAGAAAATAATCTAATCAAATCAGGTAATCCTTTCAACTTATACTTTTTAGATAATTCAGTTCTCAATCTTAAAAGTTCACTTAAACTTTTTCCTTTTGCATTCTCAAAAAACTCTTCATAAAATTCCATAAATAAAAGAAATAAACTGAATTTAAAAAGTTTGGTTTTAACAACCTTTAAAAACAACTTTTTCAGTATATAGTTCATGTTAAACTTCAAAATAATAGTTCCAGATACAAGCATTTTAATAGAAAGAGCTTTGTCAGATAAAATAAAGAAAAAAGAATTAAGAACTTCAACAATTATAATTCATGAAGCTGTTTTAGGTGAACTAGAGCATCAGGCAAATATAGGAAAAGCAATAGGTTACTTAGGTTTGGATGAAATAAAAGAATTAAATATATTAAGCAAAACAAACAGATTCAAATTAATTTACGCAGGAAGACGTCCTTCTTCAGCAGAAATAAAACATGCTTCTTTAGGTGAAATAGATTCATTAATTAGAGACTTAGCTTATGAAAAAAGAGCAGTTTTGGTTACAGGTGATAAAGTCCAGAGCAAAGTAGCAGAAGCAAAAAACATGCTCGTTCATTATATTGAACCAGTAATCACAATAAAAAAATCTTCTTTAGACAAATATTTTGATGAAATAACAATGTCAGTCCATTTAAGAGAAAGTTCTAAACCTTATGGAAAAAAAGGCTCGCCAGGAAACTGGAAATCAGTTGAATTGTCAGAAAAAGAATTAACAAAAGCAGAAGTAGAAGAATTATCCAAATCAATAATAGAAGAAGCAAAATCAAGGCAAGATGGTTTCATTGAAATGGAAAGAAGAGGTTCAACAATAGTCCAGCTAGGAAAATACAGAATAGTAATTACAAGACCTCCTTTCAGTGATGCATGGGAAATAACAGCAGTTCATCCAATAGTAAAATTAAACCTAGAAGATTATCATTTATCAGATAAATTATTTCAAAGAATTTCAGAACAGGCAGAAGGAGTTTTAATAGCAGGTGCACCAGGTGAAGGTAAAAGTACATGTGCAGCAGCAATAGCAGAATATTATGCTTCATTAAATAAAAATGTAAAAACAGTAGAATCACCTAGAGATTTAGACTTAAGCAATAAAATAACTCAATATTCATTAACCCAAGGGTCTATTCAGGAAATACATGATGTTCTATTATTATGCAGGCCAGATTATACTATTTTTGATGAAATGAGAAACTTAGAAGATTTCAGGTTATTTACTGATTTGAGATTAGCTGGAATTGGTTTCTTAGGTGTAGTTCATGGAACAAATCCAATAGATGCAATTCAAAGATTCATAGGAAAAACAGAATTAGGTATTATTCCGCATATTATTGATACAGTCATTTTCATAAAAGCAGGACAAGTAAATAAAGTTTTAAGTTTAAACATGACAGTCAAAGTTCCTTCTGGAATGACAGAAGAAGATTTATCACGTCCAGTAATAGAAATAAAAGATTTTGAAACAAATAACTTAGAATATGAAATGTATTCTTATGGTGAAGAAACAGTTGTTATTCCAATTAAAAAAACAATTAAAAAATCAGGAGCGCATAATTTAGCTTCAAAACAAATAGAATCAAGATTAAGAAAAATTTTCCCAGAATTAAAAGCAGAAGTTATTTCAGACCATAAAGCAATAGTTTACTTGCCTGAAAAAGACATTCCAGCAATAATAGGAAAGCAAGGAAAAAATATTTCTCAAATAGAATCAGAATTAGGAATAAAAATTGAAGTGTCTTCTTATAAAAATAATTTAACAAAACAAGAGATAGAATATAGTTTAGATGAATCTCATAAATATATAACTTTAATTGTAAACAAAAATTTCATAGGAAGACATGTTGATGCTTATTATGATGATGAATATTTGTTTGGTGCAAATGTAGGTAAAAAAGGAGACATAAATTTGCACAAGAAAAGTGAAATAGGCAAAAAAATACTTTCTATATTCGATAAAAAGCATAAAATAAAGCTTTTAATATGATTTTCTTAGAAACTTTTATAAAAGATTATTAGTTTAAAATAATATACTAAAAATCTTTTTTGTAACAATGAAGAATAAATTAAAAGTTTCTATCGTAATATGTACTCGAGATAGGAACACCTATCTTAAGACTTGTATTGATTCTTTGTTAAAGCAAACTTATCTTCCAAAAGAAATTATTATAGTTGAAGACTGTTCAAATGAAGATGAAAATGTTTTCAAATTTTTCAAAAAAGAATTTTCAGACTTAAATTTTGAAATCAATAAAAATATCACCAATTTGTTCAATTATAAAACAAAGATTATTTTGTTAAGAAATGAAAAACAGTCAGGTATTGTAAAATCCAGAAATCTGGGAATTAGAGTTGCAACAGGAGACATTATTGCTTTTTTAGATGATGATAGTTTTGCAAGAACAAACTGGATAAAAAATCTAGTAAAAAACTATACTAGCAATAAAATAGTTGGTGTTGGTGGTCCTTTCATTGAAATAGGAAGAAAAGTAGCACCAGTAACTAAACCAGTTAAAAGAGTCTCATATTTTTCAAAAAAAGAGGGAAGAATGATTATTAACTACAAACTGCAAAATCTTTTCCAAAGGCATTTTCTTCCAAAAACAAATGTTAAAATATTATTGGGTGGTAACATGTCTTTCAGAAGAGATACTTTATTGAAAGTTCACGGTTATGATTCAAGATACACTGGAAATGCATATCATGAAGAAACAGATACTTCATTAAGAATTTCAAAATTAGGAAAAATCATATTTGATCCAAATGTTATTAATTACCACAATACAGCTAAAAAAGGAGGAAATAGAGAAATTGAAAAGTTTATTTTAGATAATTTCTTATTTTATTTGTTTAGAAATACAGCATTTTTCTTTTTAAAACATTTTGGGGCAATAACAGGTTTTAAATTATTAAAAAATCTAGTTAAAAGACAAATCAACTTTTTAAAGCACAGACAAACAGGTTCATCAAGAACCTATTTTAAAGTAGACAGTATAAAAAAATCAATTTATACTGTTCTAAAAGGTTCAATAATAGGCTTATATGTCTGGTTCATAAATAGAAAAAGAGAAGTTAGATTCATTTTCGCAAATCCCTCAAAAATAGAAGCATATAAGTTTGTAATAATAGGTCCCACAATAAAGATTATAATGCTTGAACAAAAAACCAATTTCTTGAAAAAAATGTTCGGGTTATAAAAGCTTATAAAAAGAAAGTTGTTAATATCTAAGTGGGGAAAATTCCAAAAAAAGAGGTTGTAAAATTAGAGAAACAAAGTTTGAAATATTCTGTTTATGAAGGCTCATCCGCTTCAATAATGGAAGGTTCAGGAACAGCTTATATTTCTCCATTTGCAATGGCATTAAATGCTTCAAATACAGAAGTTGCATTTCTCTCTTCAATACCTTCTTTGTTCTCTCCATTAACACAACTAATTACAGTTCATTTTTTAAAAAAAATAAAATCAAGAAAAACAATTACAATTTCTTTTGTTTTACTACAGGCATTAATTTGGATTCCAATAATGTTATTGCCTTTTATGAATCTTAGTCATAAGCCAATATTTCTTATTGCCTTATTCACCTTATTATCTGCATTTGGCTCTTTCATAAGTCCAATCTGGGCTTCCTGGATTTCAGATATGGTTGACCCAAACAAAAGAGGAAATTATTTTGGAAGAAGAAATGCAATAGCAGGTTCTTTTGCAATAGCATTTACATTCATGGCAGCTTATATTTTAGATGCATTAACAAATAAATTATTTATAGCATTTGCAATTATTTTTATAATTGCAATGATAGGAAGATTATTATCATCTTATTTTTTAACAAAGCAGTTTGAGCCAGAATTCAAGTTTCCAGAGCAGGATTATTTTTCATTCAAGTCTTTTTTAAAAAAAATGCCAGAAACAAACTTTGGCAAATTTAGTATGTATCAATCCTTTCTAAATTTTGCAGTTATGATTGCATCACCTTTTTTTGCAGTTTACATGATAAGAAATCTAAACTTTTCCTATCCTCAATATACATTAATTACAGTAACAGCATCAATTTTCAGTTTAATAGGAATGAGAGTTTGGGGTAAATACGCAGACAAGCATGGAAATGTGAAAACATTAAAAATATTGGGCATTTTCATTGCAATAGTCCCATTATTATGGATATTTAATTCAAATATTTATTATCTTTTGTTTGTCCAGGTAATTTCAGGTTTTGCATGGGGTGGATTTAATCTATCTGTTTCAGACTTTATTTATGATGCAACAACAAAAGAAAAAAGAGCTTTATTTATTTCATATCACAATGTTTTGAATGGAATAGCCTCATTTTTAGGAGCAGCATTGGGTGGAATTTTAGTTGCCATAAAAATGCCCTTTACTCCAATAATCCTGCTTTTTGTATTATCTGGAATTTTAAGAATAATATTTTACTATATCTTCATCCACAAAATAGAAGAGCCAAGAAACATTAAAGAAGTACATCATACTCACAGATTAATTAACTTGGCTCCCTCCCAAGGATTATTGCATGAATTAATAGCAATTGTCTCAAAAAGAAAGAATAATAAACAATAATTTTTCTTTAATATTATGCCCTTGTAGCTCAGCTTGGATTAGAGCGAGTCACTCCTAATGACTAGGCCGTGGGTTCAAATCCCATCGAGGGCGTATTAATAATCTTTAAATAATAATAAGTAATAAAAAATAGTATGAACAAATATCTAATTTTTATAATCTGTTTACTAATCGTTTATTCAATAGCTTTCATAGGAAGCATTTTCACATCAAAGAATACAGGTTCAGATTGGTATCAAAGTATAAAACCAAAACTTACTCCCCCAAATTATGTCTTCCCAATTGTCTGGAATATTTTATTCTTATTAATAAGCATTTCATTATATTTGGCATGGACTTCAACAAAAGCAAAGCAAATAATAATAGTTGCTTTTGCAATAAACTTCTTTCTTAATATTCTATGGTCTTTCTTGTATTTTTATTTAAAATCACCAAAAGCAGCTTTCATAGAAATAATTTTTCTCTGGTTATCAATTTTATCATTAGTCTTAGTAACATGGAAGATAAATAAAACCTCATCTTACTTATTAATGCCTTATTTAGCCTGGGTATCTTTTGCTTCTTTGCTGAATTTTCTCTCAATTTAGTATAAAATATAACTTAGATAAACTTATATATAACTTATTTTAAAAATAGAGCATGGTAGTAGTCGGAATAAACACAGTATGCAGAGCATGCAAAAAAAGAGTAAATGTGGGTGACTTGGTAAAAGTTAATGGAACTCCTGTTTGTGGGGATTGTGCTTCTAAATCAAATTTGCCAAAAGACTTGGTCAAAAAAGAAGTTTCTAGAAATAAATTTGGAGAAACAAGAATGATCTGCGGATTATGTAAATTTAAATTCTCAACAGCAAAAGACCCAAGAGATGTTACAAGATGTCCTTTTTGTGATAAATCAGGATATGTAAAGAGAGAAATTACTTCTTATGATGTTTTAAGCGATGTTTCAAGAATGGAATAAAATTTCTTTTTTATTTAGAATAAATTAAAATTTCTTTTACAATTTCATCAGCGCCATTGCCTTTTATTTCTTCTAATTTATCAAGTTTTTCCTGTATCTTGGGAATTGCATTTATAAAATTTTCAATATGAACTTTTAAGAAACCAGTATCTTTCATTAATTTATGCATTATGTATTCCTTATATTCATACATATTAACATAGTGCTCAATATAATTTTTTATTGGAAAAACCAAAGCAGGTTTTTTATAAACAATAGTCTCCATTAAAGAATTATGTCCTGCAAGTATAATAACACCCTTGCATATTTTTAGATATTCCAAAAAGTCTTCCCTAAATTTGTAGAGTCTTACATTACCAATTACTTTCTCTTCATTATATCCAAATATGACAAATTCTTCATTAATGTTCTTGCTTATTTCAACAATCTCTTCCACTATATTTTTTCCAAAAAAAGAACCACCTAAAGTAATCAAAATAGGTTTTTTCTCTAATTCATGCTTTCTCATTAGTGTATTTACATCAGGCAGTTCAATTGGCATTTTTCTTATTATAGGATTAACATATCTTACATTTTTTTCATCTGTTTTTTTCTTTATTCCGGGCAAAAAAACCAAAGTAGAATTTCTATAGCAGTAATCAACTATTTTAAAAAAATATTTTGATTGAATCTTTTGCATAAAAGTAAGCTTTTTATGTTTATCAAATTCTGCCCAGGTATTCAAATCCAGGTTATAAATAAAAAATATCTTTTTCCCAAGCAAGCTTCCAGCTTTAACTCCTAAAGGCTCGCTATCAACGATTAAACAATCAGGATTAAACTGAATAAGATGATTTTTTATAGTTTCATAATCTTTATAGTAATAAAAAGGATAATTTAAATTATGCAATAACATTTTTAAAAGATTAACTTTAAAATTTCCTTCTGGAAAATTATGCCCATGAATTTCAGCAACTTCAAACTTACCTTTAAAATAATCACAGACTTTTTTGTTTCCTATTATTGAGATTTCAAGTTCTTTCACATTTCTTTTTAATTTGTCAATAATAGCACTTTCTCTTGCAATATGTCCCATTCCTATACCTGTAATAACAAATGTAACTTTCATTTTACTCTATAAAATTTTTCAGCATATTTTACTTTTATTTTTCTCCCATATAATTTAGACCTTATATAAACAGGTAACATCAGGACATACATAAAATACAACTGAGTTTTATATTGCTTCATAATATTGATTTTTTTCAAAAAATAATTAGAGATATCTTCATAAACAACAGGTTTGTTCTCTTTCAATAAATTCCATACTTCATAGCTGTAAACTTTAGTTTCAAAACGCATTTCTTTCAAAACATCATCAACGCATTTGAAAACAGCCCTATGGTCTGGATGAGGGTCATATTGTGAATCAACAAATATTTTTTCAGGCTTATTATTTTGAATTACTTCTCTTATTTTATTTTTAACATTAGTATCAATAACCTGTGCCAGTTTAGCATCATCTAGTCCCAAAAACAAAGTTTCTACCTTTAATTTTTCATTCACACTTAAGGTTTCATTTGCTCTTTTTCTCGATATAACTTCTTCTTTATAATGAGGATGTGATTTTTGCCCAGCAGAGAAAATAACTTCAAGAACATTATTGCCATTATCAATTTCTTTTAAGATAGTTCCTAATGCACCAACAGCAAAATCATCATCATGTGCACAAAAAACAATTATATTTCCCATGATATACATTAAATTAAACTCCTTAAAAAGATTTACTGATATAAAGAATCTGCGCGAACGGGGACTTTCGCAGCTTTGTTCTCTTTTCCGAAGCTTTCTTCATCTTTGTTCTTTCTTTTGATGAAGATTTTCTTTCTTCAAAGAAAGAAAAGCTCATTCGAACCCCGGTCCCAAGCTTGGAAGGCTCGGATTCTAACCACTAAACCATTCGCGCTTATAAAAACTAAATAAAAATCACCTTAAAAAACTTATCTTTTGCACATATATTTTCATTCTGATTCTTTTTGCTCATAACTTTTTCTTTCTTTTGTTTTAAGTTCTTTTGATCATAAACTTTTCCAACGTACCAGGTTCGTAAAGGGTGCGCAGGTTCATTTTCTTAGCGCAGGTTCTTTCTAAGAAAGTGCGGTTCGTGAAGGGAGAATCCCTTACTTGCCAAATCTTCTTTCCCTATCACTATAGTCAATTAAAGCAGCTTTAAAATCTTCTTTAGAAAATTCAGGCCATAAATGATCAACCCAGTAAATTTCAGCATAGCTTCCCTGCCATAATAAAAATCCAGAAAGTCTTTTCTCTCCCCCAGTTCTTATTATCAAATCAGGCTCACTCTCAAGATAAATGTTTTTCTTGAAAACTTCTTCATTAATATCATTAACATCTAAGCTTCCATTTTTAACAGCTTCTGCAATTTTTTTAGTAGCATCAATAATCTCAGTTCTTCCACCATAAGCCATTGCGAAATTAATTATAAAATTAGTATTATTTTTAGTCTTCTCAATAATTAAATGTATTTTTTCCTGTATATCTTTTGCAAACATCCATGTTCTTCCAATGATATTTATTCTAATTCCTTCCTTCATTAATCTTTCATCATCTCTTAATTTGTCAAATTCTTTTCTGAATATATCCATTAAAAAGTTAAATTCTTCTTTTGGTCTGTTAAAATTTTCAACAGAAAAAGCATACAAAGTTAATTCTTTAACCTTAAATTCCTTGCACCAATTAAGGACATTTTCTATTTTATTTGCCCCCCATTCATGCCCTTTCCAGGGTTTAAGGGTTAATCTTCTAGCAAATCTCCTATTTCCGTCCATTATTATGCCAATATGTTTTGGAATTTTGTTTTCAGTTGGATTCATAATCTTAGCCCCTAGCTTAAATTTAAATAATTTTCTCGTTTTTTAAATGTTATTATTAAGTGATAATTAAACATAGTAAGGAATTTAAAACCCCAATTCATATGAAAAAAATGGAAATTAAAGAAGTATCTTCAATTAAAGAACTAAATTCAGTTAAAAAGGACTCTATTTTGAAATCACAAGACCCAAAATTAATAAGATATATATTAGAAAACAAAAAAATAAAAGCAATTTGTTCAATAGAAGAAGATTCCTTAAAAGATTTCATGCATTCAAGAAATTCAAATTTAAATAACATTTTCTGCGAAATAGCAAGAAAAAATAACATAGGATATGCTATAAGTATAAGCAATCTCTTGAATTCAAAAAACAAGATATCCCTATTCGGAAAGATATTCCAAAATATTAAACTGTGCAAAAAACATAAAGTAAAGATTTATATATTAAATGACTCTAATAAGAATCAAAAGGACCTTGAAGCTTTCTCAAGATTCTTAAATATTCATGGAGAAATAATAAAATGATAGAATTATCAAATAATCAGGTTTTTGGCCAGGATGATGACGATTTTGAAGTAGACATTGATGAATTAAAAAAAATCCTTGGAGAGGAAAAAAAAGCTAAAAAGTTCTTAAAACAAAAGAGATGCTACATCGCAAGTTAATGATTACAGTTATTATATTGATATCTTTTCTTTTTATAGTAAGTATAATCTCTAAAAATAGCATGATAGAAGACAAAGAAAAAGTCTCAGTCATAGTAAAACTAAAAGAATCAACCCCAAATATGTTCCAGGGATTTGTTGTTTATGAAGATTCATTAGACAAACAATATTACTATTCTTCAACAGATTCTTATTTAATTTTAATAGACAAAGACAAGCTTGAAGCATTAAGAAATAATGAAAACATAGAATTAATTTCAGAAGAGCAGGTTTATCATGCAACCTTAGAAGATGCTCTTCCTTTATCAAATGTAACATTAGTTCAATCTTTATTCAATTTAACAGGTAAAGGACAAACAGTCTGCATCTTAGATACAGGTATAAATTATTCTCATCAAGATTTAGGAAATTGTTCTGAAACTGATTTTTTGTCAGGAAATTGCAATAAAATAATATCAGGTTATGATTTTGTTAATAATGACAATAATCCTTATGATGATGCAGGTCATGGTTCTCATGTTTCTGGAATAGTTTCAAGAACAGCACCAGATGCAAAAATAATTTCAGTAAAAGTTCTAGATGAAAATGGAGATGGTTCTTCCTCAATAATAAACGCAGGCATAGATTTCTGCATAAATCACAAAGAAGAATATAACATCTCAGTAATAAGCATGAGCTTAGGTGGTGGATTATACTCTAATTATTGCAATAATGAACCATTAAAGCCATTTATAGATGCAGCATTATCCCAGAATATTACAGTAGTGGCTTCAGCAGGAAATGATTTCTCAAAAACAAAAATAACAGGTCCTGCTTGTATAAATGGAGTAACTTCAGTATCTGCATTAAACAAAGATAATTCAATAGCTTCCTATAGTAACAGAAATAAGAATACAGTAGTTTTAGCAATTGGCTCCAATATTAATTCAACTTCAATATCAGGAAATTATGAAACAATGACTGGTACTTCAATGTCTACTCCATTAGTTTCAGGAGCAATAGCATTGCTAAATCAGTATCAATTAAAAAATTTTAATATTATTTTATCACCCCAAGAAATTAATTTATTATTAAAAAACAATGGAAATAACATTACAGATTCAACAGGATTAAATTATTCAGGATTAAATATGCATAAATTATTAAATATAATTTCTATAAATGATACAGAAATAAATAATTCAGAGGATTCAAATACAACAAATGAATCTATTCAGGTTAATAATTCAATTTTAGTAAATCTAATTTCTCCAATAAACAATTTAACAACTTCAAATAATAATTTAACATTTGAATGTTCAGCATCAAGTAATTCTTCATTAACAAATATCTCATTATATCTTGGAAATTCAACTTCTTTTGAAAATAAAGAAACAAAGATAATTTCAGGAAATGCAAATAATTCAGGATTCAATATAACTTTAGAAAACAATGGTAATTATTTTTGGAATTGTTTATCTTTTAATAATTTATCAGTTTCAAATTTCAGCAGTGAAAATTTCTCAATTATAGTTAATATTTCACAAGTAGCAAATTTAACAGTAAACACTTCAACCCAAACAGAAAATACAACTATTCAAAATTCAGACAGTAGTTCAGGCTCATCAGGAAGTTCCGGTTCTTCAGAGTCTTCAGCTTCAGAGCCACAAGCATTATTAGTTTCTCCTGAAGTTACAGAAACAGAGCAAGAAATAATTGAAGATAATCAGAAAATTCAATATAAAGCATCTAATGAAAATATTCAATTAAACACAGAATTACAAAATCAGAATATAGAATCAGCAAAACAGGGCTTTTTCTCAAACTTAATGACAGGACAAGCAGTAATAAGCAGTAATTTATCAATAAATAGAGTTTACATCACAATTTTCTTAATCTTGATTATTCTTTCAGCTTCAGGATTCATAATGTTTAAAATGAGAAAAAAAGGTAAAAAATAAACCTTTTTAAACTAATTTCTTTCTTTTAGTGTAGGTTTTCCCTTTACAGGTTCGTGAAGGGTGGAACCCTTACGCGGGTTCATAAAGGGTGCCAAACCCTTATGCGG
>Ga0208375_1000569_pt1 | contig 52439 bp, 49 predicted proteins | sample RifOxyD1_FD_184038 | JGI IMG/M metagenome (GOLD analysis project Ga0208375, IMG submission 184038) | Soil microbial communities from Rifle, Colorado - Rifle Oxygen_injection D1 (SPAdes) | ecosystem: Environmental > Terrestrial > Deep subsurface > Rock core/Sediment | place: Rifle, Colorado... | reverse complement strand
CCCGCCAAACAGACATTATTTTACACTATATTGGCAGAATAGTAGGTACAAAACTGTATATATTAGATAAATTCCCTAAGTTCTTCTGTATCCAGCTTTTTAACCACCCCTGATACGTCTGACACGCGATCCCTCGGAATAATCAATAGAGCATCGTCTGTATCAACCACTACCAGATTTTTTACACCCACAACAGCAACTAATTTTTCAGGGTTTTTAATTTTGACAAGGTTACCCTCGGCATCAAGGGACAAAACTTTACCCTCTGAATACACTTTATTATCTTCTGAAAAATATTCGTACATTGAGTCCCAAGTGCCAAAGTCTACCCACTTAAACGGCAGAAGAATGGCATAACCTTCATTCATGGAGTGGGAAATTACATCTTCGGTAGGACCGCTTTCCATTTGAGCGTATATTTCATCAATTGATTTTTCCTCACCACGTTTGCCGATTACATCCTTTATTTCCATTAATGATTTATACCAACCGGGATTGTACTTTTTGTAATCATTGAGAAGTAGGTCCGGATACCAGCAGGTGTGATTGCAGTGCGTTACAATATGAAAGTCCTGAATAAGTTTTTTGGTCTTATAAAAGTCGTCAGTCCTTGGAACAAATTTATCTACTTTATAAAACTCCATCTCGTCATCTGAAACTATCTCATCTCCAAGCTGCATGTAATCAACTCCAAGTATTGGGTACGTAGCTTTGATACCGCCCGTAATAAATTTTTTATCGCGCTTAACTACTTTTTCCGTAGCGGTAATCATGTTGAGAAAAGCATCTTCGGGCGTTCTTATACAATCAACTTGAATTAGCATTAACGGCTCATCAGGAAAATTTATCGACATTGTAACAAAAACTAAACCTTCGGCAGGTCCTCTATTCTTTTTGTAGTCGGGCTCCAAAATATAATTTTTAACAGGGATTTCGCTTACTTGTTCCAGAGCTGTACCTAAATATCTTCTTTTAGTAGAAACATAGATGTCGTCTGCATTGAAAGATTTAACTAGAGTTTCAACAGTGTATTGAAAAAGTGATTTATCTTTGATTATAGGTTGAAATTGTTTGGGCTTTGCCTCTCGGCTGTATGGCCAGAATTTGGTACCCTGACCGCCTGCAGTTATGATTAGTTTCATAATTAATTTTACACTATTTTAATTTTGTTCTGGCTAGACTGAGTCTGCGCGGAAAAAGTGTTTAAAACTCAAGAGGCGCAGGTTGTTCATAAATGAATCAACATACGCCTCAGGATTAATAACATTATGCTACTGGTTGCGATTCAGGAGTCAGGAAGTACTCCCAGGCAGACATGCTAATCTCAACTAGTTCGCCCTGTGCCGGTACGAGATCGTTGCCGTAACGCATTTGGGCGGACAGCACTCTAAAGGTATGTTTCGTCGTATCCTTTTCTGGGCCACTGACGTGCTCAATGCGCGTGCCCGGCAGAAGTTGATACAAAACACCTTCGTAATGAACTCCTACCAAACCGCTTGTTACAAAGACCCTGCCTTCAAGCAGGCTCATCTCGGTTTTTCCATCCTTCATAGATCACTCTCCTTTTTTTCTTTAGTAGGTTATGGATTTTGCTCGTATTCTAGCACACTTCTTACTACCTATCTTATTATATTAGAATTAGCTTGGGAAAACTTAGTTTTTCTGGCGGAGGGAGGGGGATTCGAACCCCCGGGTGAGTTGCCTCACGCATGGTTTTCGAGACCAGCCCGGTATGACCGCTTCGGTATCCCTCCATGCCGTTTAATTATATATGATAATTTTTTAAGTCGGGTTTACAAAATCCAATACAATTATTTCTGCGACAAATCCAGAGGCGCGCCGTTTAAGTACAATTCGGCATGTCTAACACCTTCAAATTGCTGAGTCGTGTATTCAACCTGACCTTCAAGTCTTGGGTTATCGCAAACTCCGCCAAGTTTCATTTCGCCAGTTAGATAAACTTTGGCAATTCCCTGATCAATTTCTACTCTCTCAACCTTTAGATTTGACTGATATAGTGTGTTGTACAAGGCTCCTTTGCCTATAAACTGGTCTTTTTCGCCAAATAGAATACTTAAAGCAATTGTCACAAGTTCGGATGTGTCCTTGCCTTCCGTTAATGAGCTTACGGAAACCGGAAGTAGACTGTCGCCACAACCTATTTCGGTTTTAGCTCCACGTTTATTTTCGATATCCACATAGTAGACCAAAACCTCGTTTGTTCCGGGTTTGGCATCATCTGATTTTACGAACGCATCATTTAAAGGACCTTGTTCTCCTTTTCCCAGAGTTTCTTCCAATCTTGTGTCGGTAAGTGGCGCATATTCCTTGTAATACCACTTATAAAAAGCGTAAGAAACAGCCGCAGTAATTGCTAATATTATTAGAAAAATAATTATTGGTTTTTTAGAAGCAACTTGTGGTTCCATGTTCTTGATTATACACCCCTGAACTTATAGTATAAAGTGTGTCAAAATTTATAGAAAAAGTAATTCAAGCTGTCAGAACTGTGCCACACGGACAAGTAGCAAGTTATGGTCAAATTGCCCTTATGATCGGCACTCCGCGGGCTGCCCTGCAGGTAGGCTACATCCTACACGACTACGGCGATGACGGTACTACACCCTGGTGGAGAATCATTAACAAAGAGGGCTATATAAGCACCAACTGCGAAGAACACACATCTCTAATGCAGAAAGATTTGCTGGAAAAAGAAGGCATAAAGGTATCGAAAGAGCTTCAAGTCGACATGTCTGTGTTTAGATTTATTCCCGATGCAGAATTGTTGAAAAAACTGGAGCTGGACGATCGGTATATTGAGCTTTTGTACAATAAATATCTCAATTAAACTGCCGTCAACAAGCTTTATTATCCTATAGTAACTTGACCTGAAGAGAATTGGGCGATACAATAGGCATCATCACATAAACCAAGAAAGGAGCTCATCGTGTCGCGAAAAGCAGTTCTACCCCGTCCTTCCGGATACGTAACACCCCTGAAGGACCCTGTGCAGCGGTTTATCGTATGGTACTTGAACATGCGCAGAAAGCTGTTCTAGAGCCTGCGGAACCGTCATCAAAGACGCAAGGTTTGTATTTTTTAAATACCAGCCTTGCGTCGACACATTTTAAAACCAATTTTCACCCTAAAATCACTTTGCACTTTAACCAGAATTGAGCTACCATATGCGGTAATGGGAGTAATACTACATGTGGCGAGAAGACAGGTTTATTGCCTTCTCCCAAAACTTCATATCTGACCCTCGATTAGTTAAACGGCTATTAAAACAGTCTGATATTTCGTTCTCCGATACAGTTATTGATATAGGTGCCGGTACAGGAATAATTACCCAAGAACTATCTAAAGTTTGCGGTAAAGTTTTTGCTATAGAAATTGATACAGACCTATTCAAAAAACTGACTGCGCGTACAGAGCTAAACGTGACTGCAATACATCAAAATATATTAGATTGGCGAGTTCCTGTCAGTGACTACAAAGTCTTTGCAAACATACCTTTCAACTACACGTCTAGAATCATGAGAAAACTGTATTTCCTTGAGCATCCCCCAACTTCGGCGTATTTAATAATGCAAAGAGAGGCAGCAAATATGTATTCCGGCTATCCGAGGGAAACTCAAAAATCACTGCTTCTTAAACCTTGCTTTAATATCAAGATTCTACATAAATTTCAAAAAACTGATTTTTGTCCAAAACCTGCTGTAGAAATATTCATGTTAAATATTACAAAACTGAAAAATCCTCTTTTAAGGAGATGCGAGTTACCTGAGTATTTTGATTTTGTTGTCTATGGAACTACCAGATACAAAAAGACTCTTAAAAAGAGCCTAAGTAAAATATTTACACACGAGCAGTTTAAAAGGCTTTCGAATAATTTAGGTTTTCCGTTGGATGCAAAACCGCTTGATCTAACTTTTCGACAATGGGTTGAACTATATAAATATTTCAAGACAGGAGTTGAGTCTAAAAAGAGGCTATTAGTGCACAGCGCATATACACGTCAAAAGATTCAGCAAAATAGATTAAAGAAAGTGTACAGAAAAAATATGACACATTCGAAACTTTTTTAACTCACCAGAGTGTTATTGGCGTAGCTTTCTTAACGTGCAACAGATAATTCATATTATTAATTTTTTCTAAGTGGTTCTCGAAAATTTCTCCATTATCTAGTTGCTTGATCTCAAAGTTGTACAAACTTCCGCTGTGGTAAATTATTTTTATTTCTGGAAAGTCGCCGATTTTGTCAGAAATGATTTTACACATGGGCACTAATTCACCAGTCTCATATTCAGATGTAAATGTTTCTTTTTTCGTGTGCCAATTACCCGCTATTAATAAAGTTTTGTTTTTAGGATTGTAGTTGTTTAAGAAATTTTTGGCATACGATGCGTCTCTCTCATTCCATGTTTTTGTCGAAGTTGCTGAATCAAAACAAAATAAGTTTTTAAGCATTCTTTCTTTGTGAAGTCTTCTTAACAATGCTAAATATTCCAAATTGAAACGACCGTCACCAACAGGTCTATTTAATAAACTATCTGAAAGCACATTTTTGTCTATGAAGTGAGTCAATGCGCTCTGTATACTCAGTGGATACTCTAAAGCGATGGTGTTAAAACCAAATTCCTTAAAAAAATAATAGTAGATATTGGCATTTTCCTTTACTCCATGTGACTCACCTATGGCCAAGATATTATGACTACTGATAGCACTTGATAAGTCAGACTTTAATGCCGGGTCCATTTCTAAATCAAATTCTGTTATTTTTATATTAGCTATCTTTGCAGTATCGATCATTTTACAAAAAATTTTACCGAGGCTAGTCCATTATAGAGCATAACCTCGGTATCTTTCAGCACATTGCGGTATGGAATAGCTCCACCATAGCTTTTGAGATAGGTAATCCTGTCTCCTCCTCAACAAATCCCCACTGCCCGTTTGGGTTTATTTCAAGAAACCAGTATACACCGGACTTATCCAGAAGGAAGTCCAAGGCACCGAACTTCAAACGTAACTGCTGTACTAGATCTACACAGAGCTTTTGCATATGAGTAGGCAACGCGTGTATGTGATAGGTCAATGGGTGAGAATTATCCGTGATTCCTTTTCTCCAATCCACCTCGTACTGTAATTTACCCACTTTATTTATCTCGCATGCAAAGCATTTTTCACCCACCACTGTTACACGAACATCTAGCGCATTCTCTACTTCCTGCTGAAATATGGCCGGCGCAAGCGCTAACCCAGACAAATCAGTTACCTGATCACGATGTATTCTTGTGGCATAGAAAACGTATGTGAATTTTGAATCTGAGGCATGTTGTGTACCCATTATTTTGGTTACACATGCGCCGTTTTCTTCTAAAAAGCGAGAAGCCTCATCAGGGACAGATGTAACAATGGTATTTGGTATGCGCATACCCAAAGATCTAGCAACCTCTATCTGAAAGAGTTTGTTGTTTGCTTGTTGAATTTCCCAGTAACCTGAAACCCAGAGCTTATTGCGTAAAAGGCCATATAACGCTTGGACGGTCTTTTGGTAAGCACTGTGCGTATAGTCCGCATAAATAGGGTCTACAGGGAAATCTTTAGGCAGCAACAATTGAGGCTTCCTGAACCAAACTGCATCACATGAAGTCAGATTACGTCCGCTACTCGATATCTGAAAAGTACCCCCTTTGAGATTGAAGGTCAGGTCGTTCTCATCTGGGAAACGATAGGGATCAAAAACAACTATCTCTGTATCCAGATGCTTTTGTATAAAAGGCAAATGCGCATCTGGCAACGTGGTTATAGCCAAAAGTTTCATCTTCTCTCCTTATAGCTTATAAATTAAAGGAATGCTCATAATTACTATGGGCACTCCTTTATTGGTTCCTGACGTTAGTTAGTCGTCAGTCTCGACCTTCTGAGTCGGATCGCCGCCTGTAGTGCATTTGGTGTTGGCCATGGAACGAATATTTGGTTCGTCATCGTGCGGGACCATCACCATCAGATCTACACCAAAGGGTATACGAAACTGATTTTGACCCATTTCTTCCTCCTTTCTTATAGTATGTTGCGAGTTTATAATTTGTAAATTCATTAGTCAAATATCAGATAGGAATATAAGAGTAACAACGGTAAAAAAGCATGTTACAGTTTAGGGCATTATTTCTGGTGGACCGTAGACGCGCTTCGCGCTTAGTACGTATCCTACCAAGTTCTAGCTCACTTTGTTCGCAAGATCTTGGTGGACCGTACCGGAATGTGGCTTACGCCACTGAGGACGAACCCACTTCGTAGATCCATCCTTGTCAGTCAACACAAACTTCGCTGTGGACTGACCACATCGAAATTTCTGGTGGACCGTACCGGAATCGAACCGGTGATCTCTGCAATGCGAATGCAGCGCTCTACCAACTGAGCTAACGGCCCATAACTACTCTACTTCTAAAGCAATTTATATACTATACCAAAAACAAAACTGGCGGGAATATCAACTAAGATTTTGATGATTCCCGCCGATTGCATCTATGCGCAAAGTAAGCCCCGAATCCAGTTTGTCAGATCGCCTATTTGCTCATTGCTAAAATTGCAAATTGAGCTGAGCTGAGCTGCCAATGAAAAGTCTGCATTAGTGATATATCCGGGCGTTCTTCACGAAGAAACGTCACACCAAGTGTGAGTAAAATGGGATGGCTTGATGAAGTTAAAACATCAAAATTGAGATCTCCTTCACTTTCTTTCAGTTCTATGTCCCACTTGTCGATCGTCACGTTTGCTATGACTACCATATGTTTCTCTTTCCAGATTATTCTTGTTAGATGTGTGCATCGCAGCACTTATGCCCTATAGCGTCAAAACCCACCTAAGAGCTTTAATAGCGTCAGGCTGGTGATAAATCCGACCAAAAACATAATTTGGACATTCAACGCTATCCATAATACTACGGCGAGACAGTCCAAAATGACTGGGGGTACATTTTTCATACCTAAATCGCTCAGATAGTATATATACGAATAGCCTACATGGTAAAAAAGCGTCGCTAGCAAGAACACCACCGGCCATCTTCCCTCGCGAAAAAGGAAACTTATTGTGTATCCGCCTAGTATACCTCCGAGGATTCCAAGCAGCGACATTCTCGAAAATCGCATGGTACGATCGCCCGCGTTACTGGCAAATTCATCTATTGCCCGACGGAACCAAAATGGCCATGAGTAAAGTAGACTTTCTCTCATCATGTGTCTGCTCCTTTCCAAGATTTTTTTGATGAAAATATAGTATCATCGCGAACCTATAGCGTCAAAGCGCTAGGTGCAGTTTGAACTGAATGTACAAATGGAGTAAACTTCAAAAAAATCAAGACGCAGAAGCTAAATCGTCAAAAACCAAACCAAGACTAAAACGAAAGGAGAAATCATGTCAGTTTTATGGGCTTACATTCGTTGTATGGCCACATGTTGGCTCGAGCATAAAGGATGTGGTGGACACTGTATCAGTCCGCTTTTCCCGACCGGTCGGCATGCGCCTGGCCCCCATCGTTGTAACAAGTGCCATCAGAAATTCCACGATTTGTAGCACAGAACAAACACACAGGCCGCGCCAGATATCGTTCAGCCAAAATAAGCCGTGAGGTAGGAAATAAAAAATCCAACTTCACGGTCTTTTATATTGTCTCACTGAAAAATCAACAAGAATTATAGCAAACAGATACAAAATGGGCGGGAGTTACAACAAAATGCTGCAATGTCCCGCCCAATTTTTCCATAATTCTCACAAAGATTCTTGATCTCCTTGAGAATCTGCCTTCGTCAGGAGCTGTTCACGAATCCAGTCACAAAGCCCGTTTATCTGGGGAGTCGTCAGCCTACAGATTTTTCTGACGGTCCAACCAAACTCTGCCATCTTTTCGGGATTGCAATGGTGTTTCTTCAGAAAGTCGACGGGCAATGTGATGAAGAACGGCCATTCTTTTAGGTGAACAATCGGTATCTCATCGTCCAATCCTGACAGTACCACTTCCCAGTCACCAACTTTGGCTTTGACAACAGTGTCGGTCATTCTCACTCTCCTTTCGTTTATTACTTTACAGGTTCGGCAGGCCTGAAAAAGCTCAAAAATTCATCGAACTTCTCCTGACCCATATCACAGATTACCGCTACATCGATTGTAAGCGACTCGTTCTCCATCAAAGCCCACTTTAGTTCCTCAGGTAAGGTGATTACCCTGGACGGACCGGATGTGCAGTATATCTCTGCAGTCACTTTATTCATGATGGCGCCGTTAAAGTTGGAGCTGTCGTCAATTTGGATGTACCTGACAACACTGTCGACAGTCAGACTAAAGGGAATAGAGACTGTTGGTTCTCCTACATCGGTTCCGCATGCAATCATGATCACTGTGCAAAGAACCAGAAGCACTGACAAGGAAAAGATTATCTTTGTTCTCATTAGAGCCCTCCTTCTTTATTTGTTGATTATTTTCTTTGGAATGTTGTTAGCAGTATAAACAGGCGCACAAATGAAGTCAAACTACAGGCTATTCTATTTAACTTTTGGGCTAATCAATCTTTTGGTGCACCTAGATGTCGTTGGTTGGAACTCGCTAATCGACAACTTACTGCAAATCTCAGCTAAAATATCGGTATAAAAAATGAACTCATACCGAATGGTGAATTTCAGTATGAGTCCATAGATCAGAATTGTTAATCTCGCTTGATGTGTGGATAGCCACGCCAACTTTTGAGATATGCGAATAACGAACCGAAAAGTGGTGCAAGACCAAGCATGGACAGCCCGATAGCGAGTCCCCACGCATTTGCGTAGAACCAAAGAGCAAATCCCATACCAACACCTGCAACCGCCCAAAGGATATAACCGACGAGGGTGCGAACATTCAAAAGCAGAAACTCATACAGCTGATCTCTGTAATGTTTCCGATCGAGAATTATATATGGGTACCCTGGTGGATCAATAAGCCGGTCATCCTGATCCAATGCGCTAATTCGACCTTTGAACATAGTGCCTCCTAACATAGTGTGTTTTTTGGTGAGTATTTTTGGATAGCTGAGTTATACCCTAAAAGAGCATTTAGAGCAACCTGTAGTCTTTGGTGCACCCGGAGGGACTCGGTCACCGGTTCGTGTCTGCTGACACGCCCGTCGACCCCGGCTCGGCACCGTCGTGCCTGCGCCATTCGAGTCCTTGATATATCAAGCAAATTTCGCAAGTACCTCCGGCACTTCCGAAATTTACTGGTGCACCCGGAGGGACTCGAACCCCCGACTTCAGCGTCCGCAACGCTGCGTTCTATCCTCTGAACTACGGGTGCTTAAAAAGTAAGATCTATTGGATAGAGTAAGTTTTTATGTGAAAAAAAGCAAATTTTGCACGCCGGCATTCAGCAAATCGCCGTTCGCCTATGAGCTAAATTTATCAAGAACCGACTGGTATGTTTTATCCATAAAGGATTGCGGCGGCGTCTCAAGGTAGTGCACTCTCGACATAAATATTTCCTTCAATTTGTCGGTATCGGAAGGAATAATAGTTAAAAACAGTCTGTTTGGAACTCCAACGGCCATCTCAAGAACCATTGAATGGTGACCATCTTCAGTAGTAAAGAAGAATCTGCTTATTTCCGGCCAATAGTATTGCTGGCCATCCAAAGATACGCCGTGCGAACTCACCTCATATTTTATGGCTTCGGGAGGTGTTTTGGATAAAACGTAGGTTACAAAAATTAAACTGGCAATAACAAAGATCAAGAAAAATTCCTGCAAAATTACTAAGATTAGCGCCACGACAATTCCGATAATCATAAAGGTTCTGCTAAGTTTGCTATTAAAACCGGTTCTGACAGGACGCGATAGTGCCTCCCATGTTATATAAGTTTCTTTGGGTCCAAGTGTTTCAGGGTCGAATGCTGAGGGAATCTGTCTTTCGGCTGACAGAGTACCTGCTTGCCTGGATGCTGTAATTCCTAACAAATCTGTTATCTGCTGAAGTTTTATCATATGCTCTTATTATTAATTATATTTCCCAAAATGGCAATTACTGCAAATTCTACTGGTTCTCGATATAATGCTTAGGAACATGCTAAAAACCTATAACAAAAAATCTGACATATCCTACTCTATCGGAGTGGCACCGACTATTGAGCTTCTTGAGCACAGACCTGAAGAAGTCATGAAGGTCTTAATTAACCCCAAAGGTTCGCAAAACACCGGTCTAGAAAAGATCATAAAACTATGTGCGGAACTAAATACACCTGTGGAAGAAAATCAGAAGTTGATAGAAAAACTTTCCCAAAGTGAAAATACATATGCACTGGCATCTTTTAGAAAATACTCAACGGAACTTAACCGTACGGGAAATCATGTTGTACTGGTAAACCCAAGTGATATGGGAAATATTGGAACAATTTGTAGAACCATGCTGGCTTTTGATTTTACAGAACTCGCAATAATTAAACCTGCTGTAGATTTTTTTGATCCAAAGGTTGTCCGGGCTTCAATGGGGGCGATATTCAGCTTAAACTTTGAATATTTCGATTCTTTTGAGGATTATCAGAAAAAATTTGGCCATAACATTTATACATTTATAGGCGACGGCAAAACTCAATTAGATAAAGTTACATTTAACAAGCCTTACTCTTTAGTTTTTGGAAATGAAGGAGAAGGTTTAACAAAAGATTATAAAGAATTGGGGGAAAGTGTAAGAATCCCACAAAGCTCAAAGGTAGATTCATTTAATCTTTCGATTGCTGTTGGCATCTCACTTTACGAGGCTTGGAGAAATTAACCGTGTTTGAAAAGTTTAAAAACTACTTTTTCTTAATTCTCACTTTAATCATTATGTTCCTTGGCATAGAGCGCCGGCTGTACATTAGTTTCTTCATTAACGAAACATCTGGCGGAGATTTTGAAACACACATGCGCGCGGTCGACGAGTTCATCGCCGGAACCAACCCTTACATCTGGACTGTAGAAAGCTACAAAAATTTGGAATCTGACCCCGGTAACAAAGGTTACGCGTATCTTCCAGGAATTCTATACATGAATACCTTTCTATTCTTAATCCATCTGGCTGTGCGGTTTAATTTGGGCTTTAATATACCGCTGCATATTTACATTACGATGCCTGGAATAATTGCTACAACATTAATTGGGTGGTTCTTCATAAAGAATTTTTACAAGGTAAATAATTTGGCAATGTTATTTACAACAGCGCTTTGGTTTTTTAATCCATACTTTTATCTAAAAGATGACATCGAAGGGTACGACACAATTGTAATTTGCTTACTCCTTTGGGCTTTCTACTATCTGGAAAAAGATGACGTGATCAGCAGTTTCCTGTTTTCCCTTTCGGTTATTTTCAAAACATTTCCGCTAATTACAATCTTTATATTTCTGCTCAAGGCTAAAGATAAAAAAACTTTTATAATTACCGGAATTCTGATGTTTCTGTTAGTTAGTTTGCCGTTTTTTAGAAGTCTTGACGATTTTCTAATATACATTCAAGGAGCTTTATTGGTTCACGGAGACAGGTTTATTCAAGGCAGGCCGTACCTTTACTATATTAGCTACTACATGAAAATCGAGTTTTTCAGAATTGTTCCTTTCAAGTTTTACTCAATTTCGGCAATAGTTTCCGGCTGGATTGCTTCAATCGGACTTTACTTTATTAAATTCTTCAAAGATAAATACGTTTTGTCTGCAATACCATTTATTACGTTTTATATTCTTACACCGGTCTTAAATAAAACCTACATTATTTGGGGAATACCGTTTTTCCTTATGTCAGCTTATACGCTGTTTAGCAAGAAATATCGGTTTATGTTTTACCTTCTAAATATTGGATATTGGGTTTTTGAATATTGGTACTTAGCTCAATGGCGTGACGGTTTTCATATCTGGCATCCGATTTTGTAACTTTGCCTGCTATCAAGTGGAATCACTGCAGCACCTATAGTATTTTGCGCGCGGACTGAATGATGCTATAATGGCTCAATCGCGCCAAATAATCATAATGATAAAGGAGAGATTTGTATGGAAATTACAAAGAAAGACAAGATCGGCATGGCGGGATGCGCTTTGTTAATTGCCGTAACGGCAATTTTTGCGTATCCCTGGCTGGCAATTGTGCAGAAAGTGCCTCTGTACGGAATCCTTTTCTTCGGATTTGTTCTCTTGTGGACTTCCGTTGGATTCCTACGTTGGTTTATTCCGGGGATTTTGGTAGGTTTCACACTGTGCGCAATGTGTGTAATCTCATGGGTATCGGGAGCAGTGCTGCACTTCAGCTTTAATGAGTCGGTAGCTACGGCTTCAATTATAACCACTCTGCTTCTGCTGTTGCTTGTTATCAAAGCGGTCAGAGAAATGTAATTGTACGAGAGCTTCGTTACGCCAAAGGTTTGACCCCAAGACATACCTTTGGCGTTTCGTTTTTAAATGAGATTTTAAATAAGGATTTACTTGGCTTTTTCTTTTTGTTTATCAAAAGCAGCTTCAAGTGCGTTAGAGAGCATAAGCGCGACACGTGCATTGTTCATTGCAAAAAGGTACATCTCGCGCGATTTAAAAGTTCTGTCCCCTATATTTATTTCTTGATCTAACCAAGCGTCAATTAAAATACCTAACTCTTCTTCGGATAAATGTTTTGGGATCGGACCTTTTTCTACTTCCAACAATGGCTGCCCTGTACGATTAGCCTCGGATATTCGTGCAAAGTCTCTCCCCGGCGTTTCTGTTTCGTCTCCTGAAGCTATTCCAAAAGCCGGAATTGCACTTTCACTCCTCAGAAGTTTAAAAGCGCCGCCTTGCAAACCTGTTGGAATTCCATTTGTATACACCATCTCAATAATCCTTTTATTATCAGGAGAAGTAACTTCCATCCCACCTAATAATCCTTTCATCCCTCTTGGAAACGTGTAAATCTCTGTTTCAACACCCTCTTCGTTTAAGCGGTGTAAAAGGGCGTCAAACATTACTTGCGGATCGCCGTTTTTTGCAGCCTCTGCGACATTCTTCTTATACTCTATGAGAGCTTTTGCCATTTCTACAATATTTGCTTGTGCAATGTTTGAAAGAAAATTCACGGGCTTTTCCATGTCAAAACCAACGGCCCGCAAATGAATATCGTGCTCTTTGGCCCACTCCAAAATTTGATCGGTTTTCAAAGTTGTTTCTTTGATATTAGTTTTATTCGTCCAATATCCTTCGGCATCTTCAACAACTACCCAGGCAACAACGGGTACTTTCTTTTCATTTAAATAGCGGATAGCCTCTGCTGTTGATTCGTCCAGAGTCGACATACAAATAGAAACTGCTTCGTTTTTATCAGCCATGTAGTCACCTATTTCCCATTCTTTACCTGACTCATCTGTAAATTTGGACTTAAACATCTTTAGAAGCGCGCTTCCACGATCCTGCCCTTCTAAATTTTCCGGAGGATATTCGATATAAAAACAGGGTTCAACCAAATTCTTCATCACTTCCAGAATTTCTTTATTTTCAAAAATAGCACCTTCTTCACCTCTTGCAGCTTCGGCTCTGATTGTGGTTACTTTACCTTTATCAATAGCTTCGTTGATTAACAATGCTTCGTTGATAATCCACTCTGGTACAGGCTCGTCCTGCGGGACTTCGTATGCGGGATCTCTTTGTTGAAATTCTGAGGACATTTGAATAAATTATAACAGTATTATCACGAAAGGAACGCGACACACTATAAATAAATTTATTAACACTGCCTGAATGAAAAACAAGTGCGCCCTCCAGTTCTTTGCAGAAAAAGAGGGCGCCATTTATATGCACGACTTCCGGTTAGTTCTTTGAATCGGGCAGAAAAACTAATAAAACCGTGATCAAGCTGGTAAACAGTATCCTAGTGGACTTATCTAACATCCAATCTGTACCCGACCAGGCGCCGCCGATGAGGAAAAGGAAATCGACAGCGGCAATGATCGCCCAAACAGTCCCGACAGCTCTGCGGGTTTTATCCCCGAGCAGGGTGCCAACAACTGTCAGGATTGCTAATACAAGCTGCACGATTCTATAGAGATCGGGACTCTGTCCGATGGAAAGACTTTTTCCAATCTGAAAGAGCAGAATAACGCCTACCCCGCCCCAGATCGTAACTGCTCCGCCAATACCAAATAGACGCAATTTTTCACTCGCATTCATTCGTTCATCTCCTTTTTGGTGGTTGTGCTTTTTTGCACGGTTGTAACAAGGCTTATATGCCCCACAGTGTACTATGGGAAAAACCCTCGGTCAAACCAATAAAAAGTGACGGTTCAGCAAACCGCGGTTGTGAGAATAACCCGTTCTACGTATGTTGACGGATTTTACTTCCAGTACCCGATTTTGTAGGGCCGTGCAGAAGCAACCAAAATCCACAACTCGCTAATAATAAAAATCCTAGAATGTAATTAGCTAAAAAACAAATCACCGGAACACACAAAATAATTGACGTTACTATCAAGTGCTTCGCCGGCAATACGTTAGCTGCTCTATCTTTATAATCTGCGAAGATATTCTTAGCGTATAAACCCAAAAGTAGAAGTACCGGAATTACCAATATCAACAGATCCGTATATTTTGTGTGAAAATTCAGAACCAAACTAAAAATTACCGCTGCGGAGATCGCTTCATGCACATTACCCAAATATACTTTTTTGTTTATTAATATCAAAGCTGACAGATACAAAACCAACTGCAAGATAAAAATCAGAGTAAACGTGCTTTTATACCCAAATATTGGGTCCAAGAACAATGCGATGGAATAAACATTGTAGCCCTGATACATCTCCATTTGTACCAAATTCCTGTCCCTGTTATTCAAAAACTGCAAATAATCCTGGTATACGTACGGGCCGTATAAAACAAGGTTCGTAATAAGTATCACCAAAAAGGTTGAAGCAAAGCCTAACAAATATTTAATTCGAGAATCCCAAGATCTGACTACAAAAAACAGCAACGGTGCAAATAGCAAATACTGTGGTTTTAAAAATAGCGCTCCGGCAAATAATCCAGACACAAATGGATTTTTAATATTCAAAATCGCAAACGCAAAAATCAAAAAAATTATTACGGTTACTTGGCTGTGCCAGATAGCCGACGCGACTGGGATATAGAAAATAAGTGCAGATGTAACTATATTGTTTATTTTCAATTTTTGGCAAAGAAGATGCACAGTAAAACCAATTAACAAGGTATTTAGAACAACCAGCAGATTGTAAAAGTCTTCAAAACTCAAAAACGTAAATGGTGCAAAAAACAGAACAACTGCAGGGAGATTTATAAAGTAAGTAGCAGGCTGTATTCTTCCAACCAACTCTTGGTGAAGCTTATCCTGAAATTCACGGTTATAAATATTACTAATTTGTCCTGAAGCTAGAAGCTTACCTGCAACATAGTAAACTCTTGCATCTGTTTGATACAAATCTGCAGTAGAATGCAAAAGCACATAGGCCGATATGACGGCCAATGAAATAAAAAAGATACCGTTGAGGATCAATTGACGAGGTGTAAGTCTATCCAGGAATTTAAACATGTGGGTTAATTATATAGTTATTTGGCGGAGGGTATGGGATGCACTTGGAACTTTTTTCTCAATTAATAAAGATTTTAATAACCCTGTAATAAGCTCAAGGTTTCCCCGCAGTCAAAACAGTAAAAAACATAAATCATCCCTACATCTCCAAACATATATTCTTGATCTGGGGATAATGCATTAACTGAGTTGGGATTAAGTCCTGACTGATGTTCCACTGAATCAATCTGTGCGATAAAACTCATTTTTTTATTACAACTAGGGCAAATAGGGGTTTCATCATTTTGTATCCAATCCGGATTACCTCCCAATTTAGTTCTCATTCCTAAATTATCTGGATAAGTTCCTGCAACTGATTCCTTTGAATCGGATTTTTCTAATGCTACCTTATACTGTTTTAAAATTCTTGGCATAAGCTATTTTAACATGGCGGAGGGTATGGGATTCGAACCCATGCACGACTTTAACATCGTGACGGTTTAGCAAACCGCTGCCGTGGACCACTTGGCTAACCCTCCCTACAGTGATTCATTATAATATGAACCTGTGTTTATTGCTATGTGACAGGCCAAACTAAAGCTTTTTACTCAAGGCAAAGCATTTTACATCTTTTGCGCCATACTTATAAAGGACTTTCGACGCTTCAAGCAAAGTTGCGCCAGAAGTACATATGTCGTCTACTAATAGAAATTTCTGGTCTGCGACAAGATTTTTCTGGGATTTCTCCACTTCAAAAACGCCGGATACGTTGGCAAATCGTTCTTTTCTTGTATTTGAATATTGTGCTATGGAGTCCGTAATTCTTTTGAGAAGACCGAGTTTTACCTTATTCCCGTTTCTTTTGCTTATTACTTTTACTATGGTTTCGACCTGGTTAAACCCGCGATCTTTTAGCCTGATTGCTGACACCGGGATTGGAATAACTACATAGCTGGTGAATTTACTCAACTCCTCTTTGCATAGTTCAGCTGCCAATTCAGTAATTATTTTTAGTCCCAAGAATTCTTTGGATTTGTATTTTGATCGCTTTATGACTGCCCTGACAAGTGAGGTGTATTCGAATGCAGAGTAAAGTTGTGAGGGAGTGCCGGAACTACGACACCTAGAATGAGTTATTCCGTTCTCGGACTCCTTGCCGCAGACAACACAATATTCCTCGGATAGCGTCTTCATTTTGGCTAAACACGTGCTACAGATGTACCTGCCCATCACGGAACAAAACATACACTTTGGAATAAAAATTAGATCTAAAAAACTATCCATATGTTATCCACAAAACAAATACAGCTGTTACTACGGCGTAAAGTGACAATGATGCCTATAGTAGTATGTACGTGTTGTCCCATAGTTATATATGCTTGGGGGATGGATAACAATAGAGTCAGCTCTATTAATAATTGAAATTGTTTTATTTTTGTTGGAGAAAGATTTGGCAGGAATCAATTGAGGGTTAACTCAGATTGGTTCCTGCCGGAGAAGAATTACACTTTCCCTAACCTACTAGCAATTTGGACAACTGTTACCACTGGACACTCTAACCTTGCAGGCACCGCAAATTGTCCGGCGGCACTTTGGGCAACCGTTGGCAAAGGGGAAACCGGGGGTCTCCTTTTCTTTACCGCAGTGTCCGCATACCTGCCCGTCATTCGTTGGTGTCCAATGGGCCGCTGTAAGAGCCATAGGGATGGCTACAATCGCGGTAAGTACGGTTACTAATCGAGCTTTCGACAACATTTCAATCCTCCGTCTGTAGATTTGTCCCTTATTTTTATATTTTTAAGGGTTTGGTGGGAAAAGTGGTGATAGTATACACAATTCTGTCAAAAACGTAAACGCGCCACTTCGGCTTAAACCGCTAACTATCTATTTAAATTAAATTTTGAAAAACATTCAGATTTGATTTCTGGCGGAGATGGCGGGAGTCGAACCCACGTCCTGAAAATACCGCATATAAGCACTACAAGCTTAGCTAAATTTATCTTAAGTAGGAATGGTATTTAGCGGACCTATTCCTACAGCAAGTCTGTCGGGTTTTACCCTTTTGGAATTAATTTCCTCGGCACAAACAATCAGACTATCCCTATAAGCAGCCTCATCCCGGTTTTATTAGACTCTAAAGCCCTTTCCGGGCAAACGGTTTAGAATCTGCAGACTAACTAAGTTAGGCTGCTACACTAGCGTAAGCGGGAACCGCTACACCAGCGTATGCGAAGTCATTATCTTCGGCATTTATATTTTTGCTGTATTTTGCGAAGCACAGCACTCCGGCTTGCTCTTATAATTAGTGAATTTCAGTCAAATCCTGGGCATCTCCATTTTTAAATGTACAATTGGTTCATTGTATCTCGCTACGCTCGATGCACTGAGTACAGTGTAGCAAAGAAAACCCGAAAACTCAAATGTCAGATGCCTGTCTAAAGTCTTTAGAAGCAACTTCCAAGTCCTTCTTAATCTGCTTCTCTTTTGCTGTTTGTTTCATCTCAAACTCCTTTTTACCTTTTACAACCGCAAACTCCAGTTTAATTAGATTTTTGTTCATAACTAAAGCTAGCGGAACAGCGGTTTTACCCTTCTGATCAAGCTCTTTTCTTATTTCCTCAATTTCGCGGGCGTTTAACAACAGCTCTCTGTTTCTTTTGGCATCACCAAGGCCTGTGAGCTGACTCTTCTTGGAATATTCACCAATATGTAAATTAACTATATAAGGAATGTTTTTTAATATTTGAATATAAGAACCTTCGAAGCTTACTTTTTGCTCACGAATTGCTTTGACCTCGTAACCTCTTAGAACAATACCTGCAACGTACTTTTCCACTAAAGTATGATCGTGAAGTGCTTTTCTGTTTTTTGCCAATAGTAATGACATATATGTCAACATTATTGGCAAATTTTCCAATATATGCAAATCTTCTAAAGGACACCGTTTCGATGCTATAATTTCAATTGAAATGGCGAGTTGGAAATATTCCAAAAAAAATCTTTTTAGGTCTCTGTTATTTTCACTTTTAACAAGTTTATTAAGTGCTGGAACGTTTACTGTTTTTGCCCAAGACTCAAACACGCTGGGCGGACCACCGGATTGGTGCCCACCTCCAGAACATCCCGGACTGGCTTCCATCTGCGGTGTTGTTAGAAGTGCTCAACTAGAACCCGACGGCAATGGTAATTACATGCCAAACCTCGAAAAACAAGGGATAACTGTAGCTGTGTATGAAGAAAATCCTCTCTCGCCCACAGGTAAAATAAGTGACGATGGCGTGGGTGCGGAAGGAGCTTTAACAAATCTTTTTGCCTCTACCTCTACAAACAGCATGGGGAGATATCACCTTGTCATGAGAAAATCTACCCCACCTATGGTAAGAGTTCATCTAATCTTTTTGTGTGGTGAAGATGTTGTTGGTCACAAAGAGTTAGATTCGTGGCATGACTATTGGGAAGTAAACGAACAAGTAAACTGCAGAGGCGACGCCGAATATGAAACGCCGGGATTTCCTCAAAATTATGTTGACAGGGCCAGTTTTCTGGGTTGTTTTAATGATCCGGCAGCCGACACTCCGACCGGACTTTCAAAAAACGAACAACCAACCGTAAACAATATCGCCCGAGAAGAGAACTACGACCACAGATTTAACAGAAACAATATTGAATTTACACATCCGTTTTCATGGATAATCCCTAATGTCGGATTTCAGAGCCCCGGCGGTTTGTGGGAACCTGACTGTCTGTTAAGGGAGGATAAATATATCTGCAACGCAGGAGCATCAGAAAACATAATTCCATGCAACTGGGATAATGCGCAGACACAAATTTCCGGCGGCGTATCTCCAATTTATTACGGCAACGGTACTTTGGATGGCACTCTGTGCAACGACGGCACTACCGCAATGCAGGATTCCGATCATCCCGACTATGTAACCCGACCTTTCTTCTTGTTTATTCCTAAGGTTGGAGAAACTGAAGAAGGCTATAGAAGAATAGACCTCCGCGTTAATTTAGAAAACTATATCGAAGATCCCCTAACTCCACTTCAATGGATGTGTAAATTTTGGGGGTGTACAGCAGGTGCTCCTAATGCAGGACCCCTGGTCTTCCTTAGGAAATTTATGCAGGACGTACCTACTTCACCGTCATTTGGTCTTCCTAACTGCGAAGAATTAAACAAACGAAACAACGCTTATAAATTGGACGAAAACGCAAATAGGAATAAACAATTAAACGGCGGCCCTTTTTCAGGTATGTCTGCGCCTTCAGATGAAGTTAAAGACACTTATTATTCTGTTCAACGCGATCTGAGCGAATTTGTCTGCGAAACCGACAGTGGGCAGTTAGTACGATTCTGCGATATCCAACCTACTTGGTCGCCTGTAGGACTTTGTGACGTAGATAGCGGCTCGTGTAGTGATCCCGATCTTAGCACCAGATTGGACGCCTCGTTAACAAACGCACTGAATGCTAACGACGATGAATGGGTTGAAAGAATACAAAACTCACAAGCCCTTTGCGGCGGAGATTTCGTACTTGATAGCTCTTATTTTGCCTCGGAGATGGTTTTCAAAAATCAGGAGTCTTACACAGGAATGGCTTCCAGAACTATTAATGACTCGCAAGGCAACACGGAAGTTAAAAAACCCGTTCCTCACGAAGTATTCAATCAGGAAAGCATAAGTACACATGAATCCGGCTCACGAGCTGTAAAAGGATCCGGAGGTCCATTTAAAGCTAACTCTGCTCTTGGTCCCGAATCGGTTATAAATATCGAGATGCAAATACCTGATGCGGAATCTTTGACTGATCCGTTTACCATTCCTTTTGCAGATGTACAAGAAGACTATCTTAACGAGGTTGAGTGGAATATGTCCGACCTTGGAACAAACCAGATTCCAGCCTGTACTATCGGTAATCCGTTTAGTTATGAGTTGGCCACAGTGGCGCAGGAATCGGACCCGAATTTTCATCCGGACAACATTTTTAGAGGAAACGACGATAACATTGCACACCGCGCCGCAGGAACTGCCAGTTACTACCCTTCTCAGGACGCAATTGACCGCGATACAGCGAGAATGAACAACGCCGGACTTAATTGGTGGGGGCAACCTAACAAAGAAATCGGCCTTCAAAATGTGGTACTGGATGTAGCGTTAAATCATATTTATGGAAGAGATATTTGGGATAGCATTTTGTCTCTTTCAGGGGGTGATTCACATTTGCATCAACTTCAATTTGATCTTACGGCGGCAATAACCACTGCAATAGGAACACTGCCGATAGAAGCCCCGTACAAAACATACGGCGATAGGGATCCATCTCAACAGCCGCCATCGCCTACTTCGTATTATGAAATAGTATACCCTGTAAACGAACCGAATTTTGAGGCACTGTTTAACTTGCCGGATATTACTACCGGATCACAGCTAATGTCAGGGGATTGGGGACCGGGGCACGGTTGTTATCAATTCTCACCGGTACCGGAAGGTCAGATCTGCGGCACTTACAGGGAAAATCCTCACGGCATTTCAAGAACCTGCCGTGTCGACGACTGTCACGCATATTGGCAGGTAGAAACCAAAGAATGTACCTGTATTTCACCGTCCGGACCTTGCACTGTAGGTCCTGCAGACTGGAATCTTGAAAATGGTGAGTGCGCATTAGCGCACAGGCTGGTCTGCGCTTATGAGCAGGAAACAACACCTAGAAGAGCTTCTGACCAAGTTCCTTGGGAAATAATCGTAGGCGAACCGCAATACAATGACGACTACGATCCACCGCCGGTGGATGACACTGATTGCGTACCTTCTCTATTTGACTGGACGGGTTGGACCTGGAGCGACGGCCCTAAAGATACAGACCTTGACGGTGGGGTGGATCAAGTCAAAGAAAGATGCGACGTGTCCGTTGCAGGTCCTCTTCAAGGAGGCGTCGAGTGCAACGCCACACTTTCAATCGGCGACGTGGCCCTTAAATACAGCCAGCAAGTTCCGTATGCCCAATCAAGTCCTCTCTATAAACCACAGGTTGAACTTGATGACATGTTTATTTCCGGTGTGAAGTTAGCGCTTTCCTTTAGAGCACCGTACCATCCGGCAGTAAAAGGTTCCAAAATCGCAACACTTGATGCAAGAACAACCAACTCTCCAATGGAAACAGAAAACATGTACACGTATGGAGCAGAGCTTGATACAGGCGGATGGTCAGACTACGCAAACTTAGGATTAATCTCAACTCCACCGGTATTTACCGGCGACCCAGGCGATGGACTTGAATCATTGTATTATCACTGCGAAACACCGGGATTTGTTCCAACAGGCAGTACTGTTGATGGTGCGGAACAAGCGGCAGTTGTAGATATGCTGCTGGACTATGATCCGGATCTTGGTACAGATGGGATTGACACATCTATTCCCCCGGACGGTAAAATAGATGTTTACCAAATGGGGTGGAGATGCACAATTGATAACGAACCAACACCGGTAGAAGCTGATCTAAGCGACGTGAGCAACAACTGCACAATCAGCTCGGATTTACTCTCCGCGTGCGGTGCCGCATACGGTGCTGTTCCGGATCAACTTTCACCTACTTTCAGAACAGTAATAAATAATGCAGCTACTAGGTTTAATATACCTGCGGCGGCTTTAATAGCCATTCTAGTTAATGAAGGGGGCTTTTTACCGCAATATCACTCTCTTTGGGCAGATGATGTAGTGGTGAGGGGCTGGAGTCTGCCGTATTACGGAAGAATGGATGTAGGAGGTCCTATTACCTGTGTTGACATGGTATGGTCAGCTCAAGGTCCGTATCAGTTCCTTCAGATTACATTCGATTCGTTTTTGGCAGATGAATTGTGCACCGCGCTCAACGAAATATCGCCGGGCAGGTGCCGTTCTGCAAGCAGATGTAACTTCCTTGATGCTTCGTATGCGGTAGCAATGCACATGAGAGTGGGCGGAACCTGCGACAGTTTTAACATTGGCGCAGCACTACAAAGCTACACCGGCAGATCTGCAACTCCGGGTGGAATAGCATTACTAACTCAGATATATAACACCTGCCGAGGCACACCGTAGTTCACAGATTACTTTACACCGTCAACATACTTTCAACCGCATTGTATAAAACCTAGTCGACTGCGCTTAATCCTAACTATTCAGATGTTTAATGGAATAATTTATCTACCCTTCTTTTCACCCATGATCGAGTTGTAGATCATGTCAGGAGCTTTAATAGCGTAACCGTACCCAAAGATAAAGAGGAACAACACGCCAAATACTGCGTAAAGATACCCGGATAAGCCTTGGAAGTAACCACCGGACCCAATTCCGTTGAATATGATTATCGTTCCAAACATGTGGATAAGGTTGATAATTGCAGTAATCGAAATTATGCCCAAACTCCATGCAACCATTTGTTTAAACCAAGTCACTATCTGATTGTCATTTCCGGGTATAGCAGAAACAGCGAACCTGATAGGCGATACCACAATTGACGTGATCATTTTCATATAAATGAATAGTGCTTTAAATAGTGCAAAAAGATACAAGCCAAACAATATGACTGCGGCGAGAGCAACAATAATTCCAACCGCCAAACCTGAACCACTGCTAACTAAAATGAAGCCGATTACCAATACTGCAATACCGCCGACTCCTGCTCCTAGCTGAACTGTGTAATCTCCACCTCCGGTTGCAGTGGAAAGCGTGGAGATTATACCTCCCATACTGTAATAAAGTGACCAAGTTAAGCTGGTAATAAATGCGCCTATAGGGTAGCTAAACGCGATTAAGACCAGCGCAATAACAATTTTTGGAAGAGCGTACTGGACATTTACAACCACTTGCTGATTAATTCTTCTTCTGGTTATGATCGTAATACCGACATAAAGCATGATTATTGCCATTAGCGCATAGGCTACGTTTCGCGTAATTTTCCATATTTCCAATACCGCATTAATAAAGGTGTGCTGATAATCCACTGTATCTGCGGCAAGGACTCTCTCGCCAACGATAGGCAGTCGCCTTGCATAGTCTTTAAAGAAAAACGCCGTATTCACCGGAACAGGCTCGTATTTTAGATTATTATCTACATAGTAGGCTAAACCAAGAACACTTCCGGATACTTTACCTTCTGCGAACTTAGCCTTGCCTTCTGGGGTATCAAACACGTACTGATTTATAATATCCGAGCAAGTCTGATCCGGCGTAGCGTCGCATCCCCAAGAATCTACCTCGGCTCTTATACTTGGGAAGTACTGGGCTGTATAGGTCGAGCAACCCATATACTCTGACATCTCGGTCCCTGTCGCTAAAGTCCACAACCAGTCAACAACTGCAGATGTCAGGTGGTTGACGGACGTTTCCCTTATATTTCTATCGTATGAATCTTGAATTTTTCCGAACCAGCCTTGAGGGGGATTGCATACTTGGGCATGAGAGATAGGTGCTGTTACAAGCACCACTGCAAAAAGGGCAAAAACATAAAGTGACTTTAGTGTTAGTTTGCGCAGTGTCATATAAAGAATTCTAAAGCAATACACTCAAAGTATATATACTAACTAATAATTAATCAACGATTGGCGCTAATTAATCAGGGCTAACTGCTTCCTAGCAGGTTAAATGTATTATAGAATACTAGCATATGGCCGACAATCCTTTTTATCCGGGGTATGTTCCAAATCCCAAAGATGGCATACCGCCTTCAAATTTTTTTCCGGGATATTTTCCCGGTCAACCTACGCCTAGAAAAGGATTTATTCCTCCTAACGTAGGGCCACTGCCTTATAACTTTGACGACGTACTCCAACAAATAAATCTGGTTCAAGGAAATGTAGATTTGATGACTTCAGGAATGCCTAAGTGGGTTTATGAACGCGCGGTCGACGATTTTAAAAGAAGCCTTCAGGTTTACATGGAAGCAAACAATGTAAATGTGGAGGAGTTGGACGACTTTGACGCTGAAGCAATACCCGGCGCATTCAATGTAGGTGTCAGCCTTAATCCCATGGATTGGATAAATGACCCCGGCAAACAGGCAATGAAAACCCTGAACCAATGGAAAAGCGAAGCTTTTTCATGGAAAGACATGGATAGCAGGTTTAGAAGAGACCTTTGGAGTCAAATCCTAAGCGACAAACCAAACTACACCATGTATGCAGGCGAACTTGAGGCAGCTCAAGCGATCACAGAAAGAATAAACAGGCCTGCCGGTGCAGGGCCGATAGAATCAACAACCGGACGTAACCCCATGGCTTTAAGGGGTTTGGGTGTCATGGGATACGATGTTGACGAAGGGCCTAAAGCACAACGCCAGTTTTACGACTTTCATTTGGAAAGAGATGCAAGCGGACATGTGAGAAGGGTGGATGCAATGGTATACGATCCTGCACATGGGGGGTTAGTGATGAGACGCATTCCTGAAAAATCTGCAACAAGAATTGACAGAATGACGATGTCAGGCCACTACGACGTGTACGAAAAACTTGCAAACTCAGTTATCGAGTTTGAAACTTCGTCCGGATACGCACCGTCAAGACAGGGGTCGTATGCCACAGTTTTAAGAAATACTGTTCATGCAATTGACGCAGACTTAAGCCAGAAAAAATTCAAAAGAATAATTGAATCAGACGCCGAAAGGAAAAAAGCATTCGATATCTTCAAATCTCAGGCAGATGTTCTGGGCGACATGGAAATCTTGGAAAAAAGATACAAAGCTGTAAGTAAAGCGGTCTCAAAAGAGTATTTAATAAAAAAAGACTCGATTGACTGGGGAGGAATGGCCTCTTGGAGACGCGCGGTTCAGGAATCCATAGACGGCATTGAAAATAATTATGGCGTAGGCGGCATTGTCGAAGCTGTAGATAGAAAAGAAGCGGAAAGAATGCGAGCCTTCTTAGATCCCTATAAACAGCATCTAGAAAAAGTAATGAACAGCGAACTGATGTCTGTTATCGGAGAAAACACCAGACTAGACGGCTTGAAAAAAGGGCTAGAAAACGACTTAAAGTATAGAAGAATCACTCAAGCAGAATTTGATACTCGAATTGCACCTATAAATAGTGGCATAGCGGATCTTGAACAAACTGTCCGAGCCAATCGTGGAAGATACCTAAGGGAAGCAACTTCTCTTGGAATGGGGCCTTTCAACGGAAGAGGTTATTTATACAAGGATTCGTATACACAGGTCTACGAGAGAAGACTTCTAGAAGAAGTAGTTGCCGTAGATTTTGCCCGCCCACGATCAAAAGGTAAGAACAAAAGAATAGGAGACGTTGTCGCAGAGGTTCCTGGAAATTACGCGGGCAGAGCGATAGGTATCATAAGCAGACTTGAGTATGAATACCAAGTAATGCAAATAGAAGAATTCTTTGATGCTGTTGAAAGCGGCAAGTTTTTGGAAAGATACATATGGAACAAGGCCAAAGGATACATAAACTCTGCAACGCCGTCGTATTGGGTTAAAAAAGGACTGGATAAGGTGCACAGCCTGGGACTTAAGACAGGCGACGACGATGATTTTGAAAAAACGATGCTCGGCAAGCTCTCCGGGTTGGGAACAATTGCCGGAATGCACAAAAGTGTTTCAAAAGAACGTTTGGAAACAATTAAATCGATCCATGAACTTAAAATCTCGCGGTCAAACCCAACAAACACCGCGGCGGATATTGCTGCCATAGACCAAAGTATTGCCGACGCCAGAACAAGATTTGCCGCACTCCAAAGGACATCCGAAGCTACAAATATGGCTGCGCCGGGTAATCTTTGGGGGAACTGGTTCAAAGTTAAATTTGAGGGTGGAAGAGCAAACAGGAGAGGGGAAGTTGATGCGTTTACTGCCGGTGTCAGAATCAGCGCAAGACTCTATGGCGGTGGCCACTTTGCAGGCATCAAAGGTCTGTCAGAAATACGAGCAATGGTACGATCCGGTGAATGGACTCCGGAAGCCTTGGCCTTCTTTATTAAAAATGTTGGACCCGACGGTCTTAGCGACCCGTCATTCTTGAGACGACTTCTTCTCCTTAACAAAAGACGGGCAATTATCTTACCCCCTGGTATGGATCAAGCAGAGTTTGCAAGTCAGGTCATGGAGTTGCGCGAATGGGTGCTTAAACACAGACACCGCATAAGCACCAACGTGGACATGGACAGCGATGCATTTTGGCTGAGTTTTGTTGACATGATGGCCAATAAGATGCGTGATCCGGACTTTAACCTTATCGGTATTACCAAAAGATATGCGGGACTATTTGAAAAGGTTTGGAATAAACTAAACGAATTCCAAACTATGGTATTTGTTAAGTTTGGTAAGATTTTGGCACCTGTTTCCTATGTTAAAACCTTTATTGCAGAAAAAATTGCGGATCTTATCCCAAAACTCCTCGCACTTCTTGGCGGTGCTGCGTCCGGTGGAACACTGGCTATACTACTTGAAAAAATAGGTAGGATTTTGAGACCGATCATAAGGTTCTTGGTTAAGAAATCTTTGGATTTTGTCCAAAACTTTGTCGGCGGCCTTATTCATGGGGATTTTGGAAAAGCTCTTGCTGAATTGGATAAACAGGTTCAAGCGCTTATTAAAGCACTATTGATATTTTCGTCAGTACCGATAATTATAACTGTGGCATTGTCGACTATGTTCTTTGGTGCCTCAACAACTACAATATCGCCTATCGATCCTACAAGAAGTGCCGGCGAGGTAGATTACTTTGGCGCAGGGTTAGGTAATTTTACCGGAAACCCAACGGACATGATTGGACCGGGCTCACCTGCAGCAAATGAAGGGTGCTTTGTTTTCGAAAATAACGACGAAATACTAACCTGCAACGGAACCAACTATCAACTGCTGGACTGGCCGAATCCTCCGCTTTCAACCTTTCAAGCAGCTGCTAGGGCAATAATGGGAACCGGTTACGGAAACAGGCTTTGCGCAAGCAATACCAGCATCCGCGTCTTTTGGGCTGAAAGTCCGGTTGGACAATTCGGCTGCACTTCTTCCGGATGTTGGTGGGGAGAAACCTGCGGAGCGAACTCATTTGTCTTAAATAATGCCATACCTACGACTATCTCAAACCACTACTCAACGTATCTCTTCGCCCATGAATCAGGACATGTTTGGTATCATAGATATGGAGAAGCATTCGAGACCGTACCCGGAGCAATCACATTTTCCACTGCCTTGAGTGAAGGAAAAAACCCGACATATCCTGGAGGGTGTGGCACTCAGAGCAATAACGAAGATTATGCTGAAACAATAGGCAATTACTTTTGGGTAAATGTAGCCGATTGTCCAAACATACCGGGATCGAGCTACACCGAATACTGGAGTCAATTTCCGAGGCACTGGCAATATATTCAGGAAGTCTTATTTAGACCGTAGCTATGCGTAGACTAACAAAAAAACAAATAATCTATTTAGCCATATTTATACCTTCACTTTTTGTTTTGTATTTTGTTTTCTTTGCAAGAAAAACAGACGATATTGACTTAGGCGATCAGAATGAAGGTACTGGGTACGAAGTAACTGACTTTAACGTTGCCAATTCGTGGAATAACATTACGCCCGGTGTGCATTCATTAAGTGAAGTCGAGTCGGTATTTGGAACAAAATTAGACTCCATAAAAATGTCGCAGGGTTACACTAAAACCGACTACGACTGGCGTGGCCCCGGTATGCCGGTTACAGTAATTACTGACTATAAACAAGTAATTCAATATCTTAGAGTGCCCTTGTTTGAAACTTACAAAGGAATAATGGATGAATATATTAATCAATGGGAACTTGGGCAGCCTGACATAGTTAAATACACCGTGGAGGCCGAAGAGGTTAAAATGTATGTGTACCTTAATGATGGCATAGCGTTTGAAGCTTCTGAGGGAAAAGAGGTTTATCACATAATATTTTTCAACCCTACAAGTCAGGACGAGTTCCTAAAGATATGGGGGCCAAGACTAACTGATTCACCCGAAGTAGGAGATAAGAAACGCCTTATTCCAAGCGGAGTAACTAGATAAGGGAAATTCAAGTAACTAAAAGATTAATAACCGGTAATATCTGCTGCGTCTAAGAAGCTTATCAGTGCCTGCTCGATTCTATCCAAAATAAAGTTGGGTGAAAGTATATTTCCAAATCCTACGAGGTTAGCAACTATTAAAAATAAGGCAAAAAAACCTGCCACCACAAGCGCGCCTATTATTGCGTATGTCCAAGTCTGCTGTGCCCCCTGAAACCCTTTCGGATCTCCAAAGGCTGTTGCCAGTTTAATAGCGCTATAGGCAATGATAAATATAAAAACTAAACCGACAACCAAAACAGCAACATTTAATATTCTCGCTAAAATGCAAACTATTGCTAAAGGACTCGGTGCCTCACCGGCAACTGCCTCTGAATCAAAATTGGAACAGTTGTATGTCAGTGCGTAAGATGGTGCTGATCCGAAAGCCAGCACTAATACGAAAAATATTATTGAAAATAATTTATTAAAATCCCGGATCTTCATTTATTAAACCATTGGCTGTCGAGCCAAATCCTCTAAATACTACATTCTTTATCGCAACTGCCAGCAGAGAAAGAATAATACCAAGTATACTCCAGAATGCAGCGTTTCTGGCTTTTTCAACCGCTTTGGGATCCCCGTGAGTCATCATAAATTGAATAAATGCGTATGCAAGACCTATTAACGATATTCCAAACGCGGCCCCAATGAAAATGTTCACAATAAAAGCAGCAAGTGAATAAATGTCATCTATTCTTGTTACGCGTTCTCCCGCCGGAACCGCTCGATTAATTGAATTCTCTAAATCTTGAAACATATATCTTAAGTATTCCAAAGGGCCTGAGCATGCCCAGGCCCCGTGTTAAATAGTCAAAAACTATTATGCTAAGGCGTGCGTTAAAGTGTGACGTTAGTACCAACGTTAACGTTATTACCACCTGTAAATTGTGTGATAACTGCTCTTAATACGAAGACTAAGAATAAGCCAACACCTCCAACTACTGCGTAGGTAACCCATTTCTGAGCTTTTTCTACACCGGCTTTATCACCCTGAGACATAATATACTGAATGAAACCAAGGGCAAGCATTATAAGGACAAGTGCGAAACCGACACCAAGAACTAGGTTCAATACAAAAGCGAGTAAATCGGTCAATGACGCGATTCTTCCTCCTAATGGATCGGATACGACTGTCGAAACCTGCGCTAATGCGCTTTGTAATAATTCCATATGATTAATTGTTTACTTTTTCACCTCCCTCACCGTTAAAATCCTACTGGTACATTAAGTACCGAACTTATTATAACCCGTAAAATGGCTACCGACAACAAAATGAAGAAGGTTCCGATGATCGCAGCGGTCAGTTCTTCCTGCCCTTCCTTTACCTTTTGAGGGTTACCTTCGCTTGTCATCAAGGTGTAACCGGCTTTGATTATAAAAGCTACTCCAATTAAAATTCCGATCGGGAATAAAAGCCCATAGATTCTTGAAATTAGGTCGTGAAATTCAATGATTGGTCCGGTGTAAGGAACTACCTGTATATCCGTATTACATGCTCCGGTTGGATCCATGATACAGAACCCGGCTTGGCATACATAGCCATTTATGCCGTCGCAACAACCAGTACCTGTACATTGCAAGCCCACGTTATTCGTAATACAAACTCTCGGATTAGTTGTGGAGCAGGTCCAGTCAGGATGAGTGGTCGGACAACAGTCCTGAGGTCCGTTGCAAGCAGTTTGGTTTAATACCGCATTGCAAGTATCTGCACGCTCGCAAACTCCGGTGGGGCTTCCTACAGGAGCGTTACATACATAGTCCAAACCACTGTCGCAACAATCTACCGCTGTGTTCAAAGGCGAACAGCCAACTCCGGGCGAGATACAGGAACCCGTTGGTGTACATATATTTAATGCCGGATGGCAGGAATATTCTTCTCCGGTAAATAAGTTGTCACAACATTCTGCATCCGGATCTGCTGCCGCGCCGTTACATGCTTGAGTGGGCTGTTGACAAAGCTGTGTGGGATCTAAACAGTTAAAACTGCCGTCCGCTTCCGGATCCAAACATACATCAGTTGAATTAGCGCATTCGCACGTTGAGTCTGCTCCGGAACATGCCCCTCCCGTAGGAGTGCCTATGCACCTTTTAATCCCGTCTGATGCAAAATCGCAGTTACCGCTACCGCACTGGCTATCTAACCAACAGAGTGATCCGTTTGCCGCCTTACCGCCGCACTGGTTTGCTAATGGCGCGGCCATGCATGCGCTAGTTGTTAAAGCACCGTTGGGTAAAACCCTATTATTTTGAAAAATATCGTCTTCACAGCTCACAGCAGTGATTCCCGAGCTACAACACAAAACGCCTGCGTCTACTCTACATGGAACAGGCGGATCGGAGACCGGAGAAGGATTTGTTCCCCCAGCGCATTGTCCGCAAGTTCCCGGAGCAATTCCGTTCGGATAAATACACTGCTCAGCAGGATCTGCTCCGGTAACATTTGAGCAACAAGCAGTTTGGCGATCAGTAGATCCATCTGGTGGAGGAGGGGTGTTGTTACAGGAATTCCCGCTATCTACGCAACAAGCTCCGTCCGGTGAATAAGCACATATGTAAATATAATCGGGAAATAAGGAGTTAATTTGGCGCCCCATCATTTTGTAGCCGGCCGGACACAGATTATAGTTAGGTGCTACAGTACCACCCGGTCCCGGAGGCGGGACTTCGCTGGCATCCCCCGTTGAGCAATACGGTGCAAGTGCGGTATCTGGACCCCAAACACCATTGGTTTCATTTAGCCATCCCCATCCTGATAAAAGATTATTAGTTGCGATTCCCTCATAAACCCATGCGGTAGGTGCGCAGTATGCGTGTAGGATATTTGTGTATCTTCCTAAGGCAGATACCTCGTATCGATACGGGCAACAGGCGTAGTTGGAAGACGGGCAGCCTACAGCGGCACCGGTAGTCGAAGTGCAATATTCCCCAACCATAGTTCCAAGCAACGAATCCGCATTACATGCCTGTGCACTTGCAAAAGGTTTTGGAAAAAACACTATCACCAAAGCAAAAATCGTTAACCTCATGTATGTTAAAATATTCAAACGAACTATATCTTCTCTTTTCATAGACTTGTTAAATTATGTTTTATTTACTTCGAACCGTCAAGAAAAATGCCTTCGACCTTTGGTATAATTCTATAAGAACATTATGCCCAAAAACTTAATTTTTACTAAAATTATTGCAACCTTGTTTTTAACCGCGGCACTGACCCTGACCGTTCATTATACATACGCAGACGACCCTTGTAAAAGCATAACCGATTTAGATAAAAAGGCAGAGTGCTATGAAAAAGAGATAGAGGAAAGAGAAGAAGAGTATCAATCAACCTCAAAAAAACTTGCCGACGTCAGATCCAAGAAAAACGGTATCTCCAGCAAAATAACAGAACTATCAGGACAACTAAATGTTACTCAAGCAGAACTCAATGAAGTAGACGGAGATATAAAAGAATTACAGGCCGTGCTTGAAGAAATAAACAAAAATCTTTCTGATCGTAAGGACAGGCTGTCTGAAAAAATTGCCCTTAGAAATCATGTAATTAGAAACTATTCCAAACGCACAATGATGAACGAACTTGAGCTCTTTTTTGGCGCCGGAATGGGCGACACGAAATTATCCGGCTTTCAACTTTCGTACATGTCGCACATGTTTAACAAATCGGTAAGTGATGAAGCAATAACTCTAATAAAAGCTCTTAATTCTGAGATCAGCAATTTTGAGAAAGATAAAGCTGAAGCAGAAAAATTAAAGAATGAGTTGGAAGACGAAAAGAATAATCTTGTTGCCTTAAAGGCTGAGCTTGATAACAGGAAAGCAAATGCTCAGGGCGAGTTTAATGAGCTGGGGGAGAAGGAAGATAACTACGCTGGCGATCTGGCTGACCTGGAAAAAGAAATCAACGAACTATCAGAAAAGCAGCAGGCTATACTACAGGCTAAATCAGGTGAATTTAGTGCGTCGCTAAGCGAGGGGGTAGAAACTGACGACTCGAGAACATCGCCTAGTTATAACCCAGGGTTTAGTCCGGCTTTCGCGGCATTTAGCTATGGAGCATACACCCATAGAAATGGAATGAGCCAGTACGGTGCAAGAGGAAGAGCAGAAGATGGACAGGAATACGAAGAGATACTTAAGTTTTATTACAAAACAGAAGTTGAAGAAAAGGATGACTTAGATGATAAGGAAATATGCGTTAACGACGGCGGTAATAAGAAAGATATTAAAATGGGGGAGTACTTAAAAGGGCTTGGTGAAATGCCCCCATCCTGGCACGAAGAAGCCTTAAAAGCACAAGCGGTGGCTGCTAGAACATATGCCTATAGATATACAAAAAACGGCAACTGCATATGCACAACAACAAACTGCCAATACTGGCATAAAGATTTGATGAGCAGATCTGATAGACAAAGATGGTATGACGCAATAAAAAACACGGCAGGAATTATTCTAAAAGGCGACGTGTCCGCACAATACTCATCAACAACCGGTGGATGGATTAATAATGTTGGGTGGGATAAGGATGGAAGCTGGCCAAACGATGCCTACGAAAAAAAGGGCGGATCGCCATGGTTCTTCAAGGCTTGGTTTACTCAAACTTATAAGAAAGATTCGTCTACTTGCAGTCTTAAAAGTCCGTGGCTAACAGGTAAAGAGATGGCCGATATATTGAATGCCTATGTCTTGTTGAAAGCAGGAAAAAACACAGAGCGAGTAGTACCGGAAACTATAAATAAATGTTCCATAAGTGGAGTCAGCGGCAAGCCTTACTCTAAAGACGAACTCAGAGATAAAGCTGAAAGTATAGATAAAGGATTTTCAAATGTCACCGGTGTAGAAACACCTAAGTACAGTGATGGAAGAACCACAAGCATCACTTTCCAAACCGATCAAGGCTCATACACTGTAGATGGGCAGTTGTTTATGAAAGCGTTTAATGTTAGAGCGCCTGGATATATAGCTATAAAGTACTCCCCGGACACTAAGGCCCTGTACAGTATTCTGAAAAAATAGTCCTACATGTTCCAAACGCGATATTCGATGGTATATAAATCCAATAAAAGAAATTAATTACAAAGAATTGTAAAATTACCATATGAAAAAGAAACCTCGATTAGTTGATGCAGTGCTTTTGTTAATAGGCACCTTGCTGATGTTCAGTCCTCCTTCGGATCCGGACTTTGGGTGGCACTATAAATACGGCGAATATTTTTTTAAGTTTGGGCATCTTCTTACCGAAAATATATTTTCCTATACTTACACAGACTATGTTTGGGTGAATTCTTATTGGCTATTTGAGCTTATTCTTTTTATTACACACAGCATTCTTGGGAGCTTTATTCCTACACTCATTTTAAGCTTTACAGCAAGCTTTATTTGTCTAAAGCTGGTCAGAAAAGTTGCGCAAAATGAAATTGCGGTTTATCTTAGCTATGTCTTTTTGATGGGAATGTTAGGCTCATACGGAGTAACTATCCGCCCCCATTTTTACAGTTCCTTGTTCACACTCTTTATGCTTTATGCGCTTATCTTTGAACCTAAGTTGAAAAAATACTTGCCGTTTGTTTATCTGTTTTGGGTTAACTTGCACGCAGAGTTTGTAATCGGTTTATTTATGCTAGGTTCTCACACTTTGTTTACAGCCGTGCAGAAACTGCGAAAAGGAGAAAAGCTTACTGAAATTGCAAAAGATTTTATTGTACCCGCGGCATGCGCTGTAGTTACATTAATAAATCCAAACGGGCTTGGACTTCATATAACTTTATTCAAAGAACTTACTCTACCGGTAAAAAATTATGTCCAGGAGTGGTCACATTTTGATACCAGTTCCGTTGAAAAATATGTAACTTATGTTTTCCTTCTGTCAGTTTCGCTGGTCGGCGGTTTTGTCTTGAGAAAAAAAGCCGGATTGTGGTATTTCCTCCTTGCGATATTTTTTGCAGTTTTTTCTATTAAAGCATCGTACATGATTAGGGTAATGTTTATCTTTTCATTTTATGGGTTTTTGTACGGGCTGGACCACTTCTTTACAAAACTGATGAATTTTCTGGACGAGCACAATCAATTAATAATTAAGCGGTTTGTAAAATATTCGTACGTTGCTTCACTGATAGTTGTCTTAGTAAACGGTTCATGGAAAATAATCCAAGCATCGGACATTAAATACTGGTCCAAGGAAAGTAAATATCCTTACGACGCTGTTGTTTATCTGAAACAAAACCCGATTCGAGGTAGAATGCTCAATGCTTATAACTGGGGCGGCTACCTTATTTGGCAGTACCCTGAACGTCAAACTTTTATTGACGGCAGGATGACATCCTGGAGAGAAGATGGAAAATATTTTATGGAAGATTATTACAAAATCTCTCAACCTGAAACGCTAAATTTTTACGTAGAAAAATATTTAATTACCTGGGTATTTGATCATCCTAAATCCAAATTATCAAGATATTTAACACAAAGAAATGACTTGTGGGAAGAATATTACAGAGACGACATCAGTGTTATTTTTATTAAAAAGTCTTCAAAACCAAAACCTTACGAACTACTTGAAAATGTAAACTGAGTAATCACTATCCGAATAAATTAAATCCAAATCCTTACTGCGTTCCTGCATAACATAGTTAGTAAAATATAAACAACTGCTGTCTAGTTGGGCTCGTTCAAGCGTAAAGTGCTCAACAACTATAGTTCTGAAACCAAGCTCCTTGGCGTCCTCAAATGCTTGGGTAAAATTTGCTTTCGGTTCTTCAAGAGAAGAGTAGCTGGTAACACACATTGTCTTTTTAAATTTACTGTTGAGAATAGCATTTGCTTCGCGATTTGCAGCGGGTGGGTGGACACGACCGTCCAGTAATTTTTTATTTGCAAGTGCAACAATATCGTTTCTTTCACCGCTGTCAACTGAGACTGGAAGGACTAGAACAGCATCTCCGGGAGCATTTTTTATTGCCGAGTATGCCTCGAGTGGAAGTGAGAGTTTGTGCGGTATTTTCACTATTAAAAAGGTCTGAACAAGCAAGACAGCGATAACAAAATAGACATTTCGCTTGTTGAGAAACGAGGGGTATAAAAGCACTAACACAGACACAAACGCCTGCAAAAATAAAACAATCCTCATTCCTTCGTAATACGCGGGAAGTCGTAAAAAGGACATGCTGAGCAAAACATAAAAAATAATACACGTAATAAAAACGCGTCTTAACTTGATAAATTTTACAAAAAAGTAAATAAAGAAAACTAAACCTACAAATCCTAAACTCACGACTTTCTCTATATCAGGCGAGGAGCTGTTCAGGAAAGTTATCGGGCCTCCGAGATAAGAATTGGGAATTATAAAATCCAGGATCTGCACATCAAATACGAAATTGGCTAGAATTACCATTTTTCCATTAAAAACCCCTAAGACGTAGCCTCCGAAAAAGAACATAAATACCCCGAGAAAAGTTGCTAAAGAAACGAAGAACAAACCGTAGGTATTTGTGACATTAAATAATAATTTTGAATAAATAGTAAACAATAATTTTCTATGAAACACGAAAAGAAATAAGGCGGCAAACAGCGCAATGTACACAACAACAATCAGGTGCTGTAACGTACCTGCACACATTACAATAATTGCGGAAAAAAATCTCAGGTAGTCACGCATTTCAAATAACTTTTGATTAGCTATTTTTCTTTCAAAACACAGGGCGGCATAAATAACAAAAGGAATTCCACCGATAAAAGCTAGGTTTAAGTGGCCGGTCATTCTGGCAAAGAAATAGGGGGAAAGTGCAAACAATAGCGCACTAAGAATCGGCTTGCCTATTGAAAAATCCTCGTAATAAAGTCGATAAATTTTTGTGAAGAAAAACAAAGATAAAAAAATGTTGGAAAAAAAGATTAATAAAACTACAAGGTTGTAGGCGACAACCGGATCAAAAAAGAAATTGAGAAATGCTCCTGAAAATAGAGCAAACACGCCATCGCTGCTTAAACGAAATACTATCCCATCGGGATACCTAAAAAAATCAGTACCACCTAAAGGATCGTTGAACGCAGAAATATTGTGTTTTACAACTGCAATGAATGATAAAAAGACATGCGAGTCCGGAATCTTGGCTATAATTTCTTTTTTAAGATCTACAGCAAAAATACCTGAGAAAACGAGAGCCAAGATGAGCGAGATAAAAAAATATTTTATTTTTACATTTGCCTCAATCATAGTTATTTTTGGTTTTTGAAAAGGACCATACTAATTAATAATGTAAACATCGTACGCCGGCGACTCCGCTACCCTGGTAAGCATACCAGAAACACTTTCGAAATTCTCCAAGGCACGACTACATTCAGGCATGTAAATATTAATTACATTCTTTTTGAAAACAACAATCGTCTGAACTTCGGCCTCTTTTAAATCCTCGATTAAGGTTAATGGGTCAGTAGGGTTTGGTTTTACAGGATAAATTAAATATATATCGTCAAAACTACAAGTGAAATTCTCAAACGGTGAATTGTATACATGCTCAAAATACTCAGGCGTGTTGGCTACACGGTGGAAATAGCCATCGTATAACTTTTTGTCTGTAAAAGTTGCGATTGAATTTCTAACCGGATCTTTTACTGTAAACGGCAGCACAAGTACAGTTTCCCCTGGAGTTTCTTTTACGTCTTCGATAAATTTGGATGGGACATCCGTGGCGTAAACCGCAAAAGTAAACCTCTCCAGCACTAATAAAAGTAACATTGTGGCTGCAAACTTCTTATTCATAAACGAGTCGGAAAACAATATTAGCAATGACAGCCCAAGTGAAAGAAAAACAACTAACCTGCTTCCCTCCGAATACAGAGGTAAACTTAGGATATGTAACGCAAAGAGTATGTAAATAAATATTCCTGCGATAAAAGTCTTTTTAATCCACGCAACATTTGTCTTGTATATCAAAAACCCAAGTAATATAACCTCAACAAATCCAACTGTAGCAACCGTTTCTATTTGTACAGGCGACGGGTTTATATAACTCCAAAATTTTCCTAAATATCCATTTGGGATAAATAAATCGTAAACTGTTGGAAATATAGAGAAAGGAGGTAGCGTCACTCTTTTAAACATTAGTGTCGTCAAATACCCTTTGTATGGGTAGATAAATAACAAAGCTGCGGCAACAAACAAAGAAAAATTAAACAAAGGTCTGTCAAATACAAAGCTTATTAAAAAAGGAATACCGGTGAACACGACTTTCCTCTTTGAAAAAAAAGTGTAGGCATACGTACCGCCCATCACCAGCAACACTAACCAGGCTATTGCGATTAAATATTGGATACTCCCATAGGATATAAGCAACAGCCCTGCATAAAATGTTATATATTCTTCCTTACCGAGTTTTTGAGATGACGCTAACTTTTTATATAAGGCAATAACCGCATAAGTCAGAACCGGAAATCCTGCAATAAATGCTAAACTCGGGTGCCCATTTGTACGCGCAATCACGTACGGGGAAAGTGCAAACACTATTGTAGAAGAGTAAATCGCTAGAGAAGTCGCACGCAAATTTAGCAACTTATTTATTTTTTCAAAAAACACTAATGAGAGAAAGAGGTTCAAAAATACAATAAAAGAAATGGTCAAATTGTACGAGACAACGATAGGAAAAACTCTACATAGAAAAGCACCGGTAATAATGGCCAGAGCACCGTCGCTGGTACTAGTAAAGTCAAACCCAAGCGGATATCTCATTCTGTTACTGGAAGAGAATAGGTAATTGCCCTGACTTAAGTTGTCCCCGGATACATCCATTAAAAACATAAACTGATAAATGTCGCCAACCTCCCCGACAATTTGAGTTTTTATATCAATAAAAGGAAGTCTGCAAATTAGGATGCTTAGTATCAAACTAATAATTAATTTCTTCATATCAAAATTTTTCCTTCAACACATAGTTTCCATTTTCGCTGGAAAAAATACAAACTTGTCCGTCTTTATGTTCTCCTAGAATCTTTATAATTTCATCTTTATTCAACTTCTTACCGGGATTATATTTGGAAATTCCGGTATAACCGTTAATGGTAGGGATATTTAAATTCATGGCCGCCCACATCGCGTTAATATGCTGTGCTATGTAAAATTTCTGGCCAACATCGGTTTCGTTATAAAAAATGTCGCAATCGTTATTAACTTTTAGTATTTCTTCCAACCTGCTTTCGGGAACAACTGCCAGCTCTTTGCTCACACTTGGTTTATGTATAACCAATTGCTCCGTAATAAAAAACAGAAAGATTAAAATATAGAAGATTTTGAAACTTAGTAGTTTTAAGTGATTTTCAACGTAATTATTTAGCACAATAGCCGAGCACGTAAACAAATAAAAATAAGCAACGATCCAAATTCTTGAAACATATCTTATTCCGTCTGTTCCCGGAAAACCGTAATAGATTAGATACCACAATGTGTACTCGTTGATTTTCGCGGTAATTATCAACAAGAGCAGGCCTACGGCACCGAAAACACCTGCGAGCCTAAAATTAAATGCCTGTGAGCTCGGTTTGATTAAATGCACTACGCACACAGCAAAAGCCAGAAATAAAAACGCACCCCCAAACAAAAATTGATCAGAAGCTTCTTTAATCGGTGTGGGCAATACACCAAAAAACGCGTACCACAGCGTCGATTCAGGAACTACAAAATATGACTGCCAAGAGATTAAATTATTACTTATAAGTTCCCATTTCCAAAAATGTCTGTAGCTCATGCTAGTAAAAATATACGGAGACCAGAAAAGCAGAAACGCTATTATCCAAAAAAGGATTGTTATGATTACCCTTCTTCTATTAGTAGAAATAAATTGAAAAACTTCTTTCAATTCTGCTCTTAAAAAAATCGGAGAAAGCAGAATAAGGAAAAATAGACTAAATATTAAAAACCATCCTATGTAATATCCGGCAAGTGTTTGCAAGAAAATAAATAGGGCTGCAATATTAATATCTTTTAAATTTGGCTTTAATAAAAATCGTGTAAGAAATATAAAGGCCAGAGGTGTGAAAAGCTGCGGCATTAGTTGAGGGTGATTAAGCTGCATAACTCTTGAAATGCCAAAAACAAAGACATAAGCACATATAGCAGCAATACTTGGTCGAATTTTTAGATAACGCAGCCAAACAATAAAAGCAAAGTAAGTCAGAACTGTAACTGAAATCTCCCACAATTCAAAAGACATAACCCAATCAAAGAAAATCCTTAAAACCCAATAGATTGGTGCTGTTCCCAGTAAGTTGTCGGAGTATGTTGTTAGGAGCTTTGTGGGATAGAAAAAGGTCGGAGAGTAAAATGACGCAGAATAACCTGAATCCCAAAACGACTTGAAGCCATGCTCTAGCACATACGCGTTGAAGTAGCTGTCCACAAGATCTGGTTGAAATTTCGTAAACCCAGAACTTATGGTTGGATAAAATAAGTTCAGAACGCCGACAATACCTACTAAAATGTATAAAACAAACGGTAGTGCAAGGTTCCTTAGGTTAAGTTTAGTTTTTTCCATGCCGGTCAATATTACTGAGATTTTAATACATAGCCTAGATGCTATAATAATGGCGTATGACTGCTTTGTCTTCATTTATTATAAATCCGAGTAATACCCTATACGATGGGGAAGATCACGATGAGAAGATCCTGTACGTCATTCGCAGAAGCAAGATAACCAACCTTTCCTGGACCCTGCTTGCTGCCATCATGTTGATCATCCCAACAATTGCAGATCCTTTTCTGAGGAGTCTAAAGTTTAACGGCGCCAACTTGGTCTCACTAAAGTTTTTGTTTATTTTCACTTTTTCATGGTATTTGGCAACGTTTGGTCTAGCCTTCTTTAACTTTTTAAATTGGTTTTTTAACGTTTACATAATCACCAGCAAAAAGATAATTGATTTCGACTTTTTCGGACTTACCTACAAGAATATCGCAGAAACTACACTGGAAAATGTAGAGGACGTGACTTCAACCATAAGCGGTCCGTTTCACACTATTTTTAATATCGGAGATGTTGTTATTCAAACCGCTGGTGAAAAAAGGGAGTTTGATTTTGTTGAGGTCGACGACCCGGGAAGAATAAGGGATATAATTTCTGATTTGGTTGCAGCAAAAAGGGGGCATCATGACCATAACTGATGCGATATTAAATTTATTTTCACCACAGGGTTTTAGCAGCTTTATGCAAATGATGATCTTGGGTATTCAGGTCATATATGTACTTTTTGCGTTTATGCTGACCCGACAGGTTAAAATAATGAACAGAAGTTTTACCACGCATTTATCCGGATTTTTTATGTTTGTGGCTAACATACATTTTCTGATTGCTATAGCGGTGGTGCTTGTAGCTCTTCTGACTCTGTGAAGCTTCGCGCTTTTCGCGTCTCGGCTTCCGTGTGCAAAACAACGTGATGAATAAAAAACTTACTGCCAAAACTCAATATCTTAATCCCAACCTAACAGAAAGTGTAACCGGATTTTCGAAAGCTTTTTCGATATCTCCGGAAAATGACGACTTACTTCTGCGAAAAGGTACTATTTATGCAGTTTTTAACATCACCGGAAATTCCGTGTTCGATCCTACGTTAGTAACAAAGGTTGTAGAAGACGTACTTCACGAATCTTATTATCAATCCGAAAATATTTCGCCTACGCAGTCTTTAGAAAAAGCAATTACGGATGTACGCGATAAAGTTCTACAACTTTCTAACGAGAGCATCAGTCAGGAAGAGCCCTCGAATAACTTTAGTATTGTAGCCGGAGTCTTGTGGGGCAATGTTTTGTATGTTGTCCAATACGGTAAAGGCAAAAGCTACTTGATGAGAATGGGAACCGAACGCCCGATTAATACCGTAGCAGAGGGAACTTTTTCTGCAGCATCAGGTGTTATAAAAGACGACGATGTAGTTATTCTGTGTTCCGACCAGTTTGGTCAAAACTACCCGCCGGAAAGACTACTCACAGTCTCGATTAGCGAACAGGAGCTTAAAGCTGAGGAGGCCTGCGTCCTGATGAAATTTATCGTAGACACTTCTTTTACACAAAACGAAGCTGTAGATTTTGGAATGGAAAATGCGGTAAAAACTCCTGCACCAAACAAACTTTTGTCCAACATCATGGACAAAGTTAAAACTATAAAACTTCCAAAAAAACACGAATCCGTTAGAACTATAGAAAACGAGTCTCCAAGAGCAGGGCACTTCGGTACAGCCCAATCTCAAAGTATCTTCACCGACAAAAAAAGAGAAGAAACATTTTCGATCAGACTTAAAAGTCCCAACAAATTAAATGGCGCAAAATTTAAATCTTGGATGTTAGTACCACTGATTTTTATAGCGCTGATAGCTTCAATTTATTACACGCTTAAAACTCGGGGTTCTAGCCCTGCCGATACAGCCGTAGAGATCAACACAAACGAAGTGTTGTCTGACAACAGCGGGAATAGCAACGAACCTGTTCAGGGAGAAAAAGATGAAGAAGTCTTCTACGACATTAAAATTACTGACGGCCAGGCTGTACCATCCAGCATAGTGGTGTTTACCGATTTTGTTGTCGTATCGGATAAAGAAACCGGAAAAATATACGTTTCGGACACAGAAACTCCAAAGTTTGAGGCGCTTGAGGCATCCTTTCCCGGCCTTACTTCAATAATTAATATTGGCGGGAAACTCGGAGTAACAGACAAAGAAGGATATAAAGTTTACGATCTTGCAAAAAAAGAATTGTCTGAAAATTACAAACACGAGGGCTTGGGCCTAACCTCTGCGTACACAACATTTGTTTACTCTATTGAGGGATCAAAGATTATGCGTTATTCCAAGGAAAAAGATGATACGCTTTCCGGAACTTTGTGGGGACAAAACGATGAGTTTTTGAACGCGCGCTCGATGTCGGTTGCATACAGTATTTATGTAATAACCCAAGACGGTAAACTCACACAATACACTTCTGGAAACAAAGACGACCTTACTTTAAAGGGTGATTTTGGGAGCTTGAATAACCCGGTACAAGTTCTAGCGGATATAGACTTTGACAATGTTTATCTTGCAGACAAAGGAAATAAGCGCGTGGTAGTTTTTGACGATAATGGAAATTTCGTAAAAGAATACAAGGCTCAAAATGAAAGTCGTTGGGAAGATATGCGCGGTATAGGGGTTTCCCCTGATGAGAAAACACTATTTGTATTAAGCGGAAGCAGGGTTTATAAGGCGGTTCTTTAGCCAATTCCCCCTAAACCTAGTTGTTGACCTGAAGGTATTAAATAAGTACAATACCAGTTGTCCTGTCTGAAGAGCAGCGGGTAGTATCCTTAGAGAGTAATTAGGGCTTTACCCATAACAGAAGCGCCCCGGACTGTATCTGGGCCGGCTTTGCTGCACAATTAAAGCACATGCTGGAAAAAAGATTCATTATTGAAAATCTACAGAAAACCTACTGTTATAGGTGCGGGACAAGCCTGGAAGGCGCTAAGTTAATTACAATTACCGAAGCCCCGATAGCCTTGGTTGCCCACGCAGTGTGCTCGATTTGTAAGGCAGAGAGCATGGTTACTATCACTCCAACCGGAAGTGGCAGCGTACCGGTGCAATCTGACTTAAACGGAGAGGAATTTAAAAAATTTATTGGTGCGAAAGCGGTCAGTTATGACGAGCTTTTGGACCTACATCTAGCCTTAAAGAAGAAAAGTATATGGAACTTATTGGCCAAAAAAGAGAAAAAACCGGCAAGCAGACAAAAAGCCTAAGAAAAGAAGGCAATATACCTGCAGTTGTGTTCGGAAATGACATTGAACCGACGTCAATAACTCTGAACCTTAACGACTTTGTTAAGGTATTTGTCGGTGCAGGAGAAACTTCTTTAATTGATCTTAAACTAGATAAAAATTCACATAAAATCCTTATTAATGAGGTTCAGGAAGACCCTATTACCGGCAAAATAATTCACGCCGGACTTTACAAACCAAACCTAAATGTGAGAACTGAAGTAGAAGTTCCGGTAGAGATAATCGGTGCTGACGTAAACCCGGTGCTAAAGAGTGGCGAGGGAATCCTTTTGACTATTCTTGACGAGATCAGGGTTAGCGCATTGCCGGCAGATTTACCTGATGCGTTCACTATAGACGTGTCTACACTAGCCGAAGTTGGTGCCGGTGTTACTGTAGCTGAACTTAACTACGATAGAGAAAAAGTCGAAATTGTTGACCTTGACCCTGAAGAGCTTGTTTTGAAGATTGATACAGCATTAATGGCCGAGGAAGAGGAAGAAGTTGCGCCGGTAACTGAAGAGGAAGCGATAGCTCAAATGGAAGCAACTGCAGAGAAAGAGGATGAAGAAGAGTCAGAAGAAGGTGCTGAAAAGAAACCTGAAAAGAAGGCTGAGTAATTTTTCTGAGCGTAAATAACCCTGTTTGTCGATACCCCTATAGGACATATATCAATATTTAAGTTTACAACCACGCCACAAGATAGTATTATTCGTACTATCGGCTAAGAGGTAGATTTTGGGTAAACATGCTTGATTTGTGCGGATTACAAAGCTTTGACCCCTAGTTACTACCCATAAAACACACAAAGAAAATAAGGAGAATGATATGCGTACTTCCAAATTCGTTGTTGTTGGTGTTTTTCTGCGTAACGCACTTCACGGCCTACAGCCAGGAATGTGCCCTGACTGCAAGAGGTTCAGCCTGAACGACGGTATCTGTGATATCTGTGGCTGGCCTTACACTAAGAAGTAGATGGAGGTAAGCATTTAGTTGGTACATTAAAAAAGGAACTCGGTATACCGCACTACCCAGTTCCTTTTTGCTTTTAAAAACGAACAGGGAAGTTAACGTCACTAGGTGACATAGAACTCCCCTGAGATTTTCTCATCCTAAACTATTTTCAAACTAACGCTTTGGGCGTTTATTGTTGTCCGCGTATGTTCGTAAGATTTCCAACGCTTGGGCAGCCGAATCATTTCGTTTCCTTCGCTTTGGTTTTTCCTTGTCGTCGCCTTCAGGTTCAGAGTCTTCTTCTTCCGGCTGTCTGCCTTTAGGCCACATCAATTTTTTGACCAACTCCCGCTCACCTGCAAAACCGGGCACGGCTGCTAACAACCGCGTAATTTCACGGGTCCCGCATGTGGCAACGTTAAACGTTGGCTTCACGGACATGGGGTGATTCAAGAGTTCCCAATGCGTTGTCAATACGCTCGGCCCAACTTCCATGGCCAAAGCAGCTTCCGAAGAACCCTGGCCGGTCAACATCGTTGCGACAACCGTTAGGCTGCCAAACGGGAAATTGCCGGCGATCGATAGGAGTTTCTTGACCGCTGTCACTGAAGCGGTGGAAATACCACCTGAGATCATACCTACATTTGGCGGCTTAACTATTTCCTCCGCGCGTGAATGGCTCATCAGCACTCGGGAGAATGAATCCACCAACAAAAATACGTTGTACCCAAGGGCTGTCAGCTCACGAGCACGCTGCGTCACGAACTTGACCACATAGTAGTGGGCAAATTCCGGATCGCCGTCGGGCGTAACATATAGCTCAACCTGGTCTGGGTTGTGATCGACGCTGTTGATAACGGTATCATAGTTTGTACCATCTTCAGCCCGCTCACCGACTTGGACCACCAAAATACGCATGCGACTGTCACTTTTTGAAACTAACAACAGAGCCTGCAACAGATCGCGCAAAAGCCAGGTCTTTCCGCCGTTGGGCGGGGAAAGAATTCCCAATCTTTGGCCGTAGCCGATCGGGGCCAGCAATGTCGCCATTCTGATAGAAAGAATGCCGTGCTCATCAACAGGTACCATCTTGTCCGCGTAATCCCCAAACACACCACCAACACCTTCTATCCTTGGCCGTGTCCGCGAGCGCAAATCATCGGTGATGCCGCTAACTTCAATTACTTTCCTGTCGGCACCGAATTTCACCAAGTCGCCGGTGCGCAAACCCCATCGAGCGACCTCTTCAGGAGAAATCCCAATTCCGACTCTCTTTACTACATCCGGGTCGAGCAGCTGCGGAGGAGTGAACTCTCTCAACCAGTCAACTGTAGGTATCAGACCAGTCACTGGGACCGGAAGCTGACCTCCCTTAACATCGGCGGCAACCCTTTCGTCAAGAGTCAACCGCTTTTCAGCCTGCAAAACGTAAGCTTGTGCACCTCCGTTACCCATATTTTTCTCTCCTTTTCTCTATTATTTTTCCTTTTTCCTTATTTGGGATTAGGATTACCTAATTTTTTTGTGTGTAAGAGTTTTAACAAAAAAACTAACTAATCACAACCACTAAAAGGTTTGGAAGGCAACAGAAAAAAGAGTTTTTTCTAATTGCCTTCCGTTTTGCTTGTTCGCCGATCAACTAGCCTGATTCGTGAAAATTGAGAAGTCGGTTTCCACCACAGTTTCCTCAACCTCTATTGGAAGCCCGGTTACACGATTCCATAAACCAGGGTCCTGCTCACGGAACAGATCTACAGCATCGTCTTCCGTAGGTGCAGGGTATGCCTTATCTCTGCGGGATATAAGCTCCTGAACGTTCTTTCTGATCGTTTCTTCGTTGTACTCCTGCGTCAAATTTCCCATGGAAGCTATCGCCAACTGACTTGGATAAACAGCAAGTTCCTTAGCCAACTCTTCCGCACGCGCACCAATAGCATTGGCGCACCGCACAACTCCATTGGCATGGTCATGCAATTTTGACGTGTCTGCCGCACCCATAACCTGACTTGGCCAGAAAACGGAGCTAACTCCACGTTTGGCTGACAGCCAATTATAAATCTGGTCAAGTAGCCACGGGGTCTGCCGACCGCCTAGTCTCTCTAAACGGTCGATGATTACCTCCTTAAGGTAATTTGATGGACCGTGGGATATGCGCGGATCGTTGCCGACAATTATACCGAATGTAAAAAACGGTAACCATGCCGGGCGGGCCTTAACAAAGAACGTCTGATCAGTTAAGATCACAATCCTGGCAGACCGTCTCTTCCATTCAGCGACCCAGTAGCCAAACGGAATTGTGCTAAATATCAGGAGTGTCCACACAGCTGCCAAAAAAATAGACGGTTTCACCGGATCATATACCCCTTGGCTCATGAAGGTTACTACATTTACCACAGGCACACGTACAATCTCCAGGACAAAACCTACCACAGGACCGGCGACGAAGGCGAATGCAACATGGATAACCGTTTCCAAGTAAGTAGTTCCCCATTTACTCGATAGCACGACCATCTCCGTCCTCGACTTCCTGCCCGGAATTACTTTGCTGTCCCAGCCTTTTGGCAGCCAAATCCGATTTAAATATCTGATCATGGGTTCCTCAAACAACAGGCCCACCAGAAACATGAACTCCGCCCAGGCGGTCAACACCACGATATAAACCGCGAGCATTAACAATTCATTCATTATCTCCATACTCTGTCTCCTTCCGTAGTCTCTTTTCTTTTCTCTTTATTTTTTATTAGTGCCTAATTTGGCAAAATCCAAACACAAACAAGTGCTGCTTATGTAAAGATTCAGCCAAACTAAAGGGTAGGGAGCGGCAAAAGGTTAGTACTTTTAAACCGCTCCTACTTAATACTCTCTTCGACTTCCTTGACTTCTACAGCTGCTAAATCGACAACTGTATTACCGGACCATTTTCCTAAGTAATCGTATGGGCTGACCCAACCTGGATCAAGCTGATACCACCTAGTAAATTTATCCGGATGAAGGTTAGTGACTCCAAAGTGCAGATGAGGTCCTGTTACGAACCCTGTTCTTCCACATTCGGCAACCACATCGCCTTTCTTAACTGGGTCACCATAATTTACCAATAACTTATTGAGGTGACCGTAAAAACTGAAGATTCCGCCGTGGTCGATCCATAAAGCAATGCCCCAGCCAACAGGATCGTACTTGTAAGCAGGGTGAGCAGGATTTACCACAGTACCGTCGGCTACGGCCAAAATCGGTGCGCCAACGCGGCAACCCCAATCAATTCCTTCATGGAAGGGGGCTGCATCATTGATCAGAAGTGTAGCTTTCCAATCCTGAGTAATTCCTAGGTTATCCTGCGGCTTCAACGGAAGTCCAAGCCATTCTTGAGCTTCACCTGAGGCAGCCACACTTACATTTTCCGGAAGCAAGCCAAAAAGACCCAAAAACTCACTCACTATTTCGGCTAAGAAGCCCTGCGCCGATGTGTGATATTGAGTCTGAATATCTAGCTGCGTACCGGCAAATGTGGATGCTCCAAACTGGGCATTGATTTCAGCAGCACGTCTTACCAAGTCTTGTCTGTAACCAAGTAATTGGTTCCATCCAAATAACTTGGCCACTTTTTCTTCATCTGAAAGTTCTGCTGAATACCCGATAGCTTGCAGCCACCAGGCAGTTGCAAAGGAGGCGGTTTTAGGAAGCCAGTAATCACAAGAGGCGACGTCTTCGTCCGAACTCTTGCTCAAACCGTCGCGGCATATCTTTAACCCTGTTGAGGGTAATATGCCCTGAGATCCCATTTCTGCCGCCGCACAATGACCGATGTAGCCTGAGTAGTCATCAAAGATGTACTTAGCTGCAATCGGATTTCTGGAAATCACTCTATGGTCTCTCCAGTACGCCAGATGCCAATCTATTGCCGCTAGCTCTACTGCTGGATCAATATTCGTTAACTCGGCAGCAACCGCCTTGGCTGAACAGGAACCCATATTTGTGCCTCCGGCTGATTCATACTGACGAATTGTCAGCATCATCCCGAGGTCAATCTTGGTTTTCTTTTCCCCTTCAGCAACCCAGTTAATAGCAGCAAGCGAGTTAGCGACAACCTCCGGGTCAAATCCCAGGGAAATTATCGTCTCCTCATCCTTGACATCCAACTTGTAGGTTGAACTCGCTGTGTTATCTATGCCCAGAAATTCAGCAATTTTTTGCTCGTACCAATCCGGGATAGTATCCTTGAAAACTCCCAACACTGCTACTGCACTTAAAGTTACAATACAGAGCAATGTTGGGAGTAACAGAACCGCCAGCAAGATCATCCTCAAGAGACACGATCCTGGGGGGTGTCCTCTCTTGCCGCGCATGACACACCAGCTTTTTACAGCTTCATCGCAGCAGTTGATTTATCACGACGACCTAGGATCTTCTCTAAGCCTGGAGGCAAGTTGATGTACAAATCTTTAACCAGAACAGTTCCGATTCGGTCTCGAATTTCTGCCCACTTGTACATTTCGGTCGCCTTATCCGGGCGTTGAACCTCAATGACAAGCGAGAAAGATTCCATAAAACCAGCCGGAAACTCTTTGAGTTCGTTAGCAGCGTGAGCTGCCATAATGGTATTGATACCTGCCTTGCGACAATTATCGAGATACCAACGAAGGAATTTCCGCAGTTCGTTACCGACCTCAGCAGGAACCTTATCCAGGTAGGTATCTGCTTCCGAGCTCGGAATGCCTACCAGATCGTCGAGCATAACCGTGCAGTTGATGCCGGTCTGCCTATTTACCTCTTTCCAGAGCTTGGTGAATTCGACCAAAAAGCTGTGAACCCATCTAAAGTACAGGGTGGATCCCTCAATTTCCGGCCTAATCACCAAAGGCAGAGTAGCGTGTCCGCGCCTGTAATCTTTCACAAGTTTACGGGCGTAATGCACAGCATCCGACTCTATTTCCGGCAACCGTTCTCTTTCAGCAACAGCATTGTCTGCGTCCTGAATCAGGTCGGCGCCTAAAACCTTTACGCTTCCACCAAACTCAGGTGCCCAAAAGGTCGGTCCGGATTGCTCATCGGCAGTGCATTGAACATAGATACAGTCCAAGCCCTGCTGAAGCATGTAATGCGACCCGAGTGTGGATTTGCCCGATCCCGATGCTCCTAAAAGCAACAGGGAAGGCGTACCATCACCTGGAATCAAGTGCTGAGTCTCTTCTCCGTTCACCCAACCTGTGCACATGTCGCCGCCTAAAACTGCGTGGCTAACATTTGCTGTGAGTTTCTCGAGCACCCCGGCTGCATCCGCAATCTTGTGCTCCAGCCATTGAGGGGAGGGAAGGGATCCCGGTACAAATGATTCAAACGCCTTGCGGACGTCTGCATCCTTTACCAGCTGGACCTTACCTAGCCGAGACAATTGTGTTTGGATATCCGAAAAGTCCGGCTCGTTGCCAACAAAACTCGTGGTTTCTACGCGCACAAGTACGCTGGCAATGTATCTGGCACGAACCTTTCCGTTCTTGCTAACGCCGCTTAGCTGCCTCCTGCGTAGTCGCAAAAGCACGTCTACAGGAAGCTGCATCAGCAGACTTGCGTTCTCCGGAGTCACAATAAATTTGTAAAACCGGTACGCGTGCTTTGTCCCAGCCTCTACAGTTAAAACATAGTGGCTGTCCTTCCAGTCCACGTCCGCAGCTGCGTACACTAGCGGTCGTTCGACCACAGGTGTTAAGTCTACGGCTTTACGACGCAGCACCGCGTGGAGTATAGGACCAACGTTATTGAAATCCCCATCTATCTTTGGGAGGATTCCGCCTAATGCGCCGGTAGCTTCGCTTCCAACAGGCACGATACAGCCCTTGGGACCCCAGATTACAACTTCGCGCGCCCTTGTAGGTGGTCTTGTTGAAGGGTCTGACCACTCCAAAGTCGCGTCGATATACTGGGAGTATGCCTCCGGCTTGCCGTTCCTTGCGCGCTCTAAGCGGGATCGATGCGGCTCCATGTCTTTGGTGACTGATCTAATCAGCACCATAACCGGAGCTTTACCAAACCACCTAAACGTCTTCATTAAATCGGGCGGGCGGTGATGAATCGCAAACGAAGTTGCGCTCTTCATCCTCTTACCTTTTGGAGCTCTGAGAGGAACCATTGCGGCGTAATTCCGCGATCCCGGTACCTTGACTACTTCCAGACCAAACAGCTCCGCTGCGGTTTCATACTCACTGGCAGCAAACGGGGACTCTTCTGATACAACGGCAGCTTCACCACCTCCTACAGTCATTGCTGGAAGGAGCGGTACCCCGATTGTATTACCAGGACGAATCCCGACCAAGCTTGCAACGAACCTAAAATATCCTTTTACACTTGGTTTTTCGCTTTGTACACTCATAGAAAACCTCCTAACATATTAGTTTTGCCTCATTTACCTTTTTGGTTTGGGCTTCAACCAGCCGTTTATTTGATATCAACTAAAAAGCTAATTGAAACCCAAGCCGTAAGTGGAAACAAAATCATGTCAGAGGTTTTGAATCTTCAGTTTAGTTTTCAAAGTACAAGTGAAGTCTGTTTCGACCTGGGCAACAAATTGCCGGTCTCATCAGGTTCGGAACTTACCGAACGACAGATATACCTAGTAAGGTCTTAAATAAAAATTAGTGCAGTACCCTGGATAATTTTTGATTTTATCCAGGGTACTTTTCTCAGCGGAAATGGTGCTCAACAACGTGAGTCGTCACCTCCGATGAACTTCTGTGAACGGGCTTAACATACTTCCGCACGTAGTACCTGTTGCGAAAACCACGATACATTCGGGAAATCACAAAGATACCAAACACTGTCCCTACAAAAATCGCCGTTGGAACGGGGAATCTGCAGAGAAACAGCGGAAGCACGAAAGCCAGTCCGAGCATTAAAACAACTGATTTGCGCGGCCGGCTTGCAGGATCGTCAAGATCTAGCCACGCGTCGATTAGTATGTTTCGAAGACTTACCAGGCTTTTCATGGAGTCACCTCCTCTTCCGGCTCTTCTACTTCAACACCGTGCGTGTATCTGCTGAAATCAGGCAAAGAAAGGTCGATCACCTCGCTCTCCGGCTCTCTTACAGCTTGCACACGCGGGGTCGGCGCATCTCTAAGTACGTCCTCTTCATCCCCTTCAGTCTCGACGAGACGCTCATCGGGCTTCTCTGGGGCTGCTTTAACAGGAACATCGTCGTGGGGGTATTCCTTAACTTCAACCTCCTGATGTAGCCCTGTTTCGGCCACAACATCAAGATCACCTGCGCCTTCTGTCAAATCCGATGGTTCGGAATCAGAATGGATTTCAGAATTCTTTTCAAGAGCGCTCTCATCAAAAGAATCTTCGTCAAGATCCTGCTCCTCGGAGTCTTGGGTAAATGAATCTGGGGTCTCGGCAGGAATCACTTCCTCGTCCTCGACTGTACCTTCATCCTCAACCGCATCCTCCTCTACTACAACGCTGTTGTCCGCATCCGGATCAGGCTGTAGACCATCCTCATCTTCTAAACCATCTTCCACTTCCAACGCACCGTCCTGAATGTTACCTGAGCCTTCCAATCCGTCCTCTTCTTCTTCAGTGGTTGTTCGTATGTCCACTTCGTCCTGATCTGCACTTCCTTCACGCACTATATTCTTTTCAGAAAGTGCTCCATGTGAAGGCTCTGTAATATCAGGATCCGGATCCCAACCACCGCCATTACCGTTACCCGAGGTTCCAGGTGTCGACTCATTGTCATCTCCGCCACCGGGCATAGGAAAAGGCACAAAGAACGTATCCCACCCGCTATGACTTCTTTCACCCGTCGCCGATTCAGTACGTTCGTGCACTGAAGGGAACAGGATCAGCATAGCAGGCGGGGCCACTAGCATAGTCAGGTAAAGAACGGCCACAGCAATCATATAATCTGCATTATATGAAGCCTGTGTGGCATCTATGAAGTTCTGCGGTCGGCCTTTCCCCAATTCCCCTATAAGCTCGTAAAGCATCGAGGGAAAAAGGAGCCATGCGGAGGACAGTACTACTGCCATCAATAGGGGCCTAAAGCTAAAGGAGTTTACGGCTACAATTACCAACAGAACTACCACTATCCCCAGGATTATCTCCCAGAGCTTGTAGTAGTTTGGTATTTCAAGCG
>Ga0208375_1000568_pt1 | contig 52474 bp, 52 predicted proteins | sample RifOxyD1_FD_184038 | JGI IMG/M metagenome (GOLD analysis project Ga0208375, IMG submission 184038) | Soil microbial communities from Rifle, Colorado - Rifle Oxygen_injection D1 (SPAdes) | ecosystem: Environmental > Terrestrial > Deep subsurface > Rock core/Sediment | place: Rifle, Colorado... | reverse complement strand
CATAAAACATAAAGAACAAAGGGTTGGGGTTTTTATTGATACTCAAAATTTATACCATTCGGCTCGCAACTTATATCAGTCGCGGGTGAATTTCGGCGCGGTTTTGAAAGATGCGGTGGCGGGCAGAAAGCTCGTGCGCGCGGTCGCTTACGTCATCACGACGGAAGCGGGGGACGAAAAGAACTTTTTTGAAGCTCTGTCTAAACTCGGCATTGAAACCAAGACGAAAGATTTACAAATATTTGCCGGTGGCGCCAAAAAGGCAGACTGGGATGTGGGGCTCGCCGTGGATGCTATTAAAATGTCGCCCCGCCTGGACTCGGTAGTAATAATTTCCGGAGACGGGGACTTTATCCCGCTCGTGGAATACTTGCAGACTATTGGAGTGCAGGTGGAAGTCGTCTCCTTCGGTAAATCAACTTCCGGGAAACTACGTGAGGCGGTGGATGATTTCGTGGACCTTTCTCTCAATCCAAGGAAATATCTATTGGGTACAAAATAATTTTCAAATAAATTTTTGCATTTTTATCCAAAAGTGTTAGGATGAGCGTGTAGTTTATTAGTTAATCCGTTCGTCTTCAGACATGCAGTTTTGTTCTGGTTTACGTTAATCAAGAACAATACTTTAGTCTGAAGAGGAGCCTAAAGCATATGCAAAAGAAAGAATATAGTGTGGAGATTGGAGGTAAAACATTAACCGCCATTTTTAGTGATTTGGCAGAGCAAGCGCACGGTTCGGTAATATTAAAATACGGAGAGACTATCGTTCTCGCCACAGCTTGTATGTCCAAGGACAGTCAGGCAGGGCTCGGATTTTTCAATTTAACGGTTGACTATGTGGAGAAATTTTACGCGGCCGGAAAAATTTTGGGTTCACGATTTGTCAGAAGAGAGGGGAAACCTTCGGAAGAAGCGGTGCTGGGGAGCAGAGTGATAGACCGCACTCTTCGTCCTCTTTTTGATCAATCTATGCGCCACGCGGTGCAAGTGATTGTGACTGTCCTCTCGGTGGACGACAATGACCCGACAATCTTGGCCGTCAATGCGGCGTCTCTCGCTTTGCTTGTTTCCAATATTCCTTGGAACGGGCCTGTCGGCTGTGTGCGTATCGGGAAATATGACAGTGAGGATTTGAAAATTAACCCTGCGCAATCCCTGCGGGTAAACGAAGAAACGCAATACAAATTTGATATGACTGTATGTGGAAAGAACGGGCATATAAATATGATTGAGGCTTCCGCTCGTCAGGCGAAAGAAGCAGAACTGGAAGAAGCCCTTAAGGTGGCAAGCGTGGAGATAGCCAAGTTGGAAGATTTCCAGAAAAAGATAGCCAAAGAAATAGGCAAGGACAAAAGAATAATTGAAAAAGAGGCGCTTCTGGAAGAGTCAGTAAAATTATTTAATGAAAAAATCTTGCCTAAAATGGATAAGGCAATATTTGAAGGTCCTGGCAAGGCGGAGATAGACGCGCTACACACTGAATGGAATCAAATGGTAAAAGACAATTATCTGGACAGAAAAGAATTTGCCCCAGAAGATAATTTGTTTGATGATACGGAGAATGAAATTTTGCACAAAAAAGCCATAGAAGAAGACAAGCGCGCTGATGGCAGAAAAATGGATGAACTCCGCGATCTTTATGCTCAAGCGGGAGGACTCTCCAGTCAGCTTCACGGTTCCGGAATTTTCTATCGCGGAGGAACGCACGTACTCTCGGTGTTGACTCTCGGTGGTCCGGAAGAAAGAAACTTGGTGGACGGTTTACAATTGAAGGTAGAAAAAAGATTTATGCATCACTACAACTTCCCGCCGTACTCATCCGGAGAAGTCGGAAGATTCGGCATGACTAATCGCCGAGAAGTAGGACACGGAGCCCTCGCTGAGAAAGCGCTCGCGATGGTATTACCATCGGTTGAGGAATTTCCTTACACGATGAGAATCGTTTCTGAATCAATGGCCTCCAACGGTTCAACTTCTCAAGCTTCCATCTGCGCGGGAATCTTGGCGCTTATGGACGGGGGAGTACCTATCAAAGCTCCGGTCGCCGGCATTGCTATGGGTCTGATGTACGAGGACGATAATAAATATAAAGTTCTTACCGACATTCAAGGTCCGGAAGACCATCATGGCGATATGGATTTCAAAATCGCGGGAACGAGAGAAGGGGTCACCGCCATCCAGCTAGATGTGAAGGTGGAAGGTGTGCCAATAAAAATATTGGGCGAAGCGATGATGCAGTCCAAAAAAGCTAGAGTCGCCATCATAGACAGAATTGAAAAAGAGATTGAAAAACCTCGCGCCAATATTTCAGTGAATGCTCCGAAAATATTGATAATAAAAATCAATCCGGAAAAAATCGGATTAGTAATAGGTGGAGGAGGGAAGACAATCAAAGAAATAAAAGAAAAGTCCGGCGCTGAGATAACCATTGAAGATGATGGCACAGTATACCTGACCGGGAAGGACGGTTCGGCGGAAAAAGCCAAAACTATCGTGGAAGAAATGACGCACGAATTTAAAGTGGGTGAAGTGCTGAAGGGGGAGATTGTGAAGATTGCCGACTTCGGCGCGTTCGTAGCCTTAAACCCATTCACTGATGGTATGGTGCATATCTCCGAGATTGCCCCATTTCGCGTGGAGCGTGTTTCGGATATAATAAAGGAGGGTATGATTGTGCCGGTAAAAGTCATAAATATTGACCCTGAACGAGGACGCATCGGGCTCTCTATTAAAGAAGCGGATAAAGACTTTTTCAAAAACAATGGAGGAAAATAAAATAAAATCCACTGCGAGCGAAGAAAGTAATAAATTTGTAAAGACCTATGCTGAGGATATGGCGAGTGTCCTTGAGAGTGACAAAGAAGGTTTGGTTAAAAAAATAATTCACGGGGAAGAAGAACACGAGCAAGAGAAAAAAAACTTATCCCCTGAATCAAAGACAAATAGACTCTTTATGCTTATCGGTTTCGTGCTGATATTTTTAGCGTTAATAATTCTATCGTATTTTCTCTTTAAGAAAGAAGATATAAACACAGTTGCGGTACAAAAACAATTTGTCCCGCTTATCTTCAACGACAAAAGTGAGTTTGTGGAAATCTTCAGGCTCAATAAAGATGAAGTGGTAGAGACTATCTTGCGTCAGATTAATAACACCGAAGTGAAAATCGGAGGAATAAAGGGAATTTATCTTACAGAAAACAAGCAAATCATCGGACTTCGAAGGTTCATCTCTGTCATTAAGAGCAATTTCGTTCCCGGAGAAGACAAACTTTTCGTGGATGATAATTTCTTAATTGGCTCAATGCTGACCGGATTGAAATCTACCTCTCCGACTGCGGGTGATTTTTTTATCCTACTCAAGGCTCGTTCTACGGCGGATATTTTCGGTCCACTTAGAGCCTGGGAAGAAAAAATGCTGACAGATTTGCATAAATTTGCTGGGATTGATTTGTCCGCGGAGACGAATTATCTTTTCACGAAAGATTTTGAAGACGGTGTTATAGAAAATAAAAATGCGCGCATTCTCCACAATAAAGATGGGGGGATAGTTCTGATGTATATCTTTGCGGATGAAAATTCCGTGATTATCACCAGCTCCCAACCCGCTACGCACGAAATAATTCTCCGTCTAGCTTCTGCAGAAAAGAAGCAGTAGAAATAAGGTGTTAATCGGTTATGGCAGTCTCGTGTGGTTGAAGAACAACCAAAATACAACCCCCTAAATCCCCCTTATCAGGGGGACTTTAGATGCTACACGTTGTATCTTTTTTGTTAGATCATCGATAACCTTTTCTGTATTTGTTAAAACTTCTTTATTCGTATATCTTATTATCTGTAACCCGAATTTTTGTTTTAGCAAACTGTCTCTTTCTTTGTCTCTGATTTTTTGAAAATCATGTATCTCTCCATCTATCTCTACCGCGAAGCACAATTTTGCGCAATAAAAATCTACAATAAAATGATCTAATGGTTTCTGTCTGGTGAATTTAAAATTCACAAATTTTTTACTTTTTAAAATCTCATCCCAAAACAGTTTTTCTGCTTTTGTTGTTTCTTTTCTTAGTTCTCTTGCGCGAGAAACCAAATTTTTATCATATGGGATAAAAGGGATGTTGTATTTTTGCATTTTATTCCTCCCTGATAAGGGAGGCTAGGAGGGTTGAATTTAATCTCTACGCCATCGGTAACTCTATGTAGAATTGAGAACCTTTGTTTTCTCCTTCGGATTCGGCGGAGACTGTGCCTTTGTGCGCATCTACTATTAGCTTTACCGTATAGAGACCATAGCCGGTTGAGTCTACATTTACCTTGACGGAATCCTTGCCTCGTCCGCCTTCGGTGAATAAATTCTTTTTGTCTTCTTCGGTTATGCCCACGCCGGTATCCTTCACGGAGAAAATAACTTTACCGTCTTTCTTATCAAGACCAACCATTATTTTTCCTTCTCTCGTATATTTGATGGAATTTTCAATTAAATTATTTACCAGCTCACTGAGCCAGAAAGAGTCTCCCATTATGTTGTAACCCCCGTCATTTATTTCAGTTTCCACCTTGAGCCCTTTTGCCTCAATGGCTAGTTTCTTGTCGTTGATTGTTTTTAGGACAATTTCTTTCAAATCAATATTTTTCATATCATATTTAATAATGCCATTCTGTAAATTGGCGGCATTCAATACCAGGTCAACCGTCTCTATCCCGCCGTTGTCAAATTCCAAGCCTTGTTCGGCTATCTTTTTCACTTCGGGTGAAATTGGACCGAAAGTGCCATCCAAAATTCCCGCGAAAATAAATTTCGTGCGAGTGAACGAACCCTTCACCTTGTGAGTGACGAGGTGCACCAAGCTCTCACGCTGTTTCAAGAGACTGCGGAGGTTGATGGTGAGTTTCAGCAATTCTTCTTTTTGTTGTATTTCTTTTTTAACACTACGGATTAAGAAAAATCCAAGAACCACAGAAGCGACAAAAGTAAAACCATTCAGAACCATATTGATAGGGACCTGAATGAAGAAAAATTGTGAACCGATGAGTATGGCAAGTCCCCAAACAAGCGCTTGGGTGGCGATGAGCTTTACGTTGAAGGTTTTAAATTGCACCATTAGGATACTTATGTAAATCATAAATATAACCATGCCAAATAAGCCGTATAATTCAATTTCTGAGCTTGGCAACAGACCTATTCTTGCAAAAGAAGTTGCTACAAACTCCATTCCAAAAAAGGAAAAAAGGAATAATTCAAGCCCCACCCCCATAAGAATTATTTGTTTTTTAAGGTCAGAAGTAGCGGTGCGATACTTGAGAATGAGTAAAGTTAAAATCCAGATCATTGCTATTACACCGAGTGATGTGTAATAGAATTTAAATGGAAGCCATTCGAAATTGAATGCGTCACAGACAGTTAGATTAAAACCATTTATATTAAAAGAAGTGGGCGCGATTATAAAAATAGGGGCAAGTAACGCAAGAAAGACCCCTTTAATTTTAGATGAGATATCTTTTTTTTCTAGAAATACATATATAAAATAAATACAAAATATAGAAATTAGACTTAAAATCAAACCAAAAAAGGACCAAACAAACATAATAAAATTACTATGAATATTTGTCCATGCTATGAGGGTAGATAACGTCCAGAATGAAAACAAGATAGAAATAACAAGGAGGAGTTTGTTAAGTAAAAGATGTCTTCCATTCCAAAAAGCGTAAAAACTGATAAGTAGAGCAATCAAAGTAGCTGGGACTTGGGCATAGTACAGTATTGTTGGTACATCGGGTGAATATAAAAAATAAGTTGGTTCAGAGAATAAATAGCAGATCATATGTTGTCATTTGTGTTATTTTCTAGTAAAGGTTCTTCAGTGTATTCTTCATTATTATCTTCTATATCTTGTTCTTTTGTTATCAGTTCGCAAATATCTTTATCTGTCTCAATATCACAATAAGTTATAGAACATATTTTATCATCGGGAAGACAAATATTCGCAGATTCGCAATCCGTGATGTCTTTACCACATTGTTTATATAAATCGGGTGCGTATTTTATTATTTGAGTATAGTAGTATTCTTCTGTGCACTCATCGTCTTCGCATCCAACAAAGCATTCTTCTATGATTGGGTCACATTCACCCTCGTATTCAACTAAATAATCTTGATTAATAAACAGACGACTGTAGGATGTAATTCCTACTGCAATTGTTAGCAATATAAGAATGTAAGGAAAAAAGTTTTTACGAAAATGTTCCATGGAATTGTATAAAGTATAACAGATATTTTACTTTGCGTGAAGGTTTGGTGTTTTTTATGAAATAAACAGTAAATAAGTTCCAATTCCAGTTATGCAAATAGCAATAATTTTTTGTACGATATGTCTTGTTTGTATTTTTTCGACCGATATTTTCGGGAAAAATAAAGTTAAAAATATACCGATAGCTAGTACGAAAATTGGTTGAAATGATTCTGCGAGAAGTACGAGCCCAATAGGAGCCAGTAAATAAGCTATAGAATATGCAATATTTCCAAATATGTATAGGGATTCATTTACTACATTAAGTGATAGAATTGCTCTGGAATTATTTTTTATTGCTAATAAAAAATTCTCACGATAAGAACGTATAAATATAAATATACATAAACCAACAAAAGCAAGCATTAGATGTTCCCAAAAAATTGTCCTCCAAAGTTTTTCTTCGAGCGCGACAGTCTTGAATAAAACCGATCCAAGCGCCCAAAAGAACGCGGCTGCAAGCATTGGTAAAATAGTTTTTCGGCGGAGTTGGAATTTATTTTCTGAGTCTATTTCAAAAGAGATGATAGTTGTACCCAAGATTATTGTAGCCATGGCCACAAGTTGTATATCAGATAGTGTCTCTCCAAGAATAAAATATCCCAAAACACCCCCGAATACCGGTACAAGCTGGTAAAACACAACTGCGACCGATGCTTCTTCACTTTTTAGCGCGAGTAGCCAACACCACAGCACTAGTACGTTTAAAATACCTTCTATTGTAAGTATTAAAATACTTATACCACTAATATTAAAAACTGTCCTATCTGCTAGAAATATAAACGGTAAGACCATAACAGAAAGAAGAGAAGAAAATAAAATAAGGGTGCCAACTCCGCCTTTCTTAAAATATTTTTCTAAAAGAATCTTGTCTATATGATTTGATAAAGCATATAGAAACGGACCAATGAGAGCTATTAAAAACCAAAGCATATAATTTTAAGTATACTCCTTACTTTTTATTAATCAAAGAGACTTTATATTTTTTAAGAAAATTAACTGGACGATAACTTGTTTTTGACTTTTTTATATATTCAATTCCCAGATCTTGTTCCCAATTCCAATATGCAATACCCTGACTGGAAAGATACTGGGCTAATTTTCTGTTTAGAAAATCGTAAATACCCTGATGTGTGATGTCTGCTTTTATAAAGTGTGATATTGAGTATTGAAAAGGCAAGATTTCGTCAATACTGAAACCGATCATAATATCATGTAGATATATGCAAGATACGACTAATCCCTGCTGGCTGGCTGTTTTTAACGATCGTTTAATGGCTATTTCTTCTTGTTCAAAATCGTATGCTTTTTTGTCTAACTCTTTTTTGTTGATCCAACTGTGGAATACAGCAACAATTTGTTCACGTATGACTGTGTCGCCCAGTTCCTTGAATTCAAAACGTGCGTCGGGATATTCCCGCAGGAAGCCATCTGCTGAATGTCTTTTTTCTTTAAATTTTATTCCTCGCAAACTGGCTAATTCAGAAACAGAAAAAATATAATCAAAATTATCTCTATCTTCTTCTACCAACAAATCAGATTTCAATAAATCTTTTATTGATTCTTCTGGAACAAAACGAAGAGTGGAAGACACTCCCGATTTTTCGGCAAAGTGTATGAGTTCGCGTGCTGTATGTTCTGGTTTGTTTGTTCCCAGAAAAGAGAAAAAAGGTTCACAAGTTTCATAGTCAGTAAATTGCACAACGAGATTTCCGTTTAATTTAGAAATCATGCGTTTACCATTAGTATCCCAGGCCCACAAGCTAGTGAAATTGAAGTCCGAATAAGGCGGAAATTTTGAGGTAAATTTTTCCACTTCTTCCTTATCAGTCAGTTCAAGTTTCTTAAAATTTGGAAATTCAGGAATCATAAAATTTACAAAAACGGGGCAGCCAAGGCAATAAAAATCCAATTCATATAGTGATTATACCATAAAATAGTTATTTTTGTAATATTTTGGTATTATGAATTTATGGAAAAAGATAAAAAGTTTGTTGTTAGAACAAGAGGTATCATTATTCATGAAGGCAAGCTTTTGGGGGTGAAGCATCCACACAACACAAGTTTTTGTGCTTTACCTGGGGGTCATGTTGAATGGAAAGAGAATATAAAAGAATGTTTACATCGAGAAATGATTGAAGAGCTTGGGGTTGTTCCTGAGATAGGTAGATTGCTTTACGTAAATAATTTTATGGATGGAGACATAAGGCAATCAATAGAATTTTTCTTTGAGATTACGAATGGGCAAGATTATTTAAATATAGAACATCTCAAAAAGACACATGCGCATGAGATTGCAGAAGTGTGTTGGTTGGAACCGTCTGGGACTACACCCTTTCTTCCAAAAAGATTATAGGAGGATTTTAAGGATGGAAAAATTTTTTCTGATGAAGTTAAATATATAGACATGCATTAGTAAAGAAAACAGTAAGTTTTAAATAAGTTATAATAAAAAAATGTTAATAAATAACAATCATGACAACGGGGAAAGTGAGCTGCTTTTGTGTTTTGATGAATCTGGGAATATAGCTTCTCCACAAATTCGCAGTGTTGCTCACCAAAAACCATACAAAATTTGGCATGCTGTTGTGAATGTATGGGTTATTAACGATCAAGCCAATATATTGTGCACGCGCCGCGCTCCGCATGTATCTGGTAATCCCAGGAAATGGCAAACTTATGTAGGCGGACACGTTAAATCAGATTCTAATTTTCCAGAAACGGTTACAAGAGAACTGGTCGAGGAAATTGGACTCAAGGTTGATAAAAATAATTTGAAAATTGTAGAAAAAGGTAGGCGAGAGGATTTTAAGCACGTTTTTCAAAGCTACGCCGTGCTTTTTAACGAAGATTTATCAAAACTGAATTTTTCAGATGGAGAAATTGATGAAGCGAAGTGGATATCCTTTCAGGAATATCAAAGATTAAAAAACGACAAACCAGATGATTGGTGTAACGGAATGAATCCAGATCAATACAAAAATGCTTGTACGGCTCTGGCTTTACAGAAGTAATTTTGGATATTAAAGAAAACTTGCCATGGAAAATGGACATGCTATGATTGCTTCCTGCTCTCCACATAATATTTTAAGGCTTGATATTGATGTGGAAAAATCTTTTCTGGTTGCTCGTCTAATAGATTTTCAAGTTCCTCAAGGCTTACCCACTGAGGATTTTTTGTTTCACCTTTTTGCATCTTTGGTTCTCCTTCAACTTCACAGAGAAATACAAAACCAAACCATAATTTTCCATCATTTTTATCAAGAACTTGTTGGCAAACAAAAGGCTGGAAAACCATTGACTGCTGTAACTTGTCTATTTTGTGCAATTCTTCACGAAAAGAGTTTCGGCATGTTATTACCTTTAGTCCACACTCTTCCTTTACTTCACGTTGAAGTGCGGCAAAGATGTTTTCGTGGTCATTGATTCGTCCACCAGGAATTTCAAACAATCCTGAATATGCACCACTGGTTTCAGGCTTCCAACGTGTCTGAAGAAAGATTTTTCTTATACCATTTTCCTTTTTTTCTAATATACCTGCTACAAAAATAACGGGCTCCCTTGATATTTTTTTAGTCATATTGAAAGTATAATATTAATCTTCATATTGAATAATTTTCAGAACTCTTTCAGCCACACGCTCCGGTGAAATATCTGATGCCCCTCTTTTGCTCTCAGGTTCTCCATAATAAAATGAATTTTCACTATCTTTAAAACTTAAATCGACCAAAGCATGGTTGCGAATCATTTCTCTTCCATAAGGATGAGTTATGCGAAAAGTATTAGGACCAGACCAAAATATAGAATTTTGCAAACTGAACATAACATTTGGTGTTCCACACATACTCGAATAGTGTCCCAAACCTGTGTCTGGAGTCACGCTAAGACGAGTCATATGCATTAGAGTATTCATTTCACTAAACGCTACATTGCCTCTGTGTACATTGTCTCTTTTTAGGCGATCAATCATATCGCCATACAGAATTCGTTTTCTTTCATCTGGATCATCAATAAAAAATATTTGTAGATTTGGTTTACGTTCACAAATTATGGCAATAAGCGATTCCCAACATTCTGGTGCATATTCTTTCCCTTGGGCGCTTGATGCCGGAGAAATGGTAATTAATGGCCTGTTTGCGTCAAGGTTTAATTTTTTAATTAGTGCTTCTTTTTGTTCATCAAAATTATTTTCTTTTGGAATAAATTCTCGAATGTCATAAATATCCTCATACAATTTTTGCCCGAATGATATTTCCATATTTCTCATGATTCGGAGTGGCAACATGTCGTATTTTCTTGTTACCCCTGGTCGAATTGGTATCTCCTCTTTAACCCAATCTTGGCAATCATGACTAAAAACTTTCATAGGATTTTGCTCATCCGTTGCCTCCATTCCAAATATTGAATAATCATGAAATTTTCTATTTAGATTGAAACAAAATAGTTTGTCGTCTGGGCTAGGGTGAAAAGATTCAACATTGTCTAGCAAATCAAGTCCTGGGCATATTGTTTTAAGACCTTTGAATAAATCCCGATGGGGGCTAATTAGGGTGATTTTCTTACCCTCTAGGGAATTGAGCTCAAAGTACTTAGCTAGAGATGTTATAATAGGTAGTTCTAAGGTAGCGTCTCCAATATGATCACCTAAAATAATAATAATATTTGTTGCCTGGTCCAGTGCGTGTGGCAAAGGTGCTGTTTCGTAAAATTTTTTATCAAATGGTTTGTCTCCAACCTGAGCAGATTCAAGCAAAAGGTTGTGATTTAAGCGCAAGTTTTGTTCTTTATCAGTAAGCTTTTTTTCAAAAATTGTTTTTGATTCCAACATATATGTAACACTATATTGTTTTGAATTATGAAATTTAATCAATACTCTAAATATACCACAAACATAATATAACACGAATGCGAGACATTAATGTCGTCCGAGAATTTGCTAAAAAAATCTCTTTAAGATAGACTGAAATTGATTATTTGGCTGATTTTGCTATACAAAGCATAAAAATATAATTCTTATGTTTAATAAAAAATCGTTTATTGAAATAGAGAAGGCAAAATTTAATAGAAATAGCTTTGTAAAACCTCTCTCAGAGAGCTATTGTTTTTCGAATATATGTGATGGTATTGAAGATTCATTAATCGGGAAAACAAATTCTAAATTACCCAGAGATGTATTTGGGGGATTAAAAAATGAATACAAAAATGTGGTGTTGTTTGTAATTGACAGTTTTGGCTGGTCATTATTTAACAAGTTATATAATGATAATTTATTACCGACAGAGCTATTAAAAAATAGTGTGATTTCACAAATGACAGCTCAATTTCCGTCAACGACCGCCGCTGAGCTGACATCTATACATACAGGTATGTCAGTAGAAGAAACAGGAATTTACGAGTGGTTTTATCATGATAAAAATGTTGGCGCGATAATTTGCCCACTTTTATTTTCATTAGCCACAGATAAGAACAGAAATTCTCTGCTAAATGAAGGCGCTGATCCAAAAAAAATATTTCCATTTTCAACATTTTATGAAAAATTGAACAGAAACAACATTGTGTCTTCTGTATTTACTCCACAAGCATTTAATCCCTCAATATATAATGATACCTTACTCCAAGGATCAAACGGCATTTGGTATGAAAACATTGAAGATGGTTTAAATACCTTAATAAACGGAATTAATAAAGAAAAAAATAAATCATATAATTTATTTTATTTTGATAAAATTGATTCAATTGGGCACAAAAAGGGACCCTTGTCTCGGGAGTCTGTAGACGAAGCGACTAGTTTTATTGCAAAAGTAGCCAATTGTTTTGAGCAGTTAACAGAAAAAAATAAAACTCTTGTTATCCTTACGGCTGATCATGGTCAAATAAAAATAAACCCGGGAAAAACTACTTATTTAAACAAATTAATGCCGGATCTGGAGGATAAGTTACTTAGAAATAAATTTAATAAACCTCTTATTCCCGCGGGAGGCTGTAGAGATATGTTTTTGTATGTAAAACCGGAATACCTTGACTGGTGCTATGAAAATCTTACCTTAAAATTAAAAAATATTGCCAAGGTATATAAAACCAATGATCTAATCAGTATGGGATTTTGGCAAAATAAATTAAACCTCTCGCTCCTCAATGAGAGGGTTGGTGATATTGTAATTATCCCTAATAAAAAAAATCTGGTGTGGTGGAATAATAAAGAAGAACAGTTTACTATAAAACATATTAGTCACCATGGAGGTCTATCTGAAGAAGAAATGCTGATTCCTTTTATTTGTTTTGAAAGATAACTACTAAATATAACAACATGCTATTCAACGAAACTTTTATAAAAAGACCAGAGGGTATCACAGTTCAATCTGTTGAAAATTTTTATAAATTTAAAAGCAAAATTAAGGTTGTGACAGACAAAGATGCGCTGATTCAAATCTGTGGGGAAGAAGGGATTGTTGTTGATGATCAATATCACGATATGAATCTTACAGAAATCAGAAAGAAAATCTTGAATGCCTATTTAAGTATTCATTTTTCAAAAGAGGCGTCTAAAAGTTTACTTGAGCAAAGAGAAAAACAAGAATCAAATATTGAAAAATTAACTAATTATCTAGGTAGTAAAAACTCTAAATCTATTCTTTGGGTTGGGGGATCTTTGGGGGCAACAGATAAAACTAAAAGTACTCAAAGTGATCTTGATTTATTTTTTGCTTTACCGAAGTGTGAGGATGATACATCTATTGATGAAGAATCATCAATATTTAGGAATCTTAATGATATAGGTTTTATAATCATAAACAGAGACAAAAGCATTGAAGGTCTTAGACGGGCACTAAAGACTGGTCGCGGCTTGGCCAGACTTTCTGGAATGACCAAAGATGGTGTTGAGTTAGATTTCCATTGCGTTGGAATTGATGATGTTAAAGATATGGATAAATTGAAGCCGGGGTGGATAGAAAGAGTACCAAAGACCGAGGATTACTTTGAAAGTAGAATTTCGTTCATTGGTAATCATAAGGTGTTGCCAAAGTTGGGAGAAAGGCTTTTTAATTATCTCGATTCAGATGGTGAAATGTTTAAGGGTTTTTATCCAGATAATTTTTCGGCAGGTGCAAAATTATTTTTTGATCCGACTGGGGATGGTGAAAAAATCTCTAGTGATCTTTGGAGAGCAATCGTTAAAGCTTTTCTTTTCCACAATAATGCTTACAAAAGAGATGCTTCGGGAAGAGTTACGAGTATAGATAAAGATAATGCTTCCTTTGAAGGTTTTCTTAGGACGCTCCATTATCAATCTTCAAATGAGTATAGCGAGGATAGACTTAAATATTTAAAAGATAAATACAATCAAACCTTGGAAGAAATTATGAGAAAATTTCATTTAACTTAAAATTTTATTTACTCAGCAATCTAAAATAGGAGAAGTAGCAAGGAAATGTTATGATAATTCAAAATCAATGAGTGAAGCGAATATGATTTTCTTTACCCTGTGAAATATTTTGAGTACAAAAGAACATTTGCCAAAATAGGTAAAAGAAGATTGATGAGTTATAATATAAAGGTAGAGATAAAGTAAATTATTAGCATAGAACGCAAATGTTATTTCACGGGGTGGCGATTTATATAGTCGCATTGCTCCTTATAAATCAACCATGTTGGACAAGAAAAAAATAAAAGAAAAACTGGAAACAGAGAGAGATACCTTACTTGAACAAATGAAAGGTATGGGCAAGCTGAGCGAGGAAACCGGCGAATGGGAAACTATTCCCGAAGAACAAAATTTCCCCGAGGCGGATGAGAATGACAAAGCAGACCGCTTTGAAGATTTTGAAGCCAGAAGCTCTATGATGAAAGCTCTTGGGTTGAGATTGAATAATATTTTGAAAGCGCTGAAAGGCTTGAACAGAGAGTCCTTCGGAAGATGCGAAGTTTGTAAAAAAGATATTGAGATGACACGCTTGGAAGTAAATCCCGCGGCTAGAACTTGTAAAAAACATTTGGAAAGCTAACCACTCCTCTTATGAGCTTCGCCAAAGTCTACTCTGCGCAAGTAAATTTGCTTTCTGGCGCTATTGTGACTATTGAAGTGGACCTGTCGCGCGGTCTACATGCTTTCAGCGTCGTCGGTCTGCCCGACAAGGCCGTGGATGAGTCCAAAGACAGGGTAAGCGGAGCCATCAAGAACTCCGGATTCCAGTCTCCTAAGGCGAAAAATCAGAAAATAATAGTTTCTCTGTCACCCGCGGATTTAAAAAAAGAAGGGCCGTTCTTTGACCTGGCTATCGCCATCTCTTATATGCTGGCGGCGGGGGATATCAAATTCGATTCGGAGAAAAAGATTTTCTTAGGAGAGCTCGGGCTCGACGGTACCCTAAGGAGGATTCGCGGAGCGTTGCCACTCGTGCAGGAAGCGAAGAGGCTCGGATTTGAAGAAATGTATTTGCCGAAAGAAAATGCGGTGGAGGCAGCTCTCATAGAAGGGATTGCTGTTTTCGGGGCGAATAGTTTGAAAGAAGTGGTGGAGCACATTGATGAGATTAAAAGACCCCCTCTGTCCAATAAAAATCGGACATCTCCCCCTTCGCAGGGGGAGAGGAATAAAATTCCCGCCCAACCACAGACGAAAATTATTTATAAAAAAGAAATGAGGGGCGCGGACTTTTCCGACATTCGTGGACAAGAAGGCGCCAAAAGGGGGCTGGAAATAGCAGCAGCCGGCGGACACAATATAGCGATGTATGGACCACCGGGTACGGGCAAGACGATGCTCGCCCGAGCATTCTCCCAACTCTTGCCCGATTTGGATATTGAAGAAGTGCTGGAAATTACCGGCATTCATTCGGTGGCGGGAAGTACACGGGGAGAACTCGTCTGTTCTCCGCCGTTCCGTTCTCCGCACCACACTTCATCTTATGTCTCTATCATCGGCGGGGGCACGTACCCGAAGCCTGGAGAGGTAACTCTGGCCCATCGGGGAGTATTATTTTTGGACGAGTTTCCAGAGTTTGAAAAGAGGGTCGTGGAATCCTTGCGTCAACCGCTTGAAGATAACCTCGTCTCTATTTCTCGCGCTAAAGGCACGGCTCAATTTCCTTCCAATTTTATTTTAGTGGCAGCGATGAATCCTTGCCCTTGCGGAAATGCGGGCAACAAACAAAAAGCCTGTATTTGCAAACCTTCCGACTTGGATAGATACAAAAGGAAACTCTCGGGGCCCATCGTGGACCGTATTGATTTATGGGTTTCTGTAGGCAATGTGGATTACAAGAAATTGGGTGGAGTTGGGGATGGTGAAAAAAGCGAAAGTATCAAAAGTAGGGTGCTGCGAGCGCGAGAAATGCAAAAAGACAGGTTTAAAAAATTTCAAAAAGAAATGGGGAGGAACATCACCACCAACAGTGAAATGAGCGTGAAAGACCTGGGGATGATGGTGCCTTTAGGCGGTAAGGTGCGAGATATGTTAGACGACAGTGCCGAACGATTAAGCCTTTCTGCTCGTGCGTATCACCGTGTCATCAAAATTGCCCGCACCATAGCAGACCTGGAAAATTCCGAAAACGTAGAAGAAAATCACATCTTGGAGGCGATACAATATCGGCCGAAGGTAAATAATTGATGGATTGTGCTAATATAATATTATGCAAAAAGAAATAGAAACAAGGTTTCTAGAAATAAATAAGGAAGAATTTATAAAAAAACTCATTTCACTCGAGGCTGTGGATAAGGGTGAAGAAAAGCTGGAAGAAACGATTTTTCATGCGGCGGACGGGTCATGGCTTGGGAAAAGAAAATTTGTACGTTTACGAAAAACGAAAGACAAAATAAAACTCACTTACAAGGAAAACATAGAACAAACGGTAGATAGCGCTAAAGAGGTTGAATTTGAAGTATCTGACTTGGATAAATGTTCTCAATTTTTTGAAAAGATTGGATTGAAAGCAATGAGGCAGTTGGAGAAGTATAGGCACACACTTCTGCTTGGCGAGGTGACCCTTGATGTAGACACTTGGCCGAAAATTCCTACTTATGTGGAAATAGAAGGACCGACAGTAGAATCTTTGAAAGATTTTTGTGAGAAATTTGGTCTTGACTGGGAAAAAAGATTTGACGGCGATGCCCGGGAGGTTTTCCGACACTATGGCTACGATTTGGATAAAATAGATTTAATTACCTTTAGCGAGGTTAAATAAAAATTATGAAACTAATTGCCTGTTTGGGATATAGCTTAAAAGAGGACAACTCCGTACATCCAATTTTAGAAAATCGTTTACGCGATAGCGTAAATATGTGTGTAAAAAATAATGAATCAACCCTGATTTTAATGGGTGGCGCATATTATAAAGACACAAAAGAACGCAGGATTTCTCAGGCTTCAGCTATGAAGAAATTTTTAGACGAAAACTTCAAAGAAGAGCTAGAGAATATAAAAATAATAGTTGAAGAAAATACCACAAGTACCATTGAACAACTTTGTTATTTAAGAGAATTAATTGATTCGGGAGAGTTTAAATTAAAATATTCTGATCTAGTGTTAGTTGCAAGCAAGTTTTTTATTGAAAGAGTGAAATTATACTCGGAATATATTTTTGACACCAATGAAGACATAACCTTTGTCGGTTCTAGCGTCCCAGAGAATATTTTTGAACAATTTAAGAATACAGAAGAAAATAAACTGAAAGAAGCACAAATTTGGCTTAAGGATTATAAGAGGGGAGATTACAAAGAAATACTAAATAGGCAGAAAGTTTTTCAAGAGCAAATACAAAAAGGGAAGATAAATTATCCAGCTTCCTAGTTTATCTGTTCCGGCTTAGTGGGTTTTTCAGAAGGTTCTTCTAGAAACTCAATTACCCAACCGTCATTCCACACTTTTCCTGATTCAAGGTGTGCTGAAATGTTTTCCCAATTTTTTTCTATCATCGCAATTCTTCTGGTTATTACTTTTTGATCTATTCTCTTTTCTCTGCAATATGCTCGTACATCACCAATTGTCTCTAACTCGGATATATCAAGAGATGTTTTAACTTCTTGCACAGACAATCCTATTTGCTCTAAAATTTCTTCCATGGAAGAGTCTTCGTCAAGGTCTATTTCCTCTTTAATCTTATCTGAAAAATTGGGTATCAAAGCTCTCACCAAATCTTTTCTCAGGATAGACACAACTCTCTTTTGATATTCAAGAGTTTTTCTCCTTTCTTTCCACTCAATTAGATTACCACCTGTTGTATTTTTGGGTCCGCCTTCAGTCATGAATCTATTATATTATATGCGTCTTTTTAAGGCTTTGGACTTATCCACAGGGGACTGGTTGACAGTGAACGAGCGTTCACTTATACTTATCATATTACAAATAAGTAATATAAATATATGAGCCAGACACAATATTTAAAAATGTTAGAAAGGGAAATCCAGAGAGTCAACAGAAAAATTGACTTGAAGATTTTGGAAGGGAGGAATTATATGAAAGAGGCGAGAGAGCACAAACTGCTCTTGAAAAAGGTTCGTTACAACACCAGAAGGAACTTTTTCAGTCGATTTTTTCCAACGTTCACAAAACTCTCTTTCTAATTCATGACAAAGAATATTCATCAAACAAAAATAGAATCCTTCTACTCGCAAAATAAAAGAATGCCCACGTATTCCGAGATGATGAAACTTTTCGGTTTCAAATCCAAGAACGCTGTTTTTAAAGTTGTAGAGAAACTGATAGAGGCGGGAATGGTGGCCAAGGACCACTTGGGCAGATTGATTCCATCTGAAACATTTGGCGAAGTGCCGATGCTTGGGTTTGTCACCGCCGGATTTCCCGCAACAGTAGAAGAAGAATTAGCGGATACAGTGAACCTGGATGACCTCTTAATAAAAAATAAACCACTTACTTATATGTTGGAAGTTGATGGAGACTCTATGATAGACGCGCATATAGAGAAGGGTGATATGGTGCTCGTGGAAAAGGCGACTATCGCTAAGGATGGGCAGATAATCATCGCTGAAGTGGATGGCGAATTTACAATGAAATATTTCAGGAAAGTTGGAAATAAAGTTTGGTTAGAACCGGCAAACAAAAACTATAAACCAATCTACCCCGAGCATTCCTTGAATATCAATGCAGTCGTGAAGGCGGTGATTAGAAAATACTAGCTTAGTATTGGATATGGAATTTACAATTGATCAATTTAATAATATTAAAAAGGAAGCAGAAGATTTTTATAACAAAATTGGATTTACCTACTGTCCTTATTTTGCAGAAAAAATTAATTTTAACACAAAAGGTTTAGAACATTTAATTTTTAAAACTTGGAATAGAACAAGGTCAATTGAGGATCAATTTTCTCGTTTTCGGCATTTGCGCTTAGCGCCAGAAGTTATAAAAAACTCCAAAACTTTGCAAGGCATATGCCCTACCCAAAAGTTTGAAAGAATCAAGAAAAAAGATGGAAGGTGGCAACAGGTTTTAAAGCTTACTACCTATTATGAGTTTATCTCTGTTTTAGAATCTCATGGATCAAGAGTTCGAGTAAAAGTGATTATTAAACAGATAGATGGAGGAGAGAAATTTTTTCTTAGCATTATTCCTTTTTGGGGAACTAATAAAAATGGAGAGAGAATTATGTATAACGGGCATCCTGAAATCGATTAAAAATCAAAAAATCCGCCTTACGGCAGATCCTTTGATGGCATTTGGCTGCAGTTTGTTTTAACCGCGAGAGAAGCGAACTCCTCACAAATGCCTACTTGTATTATATCAGAAATGCAAATTATGAGCAAACCACAAAAAAACGCCCTTCTAGGGCGTTTTTTTGTGGTTTCATTCTTTTCGCGCGAAAAGAATTTATGCAACCGTGTCCTTCAAACCTTTTGCAGGTCGGAATTTAGGTACTTTCTTGGCAGCTACTTTGACTTGCTCTCCAGTCTTTGGATTGCGAGCCATGCGGGCTGCGCGAGCCTTAACGGAAAAGATTCCGAAGCCGGCGATTGAAACTTCTCCTCCCTTTTTTAAAGTTTGGATTATAGCATCAAACATTCCGTCAACGATTTCTTCAGCTTGTACTTTTGTACCGCCTAATTTTCCATGTACCCATTCAGCTAATGCTTGTTTATTCATATGTTTTTATAATTATTTTTTATAATTGTAATTAGTTCGACCATTTAACCCTTATTTTTAATACACATCTATTATATAACAAGGGTTTTTTAAGGCAAGTCCAGCAATTTTAGCGAGCGTATTCAGTAATTCGAGTTTCACGAATCAAAGTAACTTTGATTTCTCCAGGATATTTGAGTTCTTGCTCTATTTTAATTGCGATATCGCGGGCCATAAGCTTCGCTTCGGCATCGGAGATCTTCTCAGGGGTGACGAAAATGCGGATTTCACGTCCAGCTTGTAGGGCATATGATTTCTCCACGGAAGGGAAGGCATTTACCAACGCTTCGAGCTCTTGCAGTCTCTTTAAGTAGTTCTCTACTGAGTCGCGTCTTGCTCCTGGGCGTCCGCCAGAGATGGCGTCAGCTGTCTGCACTATGATGGATTCCACTGTTTCATAAGGATAATCCTCGTGGTGGCTCTTCATTGCGGTGATAATCTTTTCATCCGCGCCGAATTTCTGCAAAATGCGCATACCTATCTCAATGTGTGTGCCTTGTACTTCATGGTCAAGCGCTTTACCGATGTCGTGCACCAGGGCTCCAGCTTTCGCTACCGCCACATCTGCCCCTAATTCTTCGGCAATCATCCCGGCGATGTGCGCCATCTCTACGGAGTGTTGAAGGACATTCTGTCCATAACTTGTGCGGAAATATAATCGGCCGATGATGGCGACGATGCGTGGGTCAAAGTTGAATATTCCGCATTCGTACACTGCTTGCTCTCCCTTTTCTTTAATAATCTTATTTATTTCTTCTTTTGCTTTCTCCACTAGCTCTTCAATCTTTGCGGGCTGAATGCGTCCGTCCAAAATCAAGTTCTCAAGCGCCAGGCGAGCCACTTGTCTCCTGATGGGGTCAAAAGAAGAGATGACGATTGAGCCAGGTGTGTCGTCAACGATGAGCTCCACTCCGGCTGCTCGTTCAAAGGCGCGGATATTTCTGCCCTCCTTTCCTATTATCTTTCCTTTTATTTCATTGTTGGGGATGGCCACCACTGTCGTCATCAATTCCGATGCGGTGCTCGAGGCAAGGCGTTGGATGGAAGTGGCTAAGATGTCCTTGGCTCGTCTATCCAGCTTCTCTTCGTTGCTGTTTTCCAATTTTTGTATTTTAACCATAATGTCTTCTTCATATTTCTTCTCCACATCTCGCAGGAGTTCATTTTTCGCTTCCTCTTCCGTCAACCTTGCTGTTCTCTCTAATTCTTGTATTTTGTCCGCCTCTATCTTCAGGATTTTTTCTTGAACCTTCTTCACTTCCTCCACTCGGAGCTTGATTTGTTCCGCTTCTTTATTGACTTCAACTTGGCGCACGTCCAAAAACTCATCTTTCTTAATGAGTCTTCTCTCTGTCTCCCTGAATTCTTGTTCTTTCTTCTTCCCTTCCTCCTTTAAATTTGTGAGCTGTTCCTCGGACTTCTTCTTGGCTTCGTCGGTGATTTTCTGCGCTTCTTCTTTCGCGCCGATAAGCATCTGCTTGATATCTATCTCTATTGACCTTCTCTTGCCTAACGCCACCAAAAGGCGCAGGTAATACCCTATCCCAATGCCCAAAAGGAGTACCCCGACTCCGATTAGAATTATTATTATACTCATAAGCTTGTGTCAGCTTACAAGAACAAACCATTATATTTAGTGTTCTACTTCCTCAAAACTAAAGATTTTAAAACTTCTCTCAAAACGTTTCATAATATATGGAATATTCCCGTGAACCCGACTAAATTAAGTGAAATAAATTTTTAAAATTCAACACTAAAAGTATAACAGAAAGTTGTTTCTTTGTCTACTTTTCTTACTTAGAGGAGGGGTTCTTGGATTTAGTGACTATCTCGTCAACGATGCCGTATTTTTTCGCCTCATCCGCATCCATAAAGAAGTCTCTATCTACATCCTTTTCAAGCTGAGCTAGAGATTTGCCCGTATTTTTCGCCAGTAATTTATTTAAATTGTCTCTTGTCTTTAAAATGTGTTTAGCGGTGATGGCAATGTCCGTAGCCTGACCCTCCACACCTCCTAGAGGTTGATGAATCATCACTTCGGCGTTGGGAAGAATAAATCTCTTGCCTTTTTTACCTGCGGACAGAATGATAGCTGCGCCAGAAGCAGCGAGTCCAACACAAAAAGTAGAAATATCTGGGCGAACATGATTCATCGTGTCTACGATAGCCATAGTAGAGGTGACAGAACCCCCGGGAGAGTTTACATAGAGGTAAATGTCTTTCTTCGCGTCTTCAGATTCAAGGAAAAGAAGCTGAGCGATGACAATATTTGCAGTGTGGTCATCTATCGGTCCTGCTAAAAATATAATACGTTCACGTAAAAGGCGTGAATATATGTCGTAAGCTCTTTCCCCAAATTGTGATTTTTCTATAACGGTTGGGATTAACATAATACTATTGTAGCAAAAATTTTGTCCTTTTTCAAATCATAAAATTTTAACGAAAGAGCCCCCTCGCTTTCGCTTGGGGGCTTTGATCGTCACACTTCGAGGGGCGACATCCTCAGAGAGAAACCGTCTCTCTTACGGCCACCCCCCTACAGGGGAGTGGTTAGTTATGTGGTGGGAAGATCAGTTTTAGTCCTCCGAAGAGGACAAAAAAGATTACCCACCATGCCAAGATTAGTAGAGGCGGATATACTTCTCTCTCAAAGAAGCGACGATCCGCCGCCTTCTGGTTAGCCCGCTGTCTTTTGCGGGCTGCCACCTCCGCGGGGCTGGGTCGGGACATCGCGATAAGCAGTGTCCCGAATACCGCGACCATGATCCCGACCAGGGAAAGTGCTAGTATCATTCCATCCTCCATGATTTTCTTACGGGAAGAAGAAAAAATATGTAAATATCCTTTCTTCTTCCCGTAAATCCTATTTCTAAAGAATCAAAGAACTTTAATTATCACTATATATAGTATAGCATATATAGTATAAAAAGTCAAGAGAATTTGCTTAAAAACAAAGAAAAACCGTTATTTTAGAAGGTAAAAGCTTACAGAAGTCCAACATCTGTAGAATTACTGACTCTCCAAAAATTGGAAGATTTTTTCGTTGGTGAGGACGTTCTCAGCGTGGATGCGAGCACGTTCGGGGTCGGCGTCCTTGTAATGCTCTAGGATAACCGCGACTTCTTGCGCCACTTGTTCTTCGTCTGCCACTATCTTTTCCGCTTTCGCGATTTCATTTAAAATTAGCGCGAGTTTGGCTTTCTTTTCTGCATCTCCTCTGAATTCTTTTCTCAAATCTTCTATTGTCTTATTTAGATGTTTTAAATAATCTTCAAACTTCAGCCCCATCTGGGTGATGTCGGACTCCATTTTATATAAAATTTTATCCAATTCAATGTTGACTAAGATTTCAGGAATATCCATCTTGCTATCATCAATAATTTTTTCAATAATTTTCAGGCGAGTTTTTTCTTTTTGTTGATTTTCCTTTTCCAGTTTGATATTAGCCTTTAGTTTATCCTTAAAATCAGCTACGTCCTTAAAGGGTCCTAATGCTCGCACGAATTCATCGTTGAGCTCAGGTGTTTCTTTGGGTAATTCTGGTTCTGGGTGCACTTCTCCTTCTTTGTGTTCGTGCTCCGCCATATGCACTTTCGGCGCGCGGGACTTCCTTATATCCATTATCGTATTTTCCAAGTCTTCTTCGGACACTTCAATATTTTTCTCTGCGTCGGTGACCTTGGAAAGTATTTTTTTAGCGATATCTTTATATTCGGGCAATTTAATTTCGGGAAGAACAGCAGTTTTGATTTTAAACCCGAGAGGATTATTGCGGGCAAGCTTGATGATGGAGATTTCTGGTCGGCTGATAGCATCAATTTTTTCGTCTTCCAACATTTTCGGATAATGTTCGTTTAGGGCGAGTTGCGCCATCTCTTCCAGGATTTGCATTTCGGGAATATTTGCCAGCAAAACACTTTCAGGGACTTTCCCTTCTCGGAAGCCATCCAATTTTACTCTTTCTCCGAGCTTTTTTAGAGCCTGTTTGAAATAGCCTTCAAAAGCTTCACTTCCGAGTTCTCCCTCAATCTCCACTTCGCTATTTGGTAATTTTTTAACTGTTATTTTAAGCATATGGATATACTATATTTATAAGTATTTTTTGTCAAAAACCCCGTCACTCGCGAGTGACGGGGTTTAGGGGTGTTTTTAAAATTCAAATTTTTTATTTTACAGTCTCCACATCAACGCCGACGCTGGTGTCGGTCGTTTCCAGGTCTGCTTCTAGATCATTAAGTTCAGTAGAATCTTCTTCAGAGAGGGCGGGAGTCGGGGTTTCCTCTAGGGCATCTTTATTTGATTGCCATACATATATTCCACCGACAATAAGGAGGATGATTATAATCACCAATCCCACCATTGCGCCGTTTGATTTTTTTTCTGGTTCCATAAATTAATTCTTATTTTAAAATTTATAAAGTTGTTAAGGCTATTCTTCATCATCCTCCGTCTCTGCTTCTACTTTTGCGTTCGCTTCTATTTTTATTCTTACTTCGTCCTTCAATGATTTGATGGCATCTCTCAGGGCCTTGTGAGCTTCCACTACCAAGGTCTGTGTTTCCTCCGCCAATGTTCTTAATTTTGTTTTGTTTTCTGCCGTCAGTTCATCTATAGAAACTGCCAATACGGCGTTGATTTCCACGATTTTATTTTCCGCTGCGGTTAATTTTGTTTCAGATGTTGCCAGAAAGTCCTTTGCTGTCGCAACAGCTACTCCTTTTGCCTCCAATTCCGCTATTTTCGCTTCAACTTTGATTTGCCATTCAGAAATTCTTTCTACCGCATTATCAAATCTCTCTAGAGCTTTTTCTCGGCCGACTATTCTCATTTCTTTAACTCGCGCTTTTACCTTATCTGTTTCTTCTTTAACTCTTTCCCTCAAGGTTTCCATTTTTTGTTTTGCTTCCTCCCTCGTGGTCTCTATCTGAAGACGCATCTCGGCACGTACCTCATCGCGGTCACCTTTGACTTCCGCTTTTAATTTTAATTCTCCCAGTCGTGCTCCGTTGTTGTCATTTTCTGCGCGTGCTACTCCCGTGCTTACAACTAACATCATAGATAAAACGACAAACAAACTGATATATTTTTTCATATGAGTATTTCTTTAGTTAATAATTAATAAAACGATTAATAAAACTTGGATAAATAAGTTCGACACTTATCTATTATACACTATTTGTATGACGTTGGAGAAGTGCAAAAGTTACATATTTTGGTTGCTTTTTGGCTTGATATTGGATATAGTCATCTACAGTCATATGTTGATTATTGGCATTATAGAAAGTCGAAAATCTATAATTTTTTATTAGTTTATTTTTAAAATTTATGTTATTAACTTCGTTTATTATCTCTATTCTTTCTTTGTTTTTTGCTGTTTACCTAGTTTTTTGGATTAAGAAAAACGATATGGGTACAGCAAAAATGCAAGAAATTTATGAAGCAATTAAGCAGGGCGCGAATGCATTTTTGAAAAGACAGTATAAAACAATAGGAATAATGGCCGTTGTTTTAGCCATTGTCCTTTTTGCTGTTTATGCTTTGAGTGGAAAAATGATAGAAGGTCTTCAGGTAAGTCTCGCTTTCTTGTTGGGTGCTTTTCTTTCAGGTTTTTCTGGTCTTGTCGGTATGTGGATTTCTGTTCGTTCAAACGTCCGAACAGCTTCTGCGGCACAAACAAGTCTTAGTAAAGCGCTTACGATCGCGCTCCGAGCCGGAGCAGTTTCTGGTATTACCATTGTTTCAATGAGCTTGATTGGTATTACCGGTCTTTATTATATCTATGGATTTCTAGGTTATACCGCCGTACAAATACCGGCGCTACTTGTTGGTTTTGGTTTCGGAGCTAGCTTGGTTGCTTTATTCGCACAGCTTGGGGGTGGAATTTACACCAAAGCTGCTGACGTGGGCGCTGATCTAGTCGGGAAAGTTGAAGCAGGAATTCCCGAGGATGACGCCAGGAATCCCGCAGTTGTAGCAGACCTTGTTGGTGACAATGTCGGAGATTGCGCCGGTAGAGGGGCGGACCTTTTTGAATCAACTGCCGCAGAAAATATCGGAGCAATGATTTTAGGTGTCGCTCTTTTCCCTTACTTGGGAATTAACGGTATTATCTTCCCATTAGTTATTCGAGGTTTCGGACTATTGGCTGCAGTGATTGGAGTCTTGTTTGCAAAAGCAAACGAAGAAGATGAGCCGTTAAAAGCATTAAATAAAGGATATTTTGTTACAAGCGTGTTGGTTACTATTGCTTTCTATTTTGTAACCATGAATATGTTGCACAGCATTTTATTCTTTTTCGCAGGATTGGTTGGTATCGTAGCAAGTATCGTCTTCGTTTTCGTCACTCAATATTATACAGAATATAAATACAGACCAGTTCGAGATATTGCAAATGCTTCCTTGACGGGACATGCGACGAATATCATCGCTGGACTTTCTGTTGGCTTTGAATGTACGGCTGCTACCGTTATAACAATTTCAGCATCATTGCTTGCTGCATTTAAATTGGGAGCAATGACAGGTTTTGAACACGGAGGAATTTACGGCACAGCTGTCGCAACTATGGGAATGTTGTCTACTGCCGCTTACATTTTAGCTATGGACACATTTGGACCAATTACAGACAACGCTGGTGGAATCGTGGAAATGTCTGGAGCTTCAGAAGAAGTAAGAAGGAGAACAGACAAGCTTGATGCTGCAGGCAATACCACAAAAGCGTTGACGAAAGGATATGCGATGGGTAGCGCTGCTTTAGCCGCATTTCTTTTGTTCTCCGCATTCTTAACAGAAGCAGGAATCACAATTGTTGACTTGGCAAAGGTAGAAGTCTTCGTCGCTTCTCTTATGGGAGCAATGTTAATCTTTTTCTTTTCTGGTTTAACTATGAAGGCTGTCGGTAAGGCTGCCGGCAAGATAGTTGAAGAAGTTCGACGTCAATTTAAAGCTGACCCAGGATTAATGACAGGAGCAAGTAAACCGGATTATGCCGCTTGTGTTGATATCACTACGAAAGCAGCTTTGAAAGAAATGATTCTTCCTGGATTGTTAGCAGTAATTTTCCCAATTTTAGTCGGGGTATTTATGAAAGCAGAAGCCTTGGCCGGATTCATAATGATAGGCACTATCGCTGGAATCTTGCTCGCTACTTTCATGAACAATGCCGGAGGAGCTTGGGATAATGCAAAGAAATATATTGAAATGGGTAACTTGGGCGGAAAGGGTAGTGACGCGCATAAGGCGGCAGTTACAGGAGACACCGTTGGTGATCCATTCAAAGATACAGCAGGTCCATCCCTCCACGTACTTGTAAAATTGCTTGGGACTCTTTCCTTGGCCTTGGTTGCACTATTTATTTAGTTCTTCTTTAGTTTCAGTTTCTTTTTCTACTTGTGCTGGAAGTCCATTACCCTTTATATCTATTCTCCAACCAGTTAGCTTGGCTGCGAGGCGCACATTTTGTCCGCCCTTACCTATCGCCAGCGAGAGCTGGTCATCGGCTACTTCTACCGTTGCTTTGTGTTCCTTTTCGTCTATCTCAATAGAGAGGACTTTCGCTGGTGAAAGGGAATTGGAAACGAATTGGGTTGGATTTTCGGACCAAGGTATAATGTCAATTTTTTCTCCCGATAGTTCTCCGGTTATGGTGTTTACTCTGGTGCCTTTTTGTCCAACGCAGGAACCAACGGCGTCTATGTGCTCATCGTTTGAGTATACCGAAATCTTGGAACGCGCTCCGGCTTCACGAGCAACGGACTTGATTTCAACCGTACCATTTTCTATCTCGGGAGCTTCCATAGCAAAAAGCTTTTCTATAAATTTCGGATGAGTGCGAGATAGGCGCAGGTTTATGCCTCTCGGTGTGTCTTCCACACTGTAGAGATAAGCGCGGATGCGTTGACTCCTCTCCCAATATTCTCCAGGGATTTGTTCTTCGGTTGGTAGGATGCCGGTGGCTCTGTTGAAATCAACGTAGACATTGCCTCGCTCCACTTTCTGCACTACTCCGGAGATGACTTCTCCTTCTTTGGTACCGTATTCGTCTATAATGGAGGTGCGTTCCGCTTCACGAATTTTCTGAATGATGACTTGCTTGGCGGTCTGGGCAGCGATGCGTCCATAGTCATCCTTGGATTCCAGCGGGAAAATTATTTCGTCGTTTAACTCCACTCCCTTTTTTATTTTTTTAGCATCGTCCAAGAGGATGTGATGCTCTTCATTGAAGTGTACGCGTTCATCACCTTCTTCTTTTATAGAATATTCTCCTTCGTGCTTTTTCTCATCGTCTAAGATGGCGATGCTTTCGTCCACGACGATTTTAACTTGAAAGAAATCCGTCTTGCCATCTTCCATATCAAATTTAGCGCGGACTATTTGTCCTTTCTTGCCGTAATCTTTCTTATAAGCGGCCGCCATTGCTTGCTCTATGGCTTCCAGTATTTTTTCTTTTGGAATTTTCCTTTCTTCTTCCAATTGTTCTAATGCTGATTTAAATGTTTTTATGTCTAACATAATGATTTTTAAGGAATGTAATGACTATAAAAATCATTACCCTGTGAAATTCCTGCTTTGCAGGAAGCTCAAGCTATGCTTGAGTATTTCACTGGGGTTGTAAATTTATATTTACTTCCTTCGTTAATTTATAAACAAACTTACTACCCTATTAAATATGATTTGAGCCTACTTCGCAAAAATTGTTTTCCATATGCTGTCTTTAGATATTTTTCACGATGCATTGCATCATGTTTATCTAAACAAGCTTCGGAGTAAATTAGTTCAAACGGTCTTCTCTCTTTTGTTGAACTGACTTGACCTTTACAATGTTGCTCAAATCTAGATTTCAAATCATTTGTATATCCGACATATAGTTTTTTGTCTTTTTGAGACTTAAGAACGTATATGTAATAAAACTTTTTTACTTGATTTGAAATCATTTAACGGGGTTTTAAAAAATATAGTCGCTTTGCTTCTTATTTTTTAAAAAAATAAAGCCCTGTTGCGACAGGACTCCTATACCAGGAGCATAGCACAATATCCATTTTTTGCAAGGGCAAGATTTGTGCAATAATAACCCCTCCCAACCTCCCCTTATCAAGGGAGGGGAATTAACCAATGAGCGAGGGTAGTCCTCGCTCAGGTAATATAGAGAATGTTAAAAGTCCGATTTTTAACACCGTGTTAGGAGGGCGGTTTTCTTTTTTTATTGCATTTTTTGTTATACAATTTAAACATGAATATTTATTTAAAAAAATTTATAGATGAAAAGTTTAAAAAACCAGGCAAGGCTTTAGATTTAGGGGCGGGAGAATTTTTTGACGTAGCCTGTTTAAAACAGATAGGGTGGAAGTGTGAAGGTGTTGACATAAAGACTGGTATTGATTTAGAAAAAAAATATGAATCAAAAAACAAACCATTTGATTTGGTCTATTCAAACTATGTTTTGCATAAATTGAAAAATAGAAAACAACTCATCCAAACAATTTTTAATAATTTAAAAGACGAAGGATGGTTTTTTATTCATATTTTTGATAAATCTGATAAAAACAGTAAATCTGACTTATCGCGAGCCTATTTAAAAAAAATGCTAATAGAGCAGGGATTCAAAAATCTTAAATTGAAAGTATTTAGCTTTTATGATAACGATATTGGGCATAAACACTGGCATAAAATTCTAGAGGCAACCGGACAGAAATAAAACCCCAGATTTTTCCTGCCCAAATCAGCAGGTTTTTTGACTTTTTGGGGAAAAATACTGTAAGATTGACAAAACCTAGCATAAGAGGTATTAATAAAGTGGAAGTTTCTCTTCACAATCTGAAGTCCTGTGCCTTCAGTTGTTGCCTTGGGTCATAAGGCTAAATGGAAACCCATCGTGGGTTTCCAACTCAAGAGACAACGAAAGACATAGGCAAGAAAGGAGGTTACAGATATGTCCGAGAAACACTGGGTGGACGATGACCACTATCGGACCGTTTCGAGCGACGGAAGCCAGTCCTTCCTCTTCAAGGCCGATGGCGGATTCCTCAGCACCGACACGTGTGTGGAAGTCACAGACCATCACAGTGATGGAACGACTGACGCGTACGAGTCCGACAACAGCTCCTGGGACGGCAAGGGCGATCACAAGTAGTTCGCCCTAAGAAAGGGAGGTTTCTCCGGGGTGGGTCATTCGTGACCCACCCCACTTTTTATTAAACTTGTTTATTTTAATTTGAAATCAAAAATCATAGACATAGAGTCTTTTATTTTTTTGCCAACCCAGTGATTCAATTTCTATAATTTTACTTGGTTTTTTCTTGGAAAATTCAAAATCACACGATACCACTCTTGAACCGGTTTTTAATTCTTTTTCAAATTTTGGGAGAAGCTCATCTAGAGCTTCTGGGAAAAGATATAAAAAAATGTGAGTTGCAGGAGAAGTGTCTAGCTTAAAAAAATTTCCATACAAGATGCGTACTTTTTTAGAACCCCAAAAAATATTTTTTATTTTTGCCAGCAAAAAAGGAAACGGACCAATTTCAATACCCACACACGAGATAGATGGATTTGTTTTTGCCACAGCAAAAAGGATACGCCCATCCCCGCATCCAAGATCATAGAGGATACTCTGGTCATTGAGTTCAAGCGCTGAAATTATTTTATTTAAAACTTTTCTTCTTACCGGAACAAACGGTATAAAAGAAAAAAGTGGATTTATAAAAAAAAGAAGAGTGAGAAAAATGATTAAAAACAAAAAGAAAATCAACACGTAAGCTAAAATTAGCATAGAAACATAATATCATCTTTGGGATTTAATAGTAATAATCTTTTTCAAATACACATTTTTTATTCAGTCAATACCAGATTTTTTCTTAATTTTAAAGGCTTTTTTTATACAAAAGGGGACTGGGAGGCAGGATTCGGTAGATACTAAATTAGATAAAAATATGTTATAATATACCTATGTCTCCACTTGCAAAAAAAAGTTTATTTTGGGATACGAACATAGATAATATTGATTTATTAAAACACAAGCGCTATATAATAGAACGTATTTTAAAATTTGGCACACTTACGGACTATTCTTGGCTTAGTGGTATGTATTCTAAAGATGAAATAAAAGAAGTTATAAAAAGGGAAAGAAGCGAGCTTGATAAAAAATCTTTAAATTTTTGGCTTTATATTTATAATATTGTTTAACAAAATGCACCAAGAAACATTAAGCAAAGAAACGGCAATAGTTTTAAATAAAATCAAAGATTCTGTGTCAGAGTTTTATTTGGCTGGTGGCACAGCTCTGGCGCTTTTGTTGGGCCACAGGATATCTGTTGATTTAGATTTTTTTTGTGTTGAGAATTTTTCAACAAGGGAAATAGCAGAACGACTTTCTAAACAAGGGCATCTTGAGATTAGTTCGGAGAGTGAGGGTACTTTAAATGGATTGCTTGATGGAGTAAAAATTAGTTTTTTTAAATATCCATACAAGCTTCTTTTTCCTAAAAAAGAATATGAAGGTGTATATATTGCAGATGAACGAGACATTGCCGCGATGAAAATACTTGCAATCTCTGGCAGAGGTAGTAAAAAAGATTTTGTGGATTTATTTGTGCTTTTAAAAGAATATTCTCTAGAAGATATTCTGGGTTTTTTTAATGCAAAATACAAAGAATACAATTATAATATACTTCATATTTTAAAAAGCTTAATTTATTTTTCTGACGCTGATTTAGATCCTGAGCCAGTATATTTAAAATTAATTTCTTGGGATGAAGTAAAAGAGACTATAAAAAAGATAGTTGATGAATATACCAAATCTAAATTGTAAACATCAAATTTTTTAAAAATACACATTTTTTATTCAGTCAATACCAGATTTTTTCTTAATTTTAAAGGCTTTTTTTATACAAAAGGGAACTGTGGATAACTAAGTGAGCGAGGGGAGTCCTCGCTCGGGGTTTTTTTAGTGCATTCTCTATTGGGTGATTCCAAGCTATTGAGCTAATACGGTCAATTTGACAAGGTGAGATAGGTATTGTTAAGCTTTACGTGAAATAAGCTTAGCTATCCAAGCTAATGAACCACAATGGATCTTTGACAACAAGAGAGGAGAAAGTATGAGCTACAGACTGTCTCGAGATGTAATTGACCTGGGCCAACATCTGATGAATACGAGGACGGGCGAACTGTATGAAGTTGATGAGTGCGGGCGAACATTGCTGTCAAACCTACCCACGGGAGAGAATCCACCCGAGGGGGAGGTTTTTGACTTCATGCGGACAGAAGGGCTTCTAGTTGACCCCTCAGAGCAAAAAGATAGGGGGAAGTTCCTTCTACAACTGCACGTTCTGAACGCTTGCAATCTGAAGTGTCGCCATTGTTACGATTGGAAGAACCCAACTGTCACGCTCACTTACGAACAAGAACTCACGGTGCTCGACAATTTCGCTGACTTCCTGAAGAAAATGGAAATGGACGGCGAAATCTCGTTCACAGGAGGCGAGCCGCTTCTTTACGACCACCTTTCTGAACTGATTGACTACGCAAAGAGCCAAGACGTTTTCATCAAACCATACGTGCTAACCAATGGCACAGTTCCGCCGAACACCAAGATTCTGGAGTGCCTGATACGTCACCAAGCAGGTGTGCAAATAAGCATTGACGGCACGGAAGCAATCCATGATGAAATCAGGGGCACAGGAAACTACCGCAAGTCGATCGCGGGAATCAAGAAGTTCCTGTCTGTCGGCTTGAAGGTCAGCGTTCACTACGTAATCATGCGGAGGAACGCAAAGGCTATTCCTGAATTCATCGAAGCGATGGAAGATATTGGGATTGAGCGGGTAAACTTTTCCTGCTTGGTCCCGATTGGACCCGGTGCACAAGAGGAAATGCTAACCCCATCCGAGAATCGCGAGGTGATTGAAAACGTCGCTCTTCTGCAAAGGGGGCGATCAATCAGTCTGCTTTCCACTCGTCCTCTTTGGTACACGGTCGGCAGTAGTGGATTTTGCCCTGTTGGGTACAACACCCTGACTATTGATGCGGCTGGACAGTTCATGCCGTGTCGTCGTTTACCCATATCGTTGGGAGATGCAAGGCATGACACGTTCTTTCGTGTCTGGTTCGGTTCTGAATTTCTGCAGAAGATAAGGGAACGGGAAAAGTACGTTCAAATCTGCGGAACCTGTCCACAGGCTGATGTGTGCGGAGGTTGTCGCGCCTTGGCCTATGCCGTAACTGGCGATGCATTTGCCCCAGATCCTTCTTGCTTATTGGCGTGCAAGATGTAAACTAAATATAGAGAGGAGGTGATGACACGTGAAGAAGATCTCCGTTGCTCAGATCAAGCCGACGGTTCGGCGCACGGCTTCCTGCTGCACGAGCTGCAAGTAGCCCCATCGAGGGGCTGGGAAAAGGGGCTGATGCAACTTTCTCGGCCCCTTTTCTTTTCTTTTTATTTTATAACGTTGAGTATATTATTTATATAATATTGTTGTTAAATTTTATTTTTATGACAAGAATTATCTCTCTAAAACAATTCAATATTGAACGACCTGAGAAAATTCTATATCATCTTTCAATTTCTAATGAAACTGATTTGTTTAACAACATAAAAGGTAAAAAATTAAAATCTTTTTTGCGTAAAAGCAATGAGGTATTAGAGAAAAACAATATTGAATGGAAATATGAAGAATTAACCGAGAAAAAATTTCTTGAGTGGTTGCCCTACTATAAGGGAAAAATGGAGGAGCACGATCATAACATTTTGGCGACAGAAGAATGGTATCGAGAAGAGATCCTAAAAGGATTTAATATAAAGGCGTTGTTTTTTTATCAAAACGGAAAAATGGTAGGAAGCGGAATAATGGCGTTTAAAGATGATATGGTTTCTTTGGCGTTTAAAGCTACAGATAGAATAACTGTTTCTCATGTGTCGTATGGAAGCTTGGGTTCCATTATTGATTTTCTTAGATTAAAATTAATTTGTAAAGAGGGTAACATTAAAAATGTAATTACCAGATCAAGAAATGCTTTTGGAGTTTTTAATACCACTGACTACTTAGATCTCAGGTTGCGTTTTGGTTATACTATTCGTCCAAATTTAGATGCTCCGGTGTTATCAGATGTGCCAGTAAATGATGAGGGTTTTGCATTTTTCTACGGATTGCAGAATGGAGAACTTTCTCTGTATGCTTTGTTGTCAAAAGACATAAACGAAGAAGAATTTTTTAATAAGAAAAATTTCTTTTCGTCAGAAATTCAATTTAAAAAAATTTGCTACTAAGTTCATTTTTCGTGCACCCTTTCTAAACTATAGAAAAGGGCAGTCCAGTGCCTTTTTTAGAAAAGTCTTAAAATTTCCGCCTAAATTGGCATATTTTTTATTTCTTGGCAGAAAAGAGAAAATAACCAAAATACACATTTTTTATTCAGTCAATACCAGATTTTTTCTTAATTTTAAAGGCTTTTTTTATACAAAAGGGAACTGTGGATAACTCTCCTTGCTATTTGCTTTTTCATACTTTTTGTGGTATATTATCAACGAATCGGAGAGTGGCTCTTCGTCAACTATTTTTCGTACAACAGACCCTGCCTCGAAGGTGGGGTCGAAAGGAGGACGCTAGTCATGCGTCACATCTTCGTTCTCGTTTTCGCGACCTTCGTACTGGCGTTCTCCGCTTCGGCGCAGAACGACCAGGTGATCGGAAACGACGGCCCTGAGGTGTTCAACACCTCGGCGATGCCGGAAGAGTCGTCTGTGTCCGCACTGCGGACGCAACCGCGGACGCAACCCCTGACCTTCGTTCCAGCACCGCCCCGTCGTACGGTTCACCCGGCGGAGACTGGTGGACTACGACCCGCCATTCATATCGAGTGTATGGGACCAACAGTCCATCGGGACTGTTATGTAACATACAGTGTCCTCGGCTCTGTCCACTCTGAAGTAAGGGTGGACAAGTGGCTTGAGAGGCCGGATGGAGTGGTGGTGAGGATCGGCAGTGGTACTTCGGTCTTCAACCCTGGTGGCCAGAACTGGTGGGGCCAACTCCTCTTCGGCCCATTCCCAGCTGAAAACCTGGAAGGGTATCCGGACGGGATCTACACCGTCAGGGTAACAATCCTTGCTGAAGGCAAGGTGATCACCGTTACGGGACAGGTGTCCCACCGGATCTCGAAAATCCCCATTCTGGGACCCCTGGAGGGGGCAGATCCGGTCGCCGGTGGTATCAACCTCTCCGGCAAGTTCGGCCTAAACCTTGTTGTCATTGCGTCTCAAGCGATGGGGAACATCCCTGTTCCAATGCAGGGGGACTACTTCATCCCCTCAAATGACAAGCTCGAGGGAAGTGTGGTCTTCACCGTGAGCGCGGAGAAGACCCCAGACAACTGGGAAAGCTCAACCCGCACAGTGTGCATTCCAACCGTTTCCGCAGCTCCGCGGGAGCGGTAATCTCCAATCGGACCCACAAGGTCTACCCCCCCGCCCGGGTTCGCTCGGGCGGGGATTTTCGTTTTTAGAACATTATTTGTGGATAAGTTATCCACTTTTTTTTATTTGTAGTATAATTAAAAGATTATAATATATAATATATTTTTATGAATAAATTTTTTAAAATCTTTATTTTAACTGTTTTTGTTTTAATAATCTCTGGATTTTTGTTTTCGCACAAAGTGAGTGCTGTTTGTACTCAGGATCCCGAATTTTGTATAAAAGTGACCTGGGTGCCATCAGCTATAAGTGTTCCATGGAATAATTTGTCTAGTGGACTTTTGTTTACTGGTACATATACATATACGCATGATTCTGGGGTTACAGATGTTTATACTGGAGATTGTGTTGCTCCACCACAAAATGGAAGTAATTGTGCTGTTAATTTTGGTCAGGCAACTGATTATTATACTGCTTACGGTCCAAATAATAAATTTGATGCTATTGCACCTGTTTGTGGAACCTGGGATTCTACCTCTGCTCCCACATACACTCTTTCTGGTTCATATGATGCTCCAGCATCGGGAGTAAGTGGATCAAGTGGTATAAATGTCGCCGGTGGAACTTGTACTGTAACTTCTGGTGATACCTGTAATGTGCCGATCAGTGATAATGCAGATAATACTAGATCGTGTGTCAGCCCGATATATACTCCTCCAGCTCCTACTCCTGTTACCGTTACTCCGCATTATGGTGAGGGCGGTTCTGGGATTCCGTTAACCCCTCAGAGTGTACTACCTGGTACTCCTGTAGATTTTGATTTAACTATAAATAGTGGGCACTCTTTTAGTCCTGCTGACGTTGAAATTTTTGGAGAATGTACACCCGGAGGATATGTTGCTTCAACTAGTATTTATTCTGCTACAATAAATAATAATTGTACAATAAATTTTAGTTTCCCTACTATTCCTACCCTCTCTTGCGCTCACGACACAAATCAAGCGGAACCTATTTATCCAAATGCCGGAGCAAAGTTTCGAGCAACTGGCGGAATTGGAACATACAGTTGGTCTTACAGCGCTACTCCTGTGGCAAGTAATGCAACTACTGGAATCGAAGTCTGGCCAGCTTGGACAGATTCAGGAACTAAGACGGCGACAGTCACAAGTGGAGCGCAACAAGCAAGCTGTACCGTTTACATAACACCAGCAGTCACTCCTATTAATGGTCTTTGCGCAACTCCAGAAATACATAATAATTGTGCTTCTGGTGTGCTTGGTTCTACCGCCGAATATTCAAATTCTTATCAATGGTGGTGTAATAGTCCAAACGGAGGTACAAATGACTTATGTACAGAATATAAAGATGTAATGTCCGGCACTCTTTCCCCATCTTCTTCCACTTGTTATATTCCTGCGGGGGGAACTACTTGTACTAAACTTCTAACCTGGACCACCAGTAGCCCGGTGGCTATTTCTGCTGTCACAAGCGCGACAGGAACTCCTAGCCCGGGACCAAGCGCAAACAACAGTTCTTATACTTTCACCGTTCCATATAATAACGGAGTGGAGTCAATATTTTATCTTTATAACAATGGTGTATGGCTTGCTCAAGCTTCAGTTGCTCCGTATTGTGTTGCGGGTACCGAATGGGACGGAAATTCCTGTGAAATAGTAGCAAATCCATTACCTGATCTCACCGCTTCTGCTCCTACTCCGAACATTGCAACCGTAAATGTAGCGAGAACTTTCTCTTCTGATATCTCAAATATCGGAGGTGCGTCAAGTGGGGTCTCATTTACCTATTCCTTTCAGTTAGCGAGCGCAGCTAACGGGGGAGGCACGATTGCTACTCTGACACCTACTGCCACGACACCTGCTCTTGGTGCTTCTCTTAGTCGTTCTGTTACTTCACCTTCGCATACTTTCACAACTGCTGGAACATATTCCGTCAGAGCTTGTGCAGACCTGCCCCCACAGCCAAACGGGGTTATTACTGAATCAAGCGAACTCAACAACTGTAGCGCTTGGACCAATGTTACAGTCAGCGCCACAGCCGGCACGGTAACAGGGTATCATGATGCATATAGCGGAACAGTGGTTGCTTCCCAATGTCGCGCAGACGGATGGGCTGCATACTCTGCTGACCTGGGTCTTGATTTAAATATAAAAATATTAAGTGATGGAGTACAGGTGGCTACAGGTGTCGCTAGCACTTATAGAGGAGATTTGGAAACAGCGGGAGTATGTACTGGAGGAACTTGTTCATTCTGGATAAACTTGTCGGGTCTCATTTCTAATGGAACTAACCATACAATAACCGCACAGGCACAAAATCCCAGTACCAACGCCTGGGTTACTCTTCCAGCTAGTCCGAAGACTATCAATTGTACGGCGCCAACCACAGGAACACTCACGGCATCTAATTGTACAATTGCGGAAAATGGTAGCAGTTGTAACACTGCTTTGACCTGGACTACCGCTAACCCTGTAGGCACGTCCAATATTACTTCCAATACCCCTAGCTCTAATACTATAATTACTACCGGAGACAACGGTACCAATTTCTCCGCTTCAGTCCCATATAGCTCCAGAACTTTCTTCCTCAACAACAATTCCGTACCACTTACTTCAGCCACTGCCACAGCTACTTGCGTTACGGGTACTTCTTGGGATGGGAGTAAGTGTGCAGTTTCAGCTCCTACTTGTACCCCAACTCCAAGCTTTAATGGAAGTGTAAGTGAGACAACAGTAACCTATGGAGGAGCATATACTGTTTCCTGTGACTACGGAGTTATTTCCGACTCCATTCTTCCTGACGTTGGTTCCGGCACTTGCTCTTGGAATGGATTTGTGAGTACTGTAGCAAACTTCAATTGTGCAGCTGGTTATATCCCTGGCACCTTCGAAAATGGTTGTATTATCAATAACAGCGCGCCGACCTACCCATATTGTTCAAGCACTGATGTAATAAAAGATGGTGATCTCACGGTTACTGCTCCTCCTTTCGGCAGTCCAATCGCCGGTTCTTGTGGAGCTCCAGCTATACATTATAACTGTGCCTCTCCGACACCAAGCATAAACAACAACAATGGTATAAGTTCTTGGACTTGGACTTGCCCAGGTCAAAGTGGAGGCAGTCCTGCTTCGTGTGTAGAGGCAAAGAAGAAACCGGTAATTATAGAAGATTAAAAATTCAATCCCTCCTAACCTCCCCTTGTCAGGAGAGGAAGAAATTCAAGTCCCCCTGATAAGGGGGATTAGGGGGTTTTTACTATTTTTTGTTATACTATGAACTAATGCAAATCAACGAAGAACAGCTGAAGAAATTTATTTTAGATTCTGGGCTGGTGAAGCCTTCCCAATTTGAAGAAGCGGAAGAAAAAGCAAAGAAAACAAAACAGAAGCTCGGAGACATTTTGCTCTCTGGTGGTAAAATTTCCGAAACGGATTTAAAACGGATGGAAGCTTTCGTCTTGGGTATACCATTCATCAGTTTAACTAATCAGAAAATAGACTTTTCCGTGCTTTCTCTCATTCCGGAACCCATCGCGCGCAACTACAATATCGTCGCTTATAAAAAAAACGAGGATACCCTGGAAGTGGCGATGCTGGACGTGGATGACTTGCCGGTAATTGATTTCATCAAGAAGCGTTCTGGATTGAAAATTCTACCCAGGCTGACGGATACTTCTTCCATCAGATTTGTGCTCGTGCAGTACAGGCAGAGCCTGGAAGCCGAGTTTCAAGACATCATTCAGAAAGAATCTATGTCACTCAATGTCTCTCCCTCGGAAGATGGTAAGAAGCCGGGAGAAAAATCAGAATCTGAATTGAAAGAAATGGCGGAAGACTTGCCAGTGGTGAAGATTGTAGACTCTCTCATCTTTCACGCCATTTTACAAAACGCATCCGATATCCATATTGAACCGGGCGAAAAAGAACTTACGGTACGTTATCGCATAGACGGCATCCTGCACGATGCAATGGTGCTCGATAAAAATGCGGGTCTGGGCATAACCGCGCGCATTAAGGTTCTGTCCAACTTGAAACTGGATGAAAAAAGATTACCCCAAGACGGAAGATTTAAAATAGAACAAAATGGGGAGAAAATTTCCTTCCGTGTTTCCACTCTGCCTACTTTCTTCGGAGAAAAAACTGTCATCAGAATCCTAAAAGAAAATGCGCACGGATTTTCTTTGGAGACACTTGGTTTCCACGGCGAAGGATTGGAGAGAATACACAATTCTCTGAAACAAAAAACGGGAATGGTGCTCGCTACGGGTCCAACCGGGTCCGGCAAGACCACCACGCTCTATACGATGCTTGATATTTTAAACAGACCGGAAGTAAACATCTCTACCGTGGAAGACCCTATTGAATATCAGATGCCGAGAGTCAACCAGACACAGGTGAAGCCGGAAATTGGCCTAACTTTTGCCAACGGGCTTCGTTCTCTTTTGCGTCAAGACCCGGACATTGTGATGGTGGGGGAGATTCGCGACGGAGAGACAGCCGGGCTGGGGGTGAACGCTTCACTTACAGGACACCTGGTGCTGTCCACCATCCATACGAACTCTGCTTCTGGAGCCATTCCGAGATTGATAGATATGGGAGTGGAACCTTTTTTAATAACTGCCACCGTCAAGACAATCATCGCACAGAGATTGGTGCGTAGACTCACTCCCGACAAGGAAAAGTATTTCTTGTCGTCTGCCGAGATAAAAAATCTTGAAAAAATAGTTGATTTGGGTAGGGTGCTAGGTTTTCTGAAGGAAGAAAACATCGTGGGTGCGAAAGACACTTGGGATAAAATTCCTTTTTACAAACCTGTAAAGAGCAGTGAGTTTGAAGATGGGTATTCCGGCCGTATCGGTATGCACGAGGTGTTGAAGGTGACTCCGACTATAAAAGAAATGATTATTAAAGGAGCTTCCCAAGACGATATGGAGGCCCAAGCAAAGAAAGAGGGAATGATGACTATGATTGAAGACGGAGTTTTTCAAGCGGTGCTCGGGGTAACCACCTTAGAAGAAGTGTTCCGTGTTGTGTCGGAGTAAGAGATAGTGCCTTAGACTCTAGATAGAGTCTAAGGCACTATCTCTAAAGAAATTTATGCTTTTTTCATACAGCGCAAAATCAAAAGAGGGGGGAATAGTAGAGGGCACGATGGATGCCGTGGACCGTTACGCTCTTTCTAGAGATTTGAAGTCTCGCGGGTTACTGCCTGTGTCTATCTCCGAACAAGGCGCCAGTCTGTCCGGGAAGCTTAACGCCTTTTTGGGAAAATTTTCAAAAGTGAGCGTGGCTGAACAGATTATCTTAACGAAAAATTTAAGCGGAATGCTCAAGGCCGGACTATCGCTTTATCGCGCTCTCTTGGTTTTACAAAAACAAACCAAAAATCCCTCTTTGAATAAAATTCTTACATCTATTTCGGCGGATATAAACGGGGGTGGAACGCTTTCTTCCGGCTTTGCCAAATTCCCGAATGTTTTTTCTAAACTTTTTGTATCTATGGCGCGCGCCGGCGAGGAGTCCGGAAATTTAGCCGGAGCGCTCTCCGATATTGGGTTAAACTTAGAGAAAGCATACTCCCTGACCAAGAAAATCCGTGGAGCGCTCATCTATCCGGGCGTTATTATGTCGGCGATGGTTGTCATTGGAGTTCTGATGTTCGCTTTTGTGGTGCCGACCCTATCCGGCACCTTCAAGGAGCTCGGTGTGGTTCTGCCCCTCTCTACTCGCATTCTTGTTTTTATGGGGAACTTTTTTTCCAATAACTTGATTTTAACTTTTATGATTGTCATCGGGGCGGGTGTCGGACTGACTTATCTTTTCCGGGCCAAATTTATGGCGAAATATATTGATTTTGCGGTGGTGCGTCTTCCTTTGATTGGTACCCTGGCTAGAGAGCTCAATACGGCGCGAACCGCACGCACAATGTCCTCGCTCTTGTCCTCCGGGGTTTCTATCACACGAGCTGTTGAGATAACTGAAGACGTGGTCCAAAATATTTATTATAAAAAAGTCTTAAACGACGCGAAGATATTGGTGGAGAAAGGCGCTCCATTTTCGGAAGCCTTTGCGGCTAATTTAAAACTCTATCCGGTGATGATGTCAGAGATGATAGAAGTTGGAGAAGAGACCGGAAAACTGTCGGATATGTTGCTCCAAATCGCTCTCTTTTATGAAGAGGGAGTTGAAAACAAGACGAAAAATCTTTCCACCATTATTGAGCCATTACTGATGATTGTGATTGGCGCGGCGGTGGGCTTCTTTGCTATCTCTATGATTTCACCGCTTTATTCCATTTTAGGCAGTATAGAATAAAAACAAACTTGTCATTTTACATGAAAATAGAATTACAATGTATAATAAAGGGAAAGGTTCAAGATGTTATGTTTCGTGATTTTGCGCAAAGAAAAGCGCGAAGTTTGGATATTGTAGGTATAGTCAAAAATCAACCAGATGGTTCTGTGGAAATTATATCGGTAGGGGAACAAGAGGACATCCAAAAATTTTTAGTGTTATTGCACAAAGGGCCATTTCTTACGAGGATAAAAATGCGCATAGAAAGTGTGGAGGCAAAATTTAATGAGCCAACAAAAAAATTCAATGATTTTATAATAGTTTATTAACGCAACAGGTGATTTTCTAAATTAAATATTTATGGCAATAGAAGAAATAAAAGATCTCAAAAAACCAAAATGTGTAGGAATTATTATGGATGGCAACCGTAGGTGGGCTAAGCAGAGGAATCTTCCTAGTTTTGAGGGACATAAGATTGGGTACAATAAAGTAAAAGAGATAGCGGATTGGTGTATTGGGGAGAAAATACCAAATCTAATCGTGTACGCTTTTTCAATTGAAAACTGGAAGCGTTCAAAAGAAGAAGTTTCTTATTTGATGAATCTTATTAAACTAATGGTAGACAAGGATAAAGACCTTCCTTTGTTCAAAGAAAAAGGCGCAAGAGTAAGCTTCGTCGGCGATATGTCTCTGGTATCGGAAGATCTAAAAAGATTAATTTTAAAAGCCGAAGAAGAAACCATAGAGCTTAAAAAATTACACACAGTAATTGCATTTTCTTATGGGGGTAGACGGGAAATTCTTAATGCTGCTAAAGAAATTTCAAAAATAAAAGATAAAAAAGAAATTGAAAGTATGACAGAAGAAGAATTTTCAAAATTTTTATGGACCAACAAAATTGGTGTTCCAGATCCCGATATAATTATTCGCACTAGCGGAGAAATGCGCTTGTCCAATTTTTTAACTTGGCAGTCTGTTTATAGCGAATTATTTTTTACAAAAACTTATTGGCCAGATTTTTCTTACGAAGAATTTAAAAAAATCCTTGATGAATTTTCTTTCCGGGAACGTAGGTTGGGTAAATAAAATTTAACTATGAACAATCTTATTATTCTTGTAGATGAAAATGACAAACCAATAGGGGTTGAAGAAAAACTGAAAGCTCACCAGAACGCAAATTTACACAGAGCTTTTTCGATTTTTGTATTTAATAATAAAAATCAGTTACTACTTCAACAACGAGCTTTAAATAAATATCATTCTGGAGGGTTGTGGACTAATACTTGCTGTAGTCATCCTATGCCTGGGGAAGATACGATAAATTCCGCGCATCGGAGATTGAAAGAAGAAATGGGATTTGACACTGAACTTGTTGAAGCATTTAGTTTTAGATATAAAGCTGCTTTTGACAACGGACTTACAGAAAATGAATTTGACCACGTTTTTATCGGAAAACATAACAACGATCCAATTCCAAATTTATCAGAGGTTAATACTTATAAATGGGTTGATGTCAAATGGTTAGAACAGGATATGCAGGATAACAAAGAAATATATACAGCTTGGCTTAAAATATGTTTTAAAAAAATGTTAGATTATATTAAAATAGATTAAAAATAAATAAAATATAATGTTATTTTAATTTTTTTGGAGCGTCTAAAGTAACATGTTTTATGGCAAGCAAAAATCTTTTAATTAAATCCTTAGACAATCCTATGTCTTTCATCATTGATAATCCGTCAGAGAGCACAGAGCCTAGGAATAATGTTCTATTCAAAATAGTTGGAGGAATTTGTACCTCTTTATTTTTATAGTCCTCTGGTAAATCAACAAAGCTGTCAAAACTATTGGCAGCTCGGCCGAGTCTTGTAAAGGCATGTAAGAGTTTTTTATAATTTTCACTTAGTTTAAACTCACGGGGTAAAAAGAATAAATAAAATCTAGCAGCTATTTGTCCTTCAACTCTTGTTAGTTCGGCTATTTTTTTAGGATTTTCCTCTGTTTTTATTTTTTCTGTGATTTTTAAAATATTTGAGAGGGAATCAATAAAAGAATCTCTTTGGTTTTCTTCAAGACCTGCTATTATATTTTTGATACCCATAATAGACCTTTCTAAATCTTTTTCTTCAGAAAAATCATCTGCATTTCCCCGCAAAAAGCTAATTATCTTTTGTGAAAATTTTAATCTTTCTATCGGGTTATTAATACCATCTAACTTATTATCTATGATACGTGTAGAAGATGACAAAATCTTCCACTCTTCTATTGTTTTTTCTGGGACAGATAAACTTGATATTTGCGTTATTATCATAGCAAAGGTTTCTCCTATTTTTTTATAACGTTTTTCCGATAATAACTCTGCTTCGTTTATGCCCTGAGTTTCGGAAATCGGAGTTTCTTTTGCTTTTGAAAAATTATTTTCTATGACCACACATTATATACTAACAAATGCTCTTAACTGTGTCAAAAAAATTCTTAAAGCATAACAATCTTTTAATTAAAGAAAATAAAAAGTAAATTTTAATCTATTTACTTATTTTATTTCTTGCCAAGAGAGGATCACATATTGGTCCGAAGTGAGAGGGAAATTCGGAGGGGGAGCGTAAAGCAAATTTGCGTCATAAGTTATACTGCGGATGGCATAGCCCGTGTTGTCTGTAAAGGCAAAGCCGTATCGAGCATAAGAAGCTATCATCCCGTAGAGAGAAATGGCATCACGATATTTGTAAGAGCAGCTCCAGCCGCCGTAATAAAATCTTCCCACTTTGTTGTTTTGAGCGATGAGCGCTCCATCTATTTTTAAATCATCTTCACTAATCATCCCGACTAGCACTCCGGCCTGTCCGATGAGTCCGATGGAGTCAGAGCCATCATAAGAAGTGTACAAGATGTCATTGTTTATGATTATATTTTTGTATTTGGTGGTATCCGATGGTACGGGCAGGTCAGCAGCAGTAATGGTGAGACGCGCTCCATCTATTTGTCCATCAACCACGAGATGATCTTCTATAAAGATTATCCCGTTCAAAGGAAAATCGTAATTACCCTGCAGAGTTTGTGTGCCGACGCTCCAGCTGGAATTATTCGGGGATTGAGTGAAACAATTATTCGCGCTCATACTGGCCCAAGAATTTATTTTGTATAAATCAAAAGTATCGTTCGTTTTTAAAACGATATGATATCCAACGAATCCGCTTCCTGCCGCGTCTCTATAGAATCCATTCGTCTCGGCATTTGATTTCAAGATGGCCAAATCGGTGGTGAAGCCGGAAAAATTAATAGTTGGTTGGCTGATGAGTCTTCCGGCTTCAAATACATCAGGACGCAGTGGCAGAGCGGTGGGAGAAGTCGGGTCTTGAGGGGATAAGCAAGTGTGTACGCCATAAGAATTGCTTCCAGTGCAGGCGTCGCTGTCCACATCCGTGTAGGTCGTCGCTCCGCTCGTGACAATGTTGTGAGCCAATCCGTCAAAACGTATTCCACCGTTAACGTGTACTGGTCCGAAAATTTCCGTACCCGCACCGAAACGCATAGCGTTGTGTCCCGCTACGGAATATTTGGCGATAGAGGGCTTCGCCACCTCTGTTTCTATTTTTCGCACATATGACGAATCAAGCGATGAAGAACCAGTGGATTTTATTTTTACTTTGGTGGAACCAAGTGGGGGAGAGGTTATATCAAGAGAAAATTGTCCAACGGTGTCGCCATTCCTGTCTTTCACCGGGTGGATATATGGTCCTGGCGCCCCGGTGTCGTCTTGGTAATCCGTCGGAGCATGCGCCAAGTGCCATCTGTAGTAGTCTATGCCCGCCTCGGCGGACTGAAAGGCTTGTTCGCGGTTGAAAGCTATTCTGCCGGCTTTCACCGTGGTGGCGGCCCAGCTAGAGAGTGCGCCTATCATTATCACAACAATCGCGGCGAAGACCATTGTTTGCACGATAATCACCCCACTTTTTTTATTTAATTTTATTTTTTTTCTGGTCATAAATTATCCTTCAAGTTTCTGATTGAAACTTGGGTAGAAAATATCATAGGTGCAGGCGGGCGATTCGGATCAGCATCAGTTGTAATGGTTATTTTTACCAAACGAACATTTGGGATGTTTATCGGGAAAGATAATGGTGCCGTGGTTCCGTCGTAATTTTTGTCAAAATATTCAAAAATTGAAGAACCCTGCACATTTTGGAGTAAGGTTGAAATCTTCTCATTAGCCGCATTGTAAGAAAGCGGACTGCCGGTCGGTTTGATCACTCCTCTCTGTAGGGTAGTGCCGGAGAGAAAATATCTGACTTTTTCTTTCAGTGTGTCGGTATCTATGTTGGCAAAAAAAGTGAAGGAAGATGCCCCGGCTTGATTTATGACGTATGTGCCGGTGTCGGAAGTGGAAGCGGTGCGTATTTCAGAAACCATTGTTTTTAAAACTTGTCTGCCCGCATTCGTATCAACCAGACCAGCGGAAATAAAAGAATTGTTAACCCAAACACTTTTTGAAAATAAAGTTAGCGCACCGATTATCAAAACAAAAATTGCTACCCCGAAAAGCGTTTCTATTAAAGTGAACCCTGAAGCTGTATTTTTTCCGTTTTTTAATTTGTTTTGCATATTAAGGTGTTTCAGGAAGAAGAATTATGCTTTGATTCTGCCATGGGAGAGAAACGTCCACCGTGCCGACAGAAGTGGTGTACCCGGCTTTGGAAACCGTGAGTGTATAAATTCCACCATCAAGACCATTCCAGAAAGCTTGACCCGGAGTGGCGCACGTCAGAGAATTGGTGGTTTTAGTTTGATCAAATATGTCTTTTTGCAATTGTACACTTGCTCCGTCTATCGCCACTCCGAGTGAATCTTCCACTGAAACCAACAGAGCTCTATCCACATGGGGAACGACCAACAATTGCAGATTTTTATTTTCATCAGGATTTATGGCGAAGTTTGGAAGCAGAGTCCCGCCCGCGAAATCATAAGCGGGAGAAGTGAGCAATATGTGATAAGTGTCCCATTCCAGGTCGGAGACAGTTTCTCCTCCGGAAGAATCCGTGGAAAAATCTTGAGTGGGATATTTTTTCACCGCGGGAGCGCCGATAAGCTTTTCTCCCGTGAGAGAAAAACTAATATCTGGTAATGCTACACACAGAGCATCTACTGACGAGACGTTGAGCGAACTTACTTTGTCTATTTGAAGACTAGCCTGGGTGACTTGTTGCAGTACGACAGTCACATCTTCATTTACTGGGTTTTCTCCCGCTACCCCTCCTTGGGGATATGTTTGGTCTGTCGTAAATCCCGACTTGGTTGCTGTGATGTTGTAGGTGTTCGTTCCAGGAGGAGCGTCCACTATCTTTACCCATCCGGTGTTGTCCGTTATTTCATCTATGACAATGTCTGGGTTGGCTTCTGTGTTCGCTATGTGAACGGAGGCGTTAGTCACGGGCATACCGGCGGTATCAAAAACTTGGATAAAGAGGGCGCCATTTGAAGAAGCAGTCTCAAGCGCGTGAGGCGCTACTAGTGTGGTAAATTTAAGTGGAGAAAAAATTTTACAACTTGAACAGGTAATATCTAAATCTACTAATTTATAGTCTGCCGGCGAAGTGTCCGAAGGGCTTCCCCCTATCGTTCCGTCAAAGGGGTCGTCGGTGTTTCTTATTGTGGTTTGGACATCAAAAGAATAATTGTCTTTTAACACCGTTTGGTTTCTGGCTATTTTCCCCACTGGAATACCGTTTTCTATACCTACGTCGTCATAAGGCAAGTTGCGGATAACCTCAAATTGTTCATTGGCTAGCGTAGTGGCGGCCAGTTTCGCTTGCGACATAGAAACCGCGTCCATCAGCACACCGAAAGCTCTATAAGCGGAAAGCGCTAGAATGACGAACACAGCGCTGCCGACTAACGTCTCAATGAGAGTAAATCCTTTTTCAGTAGTGTGTAAATTCATTACATATATTTTAACGTATTATGATATAATTTGCCATATGGAGAAGAAGAAAATAATAGTAGGTAACTGGAAAATGAACCCGCTTACCCAAAAAGAAGCGGAAAAATTGTTTACCAATGTGGCGAAAAACATTTCCACCACAAAAACGACGGAAATTGTGATTTGTCCGCCGTTTCTATATCTGGAAAAATTAAAAAAAATATCCCTCGGCCATAGCCTTACGGGCGGGGCCAGAAAAATATCTTTGGGCGCGCAAAACGCCTTTTATGGAGATATTGGCGCTTTCACGGGCGAAGTGTCGGCGGAAATGCTTTATGATATCGGCGTAAGGTATGTCATTCTGGGTCATTCAGAGAGACGAGGAATGGGTGAAAATAATATTGACATAAATAAAAAAATAAAAAGCGCGCTTGTGGCGGGACTCCGTCCGATATTGTGCGTGGGGGAAAACGTCCGCGACCCGGACCATGGTTATTTCAACTTGGTTAAAATTCAGTTGGAAGAATGTTTGTCGGGGATTTCTAAAAATTCTTTTGGTAAAATTATCATCGCCTATGAACCTATTTGGGCGATTTCTAGCACCCCGGACCGAAAGGACGCCACACCTAGTGATTCTATGGAAATGGCCATTTTTATTAAAAAAGTTCTCTCCGATAAATTTGGCAAAGATGTCGCTGGCACGAGAATTATTTATGGCGGTTCAGTGAGTACTAAAAACGCGAAAGACTTTCTGCAAAACGGGGGAGTGGATGGATTGCTTGTTGGTAACGCTTCTTTGAACGCAAAAAAGTTTATAGATATAATAAAAATATGCGAAGCATTAAAGCAATAAAAAATTTAAAAGGAAAGACGACTCTTGTGCGGGTAGATTTTAATGTTCCCATAAAAAATGGAAAAGTAGAAGATGACTTTCGCATTAGGGCATCTATTCCAACAATTAAATTTTTACTTAAAGAGGGTGCAAAAGTTATTTTATTTACACATCTCGGTAAAAACGGAGAGGCGAGTCTCGAGCCTGTAATAAAATGTTTTTTTGAAATTTCCAAAATATCTCCGAATAAAGTTACATTTTTTGATAACATCAGAAAATTTCCGGGTGAAATGAAAAATGATGTAGTTTTTGCAAAAGAATTAGCAAAAATGGGGGATTTTTACGTAAATGAGGCATTTTCAGTTTCTCATAGAAAGCACGCTTCAGTCGTCTTGCTTCCTAAATATTTGCCGAGCTTTGCAGGTTTTCAGCTAGAAAAAGAAGTAAAAAATTTATCCGATGTTTTCAAAAAAACAAAGCATCCATTTTTATTTATTTTAAGTGGAGCTAAGTTTTCCACCAAAATACCTTTACTTAAAAAATATCTTAAATTAGCGGATTATATATTTGTTGGTGGAGCTTTGGCAAATTATTTACTAAAAGCAAAAGGCTATGATGTCAGAAAATCACTTATTGATGAAAAAAAATATAATATCAAGAAGATTTTAAATAGTTCAAAATTGATTTTACCCACTGATTTTGTCGTGAAAAATGAAGCTATTGTGGATATCGGAGATAAATCTGTGAAAAATCTTATGCCGTTAATAAAAAAATCTAAACTCATCCTTTTCAATGGTCCACTTGGAAAGTATGAAGACGGAGAGACGAAAGCCACGATGAAAGTTTTAAAACTAATCGCAAATTCAGAAGCGGAGAGCATCCTCGGGGGAGGAGATACCATCACTCTGGTTTCTAAAATGAAAATTAAAAATAAATTTTCCTTCGTCTCTACTGGTGGTGGCGCCACGCTGGATTTCTTGGCGAATGGAACTCTACCGGGAATTAAAGCGCTGAAATAATTTTTTTAGCTACTTCTTCCATCTCTCCTTCTTTGTATTTTTTGGTTGGAAACTTGGAAAAATTGTCGTTGAAATATCTTGGAATTAAGTGTACGTGAAAATGCGGGACATCCGTGCCGGCAACTGACACTTGTACATAATCACACCCTGTTCCATTCTTGACCGCTAGCATTAACTTTTTGGTTAACTTAAAGATTCCAGAGATTGTCTCATCATCCGCTTCTTGCATCCAGACGACGTGTTTTTTAGGAATGATAAGCAAATGTCCGTCGAACACCGGGTTTATATCTAAAAAGGCGAAAAAGTTCGCATCTTCATAGACTTTCGCGCTTAGAATTTCTCCTTTTGAAATTTTACAAAAAATGCAATCGTTCATATAAAGTTAAATAAATCAAATTTTTCTCGGGTCCTCGGAAAAAATCCCCAGACCAGCTCAAAAAATTTATTTATTTAGCTTTATATATTCTATACTAAATGTGCTAAAATTCAATCCATGCAAAGATACGGCGAGTTGCTGAAAGCGCTTTTGGAGAAAAAAGGAATTACCGATGAGGCGCAAGCCGAAATTTTTTTAAACCCAAATTACGAAAGAGATTTGCATGACTCATTTCTGATGAAGGATATGGAACGCGCGTGCATTAGGATATTTGAGGCGATGGAAGCGGGAGAGAAGATAGTCATATACGCAGATTATGATTGCGATGGTATCCCCGGGGCCGTAATTTTGAATGATTTGTTTAAATTGGCAAATTACAAAAATTATGAAGTATATATTCCACAAAGAAACTCGGAAGGGTACGGGCTCAATCTTGATGCGATAAAAGAATTTGTAAAAACAGGAGTAAAACTGCTAATTACCATTGATCTCGGTATTACGGCGGTGGCAGAAGTCGCGCAGGCGAAAGTAGACGGTATTGATACGATAATCACAGATCACCACTTGCCGATCATAAACCAAAAAGCTTTGCCGCAAGAGAATTTTCTCGGGTCCTCGGAAAAAATCCCCAGACCACTCAAAAACTCTCTTACGGCAGAAGCTTTTACCTTACCACGAGCCTTTGCGATTTTAAATCCAAAAGTAGACGAGTACCCAGAGAAAATGCTATGTGGAGCGGGGGTTGTCTTCAAACTGGCGCAGGGATTTATAAAAAAATACGGCGAATATTTTAAAATTAAAGATGGGCAGGAGAAGTGGATGCTGGATATGGCGGGATTGGCTACACTCTCCGATATGGTTCCACTTACAGGGGAGAATAGAGCCCTCGCGTATTTCGGGGTAAAAGTTTTAAGAAAGTCTCCACGTCCAGGATTGCAGAAACTTCTCGCAAAAATGAAGATAGAACAAAAATATTTGTCGGAAGACGACATTGGCTTTATGGTTACTCCGCGCTTAAACGCTGCCTCGCGTATGGATAACCCAATGCGAGCCTATGAACTTCTCTCCACGAAGGACGAAGCGGAAGCTGGGTCTCTGGCGGACCATTTATCAAAAATAAATGATGAAAGGAAAACCATTGTGACGAGCATTATGCGTGAAGCAAATAAGAAATTAGAAACTTATGAGCACAAAGAAGTTATTGTGATAGGTAAACCAGAATGGCGGGTAGGAATCTTAGGACTTGTTGCGGGTAAAATATCTGATGAGTACAAAAAACCCGTCTTCGTCTGGGGTAAAGATGAGAATGATTGCATTAAGGGTTCTTGTCGGAGCGATGGTTCGGTGTCGGTGGTGGAGCTTATGACCGAAACCAGTGAGTCCTTCTTGGAATTCGGTGGACACGAGCTAGCTGGAGGTTTCACCGTGCACAGCGAGAAAATTCATTTTCTAGAAGAGGCCTTGTCGGCGTCATTTCATAAAATTATTACTTTTAAAAATACCCCCTCTGCCCTAGGCATCTCCCCCTATGTAGGGGGAGGGCAGGTGGGGGTAAGTTTTGATACAAAACTTACTCTAGCTGAGGTAAATATGAAAAATTGGAGAGAAATAGCAAAATTGTCTCCCTTTGGTTTTGGAAACACAAAGCCCGTTTTTCTTTTTGAAGATGTAAAGATAGAAAAAATAAAAAAGTTCGGGAAAAATGGTTCAGGCGAGCATTTAGAAATCACTTTTTACGATATGAGCAAGTATAAAGCTACGGCCATTTCTTTTTTCTCCAACCATGATTCTTTTGAGAAAACTTTATCTGAGGGCATCAATGTAAATTTACTTGCTACCTTTGATTTATCTAGATTTAGGGGCAGAGAAGAGCTAAGATTGAGAATAGTTGATATAGTATAGAGATGGAAAAGAATGTGATAAAAATTTATACCGATGGAGCAGCGAGAGGAAACCCCGGACCCGCCGGCTGGGGCGTGGTTGTTATCAATGGCAAGGAAATTTTTGAAATTGGGGGAAGAAAAGATCACGCAACCAACAACCAGATGGAGCTCACTGCACCGATAGAAGCGTTAAAATATTTAAAAAATAACATCAGTCATGGTGTAAATGTAGAAATTGTATCTGATTCAAAATATGTGATTTTAGGAATTACTGAGTGGATTTTTAATTGGCAAAAAAATAATTGGCGCAATGCTGCAAAAAAACCAGTTATGAATCGTGAACTCTGGGAAGAGCTTTATGAATTAGTCCAAGAATTAAAACCAAGTTGGACTTATGTAAAAGGACACAGTGGAGATAAATACAATGACAGGGTAGACGAGATAGCCACAAGCTTCGCGGACAATGATCCAGTTGAACTTATAAAATAAAATATTTTAAATGCGGGACAAAGTTTTTTATACAATTTGTTTTGGGTTTTTGTCTGGTATATTGTTGCGTTCTCTTATTTTTGTAAATTCATACTTTACTATCTTGCTGGGTGTTATTTCTCTAGCGCTTATTTTATTTTTTAGTTTAGTTAGTAAGAATAAGTGGGGTATTTTGACTTCAGTTTTTATTTTAGCTTTTTCTTTTGGGATTTTTAGATTTCATTCGGTGGACGTTCCGGCGCCAAGTGTTTTTAAATCGCAAGTGGGGCAGAAGGTGAATTTCTCGGGAGAAATTATAGATGAACCAAGTTTAAAAGAAAATAATCAACAGTTAACAGTACTCATAACTTCTAGAGGTTGGACATCAAAAATATTATTGTCTGCGAATTTGGGTGAATATTATAAATATGGAGACGAAATAAGTTTCATCGGTACTCTAAAGAAGCCAGAGAACTTTGTAACGGATACAGGTAAAGAATTTGACTATGTAAATTACTTGCGCAAAGACGGGATTTTGTATGTTATGAGCTATCCCAAGATCGAAATAATGTCTAGGGGTAATGGCAATGTGATAAAGAGCGCGCTTTTCTTTGTCAAAGAAAAATTTTTAGAAAAAGTAAATTTTGCCATTTCCGCGCCGGAAAATTTACTGATGGGTGGACTTATCTTGGGGGAGAAATCATCCTTTGACCAGTCTATGCGGCAGAATTTCGTGGACACAGGCACGATACATATCGTCGCGCTCTCCGGATACAACGTGACCATTGTCGCTGAATGGGTGATGAAATTGTTTAGTTTTCTGCCGAATAATCTGGGCTTTAGT